>Ga0315900_10000386_pt1 | contig 78677 bp, 81 predicted proteins | sample LakEriMetagenome_FD_203521 | JGI IMG/M metagenome (GOLD analysis project Ga0315900, IMG submission 203521) | Freshwater fungal communities from buoy surface, Lake Erie, Ohio, United States - Buoy 12 MA114 | ecosystem: Environmental > Aquatic > Freshwater > Lake > Lake biofilm | place: USA: Lake... | reverse complement strand
CCCATGGCGCTACAGGGCCCATGGCGCTACAGGGCCCATGGCGCTACAGGGCCCATGGCGCTACAGGGCCCATGGCGCTACAGGGCCCATGGCGCTACAGGGCCCATGGCGCTACAGGGCCCATGGCGCTACAGGGCCCATGGCGCTACAGGGCCCATGGCGCTACAGGGCCCATGGCGCTACAGGGCCCATGGCGCTACAGGGCCCATGGCGCTACAGGGCCCATGGCTAGGGAGGGTAGAAAGCTGCGCTTATTCTACCTTCGCCTGCCGGTTCAGGATGGCGGGATGGGATCTTCGCCACCCGCTGCAGCCGTTTTTGAGCACGTGCCCGTGCTGGCTGAGGCCGTGCTGGCGGCCCTGGCGCCCCTGGCTGGGCTGCTGGCGCAGCGGCCTGGATGTGGCGGCACGCTGATCGACTGCACCCTCGGCGGCGGCGGTCACAGCGCGCTGCTGCTGCAGGCCCATCCCGGCCTGGGCGTGGTGGGGCTGGATCAGGACCCGAGCGCCCGCGCCGCCGCCGCCGAGCGCCTCGCCCCCTTCGCCGATCGGGCCAGGGTCGTGGCCAGCAACTTCGCCGATTTCACGCCGGCCGAGCCGGCCGTGGCGGTACTGGCCGACCTGGGCGTGAGCAGTCCGCAGCTGGATGTGGCGGCGCGGGGCTTCAGCTTCCGGCTGCCCGGTCCGCTGGACATGCGCATGAACCCCGAGCGCGGCGAGACCGCCGCTGAGCTGATCGACCGGCTCGACGAGACGGCGCTGGCCGACCTGATCTATGCCTACGGCGAGGAGCGGCTGTCGCGGCGGATCGCCCGGCGGATCAAGGAGCTGGGACCCTGGGGGGATCCGCAGCAGCCCCGCACCACCGCTGAACTGGCCTATGGGGTGGCGGGCTGCTATCCGCCGCAGGCGCGCCGGGGCCGGATTCACCCGGCCACCCGCACCTTCCAGGCCCTGCGCATCGCCGTCAACGACGAGCTGGGGGTGCTGGATCGCCTGTTGGCGGTGGCCCCCGACTGGCTGGTGCCCGGCGGTCTGCTGGCGATCATCAGCTTCCATTCCCTGGAGGACCGGCGCGTGAAGACCGCATTTCTGGCCGATGAACGGCTGGAGCGCATCACCCGCAAGGCGATCCAGGCCAGCCCCGAGGAAGCCGAGGCCAATCCCCGCAGCCGCAGCGCCCGCCTGCGCATCGCCCGGCGGCGGCAGCCAGGCCCATGAGCGACGCGCTGAGCCTGATGCTGGGCCGCCTCGATTGGATCTGGTGGGCCGCCCTGCTGATCCAGCTGCTGGCCATCCCCGGCACCCTGTTGCCGGTGCTGCCGGGGCTGGCCCTGCTGCCGCTCGGGGCCGGGCTGTGGCTGTGGGCCGTGGGCTGGAGTGCGGGCTGGCCGGCCTTTGCCCTGGCCTGCCTGCTGCTGGCCCTGGGCTGGGGGGCCGACGCCCTGGGGCTGGTGCTCGGGCCGGCGCGGCTGCAGGCCACCCGCTGGGCCTACATCGGCGCCGGCCTCGGCCTGCTGGTGGGCCTGCTGGGTCTGCTGCCGGCCCTGCCGGTGGGCGGTCCGCTGCTGGGGGCCCTGGTGGGGCCGTTGCTGGGGGCGAGCCTGGGGGAACTGGTGAGCGCCCCCACCTCTCTCGGTCCGCTGGGGTTGCTGCGCCTGCGCCGTTCCCTGCTGGTGGGGCTGGCGGTGGTGGCGGGGATGCTGGTGAGCCGGCTGGCCCAGATGCTGCTGGCGGTGGTGGGGGTGCTGGGTTTCCTGCTGCTCAGCCGTTGAGGCCGTTGCCCAGCAGGCCGGTGCGGTCCTCGCTGCCGAACAGCTGGCGGTAGGCGGCGGTGGCCACGCACAGGCTGAGTGGGGCGGCGGCCAGCAGGCCCACGCCGCAGAGCAGGGCCCCGGCCAGCACGATCGCGCTCTGCACGATCACCAGCAGCAGCACCATCCACCACTGCCGGTCCACCACCTGCCTGCCGCGCTGCAGGCTGGCCATCGGCCCCTCGCCCCCCAGCAGCGCCACCCAGGGCAGAAAGGTCTGGCCCACCGCCAGGTAGAAGAGCAGCAGCAGGGCCAGCAGCAGCGGCAGCGCCGCCAGCCAGGGCTGCAGCTGGCTGAAGCCCACCGCCAGCAGGGCCGCCGGCAGCACGATGGCGAACACCAGCAGGGCGAACAGCAGCTGGCGCAGCAGCAGCCGGCCGGCGGCGCTGCCGTCCCAGGGCAGGAAGCTGCCCAGGTTGGGGCGCCCGCCCTCCAGGGCGCTCCAGGCGCCGCGGATCAGGCCCACCGTGCCCCAGAGGCTCACCAGCAGATGGCCCAGGGAACCCACCAGGGTGGCCAGCACCACCAGCACGGCCGGTGGCTGGCTGGCCTCGGGCAGGGAGGCCAGGTTGGCCAGGGCCTGGAAGGCCAGGGACAGGGCACCGCTGATCAGGGTGAACAGCACGAACGGCCAGGGGGCGCGGCAGAAGGCGGCCCAGCCGTCACGCAGGGCCTGGTCGAGCTGCAGGCGGGGCTGACCTGCCGGGGTGAATGCCATTGTTTGCAGGATGCGCTGACCTGGCCGGACCGTAGCGGTGGCCCCCCGGCCTGTCAGCGGCGCAGTTCTCCAGCCGCTTGTGTCACCACGGCGATCGCCAGAGCGATCTCGGCGGTGGTGGTGGTGGCCCCCAGCCCGAAGCGGATCGAGGCCGCCGCCTCGGCCCGGCTGCGCCCCAGGGCAGCCAGCACATGGGAGGGGGAGCCCTGGCTGCAGGCCGAGCCGCTGCTCACCGCCAGCCGGCGCCGCAGCCGCTGGTGCAGGGCGGCCCCATCCACCCCGTGCACGGTGACGTTCAGGTTGTGGGCCAGGCGATCGGGTCCGGGCGGTGGACCGTTGAGCGAGATCGCGCCGACGGCCTCGAGGCCGGCCCAGAGCCGGTCGCGCAGGGCCGCCAGCCGCCTGGCTTCCGCCTCCTGGCGAGCCGTGGCCAGGGCCAGGGCCTCCCCCAGCCCCACCACCAGCGGCACCGCCACGCTGCCGGCCCGCCGCCCCCCTTCCTGGCCGCCGCCATGCAGCTGGGGGGCCAGCTCCAGGCCCGGACGCACCAGCAGGGCTCCCACCCCCTTGGGCCCGCCGCACTTGTGGCCGCTGAGGCTGAGCAGGTCGATGCCCAGCTTCTCCATGGCCAGGGGCAGGTGGCCGGCAGCCTGGGCGGCGTCCACGTGCAGCAGGGCACCCCGGGCGCGGCAGAGGGCCGCCAGCGCGGCCAGGGGCTGGAGCACGCCGATCTCGTTGTTGGCGGCCATCACGCTCACCAGCAGCACGTCATCCCCCAGGGCCGCCGCCAGCGCTGCGGGATCGAGGCGCCCATCCCCGCCCACCGGCAGCAGGGTGAGGGGGAAGCCATGGCGCTCGAGATAGTGCAGGGGATCCAGCACCGCCCGGTGTTCGCTCACCAGGCTCAACAGCCTGCGCCGGCTCGCCTGGAGGCCGCCGGGTTCGCCCAGGGCGGCCTCGGCCACGCCCTTGAGGGCCAGGTTGTTGGCCTCGGTGGCGCCGCTGGTGAACACCACCCACTCCGGGCTGGCCCCCAGGGCGGTCGCCACCTGGGCGCGGGCCCGCTCCACGGCGGCGGCGGCCTCCAGGCCCGGCCGGTGGCCGCGGCTGGAGGGGTTGGCGGGGTGCTCGCTCCACCAGGGCGCCATCGCCGCCACCACGGCCGGGTCGCAGGGGGTGCTGGCCTGGTGGTCGAGGTAGGCGAGCATGGCTGGTCGTGCCTGCCCCCATGCTGACAACCGTGTGTGGCCGTTGTCGGTGCCGCTGCCGGTACCGGGTGTGGGCGGCTGCCCTGGCCCTGCTGCCCGGCGTGCTGGCGCCTGCGGGTGCCCTGGCTCAGGACCCCTCCCGGCCCCCGGGCCTGGTGGTGCTGGAGGAAAGGCCCAGCCAGGCAGGCCCACGGGTGCTGGGGATCTATGGGCCCCGCCGGGATCCCGCCAGCCCGGACCTCTGGCGGGTGAGCCTCTGGCAGCAGCGGGGCGTGGAGGTCACCGTGCGCAGCGACACCGTGCGCTGTTCGGCCAGCGCGCCGATGCGGCTCACCAACGAGTCGGGCCGCTGGCAGCTGGTGGAGCTCAACCCGGGCGGGTCGATCCATCCCGGCAACCGGGAGCACCATCTGGTGTGGTGGGCGGTGTGCCATCCCGAGCAGGCCGGCCGCGAGCCGGCGGAGCTCACGGGCGTGGCCCGCCAGCTGGGCTACAGCGGCAGCCTGCGGGAATCCGTTCAGATCCTGCCTGGACGGGGCAGCTGAGCCTCTGCAGACTGGTGCCCATGAGCACCGACCCCACCGCGTCCGCCTCCACCCCCGTCACCGATGCGGCCGCCGCCGCCGCTGGCGACAGCGAGGCCGCCACGCCCCCCGCCCCGGCCCGCCTGCTGCTGGTGGACGATGAGCCCGGCCTGCGGGCGGCCGTCACCGCCTACCTGGAGGACGAGGGCTTCGCCGTGACCACCGCCAACGACGGCGAGGAGGGCTGGCAGAAGGCCCAGGAGCTGCTGCCCGACGTGGTGATCAGCGACGTGATGATGCCGCGCTGCGACGGCTACGGCCTGCTCAAGAAGCTGCGGGCCGACGAGCGCCTGGGCGGCACGCCGGTGATCTTCCTCACCGCCAAGGGCATGACCGCCGACCGCATCGCCGGCTTCCAGGCCGGCTGCGACGACTACATCCCCAAGCCCTTCGACCCCGACGAGCTGGTGGCCCGGGTGCGCAACGTGGTGGCCCGCCAGCAGCGCCTGCTGGCCGAGGCGGCCCGCTTTGCCGACGCCGACCTCGGCCAGCTGTCGCGCCAGATCACCGAGATCCGCTCCCTGCTGGCCAGCGGCGGCAGCCCCAGGCCCAGCAGCGGCGGCAACAGCGACCTGAGCTTCACGCCGCGGGAGGCGTCGGTGCTGCAGCTGGTGGCCGAGGGGCTGATGAACAAGGAGATCGCCCGGCGGCTGGAAACCTCGATCCGCAACGTGGAGAAGTACGTGAGCCGGCTGTTCATCAAGACCGGCACCGCCAGCCGCACCGAGCTGGTGCGCTACGCCCTCGAGCACGGGCTGGTGGATTGATCGGGCTGCCGGCCGCCCTCAATGGCGGCCATGCCTACCGCGACCGGGTGGGTTCCGAGGCGGCAGGCCAGAGCGTGAGCGCCTTCTACGCCGCCCGTTACCGGCACTCGGGGGAGGCGGTGTGGCGGCAGCGGCTCGCCGCCGGCGAGATCTGCAGGAACGGCCAGCGGCTCCGGGCCGATGGGCTGCTCGCAGCCGGCGATCGGCTGGTGTGGCATCGGCCCCCCTGGCAGGAGGGTGCCGTGCCGGCGTTGCCCGGCCCCCTGTTCGATGACGGCGACCTGCTGGCGTTCAACAAGCCCAGCGGCCTGCCAGTGCTGCCCGCCGGCGGCTGGTTGGCGCACACCGTGCTCGGCCAGATCGCCGGCCAGATGGCTGCTGGCCAGCTGGATGCCGCCGTCGGCCAGCCCCGGCCGGTGCACCGCCTGGGCCGCTTCACCTCCGGCCTGCTGCTCTGTGCCCGCCGGCCGGCCACCCGGGCCTGGCTCAGTGCCCGGCTGCGGGACAGCACGCGTGCTCAGCCCAACGGGATCGGCACCCAGTGCGGCTCCTGCCGCAAGCTCTACCGGGCCCTGTTGCAGCCGCCACTGCCCGGCTCGCCGCTGCTCGCCCTGGCCCCGACTGACAGCCTGGAGCTCAGCACGCCGATCGGCCGCCGCCCCCACGATCAGCTGGGCACGATCTGGGCCGCGGCCTGTCCCGCAGACCCCACATCCCCCTCCCTGGCAGCCCGCAGCACCCTCACCCTGCTGCGGCGCAGCCAGCACAGCTGGTTGGTCGAGCTGCTGATCGCCACTGGCCGTCCCCACCAGATCCGCATCCACACCGCCGCCGCCGGGGCGCCGCTGCTGGGCGATCCCCTCTATGGCCCGGGCGGGCTGGCCAACCCGCAGGCCCTGCCGGGCGATGGTGGCTACCAGCTGCACGCTCACCGGCTGGGCATCCCCCTGGCGGATGGCCGCCGGCTGGACCTGGAAGCGCCCCTGCCGGCCTGGGCCGTTGCCTGACCATCCCCGCCAACCCAGCTTGCTGGAGCGGCCCGGCCTGCGCCTGCGTCACTGGCCCGCCTGGCTGGCGCCCACCGCCGCCGCCCAGCTGCTGGCCGCCCTGCGGGCCGAGGTGCCCTGGAGGCAGGAGGCGATCCGGTTGTACGGGCGCCAGCACCCCTTGCCGCGGCTCACCTGCTGGATGGCTGATCCGGGCTGCGCCTACCGCTACAGCGGCCTGGCCAACGCCATCGAGCCCTGGTCGCCGGCGGCAGCCGCCCTGCGCCACAACCTGCAGCAGCTCACGGGCTGGCGCTTCAATTCCCTGCTGCTCAACCGCTACCGCGACGGGCGCGACGCCATGGGCTGGCACGCCGACGATGAGCCCGAGCTGGATCCGGCCGCCCCGATCGCCTCCCTCAGCCTGGGGGCCGCCCGCGATTTCCGCCTGCGGCCCCGCCCCAGTCCCCGGGCCAGCGGCCTGCCGCCACCGGCGGGTTATGGGCCGGGTTGCGGCACGGGCCCAGAACCAGTTGCTGTCCCGTTCAACCTGCCGTTGCACAACGGCGACCTGCTGTTGATGGATGCTCCCACCCAGCTGTGGTGGCAGCACGCCGTGCCCCGCCGCCTGCGGTTGCAGCAGGAGCGCTTCAACCTCACCTTCCGGTTGGTGCGATCTGGCCGGGTCTGATCAGCCCCGCTCGAAGGCGATCAGGCGTGAGAAATAAAAGGGCGCCTGGTTGAGGCTGCGGCGCACTGGCTTGAAGCCGGCCTCGGCCGCGGCGGCCACGATGCCGTCCTCCCGCAGGGTGTAGGCGCGGGTGGTCTTGCTCGGGCCGGGGAACAGCTGGCCGATGCCCTTGAGCAGGGCCAGCAGCGGGGTGTAGGGGGCGAAGCTCACGATCAGGTGTTTTTCGGCCATGCCGGCCAGGTGACGCACCATCTCCTCGGCGGCGGCCTGGGGGTAGTGGATGAACACATCCAGGCAGATCACGGTGTCGTAGCGGCCCTCCAGGCTCTCCAGGTCGGAGGCGCTGAACTGCAGCTGGTCGCTGCCGATGCCGGCCGCCTCGGCGCGGCGACGGGCTTCACTGGCCATGGCCTCGGAGAGGTCGGAGGCGGCGATCGAGCCGGCCCCCAGCTGGGCCAGGGGGATCGCCAGGCTGCCCACGCCGCAACCGGCGTCGCAGAAGCTGCGCTGGCCCAGCTCGCCCTGCTCCTGCAGCCAGGCCAGCACGTTGTCCACCGTCTTCTGGTGGCCGATGCGGATGTTGCGCTGCACCTTGTTCACGTCATCGGACGTGCTGTAGATGCGGTTCCAGCGATCGAAGCCGGTGCTCTCGAAGTAGGTCTTGACCTCGGCTTTCTCAGCGGCCTTGTCGGCGGCGGGGGTGGTGCTGACGGGCGCGGTGGGCATCGAGCGCGGCAATGGGCCTCGGAATGGGCCGGATCCTAGGGAGCTCCGGCGCGAAGGCCGGGGCATCGAGCTGGTCCCTCAGTTTTGGCGCCACGCTTCCCGCCAGGGCAATCAGCAGGGCGTGGTCGGGGAACAGGCCCAACGTGAAGCCCAGCACCTGCAGTTCGCCGCCGATCACATGGTGCACGTCGTGGATGGCCACGCAGGCGCAGGGAAGGCCTTTGCGGCTGATGGGGGAGGGAAAGCCGTAGTGCTGGCTGTAGGCGTGCAGACTCGCCCCCAGGCTGCCGCTCCCGGGGTGTGGCCTGCTCCTGCCCTTCGGCGATGCGGTTGCTGCACCGTTGTGTCTACACTACGTGCATGCTGTCTACACAGCCTGGCCATGGCGCTGAACATCCGCAATCCTGAGGCCAACCGGCTGGCGGCGGAGCTGGCTGCCCTCGCCGGTGAAAGCAAGACCGATGCTGTGATCCTGGCTCTGCAGGAGCGTCTGCAGCGGCTGCGCCGCCAACGGGCAGCCCGGCCCGATGCCCAGGCGATCCTCGCCAGTCGTCTGGACCAGATCGCCCGGCGTTGCGCCGCCAGGCCGATCCGCGACCAGCGCACGGCCGAGGAGATCCTTGGCTACGACGCCAATGGCCTGCCCTGCTGATGGTGATTGACAGCTCGGCTGTGCTGGCCATCCTCCAGGACGAGCCCGAGCGCAGTGCCTTCAACGCCCTGATCGCTGCGGCCGACACCCGCCTGCTCTCAGCGGCGTCCCTGGTGGAGCTCTCGATCGTGCTGGAGGCCCGCTTTGGAGCCGACGGCCAGGGCGATCTGGATCTGTTTGTGAGCACTGCTGAGATCGAGATCGTGGCTGTGGATCGCGACCAGGCCGAGCTGGCCCGCGGTGCCTTCAGCCGCTACGGCAAGGGCCGGCATCGAGCTGGCTTGAATGTCGGCGACTGCTTTGCCTATGCCCTGGCCAAGCGGGCCGGCTCTCCCTTGCTGTTCAAGGGCAGCGATTTCACCCACACCGATCTGCAGCAGGCCTGCCCGACCGCCGCCAGCTGAGCCCATCTGTCGACGCGCTCCAGCGCAGGGTGTCCCCCAGGGGGCGCCCCACCAGCAGCTCGGTGGCGCTGCGCCGATCGCCCAGCACCCGCCGGGGCGTGAGTGTGGCCGCCGCGATTGCCTGCTCTGCGGGCGCCCCCCAGCTGGCCAGCCGCCGCACGCCCTCCAGCAGGGGCAGGGTCACGCCGGCCAGGGTGCCGTCCTCGAGGCGGCAGCTGCCGTCCTCCACCAGCAGCACCCGCTCGTCCCAGCGGTGCCGGCCCTCGCCGAGGCCGTAGGGGGCGAGGGCATCGCTCACCAGCACCACCTGCTCCGGCGCCAGCCGCTGCAGCAGCAGGGCCATGCTGGGCTGCACATGCACGCCGTCGGCGATCAGCCCCAGGGCGATCTCGCCCCGCAGCACCGCCGCCGCCACGGGGCCGGGGGCGCGGTGGTGCAGGCCGGCCATGGCGTTGAAGCTGTGGGTGAGCATCGCCACCCCGGCCTCAAACGCCACGCTGGCCTCGCCTTCGCCGGCGGCGCTGTGGCCCAGGCTCACCACGATCCCCCGCTGGCGCAGCGCGGCGATCACCGCTTCTGCCCCCTCCAGTTCGGGCGCCAGGGTCACCAGGTCGATCTGGTCCTCGAACCCGGCGATCCGCTCCGCCAGGGCCTCCAGGCTGGGGGCGGCCAGGTGCTGCTCGGGATGGGCGCCGCGGCGGGAGGGGTTGAGGAACGGACCCTCCAGATGGGCGCCGAGCAGCTGGCAGCGGCCGGGCCGGTGCTGCTGGCGGGCCTGCTCGAGCACCGCCAGGGCCTGGCGCAGCGGCGCCACGCCGCAGGTCACCAGGGTGGGGCAGATCGCCTCCACGCCATCGCGCCAGAGCAGCTCCAGCAGCTCCAGCAGCCTGGGCAGATCGGCTGCGCTGAGTTCGGGGAAGGCCAGGCCCAGGCCGCCGTTGATCTGCAGGTCCACTGCGGCCGGACTGAGCCAGTCGTCGCCCCAGTCGTCGCCGGCGGCGCTACTGCCGGCAGCAATCGGCTCCACCGCCGTGATCAAGCCCTCTCCGTCCACGGCCAGCCGCCAGCGGCGATCGCCGCCATGGCTGCAGCGGCGTGTCCGGGGCAGGCGCACGTTGGTGATCCAGCGCATCGACGGGGCAGCCGCGACAATGCATCCATCCTGCGTTGTCCGCCGTTGAGCGCCACGCCCGCTGTTCCACCCACCGGCGCCAGTGCCGTTGCAGACGCCCCGTCAGCCCCGCCGCGGGTGGCAGTGGTGATGGGCAGCGATTCCGACCTGCCCACCATGGAGCCGGCGGTGGCGATGCTGGAGCGCTTCGGCGTGCCCTGTGAGGTGCGGGTGCTCTCGGCCCACCGCACGCCCCTGGACATGGTGGCCTTCGCCCGGGATGCCCGCCAGCGGGGCCTTCAGGTGATCATCGCCGGCGCCGGTGGCGCCGCCCACCTGCCCGGCATGGTGGCCTCGCTCACCACCCTGCCGGTGATCGGCGTGCCGGTGCACACCCGCGCTCTCTCGGGGGTGGACTCCCTGCACTCGATCGTGCAGATGCCCGCCGGCATCCCCGTGGCCACGGTGGCCATCGGCAACGGTGCCAACGCCGGCCTGCTGGCGGTGCAGATCCTGGCTGCTGCCGATGGCGCCCTGGCTGGGTCGCTGCAGGAGGCGCTGGCCGCCTACCGGGCCGAGCTGCACGCCCAGGTGCGGGCCAAGGATGGCCGCCTGCAGGAGCTGGGCAGCGCGGCCTACCTGGCCCAGATGGGCTGAGGGACGCGGCCAATGCTCGAACGCCTCGTGCTGCCCCCCTGGTTGAAGGCCGGCCTGGCCCTGCCGCTGCTGGTGCTCAACCTCTGGGTGCTGCGCCAGCTGCTGCTGCCGCTGGCCCCGTTCCCCGCCCTGTTCGTGGCGGCGGCCCTGATCGCCTTCCTGCTCGACATCCCCAGCCTGTGGCTGCGGCAGCGGGGCACCCCGCCCTGGCTGGCCACCGTGCTGGTGCTGGGGGTGAGCCTTGGCCTGCTGGCCTCGGCGGCGATCTGGGTGGTGCCGCGGCTGATCGAGCAGCTGGGGGAGCTGGTGGCGGCGCTGCCGGGCTGGCTGGCCCAGGGGGAGCTGTGGCTCGATCGCCTTGAGGGCTGGGCGGACCAGCAGGGCATCCCAACGGATTTCGGCAACGTGAGCAGTGATCTCATCACCCGCATCAGCAAGCTGGCCAGCCAGCTGAGTCAGCGCCTGCTGGGCCTGCTCGGCGCCACCGTGGGCATCACGGTGAACACCGTGATCGTGCTGGTGCTGGCCGTGTTCCTGCTGCTCGGTGGGGAGCGTATCAGTGCCGGCCTGGCCCTCTGGCTGCCCCCCGGCGTGCGGGACCTGGTCGCGTCCACCCTCAACCGCACCTTCCGGGGCTACTTCGCCGGCCAGGTGCTTCTGGCCCTGATCCTCAGCGGCCTGCAGATCCTGGTGTTCACCCTGTTGCAGATCCCCTATGGCGTTCTCTTTGCCGTGGTGATCGGTTTCACCACCCTCATTCCCTATGCCAGCGCGGTCACGATCGTGCTTGTGAGCGCCTTGCTGGCCCTGGACAACCCGCGGACGGGCCTGGAGGTGCTGGCCGCCGCCATCAGCGTGGGCCAGCTGGTGGACCAGGTGATCCAGCCCCGTCTGATGGGCAGCATCGTGGGTCTCCAGCCGGCCTGGCTGCTGATCAGCCTGCCGGTGGGTGCCCGGATCGGCAGCCTGATGGGCCTGGGCGAGCTGCTGGGGCTGCTGCTGGCGGTGCCGGTGGCCAGCTGTGTGAAGACCCTGCTCGAGGCCTGGCGACTCGGCGCCGCAGCCGAGGAGTGAGGCCAAGGGCATCGGCTCTGGGACGGCTCAGGAGACGATCCAGGCCTTGAAGACCACGGCGGTTTCGCTGTTCGGTGGCGTGGGGCCCTGGGGGAATGGGGACCTGGAGTGAAAGTCCAGATCAACCTGGCCAGATCAACCTGGGGTGAGAGGAAGCTGGCGAAGAACACATTGGAGTAGCTGCCGTCTCTGAGCGCGAACTGAAATCCGCTCGTGGTCAGTTGTTCTCCTTGGAACGGCCTGGCGCGGCGAACCAGGTTGTCGCCTTCGTAGGGGGTGTTGCCGGGGATCGATGAGCCGGCTGGATACAGGCCGGTGATCCGGTCGCGATTGCGGCGACCCTTGATGGCCCGGATCACGAACGCGCCATCGCCATCGGGGTCGCAGCCGCGATGAACGTCCCGCGGGCTCGGATCGAGGGGCCTGTGCTGCCTTTGGCGGTGCGGTACCGCCATTGCCACTTCAGGGTCTCGGCAGCGGGGTGTCTGATCTGGATCTCGGCCATGGGGGTGGAGTTCGGAGATGGGTTGACGGGTCAGCCCTGTTGGCCGCTGCCGCTGGTGGATCGGAGGCTCCGCCCCAGCCCGACTGGGATGCCACCACTCCCGATCTCAGCCAGGCGTCCGCCGGACCCAGGCCTGAGCCTGCTGCGGTGAGCCATCTGCCCAACCGCCGGGACGTCGGTCTGAGCACCAGCTACGGACTGGAGCAGCTTGGCGCGCCCGCCACCCAGGCGCTGATGGCCTGGACGCGCCAGCACGGCCTGCGCCTCAATGCCACCCTCCATGCCGCTTTCCTGCAGGCTCTCGTGGCAGCGGAGGTGCTGCCGGCCCAGACCACTGCCACCACCGTGGTGAACCTGCGCAATCTGGCGACCCCGCCCCTGCCCTGGGAGTTGATGCGCCTTCTGAGGGTCTGCGTGGACACGCCGCTGGCTGTGGACCCCGACGCGCCGCTGGAGCTCCTCGCTGGCCAGCTCCATCGGGTGCTCCAGCGCCAGCTGCAGGAGGGTTCTCCGCTGCAGGCCCTGGATGCGATCACGGCAGCTCTCCACGACGGGCCCTCACCCCAGCAGCTCTGGCAGCGGAGCTGGCGCCAGGGTGGTCTGATCACCAACCTTGGCCGTGTACCGGTGCATGCTCAGCACGGACCAATCACCCTGGAGCGGCTGTTTTTCGTAGCCAATGTGGAGCCGATCGTGCTTCCCGATCGGCCCCTGGCAGTGCTCGGGGCCCTCACGTTCAACGACCAGCTCAGCCTCACCTGCTTTCACGTTGAGCAGCAGCTCGACGATCGCGGTGCTGCGGCCGTGCTGGCCGACCTGAAGGGGCGTCTGCTCTCCCTGCGCTGAAGGTCGCTGTCGCCCGGCCCGTCAGCTGGCCTGAGGGATCACGCCCACGGCCTGCAGGTAAGCCAGCACCTGGCTCACGCTCTCCTCCAGGCTCTGGCTGCCGGTGTCCACCTTCAGTTCGGGTGCTTCCGGCGCCTCGTATGGGCTGGAGATACCGGTGAACTCCTTGATTTCGCCGGCGCGGGCCTTGGCGTAGAGGCCCTTGGTGTCGCGCTGCTCGCACACGCCCAGGTCGGCGGCGCAGTGGATCTCGATGAAGTCGCCCGCCGGCACCAGGGCACGCACCTTGTCGCGGTCGGCCTTGAACGGCGACACGAAGGCGGTGAGGGCCACCACGCCGGCATCCACGAACAATTTGGCCACCTCGCCGATGCGGCGGATGTTCTCCTCGCGGTCGGCATCGGAGAAGCCCAGGTCCTTGCAGAGGCCGTGGCGGATGTTGTCACCGTCGAGCACGTAGCAGGCCAGCCCCCGCTCGAACAGGGCGGCGTTCACGGCGTTCGCCAGGGTGCTCTTGCCGGCACCGCTCAGACCGGTGAACCAGAGGATGGCGCTGCGGTGGCCGCGCTGCTGGGCCCGCTCGTCCCGGGTCACCGCCGCGTGGTGCCAGGCGATGTTGGTGCTGTTGCCCTGGCTGGTGAGCTCGCCGTAGGTGGGGTTGGCGGGGGCGGCGGTCATCGGCTCGCGGCGGAAGTGCCGCCATTGTGGCTGCCCGCCCGTCTGCTCACAGCCCCAGCAGCAGGCCCGTCTCGGCGGCCGCCCGGAACACCAGGGCATGGCGCCGCACAAGGGCCGGCAGGGCGTCGTAGCCGCCGCCGATCACCGTGGCCACCGGGATGCCCCTCTGCAGGCAGGCCTCCAGCACCATCCGGTCGCGCAGCAGCAGGCCGGTGTCGCTGAGGGCCAGCCTGCCGAGGCGGTCGTCGCGGTGGGGATCCACGCCGGCGTTGTAGAGCACCAGCTGCGGCTGCACCTGCTCCAGCAGCTCGGGCAGCAGGCGGCCCACCGCCGCCAGATAGGCGTCGTCGTCGAGGCCATCGGCCAGGGGCAGGTCGTGGTCGCTGGTCTGCTTGCGCAGCGGGAAGTTGCTGGCGGCATGGGCCGAGAGGGTGAACACGCGCCCATCGCCCGCGAAAATCGCCGCGGTGCCGTCACCCTGGTGCACGTCCAGGTCGATCACCATCAGCCGGGCCACTGCCCCCTCCGCCAGCAGCACCCGGGCGGCCACGGCCACGTCGTTGAAGATGCAGAAGCCGCTGCCGTAGTGGGGAAAGGCGTGGTGGGTACCGCCGGCCAGGTGGCAGGCCAGCCCGTGGGCCAGGGCCAGCCGGGCGGTGAGCAGCGTGCCCCCCACCGCCAGCCAGGTGCGGCGCACCAGGGGTGTGGTGGCGGGCAGGCCGATGCGGCGCTGGGCCTGGGCCGGCAGGCGGTCCTGGGAGAAGCCCTCGTGATAGGCGCGGCTGTGCACCAGTTCCAGGGCCCGCCGGGGGATCGGCAGCGGCTGGTGCAGCTGCTCCGGCCGGGCCAGATCCAGCTGGCGCAGGTGATCGTGCAGCAGCCGGAACTTGGCCATCGGAAAGCGGTGGCTGCTGGGCAGCGGCGCCGAATAGGCCGGGTGATACACCAGCGGTGGACGCATCGGCGGCCCCGCTCAGGCGGTCCGGGCCGCTGCCGTCACCAGCAGGCCGCCGCGGGGACTGGGGCTGGGCACCAGCTGCAGGCTGAGGTCCTGGCCCGGGGCCAGCTGCAGCCGCACCTGTTTGAGCAGCCCCACCGCCATCAGCCGGATCTCCAGTTCGGCCAGCGCCTTGCCCAGGCACACCCGTTCGCCGCCGCCGAAGGGCAGCAGGGTGAGCCCGCTGCCCTCGCCCAGGTGGCGGGCGGGCCGGAACTGCTCCAGATCGTCGGCCTGCTCCTGAGTGCCGGCTTCCTCTGGCGCGTAGCGGTTGGAGGCGGCCAGGGCCACCTGCACCACCCGCCCCGCGGGCACGCGCACCCCATCGAGCACCAGCTCCCGGGTGGTGCGCCGGAAGAAGCCGCCCACCGGCGGGTTGAGGCGCATCACCTCCTGCACCACCGCCGCCAGCCGGGGCGCCGCAGCGGCGTCATCGGCGGTGGCGGCCTCGCCGGTTGACGGCGGCCAGGGCAGGGCATCCAGCTCCTCCTGCAGCCAGGCCAGCTCCTGGGGGTGCTGCAGGAGAGCCGCCAGCAGGCAGCTCAGCGAGGAGGCGGTGGTTTCGTAGCCGGCGAACAGCAACAGCAGCAGCTGCTCCACCAGGTCGGCATCGCTGAGCGGCAGGCCGGCTTCGTCCAGGCCGCCGCTGAGCAGATCCAGCCCACCGGCCAGGGGCAGACCCTCGGCCGCCTGCTGGCGTGCCCGCTCCAGCACTTCCCCCAGCCGGCCCAGCAGCCGCTGCCGCGCTGCCAGGGCCCGGGCGAAGGGGCTGCCCGGAATGGCCAGGGGGATGGAGAACAGCGCCCGGGTCCAGATTTCGAAGTCGGCAAACAGGGCGTCGCGGTCGCCGCCCTCCAGGCCCAGCACCAGCTGGGCGATCACCGTGAACGCGAAGCGCCGCAGCCGATCCACCAGCGGCACGGGGGCGGTTGCCGCCGCCAGCTCCGCGGCCAGGTCGTTCACCAGGGCCACGATGCCCGGGCTGTAGCGACGCAGCGCCGCCGCCGAGAACAGCTGCCCCACCACCCGTCGCCGCGCCCGGTGGTCGGCGCCGTTGCGGTTGGCCAGGGAGCGGCTGCCCAGCAGCTGTTTCACGCTGGCGGGCCACCAGCCCTCGCTGGCCTCCGGCTGGGCCAGCAGCTCCTGGATCGCTCGGCCGCCCCGGATGAACACCAACGGCTGGCCCAGCAGCCGCGTTTCGTACACATTGCCGAAGCGCTCGAAGCGCCGCCGGGCGAAATCGCCATCGCGGAAGAAGGCCAGCGCCTCCAGCACGCCGGTGCTGGCGCCGGTGCTGGGCAGGGGCCGGGGGCTGGGGGCAGCGTTGGTGGTGAACTCGGGGGCGATCAAGGTTGGGGCGTTCGCCCTAGGCAGGTTGCCATCCGGATTTTGAAGCTCATCCAGGCCCCTGTGCGCGGCTCCGCGCCTTCAGCCTTGGGAGGACAACACACTGAGATCAAGGCCACAGCGCTCCAGCCGGGGCAGGACATCGACCGCCAGCACCGCCGCCTCCAAGCGCCGCTGAACAGCGATCGGAAGATCAGGAAGGTCCCCGTCGGCGAAGTACACGAGCGCCTTGAGGGTTTCCTCTGCAGGGAAGGCAGGGCCGTAGAGCGCGCTGGCGGCAGCCAGACCATCGGCCAGCGAGAGTCCGGCTTCAAGCAGGGTGGCCACATCGAGATAGTCCTTGCGTTCAGCCCGCTGCAACAGCACCTTCAGCTTGGTGGCGAGCAAATCCAGGGGCGAGGCCACCTGGGCAACGCCGTCGTTGCTGATCTCGGGATCGCTCACGCGGCCAATGGCCAGGCCCCCGAAGAACGACACCTTCACTTCGTTGTCTGGCGCAACAGGCACCAGCAGCGTGAGTGTTTCGGGTTGGTCCTGCAGCACCTCTGCCGACGGCAACCAGGGCAGCGCCAGGCCAAGCACCTGCCGATGCAGCGGCTGGGCATTGAAGAAATCGAAATCCACCGAAACGCGATGGCCGTAACGCAAGGCGATGGCGGTGCCCCCATAGAGCACCCACCCGAGCGGGGCTAGAGCTGCAAGCGTTGGCCAAAGGCGGCGCTGCCCGTCCGGCAGGATCTCCAGGCGGGGGCAGAAGTCCCTCAATCCCCGAAGTGGCGCTGGGGCAGGGGCGGCACCATGCCGGAGGGGGCCAGGCCGAGCTTGAGCTGCCAGTAGGTCCAGGAGCGGGGCGAGAACCAGCCCGGCTGGGCCCGCTGCAGCACCGCCGCGAGGCGGTGGTCGCCCAGCACCTGCCTGAGCTGCAGCACGCTGTCAAAGTCGCCGAGTTCCATCACCTGGGCGATCACGCGATCGGGATGGCGCAGCGACTGCTCGGGGGATTGCCACCAGATCAGCCGGGCGGCCAGCGGCTGCAGCAGGGCCAGTTCCTGATCCGGGGTTGGCAGGGTGAGTGGCTCCAGCATCGGGTGGCTCCAGTGGAGTCCTGACCCGAGGCTAGGGCGAGGCGCACTTCCACGGCACCCGGCGGCACCCGGCTGGCTGCTGGGTTCAGCTTGTCTGCAAGGGTTTGGCCGGGCTCGATCCTGATCAGCCCCCCGCCTGCTTGGGCCGGAAGCCGGCCTGCTCCAGGGCCGCCAGTGCCGCCGCCACCTGGTCGCCCTGCAGCTCGATCACGCCGTCCTTGAGGGTGCCGCCGGTGCCGGCGCTGGCCTTGAGCTGCTTGAGCAGACTGCTGGCCTCGGCTTCGGGCAGCTCCAGGCCGGTGATGGCCGTCACCAGCTTGCCGCCCTTGCCGGCCTTCGTGCGCTGCACCCGCACCTGTTGCCGGGCCCTGGGGGTGGCTGGCGAGGCTGCGGCGGGCCGGGCGAGGCTGGCGGCGCCGCTGAGGCTGCCGAATTCCTGCCAGCCTCCTTTTTTAGCCATCCGTTCCGCGCCGCCGTGGATCGCATTCTGGAGGGGCGCAGCCCCTCAGCCCGCCACCGCCTCCACCACGCTCACCGCTGAGGCGGTGGGGTGGATCCGGCGCAGGTTGAGGCCGGCGCTCTCCAGCAGCAGGGCGTACTCGCCGGGGGTGCGCTCCCGGCCGCCCTCGGTCATCACCAGCATGTTGAGGTCGAGCAGTTTGCCCGGGAAGGGGGCGTTGCCCGGAGGGATCACCTGCTCCAGGATCAGCACCCGCCCGCCGGGGGCCATGGCCTCGCGGATGTGGCGAAGGATCGTGCGGCAGGCGTCGTCGTGCCAGTCGTGGAGGATGTGCTTGAGCAGGTAGGCATCGGCGCCGGCGGGCGCGCTGGCGAAGAAGTCGCCCCCCACCAGCTCCAGCCGGCCATCGAGATCGGCGGGCACCGCCACCGGTGCCAGCACATGGGGCTGGTCGAACACCGCGCCGCGCAGGCCGGGGGTGGCCCGCAGCACCGCCATCAGCAGCTCGCCCCGGCCGCCGCCCACATCCACCAGCTGGCCGATGGCGCTGAAGTCGAAGGACGCCAGCACGGCTTCGGTTTCGGGCCGGGAGAAATCGCCCATCGCCCCATCGAAGACGGCGCCCCGCTCTGGATGCCGCTCGTACCACGCGAACACCGAGCAGCCGTGGCGGTGGCGGAAGGCGTTCTCCCCCGTGCGCACGCTGTGGAGCAGGTCGTCCCAGCTCAGGTAGTGCTCCGCGCCGAGCATGCGGGCGAACTGGCGCAGCGACTGGGGGTGATCGCTGCCCAGCAGCTCCGCCAGGGGAGTGAGGGCAAAGCGCCGCGGTGCCGTTTCCTGGAAGATCCCCAGGCTGGCCAGCCCGCGCAGCAGGCGGAAGAGGGCATCGCCGTCGGCGCCGCAGCTGGCGGCCAGGTCGTCGCAGTCGCGCTCGCCCGCCGCCAGGGCATCGGCCAGGCCCAGCTCGGCGGCCACGTGGATCATCTGGGTCACCCAGGCGCCGCTGGCCATCGCCAGCAGCTGGTCGGCGAGCGGGAGGGCGGGGGGCATGGTGGGGGGCGGGGGCTACCTGGTTGGTAGCAAGCCCAAGCCGTGTTGGGCCCCAATCCGTTGCAGTTGGGTTGGCAGGCCCGCAGTCGCTACCCTCCGGCCAGGTGTTGGCGTGCAGCGTGATGGCCCCGACCGGCATGGGAGCGCCCCCGACGGCGGCCAGCGCTGGACGCGTGTTCATCAGCTACAAGCGCGGCGTCAGCCCCGACGAGCCCCTGGCGCTGCAGCTGTTTGAGCAGCTGCGCGCCAGGCACACCGTGTTCATCGACCAGGCGATGGCGGTGGGCACCCCCTGGGCGGAACGGATTGACCGGGAACTGCGTCAGGCGGATGTGCTGGTGCTGCTGCTCTCGGCCGCATCGGTGGGCAGCGAGATGGTGGCGGGGGAGGTGGAAACGGCCCAGCGGCTCCAGAAGCACCATGGCCGGCCGCGGATCCTGCCGGTGCGGGTGGCCTACCGGGAGATGCTGCCCTACCCCCTGAGCGCCTACCTCAACCCGCTCAACTGGGCCCTTTGGGACAGCCCCGCCGACACGCCGCGGCTGCTGGCGGAGCTGGAGCGGGCGATGGCCGGCGAGGAGCTGGGCAGCGCAGCGGCAGAAATCGGCCCTGCGGACCAAGCCTCCATCCCGGCCCCCGCCACCACACCGCCCCTCCTGCAGTTCCAGCCCCCCAGCCCCCAGGCGCCGGTGGCTCCGCTGGAGCCGGCCGAGGGCACGATGGATGCCGAATCGCGCTTCTACATCGAGCGCGACGGCGATGCGGTGGTGCGGCGGGCCCTGGAACGCCAGGGGGTGACGATCACGATCAAGGGTCCGCGGCAGATGGGCAAGAGCTCGCTGCTGATGCGGGTGATCCAGCAGGCGCTGGCAGCAGGCCGCGAGGTGGCCTACATCGACTTTCAGCAGTTCGACCAGGAGGTGCTCGCCGAGGCCGACCGTTTCTATCCCCAGTTCTGCCAGAGCCTTGCCGAGCAGCTGGGCCTGGCTGATGGCACGGCCGAGGCCTGGGCCGGCGGCGGCGGCAACAACCAGCTGGCCACGCGCTATGTGCAGAACCAGGTGCTCAAACCGCTGAACCGGCCGCTGCTGCTGGCGATGGATGAGGTGGACCGGATGTTCGAGGCCGAGTATCGCTCCGATTTCTTCTCGATGCTGCGGGGCTGGCACAACAACCGTGCCTCGCCCCTGCCTCCGCTGAAGCCCTGGAAACAGCTGGATCTGGCGTTGGTCACCGCCACCGAGCCGTACCACCTGATCGCCAATCTCAACCAGTCGCCCTTCAACGTGGGCGAGGTGATCCCGCTGGCCGATTTCAGCGCCGAGCAGGTGGCCGAGCTGCACCGGCGCCACGGCGCCCCCCTGGCCCCGGCTCCGTTGGCCCAGCTGATGGAGCTGCTGCACGGCCACCCCTACCTGGTGCGGCGGGCCCTGTATCTGGTGGCCGTCAATCAGATGGCGGTGGAGCAGGTGCTGGAGCAGGCCGCCAGCGACTACGGCCCTTTCGGCGATCACCTGCGCTACCACCTGTTCCGCATCGTCGACCACCAGGCGCTGAGAGCTGGCCTGCGCCAGGTGATCCGCAGCCACCGCTGCGACGACGAGAAAACCAGCCGCCTGCTGATCGCCGCTGGCCTGGCCCGCTTGGAGGGGAGCGCCGTGCGGCCCCGCTGCCCGCTCTACGCCAGCTATTTCGGCGAGCACCTCGATGGCTGAAGTTTTCTTCACCACCGGCGGCACCGTGCAGGCCCAGGAGGGGGGCCTTTACCTCAGCCGGCCGGCGGATCAGCAGCTGCTGGCGTTATGCCAGGACTCGCGCTTCGCCTATGTGCTCACCCCCCGCCAGCTGGGCAAATCGAGCCTGATGATCCGCACCGCCGAGGAGCTGCTGGCGAAGGGCTTCCGGGCGGTGATGGTGGACCTCACCCAGATCGGCACCGGTTCCGATGCCGAGCAGTGGTATGGCGATGTGCTGGAGGTGGTGGCCGACCAGCTGGAGCTCAGCACCAATGCCCGCAGCTGGTGGAAGCAGGAAGCGGATGTGGGCCTCACCCTGCGGCTGACGCGCTTCTTTGAGGAGGTGGTGCTGGTGGAGGTGAGCGAGCCGATCGTGATCTTCGTTGATGAGATCGACACCACCTTGAGCCTGGCGTTCACCGACGATTTCTTCGCGGCGATCCGCTATTTCTATGTGGCGCGGGCCCAGAACCCGCAGCTGCGGCGCTTGTCGTTCGTGCTGATCGGTGTGGCCACTCCCGCCGATCTGATCCGCGATCCCAAACGCACCCCGTTCAACATCGGCGAGCGGGTGGATCTGCGCGATTTCAGCCCGGAGGAGGCGAAGCCCCTGGCGGCGGGTCTGCCGCTGCCGCCGCCCGAGGCCGAGCAGGCCCTGGGCTGGATCCTGGGCTGGACGGGCGGCCACCCCTACCTCAGCCAGCGCCTCTGCAGCGTGCTGGCGGCCGACCCACCGGACCAGTGGAGCGAGGCGGCGGTGGATCAGGCGGTGGGGCGCACCTTCTTCGGCGAGCGCAGCGAGCAGGACAACAACCTGCAGTTCGTGCGTGACATGCTCACCAAACGGGCCCCCCAGGGCTATGGCCCCGAGCTGCTGCGCACCTACCGCAGCATCTGGCAGGGCAGGCAGCCCGTGGCCGATGAGGAGCAAAACCTGGTGCATGCCCACCTCAAGCTGGCCGGCGTGGTGCGCCGCAACGGCCGCCAGCTGGTGGTGCGCAATCGTCTCTACCAATCGGTGTTCAATGCTGCCTGGATCCAGGAGCACAACCCCGAGGACTTCTGGAGGCGCTACGGGCCGGTGCTGAGGTGGGCCGTGCCGGTGACGGGTTCAGCAGTTGTTGTTGCTGGGGTGATGGCGGCGTTGGCATTGGAGGCCAGGCGGCAGGCAGCAATCGCCACACTTCGGGAGCAGGTGGCGAACGTGAGCTACGGATTGACCACTGCAGAGCCGGCCCCAAGCTTGATGTTGGCGCTGGATGCCTGGAGACGCAGCCAGAGCGTTCCAGCGGTGTGGGCAGCCAGTGCTTCGGCCCTGCAGCAAGCCTGGCAGAGCAGCCAGGAAACCAATTTGCTCAAGGGCCATGAGGGTTTTGTGCGGTCGGTGGCGTTCAGCCCCGATGGCCGGGTGATCGCCAGCGGTTCGGCTGATCGCACGGTGCGGCTGTGGGACGCGAAGAGCGGCGCGGCGCTCGGCGCCCCCCTCAAGGGCCATGAGGATTTGGTGGGGTCGGTGGCGTTCAGCCCCGATGGCCGGGTGATCGCCAGCGGCTCGGATGATCGAACGGTGCGGCTGTGGGATGCGAAGAGCGGCGCGGCGCTCGGCGCCCCCCTCAAGGGCCATGAGGATTTGGTGGGGTCGGTGGCGTTCAGCCCCGATGGCCGGGTGATCGCCAGCGGTTCGGAGGATGGCACGGTGCGCCGCTGGATCGCCTCCCCTGAGGATTGGTATCGCCTGAGCTGCGCCCGCCTGGCCCACCACCCGCTGCTGCGCGATCCCGCCAGCGTTTCCAGCGATCCGGAGCTGGTGGCCGCCGGCAAGCGGGTGGGCCAGGCCTGCCTGGCCGCGAGCCCCGCAAGCCAGCGGGCCCAGCGATCAGGCCCCGCTCAGGCTGTCGCCACCCTGCTCGCCCGAGCCAGGCGGTTGCTGGGGGGCTGACTCCAGCGCCATGGCCTTGGTGGTCATCGCCAGAGGCGGAGGCTGCAAAATCCTCACTCTGCTGTGGGTTGTTTGGGGTTTTTCGCCGCTGCATTGGCTGGGCAAAGGCACAACCCCACTACAAACGCATGGGTGTGGTGCCATTGCTCAATTGAGCCCCCCGCACCATTCGCCTCCAGCAGCAGTGGGGAATCCTTTTCATCGCTGCCTCGGTGGCGACAGTGGCTCTCGATGCTGAACTGGCGTCGCGATCCCGACTACGAGCAGCTGAGACGCGAAAACGCCAGGCAGAGAGCGTTGAGCGCCTTGATCAGGCAACACTGCTTTCCGGACGAGTCCAGCTCGATCCCTCTCCCGCCAACCGACAGAATCGGGGCAGCAGCGGTCTTCCCGGCTGCCGTCTCCACAATCCGGGGCCAGCCAGCCAGGCGTGCCAATGAACAAGCGAGCCCTGAGCGAAACCGACATCTGCGATCGCTTCATCACCCCGGCCCTGCGCCAGGCTGGCTGGCTGAAGGAGCGGATCCTGCGGGAGCACTCGTTCACCGATGGGAGGATCATCGTGCGCGGGCGGCTGGTGAGTCGGGGCCGCCGCCGCCGGGCCGATTACCTGCTGATCCACGAAGGCGTGCCCCTGGCGGTGATCGAGGCCAAAGACAACACCCATGCCATGGGCGATGGGCTGCAACAGGCGCTGGCCTACGCCGAGGCCCTGCGTACGCCGTTTGTGTTCGCCAGCAACGGCGATGGCTTCGTGTTTCACGACCGCACCGGCCAGGGCGAGGCCCTGGAAACCACCCTGGCGCTGGAGGCCTTCCCCAGCCCGGCGGAGCTGTGGCAGCGCTACAGCCGCTGGCGGGGCTTCTCGCCGGCGCAGGAGCAGGTGGTCCTGCAGCCCTACTACGACGGTGGCAACCGCAAGGATCCGCGCTACTACCAGGTGAATGCCATCCAGGCCACGGTGGAGGCGATCGCCCTGGGCCAGCAGCGCATCCTGCTGGTGATGGCCACGGGCACCGGCAAAACGTTTACGGCCTTTCAGATCATCTGGAGGCTGTGGAAGGCGGGGCAGAAAAAGCGGATTCTGTTTCTGGCCGATCGCAACGTGCTCGTGAACCAGACGATGGTGAACGATTTCCGGCCGTTCGGCGGCGCCATGGCCAAGCTGAGCACGGCCGCCAAAACGATCGAGCGGGCCGATGGCAGCCTCGAAACGATTGCGCTGGCGCTGAACCGTCAGCGGCAGATCAACAAATCCCACGAGATCTACCTCGGCCTCTACCAGGCGCTCACAGGCCCGGAAGAGCGCCAGAAGCTCTACAAGGAATTCTCGCCTGAGTTCTTTGATCTGATCGTGGTGGATGAATGCCACCGGGGCAGCGCCGCCGAGGATTCGGCCTGGCGCGAGATCCTCGACTATTTTCGCAGCGCTACCCAGCTGGGCCTCACGGCCACGCCCAAGGAAACCAGGTATGTGTCAAATATTGAGTATTTCGGTGAGCCGCTCTACACCTACTCCCTCAAACAAGGCATCCGTGATGGTTTCCTGGCGCCCTACAAGGTGATCCGGGTTCACCTGGATCTCGATGTGGAGGGCTACAGGCCCCGGCCCGGAGAGCTGGATGATCGCGGCGAGGCCATTGAGGATCGCCTCTACAACCAGAAGGATTTCGATCGGGTGCTGGTGATCGATGAACGCACCCGCCGGGTGGCGCGCTGGATCACGGAGTACCTCAAGGCCAGTGGCGAACGGATGCAGAAAACCATTGTGTTCTGCGTGGATACCGAGCACGCCCTGATGATGCGCCAGGCCCTGATCAATGAAAATCAGGATCTGGTGCAGGCCGATGGCCGCTATGTGATGCGCGTTACCGGCAACGACAGCGAAGGCATGGAGCAGCTCGACAGCTTCATTGATCCGCTGGAGCCCTATCCGGTGATCGTCACCACCTCACGGCTCCTGTCCACGGGCGTGGACGCCCAGACCTGCCGGCTGATTGTGCTCGATCGGGAGGTCGGCTCGATGACCGAGTTCAAACAGATCGTGGGCCGCGGAACCCGGGTGCATGCCGACAGCCAGAAGTATTACTTCACTCTGGTGGATTTCCGCAAAGCCAGCAATCATTTCGCCGATCCGGATTTTGATGGTGAACCGATCCAGGCCGAAGACTTCGGCGAAGACGGCACCCGCCTGGGCGAGGACGCCGCAGCCGCAGGAGCCGACTCCGCCAACGCCCCGTGGGAGGAGGACGCTGCCGATGAGGGCGAAACGCTGCTGCTCGACCCCGACGCCCCTGCCATCCCCACCGCTGAGGGGCGCCAGAAGTACTACATCAAAGGCCAGCCGGTGCGGGTGCTCACCGAGCGGATCGAATACCTGGATGAGAACGGCAAGCTGGTCACCGAATCGCTGCGCGACTACAGCCGCCGCACGGTGCGCGAGCACTACGCCAGCCTCGATGCCTTCCTGCGCCGCTGGCGCGGCGAGGAGCGCAAGGCCACGATCATCCAGGAGCTGGCCGAGGAGGGGCTGCTGCTGGAGCCCCTGCAGGAGGAGGTGGGGCTGGAGCTGGATCCGTTTGATCTGATCTGCCACATCGCTTACGACCAGCCGCCCCTGAGCCGCCGCGAGCGGGCGGCCCGGGTGCAGAAGCAGGACGTGTTCAGCCGCTATGGGCCCCAGGCGCGGGCGGTGCTGGAGGCCCTGCTGGCCAAGTACCAGCACGAGGGCGTGGTGGATGAGCTGGGCAATGTGAAGATCCTCCATATCCCGCCATTCAGCGCCATGGGAACGCCGTTGGAACTGGTGCGTTGCTTCGGCGGCAAGGCCGATTACGAGCAGGCGGTGCATGCGTTGCAGGCCGCCCTCTACGCGGAGGCCGCCTGAGATGGCTGCCCGCACCAGCTCGGCCCGCACCGCTGTGAAGGCGATTCAGGACATCATGCGCAAGGACGTGGGCGTCGACGGCGACGCCCAGCGCTTGGCCCAGCTGTGCTGGCTGTTCTTCCTGAAGATCATCGACGACCAGGACCAGGCCCTCGAACTCACGGAAGATGGCTACCGCTCACCGATCCCCGAGCATCTGCAATGGCGCAGCTGGGCCGCCGATGAGGAGGGCATCACTGGCAATGCCCTGCTGGAGTTCATCAATGATGAGCTCTTCCCCTATCTCAAGGAGATGCCGCTCAAGGGCTCCCACCCCAACCGGGGCCAGGTGGTGAAAGGCGTGTTTGAGGGGGCTTACAACTACATGAAGTCGGGCCAGCTGCTGCGGCAGGTGATCAACAAGATCAATGGCATTGACTTCAACAGCCTGGCCGACCGCCAGCATTTCGGTGATGTGTATGAGCAGCTGCTCAACGATCTGCAGAGTGCCGGCAACTACGGCGAGCTCTATACCCCCCGTGGCGTCACCAGCTTCATGGTAGATCGGATCGACCCCAAACCCGGCGAACTGCTGCTGGATAGCAGCGGCGGCACGGGCGGTTTCATCACCTGCTCGCTGCGCCACATGCGCGAGCGCTCTGTGAAAACGGTGGCTGATGAGCAAACGATGCAGGCCTCACTGCGGGTGATCGAGAAGAAGCCGCTGCCCCACATGCTCTGCGTCACCAACATGCTGCTGCATGGGATTGAGGATCCCAGCTTCGTGAAGCACGACAACACCCTCGCCCGCCCCTACAGCACCTGGGGCGCGGACGATCAGGTGGACATCATCCTCACCAATCCACCCTTCGGCGGCGAGGAGGAAGACGGCATCCAGGACAACTTCCCCGGCCAGTTCCGCACCCGCGAGACGGCGGATCTGTTTCTGGCCCTGTTCATCCGCCTGCTCAAGCCCGGCGGTCGGGCCGGGATCGTGTTGCCCGACGGCACCCTGTTTGGCGAAGGCGTGAAAACGCGCCTCAAGGAGCGCCTGTTGGCCGACTGCAACCTGCACACAATCGTGCGCCTGCCCAATTCGGTGTTCCGCCCCTACGCCAGCATCGGCACCAATCTGCTGTTCTTCGAGAAGGGACCGCCCACCGAGGAGATCTGGTACTGGGAGCACCGCGTGCCCGAGGGCCAGAAGGCCTACTCGATGACCCGCCCGATCAAGCAGGAGCATTTCGCCGACTGCGTGGCCTGGTGGGGCGGACTCAGCCGCGAGGGTCGCCAGGAAACCGAGCAGGCCTGGCGGGTGCCGATCGCCACGATTCAGGAGCGCAACTACAACCTCGACCTCAAGAACCCCCACACCGTGGCCGAAGACCACGGGGATCCCGAGGAGCTGCTGGCCAGCCTGCAGGCGGCGGAGCAACAAGCCGCCGAGCTGCGCGATCAGCTCAAGGCGATCCTGGCCGAGGCCCTGCTGCGATGAACGCCGAGCGCTTGCTGGCGCATTTCGAGCAGATCAGCGAGGCGCCCGATGCGGTGGCCCGCTTGCGGCGCTTCATCCTGGATCTGGCGGTGCGGGGCAAGCTGGTGGAGCAGGATCCGGAGGATGAGCCGGCAGAGGAGTTGCTGGCTAGCGTTGCTCTAGAAAAATTCAGGCGGAAATCCAGGGAGTCAAGGATCGCTGGAGGGCTCTTGCCTCGCGATCGGAACTACGTCCAGCCCTTTTCTTTGCATGCGGGTTGGCAATGGACCACGCTTGAGGATTATGCCCTGGATGTCTCAACTGGACCTTTTGGCTCGATGCTCCATCAATCCGATTATATCGTGGGTGGAATTCCAGTCATTAATCCTTCTCATATGGTGGGAGGTAGAATCTACGCCGACGCCAAGGTCTCAGTTTCTCCTGGCATGGCGGAACAGCTTGAATCTTACAAGCTCGCTGCTGGTGACATCGTCATGGCAAGAAGGGGTGAGGTTGGCAGGGCAGCATTGGTCACTGAAGCGGAGCAAGGCTGGCTTTGCGGTACAGGCAGTTTCATTGTCCGATTTATTCCTGAGGCTCTGCGCGAGTATGTGCTTCTGTTCCTTTCGTCGGATCTGGCACGCGGGTATTTGACTAGCAATGCTATTGGGACCACAATGACAAATCTCAATCATGGAATTCTAAAAAAGGCTCCCATCCCGCTTCCACCCCTCGCCGAACAACACCGCATCGTTGCCAAGGTGGATGAACTGATGGCCCTCTGCGACCAGCTGGAGGCGGCACGGCAAGAGCGGGAGCAGACCCGCGAGCGCCTGGTGGCCGCCAGCCTGCAGCGCCTCAACGAACCCGCCGAAGACGCCGCCAGCTTCCGCCAACACGCCACATTCGCCCTGCAGACGCTGCCATTCCTCACCACCACAACGGCCCAAATCAAGCAGCTCCGCCAATGCATCCTCAACCTGGCGGTGCGGGGGAAGCTGGTGGAGCAGGATTCGGAAGATGAGCCTGCGGTTACTTGGCTACTTCAACGATTAAAAGACTCTTCCCCAGGAAGGACTCGAAAGCCAAGAGTGAAGGTTATTGAAGAGGGGAATGATGAAGTTCTTGCGCTTCTGCCAGAGTCCTGGCTCTGGGTTGTCCTTGATGATCTGATCGAGTCTATGGATTCGGGCTGGAGCCCACAGTGCGAGGACCACCCGCGGTCGTCGATGGAATGCTGGGGCGTCCTAAAGACGACTGCAGTTCAAAGCCTTTCGTTTGACGATAGGCACCATAAGGAACTCCCTTCAAAGCTCCAGCCGAGGCCACAGTATGAGGCACGTCAGTGCGACATCCTGGTTACGAGGGCAGGCCCTAAGAATAGGGTCGGCATCAGCTGTGTCGTCGGTCAGGTTGAGCCTCGCCTGATGATTTCTGACAAGATTATTCGTTTTCGCGTTGCTGATGAAATAAATCCTCGATTCGTTGCTCTTGCTCTCAATACGGGTCGCTCTGGCGAGGCAGTGGAGCAAGCGAAGACGGGGATGGCTGTTATGCAAATGAACATTTCTCAGGTCAAATTGCGAGCGGTTCCCATCCCCCTCCCACCCCTCGCCGAACAACACCGCATCGTCGCCAAGGTGGATGAACTGATGGCCCTCTGCGACCAGCTGGAACAGCAGCTCAGCCAGGCCGAGCAACAGCGCCGGCGGTTGCTGGAGACGGTGTTGGCGGAGGCGTTGGCTGAGCGAGAGCCAGTATTGGAAGAGCTGGTGAGGACCTGACCATGCTCGAACGCCTCCACATCCAGGGTTTCAAGTCGCTGCGCGACACCAAGGTGGAGCTGGCTCCACTCACCGTGGTGTTTGGGCCCAATGCCGCTGGCAAGAGCAACCTGCTGGAGGCCTTGCTGCTGTTGGCGCGCCTGGTGGGAGAGCGCACGCTCACGGAAGCCTTTGCCGAGGGCATTCGTGGTTACCCCCTGGAGGCATTCAGCCTTCCTCCAGAAGGGATGGAAGCCCTTCTGCTGCAGCCACGGCCCACGATCCGTCTGGAGGCGGAGATGTCGGAGCCGATAGCTCCTGGCAGCACCAAGAAGCCCAGCATCCTGTCGTATCAGATCGCGGTAGGGATTGATCCTCAGTCTGGTCGACTCTCTGTACTTGATGAGCGACTGGAGGATCTGCACCGCAATCGCAGGCCCCGTAGCAAGAACCCCTGCCTTGAAAAAGTGAGCCGAGAGAAAGACGGGGAGACCGTTGAACTCCTGGCGATCCGCAAACGTGGTTCCCAGAGCCCTCCTTTCGAAGAGTCGATTGGCCTGCACCACACGGTCGTTTCCAACCGCCAGTACACCGGCCCAGAGCGCTATCCCCTGTTTGACCAGCTGCACCGTGAGATCGGCGCATGGCGCATTCTTTATCTCGATCCCCTGCAGGCAATGCGCCTGCCCCAGCCACCCCGTGACGTGGATGACATCGGTAGTCGCGGGGAGTGGCTGGTGCCTTACCTGCATCGCCTCAGCCATCAGCATCCCCAGGCCTTTGCCGCCATCCGCAGGGTGATCGCAACCGCTGTGAGCGGCATCACAGATCTACGCACTGAACTCAACGAAAAGCGTGGAGAGCTGGAGCTCAGCCTCCTCTTGCATGACACCTGGATGCCGGTTCGTGTGGTGTCGGAAGGCACCCTGCGTCTGCTGGCCCTCTGTGCAGTGGCAGCCAATCCCTTCAACCAGGGCCTTGTGGCTTTTGAGGAGCCAGAGAACGGTGTCCATCCTCGACGGATCCCGGTGGTGACCCGGCTGCTGGCCAATGCCTCCCGGCGGCAGCAGGTGATCGCCACCACCCATTCCCCCTTGGTGGTGGAGGAGATCCTGCAGCTCATCCAGCAGGGTGAACTCAGCGAAGCGAATGTGCAGCTTCTGCGTTGTATCCGGACTCCTGAGGGATCCGCCTATGTGCCCTTCAAGCCTGAGGGCCCCTTGTTTGCGGATGCGGAGATCAGCGAGGCCCTTGCCAGCAGCGACGACCGCCAGATCCTCCAGTCGATGCTGGTGCGGGGGTGGCTGGATGGCTGAGCGCCTCGTGCTCGATCTGTTCTGTGAAGATACCGGCCATGAAGTGTTCGTCACCAACCTGGTGCGCGTGATGGCAAGGGCCCTCGCGGTGCCCGACCCTTTGGTGCGGCCGATCTCGGCCCGTGGCGGCCATGGCAGAGCCATCAGTGAATTGAAGGCTTGGCAGCGCAGCCTGAGACGCGGTGCCTTTGAACGGGGAGACGCGCTGCTGGTGGTGATCGATGCCAACAGCAGTGGCTGGCGCAGAATGGATCGTGAGATCCGTGCGGCCATCGAAGTCGCGCTCTATCCCCATGTGTTGATCGGTTGCCCTGATCCCCATGTGGAGGTGTGGTGCGCGGCCGATCCGACTGCTTTTCAGAGCCTGTTCAGCGTTGCCATTCCCCTGCCACCTGTCCGTGGTGGCCGGCTCGTGTACAAGCAATGGTTGCGGACGGCTCTTGAACAGGGCGGTGCTTTTGTCCTCGGCGACCCGATGGACATCTGCCTCGACCTGCTGCCTGCCATGGATCTCAATCGAGCCTGTCGGAACGATGCTGCGCTCAGCCATCTCGTGGCCGATCTCAGGGCCTTGCTCAAGCGTTCCCCTTGATGGACATGCAGTCATTGCCTGAGCCCACCGCCAGACCCGTTGACCAACAGGACAGCATCCTGGAGATTCGCGTCGCCGGCTTCTGTTCGCTGAAGGAGGTTGTCCTGCGACCCGGCAGGCTCACGCTGTTGATCGGCCCCAATGGTGCTGGAAAGTCGAATCTGCTGCAGGTACTGCGCCTGATTCCTTTGCTGCGCACTCGCTCTCTGCAGCTATATGTGGCAGACCATGGCTTCGCAGCCGCCCTCTTGCATTACGGCCCTAAGACCACTGAGGCCATCAGGCTGGGTGTGGTGATTAAAGAGCAGGGCTTCACCTACCACTACAAAACAGCACTCGCCTTCGCACCCGATGATTCTCTTTACTTTCTTGAGGAGACTCTGGAGCGAACCAATCCCGATGGCCATGGCTCGTTCAGCACCCTTGGCACTGGCCACCGTGAATCGCGCCTGAAGGACACGTTTGACTCCGACGATGCGCCCGATCCCCAGGCACTGCGAGCTGTGAATGCCTGGCTGGGCCGCACGACCTTCTACCACTTTCACGACACGTCGACAAAATCCCAGCTGCGCACCCACGCCCGCCGCGAAGACGACCGCTATCCACGTTCCGATGGTTCCAATCTGGCCGCATACCTGCTGCGGCTCAAGGACAGCGATCAGGACGCCGACCGCAAAGCATGGCAACGCATCAACCGCCACTGTCGCCACATCGCACCAGCCATCAAGGAGCTGGATCCTGTGGCCGTGAATGGCAGTGTGCGCCTGGATTGGATCGATGATCGCGACGAGCGCTTTGGCTGTCATCAGCTCTCCGATGGCACCCTGCGGGCGCTGGCGCTGATCACCGTGCTGTCGCAACCAACCGATCGCCTGCCGCGGCTGATCAGCATCGACGAGCCTGAGCTGGGCCTTCATCCTGCTGCCATTGCCCTGATCGCTGAGCTCTGCCGTTCGATTTCGCGCTATACCCAGGTGATCCTCTCCACCCAGTCCACGGAGCTGCTCGATCACTTCACGGCTGATGAGGTGGTTGTTGTCGAGCGCGTTAATGGCGAGACCCAGCTCCACCGGCTCACCACGGAATCTCTGCAGGATTGGCTGGCTGACTACAGCCTCCGGGAGATTTTTGCCAAAGGAGTGGTCGGAGGCCGCCCCTGATGCCCGCAGCGCCCAAGCGCCTGATCATTGTGGTTGAGGGGCAGACCGAGAGGAATTTTGTGAACCGCGTTCTTCGTCCCCATCTTCAGCAGTTTGGGATAACGGTAAGTGCCACGGTCGTTGGCAAGGCCCAAGCTGCCGATCGTGGCCGGAGTGGACCTGGCACCCGTGGTGGTAATCGCTACGCCGAGTGGAAGCGTGACATCAGGAACTGCCTCAACAGCAATCGAGGCCCGGACTTCCGGCTCACAACGCTTTGTGATCTCTATGGCTTGCCCGATGACTTTCCTGGCTGGGCCGCGCAGCCTGGAGATCAGGACACAGCTGCACGGTGTGAACGCCTTGAACAGGCTCTCCAGAACGAGATCGGTGACTGGAGGTTTGCGCCCTACATCCAGCGCCATGAATTTGAAGCGCTGGTGCTGGCGGCCCAGGATTGCCTGGCTGATCTCTACGACGCTGAAGATCAGCTCTCCGGTCTGGCCAGGCTGCAGGCTGAGATTGCCGGGATGGCCCCAGAGGAGATCAACGACTCTCCCGCGACGGCACCGAGCAAGCGCTTGCTGAGGCAGATTCCCGGTTATCGCAAACCGGAGCATGGGCCGGATGCGATTGACCTTGCTGGTCTGGCCCACGTAAGAACGCGGTGTCCCCGATTCGACGCCTGGGTGACAGGCCTGGAGATGTGGGGCCTGTTTTGAAAACCAGCATTGTTGACCAGCTCACGATAGTGATGAGTTCCCCCCCCTGCTTCCTGAGAGTTTGTTGCCGATAGAGCCGCAACAGGCCTTGCTCCAGCCAGGCACGTGCCAGCGGGAACCGCTCAGCCGCTCGACATCGGCCTTGCCGGCGATCACCAGATCGATCCCCACGCCCAACCGCCCCAGGCGCTGGCGGAAGCGGCGCCAGCACTCGAGTTTTTCCTCCGGCGTGAGCTGGGCCGTGCGCACGATCACCGCCAGATCCAGATCGGAATCCGCGTGCGCCTCAGCCATGGCCTGAGGCTACCGGCGCTGTGCTGATGTCCACCCCGCCCGAAAGCCTCGCTACTGTGAAACCATGAAAAACATCACAGTTTCTGTGGACGAGACGGTGCATCGCCGTGCCCGGTTGCGGGCCGCGGAGCTCAACACCTCGCTCTCGGCGCTGGTGAAGGGATTTCTGGAGGAGCTGGCCGGCGATGCCAGCGAAACCGAGCGCCGTCGACGGCTGCAGAACGAGCTGCTTCAACGCCTCGACGCCGAGGGCCGTGGGGTGATTGCGGGGCAGCGCCTGGATCGGGAGGACCTGCACGCGCGTGCTGCCACTCCCCGGTCTGCCTGAGGGCCGGATGCCATGGCTCCCGGCTGCTTCCTCGACACCAACGTGCTGCTCTATGCAGTGAGCGCCGATCCTGGTGAAGCTGCCAAGCGCCACCTCGCCCGCCAGCTGCTGCAGGACGACGACTGGACCCTCTCCATCCAGGTGCTGCAGGAATTTTTTGTCCAGGCCACCCGGGTGAGCCGCTCCTCGGCCCTGTCCATGGACGAGGCCCGGATGCTGATCGATTGCTGGGGCCGCTTCACGGTGCAGCCCATCACCTGGGAGGTGCTCCAGCGCGCCCTTGATCTGCGGGCCATGCACCCCCTCTCCTATTGGGATGCGGCGATCCTGGCAGCTGCCGAGCAGAGCGGCTGCACCCTGCTGCTCTCCGAGGACCTGAGCGACGGAGGCCAGTACGGCGCGGTGGAGGTTCGCAATCCTTTCCGGCGGCTGGGTTGAGCGTCCCCGTCGGCATCCACTGGCCAACCATCCATCCACACCATTCGCGGCCTGCCGGTGGAGGATTCGGTGCGCCTGCTCGCCCTGTTCTGCGCCGGCACGTGGCCCCGGTGGGGCTGCGACTGCCCCAGCTCCCTAGGCTGCTCCCACTGCATGCCCCCGCCGGTGACCGCCACCGTTTCCTCCGCCGCCAGCCCCGATCCCGCCAGCCTTGCCCCGGCGGTGCGGCCCGATCCCGCCGGGCGCTTCGGGCCCTACGGCGGCCAGTACGTGCCGGAGACGCTGATGCCCGCCCTGGCGGAGCTGGAGGTCGCCGCCGCCGAGGCCTGGGCCGATCCGGCCTTCACCGAGCGGCTCAACCACCTGCTGCGCACCTATGTGGGCCGGCCTTCGCCGCTCTACGAGGCCGAGCGGCTCACGGAGCATTACGCCCGCCCCGAGGGCGGCCCGCGCATCTGGCTGAAGCGCGAAGACCTCAACCACACCGGCGCCCACAAGATCAACAACGCCCTCGGCCAGGCGCTGCTGGCCCTGCGCATGGGCAAGAAGCGGGTGATCGCCGAAACCGGCGCCGGCCAGCACGGCGTGGCCACCGCCACCGTGTGTGCCCGCTTCGGGCTGGAGTGCGTGATCTACATGGGCGCTGAAGACATGCGCCGCCAGGCCCTCAACGTGTTCCGCATGCGGCTGCTGGGCGCCACCGTGCAGCCGGTCACCGCCGGCACCGCCACCCTCAAGGACGCCACCAGCGAAGCGATCCGCGACTGGGTGACCAACGTTGAAACCACCCACTACATCCTCGGTTCGGTGGCCGGCCCCCACCCCTACCCGATGCTCGTGCGCGACTTCCACGCCTGCATCGGCATCGAGGCCAGGCAGCAGTGCCAGGACGCCTTCGGCCGCCTGCCCGACGTGCTGGTGGCCTGCGTGGGCGGCGGCTCCAACGCCATGGGCCTGTTCCATCCCTTCGTGGAAGACTCGAGCGTGCGCCTGATCGGCGTGGAGGCTGCGGGTGAGGGGGTGGCCAGCGGCCGCCATGCCGCCACGATCACCGAGGGCCGCGTCGGCGTGCTGCATGGCGCCATGAGCCTGCTGCTGCAGGACGACGAGGGCCAGGTGCAGGAGGCCCACTCGATCAGTGCCGGCCTCGACTACCCCGGCGTGGGCCCCGAGCACAGCTATCTCAAGGGCATCGGCCGCGCCGAATACGCCGCCGTCACCGACGCCGAGGCGCTCGACGCCCTGCAGCAACTCTGCCGCCTGGAGGGCATCATCCCGGCCCTGGAAACGGCCCACGCCTTCGCCTGGCTCGACAAGCTCTGCCCCACCCTCTCCCCCGGCACCGAAGTGGTGGTGAACCTCTCCGGCCGCGGTGACAAGGACGTCAACACCGTGGCCGACCGGCTGGGCGACGCCCTCTAGAGCGGGTCCTCCTCCCAGCCGAAGCGGGGCAGGCGGCGCAGGCCGTCCTGCATGCAACCTTTCCAGATCTCCATCGAGCGGCGGATTTCCGGCGCGTCCTTGTCGAGCTTGATCCTGCGGGAGATGCGCAGCCGATCGGCCGGCATCAGCGCCAGCTCGAACGGTGGGCCCACGGTGAGGTTGGAGCGGCGCGTGATCACCTGGGAGATCAGGCAGAGCCTGGCCGCATCCTCCAGGGAGAGGCCGCAATGGCCCACGAAATCCAGCGGCGGCTTGCCGTATTTGCTCTCACCGATCTGCAGGAATGGCGTGTCGCGGGTGGCCTTCACCGCATTGCCCTGGGGATAGACCAGAAACAGGCCGTGCTCCTCTCCCCGGATCTGGCCGCCGAGGATGAAGCTGGCCTGAGCGCTGCCGCCGCTCTGGCGCATCTGGGCGGCGAACTGCTCCTGCACCGCCACGCTGATCCGGCCCACGTAGTCGGCCGCCTCGAACAGGTAGCGAGCGCTCAGCAGGTCGGGGGCCGCCGCCGCTCTGGCGGCCGCAGGGGTGGCTGGCGGCGGCGCTTCAGCGAGCGCGTCGGCCGCCAGGGTGCTCTGCAGGGGGGAGGTTTCGGGCCCACTCCCCCGCTCGGGGCTGAAGGCGGAGGTGAGGGTGGGGGTGGCCCGGGGTGGAAGGTCGGCGCCCGTGTTGTCCCGCTCGTGCAGGTCGCGCTGGATCCTGTTGAGCACCGCCTGGGTGGTGGCCAGGTTGCCCGCCGCCAGGAGCACGAACAGCCGGTCGGCTGCCGGCTGGAACACGTGCATCTTGCTGTAGGTGGAGATGTAGTCCACCCCCGCATTGGTGCGCGAATCGGAGGCGAACACCAGGCCCGCGTCCAGCAGAAAGGCCACGCAGTAGGTCATCGCGCTCCCAGACGGTGACGGCTGTCCCGCATCAGCTCAACAGGCGGGAGAGGGTCTGGGCCACCGACTGCACGGCGGCCCGCGCCGTGGCGTAGGCCATGCGCATCGGTCCCACCAGGGCCACCTGGCCCACGCCGCCTTCACGGCTGTGGTAGTCGGCCTGCACCAGGGCGCAGTGATGCAGGGCCTGGTTGGGGTGCTCGGCGCCGATCCAGATGCCCCCCTGCTGCAGCAGCTGCTGGGGCGAGCCCTCCACCAGCTCCACCAGTGGGCGCAGGGAGGCGGTCTGCCGGAACTCCGGCTGGGCCAGCAGTCCTGCCAGTCCGGTGGCCACGGTGCCCTGGCTGGCCTCCAACCGGGCCTGCTGGTGGCTGGCCAGCCCCTGACGCAGCACCGCTCCGCAGGCACTGAGCTGGGGCGGCAGGCTCGTCCAGTCGATCGGGCCCTGGCGCAGTTGGTCGCCCACCCAGCCCTCCAGGGCGCCGATGTCCTGGCGGGCCTGCAGGGGCAGACGCAGGTTGAGGCTGTGGGCCGCGGCCGCGTCGCCCACCAGGAACACCAGCAGGCGGTCGCCGCTGGCTACGAGCCGCAGCGCCTGCAGGCTGGCCCTCGGCTGGGGGGGCACCGGCCGGGTGATCAGGCTCAGCAGACCGGTGAGATCGGCCAGCCGGCGGCTCAGATGCAGGAGCAGATCGTCCAGGGCCGCCCACTGCAGGCTCAGGCCGGTGAGTTCGCGGGTGAGCTGCTGGGCCGCGGCCCCCGGCGCCGGCAGCAGGTCATCCACATACACCCGGTAACCCTGCTGGCTGGGGATGCGGCCCGCCGAGGTGTGCGGCTGGGTGAGCAGGCCCCGCTGTTCGAGGGCACCCATCGCCGAGCGCACGGTGGCCGGACTGGCCGGCAGGCCGAAGCGGCGCACCAGGGTGTTGCTGCCCACCGGCTCCATCGTGTCCACGTAATGACGCACCGCCAGCTGCAGCACTTCCTGCTGACGGCTGGAGAGGTGACGACTGGTGGGGTTCGGCACCTGGGGGGCTCGGGATAGAGCTGGATCGTAGGCACTTCGCCCAGGATCAGGAGCCCCCTGCGGCCTTCAGTAGCGCGGCACGCCGGGATCCACCTCCAGGCTCCAGGCCTCGATGCCGCCGCTCAGGTTCCACACCTGGTCGTAGCCCTGCTGGTCGATCAACCAGCTGGCGAACTGCCAGCTGCGGATGCCGGCATGGCAGAGCACCACGATCGGCTGGTCGCGCTCCAGCGTGTGGGGCAGGTCGCTGAGCCAGTCGGTCGAGCGGCTCAGGGGCAGGTGCAGCACCGGGTGGGGCAGGCGGGCCAGCTGCAGTTCCTGCTCCTCGCGCACATCCACCAGCTGGAGCGGCGTGCCCTGCTCCAGCCAGCGCTGCAGCTCGGGGGCGCTGAGGGTCCGGGGCGTGTTCACGGGCGGAGGTCCGATGCAGGATGGGGCCATCCTGCGTTGGCCGCATGAAAGCCCGCCGATTCCTGGCGGTGGTCCTGGCCGTGACCCTGCTGCTCCTGGGTCTGGCCGGCGGCGCCTGGTGGCTGGTGTGGCAGCGCTCACCCCTGCAGCTGCAGCAGCGACCCCTCGCCCCACCCCGGTCGGCCCGGTTCGTGCCGCGCGACGCGGCCCTCAGCTTCTATCTGCTCAGTGACGCGGAGCAGCCCCTGGCCTATGCCCGGGCGGTGGCGCCAGGCCGCCAACGCCGCCAGGCCGCCGAGGCGCTGGCCCGCCTGCGCGATGGCGCCTTTGCCGCCGCCGGCCTCGACTACGCCGGTGAGCTGGCCGGCTGGCTCGGGCCGGAGACCGGCCTGTGGGTGCTGGCCGACCAGGGCGGCCAGCCGGGGGGCTGGGTGCTGGCCCTCTCCAGCCGCGACAGCGACGGCGCCCGCCGCTTCCTGCAACGCTTCTGGCAGACCCGCAGCCTGGCCGGCACGGAGCTGCAGATCAGCAGCTACCGGGGCATGGGCGTGATCAGCGGCCGCGGCGCCCTGCTGGGCCGCCAGCCGCTGCCCCTGGCCACGGCTCTGATCGACGACGACCTGGTGCTGCTGGCCTCCGGCCGCGGGGCCCTGGAGCAGGCCCTCGACGTGTCCCAGATCGACGCCCTCAACCAGGCAGCCGACCCCCAGCTGCAGCGACGGCTGGAGCAGCTGGGCCGGGGCGTGGCCCTGCTGGTGGCCCGGCCCGAGGCCCTGCCCTCCTGGCTGGGGGGCGCTGTCCTGCCCCTGCCGGGGGAGGGACTTGTCGCGGCCCTGCGGCCCCAGGGCCGGGAGTTGGTGCTGGATGGCTGGCTTGACTCCAGCCCCGCTCCGGCACCGGCCCTGGCACCGTCGCAGAACCCGGCCCGCTCACCCCTGGCCGCCACCGATGGCCGGGCCCTGCTGGCGGCGCTGCAGGGGGAGGCGGCCCAGCTGGCCCTGCTCCAGGACCCCGCCCTCTGGCCCGAGCCGTGGCAGCCCCTGCTCCAGGCCCTGCTGGGTCCCCAGGTCGGCCCGGACGCCACCCCGCTGCCCGCCCTGCTGCTGGACCTGGCCCAGGGGCCTGTGCTCTGGCGTCAGGATGGCGGGAATTGGTTGCTGGGCAGCCGGCCGGATCAACCGGCTGCGGACGCCCTGGCCGAACGCCTGCAGGCCCAGGGTCTGGCCGCGTCACCGCTTGAGATGGAGGGCCAGGCGGTGCAGGTGTGGACCCGGTTGCAGGCGGCGTCCGGCGCCCAGCGCCGGCGGGCCGGCACTGGGGAACAGCTGGCGGTGACCCTGGCGGCGGCGCGCGCCGAGCAGGGCGGCTGGGCCTGGTGGTCCGACTCCCTGGAGGCCCTGGCCGAGCAGCAGCAACAGCATGGCCGCCGGCAGCCCACCGCCCTGGTCCAGAGCCTCGACAACCTCGCCCTGCCGGAGGCGGCCCTGCAGTGGGCGGCCAGCGGCGAGCCGGCCCAGGACCTGCTGCGCCGCTGGAGCGGCTGGCGCCTGCTGGCGGCCATGGCCGGCCAGGATTTCAGTGAGCCGGTCGGGGCCGTGGCCCTGGCCGTGCAGCCCGACGGCGAGGGGATGCGCTGGCGGGCCCGCATCGCCTACGACAGCTGATGGCTGCATGCGAACTGCTGCTGCTGCGCCATGGCATCGCCGAGGAGCGCTCCCCCGATCGGCCCGATGCCCAGCGGGCCCTCACGGCCGCCGGCCGCCAGCGCACCGCCGCCGTGCTGGAGCGGCTGCTGGAGCTCGATCTGCGTTGCCAGCAGCTGCTCAGCAGCCCCCTGCTGCGCGCCCGGCAGACTGCCGAACTCGCCGTGGCCGCCGGGCTTGCCCCGGAACTCCAGCTGGTGGAGGGGCTGGCGCCGGCGGGCGATCCCTGGCCCCTGTTGCGCTGGCCCGCCGGGGTGCACCGCCTGGCTCTGGTGGGCCATGAACCCGACCTGGGCGACCTGGCCGCGGCTCTGATCGGCGCGCCGCCAGCGGCCCTGGTGCTGAAGAAGGCCGGCATCGCGCTGCTGGAGATCGCTGCCTCCAGCCCCCGGCCCCAGGCCCGGCTGCGCCTGCTGCTGGGGCCTGCCCAGTTGCTGGGCGGCAGCTAGCGCTACGGCGCGGCGCGGTCCGACAGGCCTAGGTTCAGGCCTGAAGTCTGTGTCGGCATGGCCGTGAGTGGCACCCCCAGCACGTCGGAAAGGTCCACATCCGAAACGTCCACATCCGAAACGCCCACATCTGAAACGCCCCTGTTTCGGCCTGGTCTGGAGGGAATTCCTGCCACCCAGTCGGCGATCTGTGACATCGACGGTCAGCGTGGCTATCTCACCTACCGCGGCTACGACGCCGCCAGCCTCGCCGCCAGCAGCACGTTCCTGGAAACGGCTTACCTGCTGATCTGGGGCGACCTGCCCTCAGCCGACAAGCTGCGCGAATTCGAGCAGGAGGTGCAGATGCACCGGCGGGTGAGCTTCCGCATCCGCGACATGATGAAGAGCTTCCCCTCCCAGGGGCACCCGATGGACGCGCTGCAGGCCAGCGCCGCCTCCCTGGGGCTCTTCTATTCCCGCCGGGCCCTCGACAACCCTGAATACATCTATTCAGCGGTGATCCGCCTGCTGGCCAAGATCCCCACGATGGTGGCGGCCTTCCAGCTGATCCGTAAGGGCCAGGATCCGATCCAGCCCCGCGACGACCTGCCCTATGCGGCCAATTTCCTCTACATGCTCACCGAGCGGGAGCCCGATCCCCTGGCCGCCCGCATCTTTGATGCCTGCCTGATCCTGCATGCCGAGCACAGCCTCAACGCCAGCACCTTCAGCGCCCGCGTCACCGCCAGCACCCTCACCGACCCCTACGCCGTGGTGGCCTCGGCCGTCGGCACCCTGGCGGGTCCCCTGCATGGCGGAGCCAATGAGGACGTGCTCACCATGCTCGAGGAGATCGGCAGCGAGGACCGGGTGGAGCTCTGGCTCGACCGGGCGATCGCCAACCGCCAGAAGATCATGGGCTTCGGCCACCGGGAATACAAGGTGAAGGATCCCCGGGCCGTGATCCTGCAGCGCCTGGCCGAGGAGCTGTTCGACCGCTTCGGCCACGACCCGATGTACGACCTGGCCCGCCAGCTGGAGGAGCAGGCCGCCAGCCGGCTCGGTCCCAAGTGCATCTACCCTAACGTGGACTTCTATTCCGGTCTCGTTTACCGCAAGCTGGGCATCCCCTGCGACCTGTTCACGCCGATCTTCGCCATCGCCCGCACGGCCGGCTGGCTGGCCCACTGGAAGGAGCAGCTGGGGGCCAACCGCATCTTCCGGCCCTCCCAGATCTATACCGGTTACCCCCTGCGTGACTGGGTGCCGCTGGAGGACCGCTAAGTTTCCCCTGTTCTGCGTTGCCGTCATGCTGAGCACCACGGCCCCGAGCGCCGGTTCCGGCCTGGATCTCCAGGCCAGTTTTGAAGCGGCCCTGCAGGGGGCGGGCCTGAGTGCAGGGGCAGCCCACCTGCTCTGGCTGCCCCTGCCGATGGTGCTGGTGCTGGTGGCCGCGGTGGTGGGCGTGCTGGTGAACGTGTGGCTGGAGCGCAAGATCTCCGCCGCCGTGCAGCAGCGCATCGGTCCCGAGTATGCCGGCGCCCTCGGCATCCTCCAGCCGATGGCCGACGGCCTGAAGCTGGTGTTCAAGGAGGACATCATCCCGGCCCGGGCCGACGGCCTGCTGTTCACCCTGGGGCCGGTGCTCGTTCTGATCCCGGTGATCCTCAGCTGGCTGGTGGTGCCCTTCGGCCAGAACCTGCTGGTCAGCAACGTGGGCGTGGGGATCTTTCTGTGGATCTCCCTCAGCAGCATCCAGCCCATCGGCCTGCTGATGAGCGGTTACGCCTCCAACAACAAATATTCCCTGCTGGGTGGCCTGCGGGCCGCGGCCCAGTCGATCTCCTACGAGATCCCCCTGGCCCTGGCCGTGCTGGCGGTGGTGATGATGAGCAACTCGCTCAGCACCGTTGATATCGTCAACCAGCAGACCGGGGCGGGCATCCTCAGCTGGAACATCTGGCGTCAGCCCGTGGGTTTCGTGATCTTCTGGATCTGCGCCCTGGCCGAGTGCGAGCGCCTGCCCTTCGACCTCCCCGAAGCCGAGGAGGAGCTGGTGGCCGGTTATCAAACCGAGTACTCGGGCATGAAGTTCGCCCTCTTCTACCTGGGCAGCTACATCAACCTGGTGCTCTCGGCCCTGCTGGTGGCCGTGCTTTATCTGGGCGGATGGGGTTTCCCCCTGCCGGTGGAGTGGCTGGCGGGTTGGCTGGGGCAACCGGTCGACGCCCCGGTGGTGCAGGTGATCACTGGATCGGTGGGCATCGTGATGACCGTGCTCAAGGCCTACCTGCTGGTGTTCCTGGCGATCCTGCTGCGCTGGACCACCCCGCGGGTGCGCATCGACCAGCTGCTGGATCTGGGCTGGAAATTCCTGCTGCCCATCGCCCTGGTGAACCTGCTGGTCACCGCTGGCCTCAAGCTCGCTTTCCCGGCTTTCTTCGGCGGTTGAGCACCGCAGAGCCCAGCCCCTGCCACGGTCCGCCATCATGGTCGGACGCTCAGGGCCAGCTTCCCTCTTCTCCATAGTCCACGCCCTCCACGCCTCTCTGCCGAGCCAGTTCCATGTTCGGGTTCCTCAAGAAAGTCGGCGACTACACCCGCGACGCGGTGGGTGCCGCGAATTACATGACCCAGGGTCTGGCGGTGACCTTCGATCACCTGCGCCGCAGGCCGGTCACGGTCCAGTACCCCTACGAGAAGCTGATCCCCTCGGAGCGCTACCGAGGCCGCATCCACTACGAGTTCGACAAGTGCATTGCCTGTGAGGTGTGCGTTCGGGTGTGCCCGATCAACCTGCCGGTGGTGGACTGGGTGATGAACAAGGCCACCAAGAAGAAGGAACTGCGCAACTACTCCATCGATTTCGGGGTGTGCATCTTCTGCGGTAACTGCGTCGAGTACTGCCCCACCAACTGCCTGTCGATGACCGAGGAATATGAGCTGTCGGCCTTCGATCGCCACAGCCTCAACTACGACAACGTGGCCCTCGGCCGCCTGCCCACCAGCGTGACCAGTGATCCGGCGGTCTTCGCCCTGCGCGAGCTGGCCTACCTGCCCAAGGGAGAGATGGATCCCCATGGGGTGCCCGAGACGGCCCCCCGGGCGGGCAGACTGCCCGAGCAGGTGCTGGCGACCCTTCCTGCCGCCACCCCTGCCCCAGCCGCCAAGACTGCCGCCGCCAGCGAGCCCGCTGCGGCCCCCACCGAGGAGAAGGCCTGATGACAATCGCCTCCACCACCCAGCTGATCTGCTTCGCGGTGCTCTCCGCCACCGTGGTGCTCGGGGCCCTCGGGGTGGTGCTCCTGCCCAACATCGTGTATTCAGCCTTCCTGCTCGGTGGGGTGTTCCTCTCGGTGGCGGGGCTCTATCTTCTGCTCAACGCCAGTTTTGTGGCCGCCGCCCAGGTGCTGGTGTACGTGGGCGCCGTGAACGTGCTGATCCTGTTCGCGATCATGCTCGTGAACAAACGGGAGGACCTCTCGGCCATCCCTGGGCTGGCCTTGCGCAGGGTGCTGTCCGGCCTGGTGTGCAGCGGCCTGTTCGCCCTGCTGCTGCGGGTGGCGTTCACCACCCCCTGGGCCCTGCCAGGTCCACCGTCGGTGGGGGATGAGGCCACCATCCGCATCGGTGAACACCTGTTCTCCGACTACCTGCTGCCCTTTGAACTGGCTTCGGTGCTGCTGTTGATGGCCATGATCGGTGCCATCGTTCTGGCCCGCCGCGATGTGTTCAGCACGGACATCGGCACCGGCGAGGCGGTGGACCAGGGCCTGATCGAGAAGGCCCGCACCCCACTCCTGCTCGAGTCGTCCGCCTCCCGGCGATAACTCCCTCCCCGCGCCCTCTGCCCATGGACTCCCTCACCCTTTCCCTCTCCGGCGGCATCCCTTTGCAGGCCTACCTGGTGCTGGCCGCTTCCCTGTTCTGCACCGGGGTGTGGGGGTTGATCAACAGCCGCAACGCCGTGCGGGTGCTGATGAGTATCGAGCTGATGCTCAACGCGGTGAACATCAACCTGATGGCCTTCTCCAGCTATCTGGATGGCCAGTTGATCCGCGGCCAGGTGTTCGCCATCTTCGTGATCACCGTGGCTGCCGCCGAAGCGGCCGTGGGCCTGGCGATCCTGCTCTCGCTCTACCGCAACCGCGAAACCGTGGACATGGAGCGCTTCAACCTGCTGCGCTGGTAATCCGCGATGCGACTGGAGCGGGTCTGGCTGATCGCTCGCTCCGGCAGCCAGGCCGCGCAGCGCCAGGCCCGGCGCTGCGCGGCCGATCTCCGTGAGCAGGGCGTCAGCGTGTTGACCGCGATCAGTGGACTGGCCCGCGACCCCTACCCCGGCCTGCTGGCCAGTGAGGAGCACCTGCCCGACCTGGCCCTGGTGCTGGGCGGGGACGGCACGGTGCTCGGGGCTGCCCGCCACCTGGCGCCACTGGAGGTGCCGATCCTCAGCTTCAACGTGGGGGGCCACCTCGGCTTTCTCACCCACGAGCGCGGCCTGTTGAAACTGGCGGGCGAGGGAGAGGAAAGCCTCTGGCAGCGCCTGCAGCACGACCGCTATGCCCTGGAGCGCCGGATGATGCTGGAGGCCCGTATCGACCGTGGCGATGGGGTGGATGAGGGCAGCCCGGCCTACCTGGCCCTCAACGACTTCTATTTCCGGTCTGGCCTCGATGAGATCTCCTCCACCTGCGTGCTGGAGCTGGAGATCGACGGCGAGGTGGTGGACCAGTACCGCGGGGATGGCCTGATCGTGGCCACCCCCACCGGCTCCACCGGCTATGCGATGGCTGCGGGGGGGCCGATCCTGCATCCAGGCCTGGAGGGGATTGTGGTCAATCCCATCTGTCCGATGAGCCTCTCCAGCCGCGCCGTGGTGGTGCCCCCCCGGGCCCAGCTCAGCCTCTGGCCCCTGGGTGAATCGAGCCGGCGGGTGAAGCTCTGGCAGGACGGCGTGCAGGCCACCACCCTGGAACCCGGCGACCGGGCGCTCCTGCAACGCAGCAGCCATGCCGCCCTGCTGGTGACCCTGGAACAGTGCCCCTCCTACTACCGCACGCTTACCCACAAGCTGCACTGGGCCGGCAGCCTGGTGGCGGCGGAGCCATCCCACAATTGAGACTCTGCTGGTTTCTGCGCGCGCCCGGTGATGGCCCTGGAGATTGAACGGCGCTTTCTGGTGGTCAGCCCGGCCTGGAGCTGCCATGTGGCCTGGCAGCGCCAGTTGCAGCAGGGTTACCTCAGCCAGGGCGGTGATGCCCTCACCCTGCGGGTGCGCATCAGCAGCGGCCCTCCCCAGCCCCCTGCCGCCTGGCTCACCCTCAAGGCGCCGCCCCCCCAGGCCCAGGGCGGCGTGGACGGGTTGGTGCGCCAGGAATTTGAGTACCCGATCCCCCTCGCGGATGCCCAGGCCATGCTGGCCCTCACCGCCCAGCAGGTGAGCAAGCGGCGCCACGGCCTGAGCCTCAAGGGCGGCCACTGGGTGGTGGATGTGTTCGATGGGGCCAACCAGCCGCTGGTGGTGGCGGAAGTGGAGCTGGAGCACGCGCAGCAGGATCTGGAGCTGCCCAGCTGGTGTGGCCTTGAGCTCACCGGCCGCCATGAGCTCAGCAACGCGGCCCTGGCCCGGATGCCCTTCAGCGACTGGGCGGCCGACCAGCGGCAGCCGCTGCTCCAGGCCCTTGGCCCCCTGGCGTAAGACCTGGAGCAACGCTGGCCAGAGGGCCCTTCAGGATCTAGGCTCAATTCGGAAATCTTTCCGCAGATTCTCTGCTCCGTCCTTGGCCGGTCTCCCCGCTATCGCTCCCTGTCCCAGCTCCACCGGGATCTATGACTGTCAAGGCGTGCTGCGCTTCGCCGGTCGCGACCATGCCGACTGTGTGGCCTATGCGGAGCTGTTCGGGCTTGACCTCCTCCGCTGTTCCATCACAGCTCTGGTTTCCCGCACCGCCGAGGCCACCAGCTCAGGCGAGGCCGTCAGCCCAGCCGGCTCAGCCAGTTCAACTGAAGCGCTGTGCTTCCCCGCCGTGGCTTGAAGTTGCCTGGCCGGTATCGTCCAGCGCACAGCAGTTGAAGCCATCCCGGCAGATCTTGCCGTGATCCATGGCCCAGTTCAGCAGTGCAACCCTGTTCTTGGCGCCGGTTTTGGTGAAGATGTTGCTCACGTGGTTGTCCACGGTGCGCTTGCTGATCGTGAGCGATCCAGCGATTTCCTGGTTGGTGAGTCCCTGGGCCACCAGTTCGATGATCTCCAGCTCCCGTTCGGAAAGATCCCGCTCAGGACTCATGCCTGTGCCCATCCCCTGATCCCCTTGTTGGAGTTCCCCTCTGCGGATGACCACGGCGCGACATTGGGAGAGCAGAGCGGTTCAGGTGCAGGGCACTGGGTACACCTGCTACCTCACACCACTCTAGGCAGACGGCCTCCGGGCATGATGGGGCAGCCCAGCGAAGATCGCTTGCTGCTTCATCAGGCGCTCACCAGTGGTCACACCGCCATCACGGCGGAAGTCACGCCGCCCAGGGGTGGGGATCCCACCCGGACGCTGGCGGCGGCCGCCTGTCTGCGCGGCAGGGTGCATGCCATCAATGTCACCGATGGCAGCCGGGCCGTGATGCGCATGAGCAGCCTGGCGATGTGCAAGCTGCTGCTGGATCAGGGCTTTGAGCCGGTGCTGCAGCTCACCTGTCGGGATCGCAACCGCATCGCCCTGCAGGCTGAACTGCTCGGGGCCCATGCCCTCGGCCTGCGCAATCTGCTCTGCCTCACCGGTGACCCGGTGCGGGCTGGGGATCAGCCCGGGGCCCGGCCCGTGAACGAGCTGGAGTCGGTGCGACTGCTGCAGTTGGTGGAGAGCCTCAATCAGGGCCGGGATCCGGTGAAGGGCCACCTGCCCGATGGGGGCACCGCCTTCTTCGCCGGTGCGGCGGCCGACCCCCAGTCCCCCAGCTGGAGTGGTCTGCGATCCCGGCTGCGGCGCAAGCAGGCTGCCGGTGCCCGCTTCATTCAGACCCAGATGGTCACCGATGGCGATGCCCTGCGTCGGTTCATCGACGAGATCGCAGGCCCCCTCGGAATGCCGGTGCTGGCGGGGGTGTTTCTGCTGAAGTCAGCGCGCAATGCGGAGTTCATCAACCGGGTGGTGCCCGGGGCCAACATTCACCAGGGACTGATCGATCGGTTGGCGTCTGCGGCTGACCCGGCCGCCGAGGGGGTGCGCATTGCCGCTGAGCAGGTGACCCGGTACGTGGGCATTGCCCAGGGGGTGCATCTGATGGCGATCAAGGCCGAGGAACGGATCCCACGGATCCTGGAGCTGGCTGGATTGTCGCCGTTGCGGGCTGCCGGTGCCCTGGAAGAGGTCGGCAGCCCGGGCGTGGTCCTCAGGCCGACTGGCTGAGCACCAGATCGCTGCCCAGCAGTTCTGCGAGGGCCTTCTGCTGGGGAGAGGGCTCCACCACATCCTGGCGGCGGGCATCGGTGATCAGCCAGTCGAGCGCCGCTTCCTGCAGGTCGAAGTGGTCGCCGTTGCGGTCAACGCAGTAGCGGCCGAACACGAGTTTCTCCACCAGGCGCACGCCAGGGCCGATACGGGAGTAATCGAAGATGATGGAATTGTCGATGGTTGCGTTTTCACAGATGTGGCAACTTGGGCCGATCATGGCGGGGCCGATGATCGTGGCGCCATCCTCAATGCGGGTCATTCCGCCCACATACACAGGGCCTTGTACGTTGATTTTGTCCCAGTTGGCCGCCACGTTCAGGCCGGTATAAACCCCGGGGTGAACCTGCTTGCCCGGTATCTGAACCTGGCGCACCTGGCCCTGCAGCACACTGCGAATGGCTTGCCAGTAGTCGGGAACCTTGCCGATATCAACCCATTCGAATTCCATCGGCAGGGCATAGAAATGTGCTCCTGATTCCACCAGTTTGGGGAACAGGTCGGAGCCGATATCAAACGGCACCCCGCTGGGCACATAGTCGAGAACTTCGGGCTCGAAGATGTAGATGCCGGTGTTGATCATGTCGCTGGCGGCATCCGCCACATCGGGCTTTTCCTGGAAGGAGCGCACCCGCCCGTCGTCATCGGTCACTACCACGCCGTAACTGCTCACCTGCTCCCTCGGCACCCGTTTGGTGATCAGGCTGGCGAGGGCGCCCTTTTCACGGTGGCGGCGCACGGCCTCGCTGAGGTCGAGGTCGATCAGGGCATCGCCGCAGAGCACCACGAAGGTGTCGTCAAAGAAGCGCTGGAAGTTCTGGATCTTCTTCAGGCCGCCGGCGGATCCAAGGGCATCGCCGATCAGTTCGCCGTCTTCAATCCGGCCTTCAAAGCTGTAGGCGATCTCCACGCCGAAGCGCTGGCCATCGCGAAAGTAGTTCTCGATTTCCTCCGCCAGGTGGGACACATTCACCATCACCTCGGTGAAGCCGTGCTCGCGCAGCAGTTCCAGCAAGAACTCCATCACCGGCTTCTGCAGGATGGGGATCATCGGCTTGGGGATGGTGTGCGTGATCGGCCGCACCCGTGTGCCCTTGCCGGCCGCCAGGATCATCGCCTTCATCGGCGTTATCTCACGTCGATCGGAGATGACAGCTTAGGCGCCTTTTCAGGCCGCAAGCCGTTCGGCGGCCGGCCCTTCAGCTGCCCTTCGGGCCATCCCCAGGGGCGCCAGCTCGGTCCCGTCGCCCGGGATGGCGCTCTCGCTCTGGGGATCCGCCAGGGCGCGCAGCTGCAGCGGGCCGAACAGGCCGCCCTCCTGCTCCAGTTCCAATCGGCCCTGGTGACAGAGGAACAGCAGCGCCCAGAACACCCCCACCCGGTCGCTGTCCAGATCCGCGCCGGCCCCACGGCCGCTCACCGCGTCGCTCCAAGCCTCCACCAAGGTCTCAAAGGACACCCAGCGTTCCGCCGCCGGCCACTGGCGCAGAAAGCCGCAGAGGGCGGCGGTGGTTTCGGGCAGCTTCTCCCGATGGGCCAGGTTGGCCACCTGTTCCATGGCCGCCCGCTCACTGAAGCGGCGGGGCCGTTGGCGCCTGTGACCCTGGGGTCCGTCCCGTTCCAGCCGCTCGGCGATGTCTTCGAGTTGCTGGATCAGTTCCCCCAGGGTCACCGGTCGCTGCAGGGGCGGGGGCGCCACGGGCCTGCGCCAGAGGTGGCGTTCCGGCCGGCGCGGCAGGACCTGGGCCGCATCGGCTGCCCAGCCATCCCCATCCCCGTCAGCATCGGGGTCAAAGGGGTGCTCCAGCAGGGGCTCAGGGGGCAGCGTGCTGGCCTCCAGCAGTTCCGCCTTCAGGCTCACCAGGACGGACGCCGCCAGAAAGGCCTCACTGGTTTCGGCCAGATCCTGTTCGTAGCTGCCGCCCACTGCCGCCGCCAGCCGGGGCACCGTGATCCTCTGGTGGAGCTGGTCGAGAAAGCCATCCACCACGGCGATCACATCCACATCCCAGGGATCGAGATCACCCCGTTCGGCGGCGTCCTGGAGAAGCCGGATGGCGAGCCTGGCGCCTCCTTGGGTCAAGGGATGCAAACACTGCGGGGGCTCCCCGCCAAGTTAACGGTCCCCGCTGGCCCGGACCAGGCTGGCAGACGAAGCCTCTGTTCAGCTGGCCTCGGCGGAACTCTGGCCCGCCGCCGGCAGCAGACCCAGCTGGGCATCCACCGTGGCCCGGTAGCGCTGCAGGTCGCTCTCCAGCTCCTGGATGCGCACCTGCTGGGCCTCGATGGCGCCGTGGTCCTGGAGGGTTTCCACCTTTTTCACCACGCCGGTCCACACCGCGAACACCCAGGCGGCGGTGGCACCGATGCCCCCCACCACCAGCAGCAGGGCCGCCAGGGGGAGGGTGGCCTGCAGGCCCGGCAGGAAGCGCACGGTGGTGGGTGCGGTGTTCTCCAGGGTGAACATCACCATGGCCAGACCGAAACTGAAGATCAGCAGGAAGTTGATCTGTTTCATCCTTCAGGGCCGCTGAACGCTGCGCTCCAGAGCGTAGATCGGTTGGCTCAGCCCGGCAGGGCTGGGGCCTGGAGCATGGTCTGGCGGATGAGGTTGCTGCCCGGCGTGGGGATAACCCGGCCCATGGCGGTGATCTCCCGCTGAACCAGGGCCTCGATCGAAGCCCGGTAGGTGTCAGTCATGATTCGCGGGTAGAGACCGATGCCGATGATCGGCACCAGCAGGCAGCTGATCACGTAGATCTCCCGGGGCTCCGCGTCCACCAGGTGGGTGTGGGAGGCCAGTTCGCGGTTCTCTTTGCCGAAGAAGATCTCCCGCAGCATCGAGAGCAGGTAGATCGGCGTGAGAATCACCCCAACGGCCGCCAGGATCGCGATCACCACCCGGAAGCTGAGGGTGTAGGCCTCACTGGTGGCAAAGCCCACGAACACCATCAGCTCGCTCACGAAGCCGCTCATGCCCGGCAGGGCCAGCGATGCCAGCGAACAGATCGTCCAGAGGGCGAACATCTTGCGCATCTTCTGGCCCACGCCACCCATCTCATCGAGCTGAAGGGTGTGGGTGCGGTCGTAGGTGGCGCCCACCAGGAAGAACAGGCTGGCGCCGATCAGGCCGTGGCTGATCATCTGCAGCATGGCGCCGCTGGTTGCCAGGGCACTGAGGCTGCCGATCCCGATCAGCACAAAGCCCATGTGGCTGATCGAGCTGTAGGCGATCTTGCGCTTGAGGTTGCGCTGGGCAAAGGAGGTGAGTGCGGCGTAGATGATGTTCACCACTCCCAGCACCACCAGCAGTGGCGCGAACTGGGCATGGGCCGCAGGCAGCAGCTGCACGTTGAAGCGCAGCAGGGCATAGCCACCCATCTTGAGCAGGATGCCGGCCAGCAGCATGTGCACCGGCGCTGTGGCCTCGCCGTGGGCATCCGGCAGCCAGGTGTGCAGGGGCACGATCGGCAGCTTCACGCCAAAGGCAATCAACAAGCCCGCATAGCAGAGCAATTGGAACTTCACGGGGAAGTCCTTGGCCATCAGAACCGAGTACTCAAAGCTCGTAGTACCGCCGAAGAAAGCCATGGCCAGGCCCACGATCAGGATGAACAGGGAGCTGCCGGCCGTGTACAGGATGAATTTGGTGGCGGCGTACTGACGCTTCTTGCCGCCCCAGATGGCCAGCAGCAGGTACACCGGGATCAGCTCCAGCTCCCAGGCCAGGAAGAACAGCAGCATGTCCTGCACGGCGAACACGGCGATCTGGCCGCCGTCCATGGCCAGCAGCAGGAAGTAGAAGAGCTTGGGCTTGAAGCTCACCGGCCAGGCCGCCAGCGCCGCCAGCGCCGTGATGAAGCTGGTGAGCAGGATCAGCGGCATCGAGAGGCCATCCGCTCCCACCGACCAGGCCAGTCCCAGGTTCGGCAGCCACTCCACCCGCTCCACCAGCTGGAGCCCCTCCACGGCCGGGTCATAGCCGTTCAGGTAGCCACCCACCGTGAGCAGGAAGGTGGTGAGCGCGATGCCCAGAGCGAACCAGCGCACCTGGCGCCCGTCGCCCTTGTCGGGCACGAACGGGATCAGCAGTGCGGCCCCGATCGGGAACAGGATCGAGGCGCTCAGCCAGGGAAAGGCCACGAATGCAGGCAGTCCAATGGCTGGAGTGTAGAAATACCTGCCGATCTGCCCCAGGCCAGGTGGGGGGAGTCACACAGTCCGTAGTGGCCCCAGGCGGGGCGGGCGCGGTCAGGAGTGCCTTACCACCGCCCGGTGTTCGGCGCGCCGGGCTGAGCGCGAGGCCGCATTGGGCGCGCAGCGCCCGCAGCGGCCGTCCGCTCAGCCCAGCGCGCCGAACAGCACGACGAGGGCGATCACACCGCCGAACACGATCAGGGCATAGAACTGGGCCCGGCCGGTTTCGAAGTATTTGAGACCCTCACCGCTGCCGAGGGTCATCAGGCCGGTGAGGTTCACCACCCCGTCCACCACCTTGGAATCCACCTCCAGCACCGAGCGGGCCAGCTTGCGGCTGCCCTGCACGAACAGCTTGTCGTTGATGGCATCGAGGTACCACTTGTTGGCCAGGAAGGCGTTGATCGCCGGGAAGCGGTTGGCGAACAGGGCGGCCATGTCGAGCTTGTGCAGTGCGTAGGCCAGCACCGCCACGGTGATGCCGGCCACGGAGATCGCCACGGAAGCGCCCGCCAGGGGCAGAAATTCGCTCCAGCTGAAGTGTTCCGCCATCTCGGCAGCCTCATGGGGGTCGAGCAGGGCGGCGAAGCGGCTGTGCCAGGGGGTGCCCAGCAGGCCAATCAGCACCGAGGGCACCGCCAGCACGGCCAGGGGCATGGCCATCTGCCAGCCCGACTCATGGGGATGGTCGGCATGGGCGTGGCCGTGGCCGTCGTCGTGGTCGCCGCTGCCCTTGCCGGCGGCCGCCAGCAGCTGGCCGGCCATCGCCTTGTCGTTGCCGCGGAACGTGCCCTCAAAGGTGAGGAAGTAGAGCCGGAACATGTAGAAGGCCGTCATCCCGGCAGTGATGAAGCCCATCGCCCACAGCAACGGATAGGTGTTGAAGGCCTGGCCGAGGATCTCGTCCTTGCTCCAGAAGCCCGCCAGGGGCGGGATGCCGGCGATCGCCACGCAGCCGATGAAGAAGGTGGCGGAGGTGATCGGCATGTAGCGGCGCAGTCCGCCCATCAGGCGCATGTCCTGGGCGAGCACGGGCTCGTGGCCCACCACCTCCTCCATGGCGTGGATCACTGAGCCTGAGCCCAGGAAGAGCATGGCCTTGAAGAAGGCGTGGGTCACCAGGTGGAACATGCCGGCCACCGGGGCGCCGCAGCCCATGGCCAGCATCATGTAGCCCAGCTGGCTCACGGTGCTGTAGGCCAGACCCTTCTTGAGGTCCTGCTGGGTGAGGGCGATCGTGGCCCCCAGGAACAGGGTGATCGTGCCGACCACGGCGATCGTGAGCTGCACGGCTGGAAAGGCCTCGTACACCGGCTGCAGTCGGGCCACCAGGAACACCCCGGCCGCCACCATCGTGGCCGCATGAATCAGGGCCGAGATCGGCGTGGGGCCCTCCATGGCGTCGGGCAGCCACACGTGCAGGGGGAACTGGGCCGACTTGGCCATCGGGCCCATGAACACCAGCAGGCAGAGGATCACGGCCACGCCGTTGCTGAGGCTGCCGCCGGCCACGGCCTGCTGCAGGCCGGCGCCGATCTCCTCAAAGCCGAAGCTGCCGGTGGCCCAGAACAGGCCGAGAATGCCCAGCAGCAGGCCGAAGTCCCCCACCCGATTGGTCACGAAGGCCTTCTGGGCGGCGTTGGCGGCGCCGTCGCGGTCATACCAGAAGCCCACCAGCAGGTAGGAGCACATGCCCACCAGCTCCCAGAACACATAGATCTCGAGCAGGTTGGGGCTGATCACCAGGCCCAGCATCGAGCTGCTGAACAGGGCCAGGTAGGTGAAAAAGCGCACGTAGCCCTTGTCGTGGGCCATGTAGCCGTCGGAGTACACCATCACCAGCACCGCGATGGTGGTCACCAGCGCCAGCATCACCGCCGCCAGGGCATCCACCCGGAAGCCCATCTGCAGGTTGAACGTGCCGGCGCTGGCCCAGTTGAACAGCACCTCGGTGGGGCCGGCGCCAGCCAGCTGCTGGGCCAGGATCGCGTAGCTGAGTACGGCGGCTGCCCCAACACAGCTGATCAGCAACCAGGCCACGGGTTTTCGCAGTCGGTTGATTGTGCGGTTGAAACTGATCAGGCCCAGGCCCACCAGGCAGGCCCCGGCCAGGGGCAACACTGGGATCAACCAGGCGAGTTCGGCGGCTGAGGGCATCCGGCTTGACTCCCGGTGGGCTGGCTGCCGCCGAGTGTAGGCAGGACGCCTGGGGATCTCAGCCCAGCCAGTGGGCCAGGCCTGTGCGGGTGAAGCTCACCGCCCCCAACCCGATGAAGCGGTGCGCCCACCAGAACACGCCCACGGCAATGGCGATGCCCAGCTGGGCTGGCCTGAGGAACTCCGTCAGCACCAGCCTCTGGCGGCCATCGCGTACGGCCCGGAAAGGGATCACCGAGGTGCTGGCCCTCAGTTCTTCGAAGGCCGGCCCGAAGCGGTTGGCCAGACGGCGGTCGCCGTTCCACACCGCGAACAGGTGGTGGGCGACCAGGCCGGCGCAGGTGGCCACCATGAAGCTGCTGCCGATCCAGAGCAGGTGGGTGGCGCACCAGAGGATCTGGCCGACGGCCTGGGGGTGGCGGCTGATGCGGATGATGCCGGTGGCGTAAAGGCGCACCTGGGGCTTGAGCACCGCAGGGATCTCCAGCAGGTTGTAGGTGGCCGGGTAGAGAAACAGGAAGCTGATGGCGGTGCCCACCCACACAACGGGCACGATCCAGGGCTGGTCCTGCAGGTTCCAGAGCCGCACCCCGTCGTAGCGGTGCGCCAGGAAATAGCCGATCACCACCACGGCCGAGGGGATGCTCAGGGCGGCGAACAGCAGGCGCCAGGCCCGCTCGCCGATCCGTTCCACCCCCCACACGCGCAGCGAGGCGCCGCCGCTGTGGAGTATGGCGAAGGCCAGCAGCAGGCCCAGCATCACCCAGCTGCTGTGGTGCGTGCCGGGGGCCAGGGCGGAACCGGAGCTCAAGGGCAGGATGGAACGTTGTGAAGAGAACGATTCTGGCGACCCGATGTCCCCCCTAGAGTTCCGATCCGCTGGCAGTTCCGGACTTCGGGCCCGGGGTCGACCTATGGCAGATCTGCCCTTCACCCTCGACCAGCTGCGCATCCTGCGCGCCATCGCCAGCGAGGGCAGCTTCAAGAAGGCCGCCGACAGCCTGTACGTCACCCAGCCGGCGGTGAGCCTGCAGATCCAGAACCTGGAGAAGCAGCTGAGCGTGTCGCTGTTCGACCGGGGCGGCCGCAAGGCCCAGCTCACCGAGGCCGGTCACCTGCTGCTCAGCTACTGCGACCGCATCCTCAGCCAGTGCCAGGAGGCCTGCCGCGCCCTGGAGGATCTGCACAATCTGCGCGGCGGCTCCCTGATCGTGGGCGCCAGTCAGACCACAGGCACCTACCTGATGCCGCGAATGATCGGCCTGTTCCGGCAGAAATACCCGGATGTGGCCGTGCAGCTGCAGGTGCACAGCACCCGCCGCACCGGCTGGAGCGTGGCCAATGGCCAGGTGGACCTGGCGATCATCGGCGGCGAGCTGCCCACAGAGCTCAACGAACTGCTGCAGGTGGTGCCCTACGCCAGCGATGAACTGGCCCTGGTGCTGCCGATCAAGCACCCCATGGCCCGGCTGGCCGAGCTCACCAAGGACGACCTCTACCGGCTCGGTTTCGTGTGCCTCGATGCCCAGTCCACCACCCGCAAGATGGTGGATCAGCTGCTGGCGCGCTCCGGCCTGGATGTGGCCCGGCTGAAGAGCGAGATGGAACTCAACTCCTTCGAGGCGATCAAGAATGCTGTGCAGAGCGGCCTGGGAGCGGCCTTTCTGCCGGTGGTGTCGATCGAGAGGGAGCTCTCCGCCGGAACGCTGCACCGCCCCCAGGTGGCCGACCTGCTGGTGCGCCGCCAGCTCAAGCTGATCACCCACCCGGCCCGCTACTGCTCCCGGGCCGCAGACGCCTTCCGCCGGGAGGTATTGCCGGTGTTCGCCAGCGCCGACAGCCCCCTGCGCCGGCCGCTGCAATCGCAGGCCAGCGCCGATGCCGTGGCGGCCGTGCAGACCTGAGCGCTCCCTTCAGAACTGATCGGCTTCCGGAGTCACGCCCACGCTGTCGTCGGCCACGCCCCTGGTCACGAACTGGTTGTCGCGGATGTCGGCCTGGTACACGCAACGCACCACCGGCTTGTCCTTCACCGAGCCCACGTAGGCAAAGGTGTTCATCCGCTGCTTGCACTGGCGCATCTGCTCGGCGGTGACGGCACCCTCCTTCTGGAGCACGCTCCAGTTCTCCCGGCGGATCACACAGCCCGGCCGCAGGATCGGCTGGGTCACGAAGCTGGTGCTCGGGTTCATCGTGGTGTAGATCTCCACGTCCATCACGAAGGCACTGGCGCCCCACTGGCGGCAGAACTCCGGATCAGGCACCGCCATGTCCAGCTGCTGGGAGCTGGCGATGTTGCCCTGGTTGCCCTGGGTGGTGCTGGCGATGCCGGTGCCGATGCCGATCCCCACCACCAGCACCCCGGCGAGCACGGCCAGGGTGCCCAGGTTGAACTGCACCGGTGGCCCGCCCTGGCCGCCTCCAGCCCCCCCGGGTCCGCCGGGCCCTGCCTGCTGTCGGGGCGGCCGGCCGGATCCACGCCCGTAGCGCTCGGCGTAGCGGTCGTCCGGGGTGTAGCGGTCTTCGTCGTAGCGGCTGCGGGGGGAGCGGGTCATCGGGCTTCAGGGGTGCGGGGCAGACCCATCGAATAGTTGAGCACCCGGCAATCCGGGTTGTAACGCAGCTCGCCGGCCTGCAGCAGCTGGCGGATGGTTCCCTCCAGTTCCGAACCGATGCGGCGCAGGTTGTACTCGCTCAGGTCGGCACCTGCATGGGCCTCCACCAGCTGCCGGAAGCGCTGCTGCACCTTCTCCAGCACGGGCCCATCCCACTGGAACTCGTTGTCCGGATCGAGATCAAGGGTGAGCTGGGCCGGGTCCGGAATCAGGTTGCCGTCCTCCACCCGGGCGGTGAACAGCCGCACGTGACGGGTGGTGGATTTGAGCAGCTGGTCGGCCATGGCTTGGAAAACACCCGGAACACCAACTTTAGGTAGGGATCTCAGGGGCCAAGGTTCGGCCGCCACTCCCGGGCCCTGGCCAGGACCGTCGCCCTGCCCCGTGCTGACGGCGCCCACCCTATGGTTGCCGCTGGTTCCTGTCTTGGGTATGCGCGTCGCCATTGCTGGTGCTGGGCTGGCTGGTCTGGCCTGTGCCAAGTACCTCTGCGACGCCGGCCAGACTCCGATCGTGGTGGAGGCCCGGGACGTGCTGGGCGGCAAGGTGGCTGCCTGGCAGGACGAGGACGGCGACTGGTACGAGACCGGCCTGCACATCTTTTTCGGGGCGTATCGCAACATGCGCCAGCTGTTCAAGGAGCTGGACATCGAGGACAGGTTGCAGTGGAAGAGTCACGCGATGATCTTCAACCAGAAGGAGACCCCCGGCACCTACAGCCGCTTCGACTTCCCCGATATTCCCGCACCCTTCAACGGCGTGGCGGCGATCCTCGGCAACAACGACCTGCTCACCTGGCCGGAGAAGATCGCCTTCGGCATCGGTCTGGTGCCGGCGATGCTGCGCGGCCAGCAGTACGTCGAGGAATGCGATCAGTATTCCTGGACCGAATGGCTGCGGCTGCACAACATTCCCGAGCGGGTGAATGATGAGGTGTTCATCGCCATGGCCAAGGCGCTGAATTTCATCGATCCCGACGAGATCTCCAGCACGGTGGTGCTCACCGCCCTCAACCGCTTCCTGCAGGAGAGCGACGGCTCGAAGATGGCCTTCCTCGATGGCAATCCACCCCAGCGGCTCTGCCAGCCGATCGTCGACTACGTCACCGAGCGCGGCGGCGAAGTCCACCTCAACGCTCCCCTGCGGGAGATCCAGCTCCATTCCGATGGCACGGTGAGCGGGTTCCGGATCGGCGGCATCAAGGGCCAGGAGGGCTACACCCTCACCGCCGATGCCTACGTGAGCGCCATGCCGGTGGATCCCTTCAAGAAGCTGATCCCAGGGCCCTGGAAGGACATTCCCTATTTCCAGAAGCTCGATGGCCTCAACGGCGTGCCGGTGATCAACATCCACCTCTGGTTCGACCGCAAGCTCACCGAGATCGACCACCTGCTGTTCAGCCGAAGCCCGCTGCTCAGCGTGTATGCCGACATGAGCAACACCTGTCGGGAATACGAGGATCCCGAGCGCTCGATGCTGGAGCTGGTGTTCGCTCCGGCGAAAGACTGGATCGGCCGCTCCGACGACGACATCGTGGCCGCCACGATGGAGGAACTGAAGCGCCTGTTTCCGATGCACTTCACGGGCGACGACCAGGCCCAGCTGCGCAAGGCGATCGTGGTGAAGACGCCCCAGTCGGTCTACAAGACCGTGCCCGGCTGTCAGCAGCTGCGTCCCGACCAGGCCAGCCCGATCGCCAACTTCTTCCTGGCCGGCTGCTACACCATGCAGCGCTACCTTGCCTCCATGGAGGGAGCAGTGCTCAGTGGCAAGCAGTGTGCCGAGGCCATCTCCAGGTCGGCCCCAGGTCTGGCGGCTGCTGCTGCTGGCAATCTGGCTGCGGTTTGAGTGGCCGTGTTTTGAGCGGTGCTGAGGGGCTGGCGGAGCAGACGGCAGGGGCTTCAGCCCTGCCCTCCCTGGAGGAGGCGTTCGAGGCCTGCCGGCAGGAGACGGCCGAGTGGGCCAAGACGTTCTACCTGGGCACCCTGCTGATGCCGCCGGCCAAGCGTCGGGCCATCTGGGCGATCTACGTGTGGTGCCGGCGCACCGACGAACTGATGGACAGCCCAGAGGCCCAATGCCGCCCGGTGGCTGAGCTGGCCCAGCGGCTGGATTCCTGGGAGCTGCGCACCCGCGACCTGTTCGAAGGGCAGGTGCGCGATGGCCTGGATCTGGCCATGCGCGACACCCTCAACCGCTATCCCCAGCCGATCCAGCCCTATCTGGACATGATCGAGGGGATGCGCATGGATCTGGCATGTCATCGCTACGCCACCTTTGCCGATCTTGAGCTCTATTGCTATCGGGTGGCCGGCACGGTGGGGCTGATGACGCAGGAGGTGATGGGGGTGGATCCGGCCTACACCTCCGCCCCCTGGAGCGAACGCCCGGACACTTCGGACGCGGCCGTGGCCCTGGGCATTGCCAACCAGCTCACCAACATCCTGCGGGATGTGGGGGAAGATCGCGGGAGGGGGCGCATCTATCTCCCTCTCGATGAAATCAAGCAGTTCGGATACAGCGAGCAGGAGTTGCTCGATGGCGTGCTCAATGACAACTGGCGGGCCCTGATGCGCTTCCAGCTGGAGCGGGCCCGGGCCTGGTTCGCCCGCTCCGAGGCTGGCGTGCGTTGGCTTGCCCCCGATGCCCGCTGGCCGGTGTGGGCTTCGCTGCGGCTCTACCGCGGCATTCTCGATGTGATCGAGCAGCACAACTACGACGTGTTCAGCAAGCGGGCCTACGTGCCCCGTGCCGGCAAATTGCTCGATCTGCCCTTCTCCTACATGGTGTCCCAGGCCCGCTGACGGTGGCATCGGGGCACCGCCCCCACACCCCCGACCCCTCAGGGGGCCGAACCCAGGATCCAGCGTCGCAGGATCGGATTCACCAGGTCCGGAGCCTCGTCATGGGGGCAATGGCCCACGTCGGGGAGCACCACCAGCTCGGCCACGCAGCCATACAGGCCGGCCCAGGCCCGGGCCTCTGCGGGATCCTCCCAGGGGTCCCGTTCGCCCCAGAGCAGCCGCACCGGCACCGGGCCCAGCCCGTCGTCCAGGGGCTCACTCAGCTCGGCGAGCAGCTGGGGGGCCAGATGGTCGTCGAACAGGTTCACGAAGCCCCGGAAGCTCTCGATGGCCCCGGGGTCGGTGCTGGGGCGGTGCAGCAGACTCACCAGCTCCTCATCCACATGGGCGCCCGTGGGATAGGCCTGGGCCAGCACCCGGCGGATGAACTGCGGCTGGGCCAGCACCCGGAACAGGGGAGCCAGCAGCCAGCGCTGGCGCACCAGTTGTTTGAGGGCGGGCCTGCCGGCCCGGGCCAGGGCGGGTTGCTCGGCCAGGCGCTTGTCGTCGAGGGTGCGCTGGGCGCAGTCGATCAGCACCACCTGGCATGGCGGCTGCCGGCGCTGGCGCAGCAGGCGGGCGGCGGTGAGGGCCACCATGCCGCCGATGGAGTTGCCTACCAGATGGAGGCTCTGCAGGCCTGGAGGGTTGAAGGCCCTGGCCAGATCGGCCACGAGCTCAGCCCAGAGGTCGAAGCCGTAGCGTACGGAGCCTGCCCTGGGGGTCTCCCCCGGCAGACAGGACGGGGGCTTGTCGCTGGCCCCGAAACCCAGCAGATCCACAGCCAGCACCTCGGCATCGCCAGCCAGGGCAGGCATGGTGTGGCGCCAGTGGCCGCTGGAGGCGCCAAAGCCATGCACCAGCAGCACCCGGTGGGCAGCTGCTGGATCACCCGCCCTCAGAACACTGATGCGGTGGCCCCTCCAGGACCAGATCTGGGCAGAGACCTGGCTCAGACGGTGGCCTTCTGGTTGTCGAGGAGCTGCTTGAGCTTGGCCAGTTCACCGGCCCAGCGGGGATCAGGAGCTTCGCTGTTCACCTGATCGGCATGCACCACCTTGTTCACCACCTGGCGCAGGGGCGTGGGATTGGCGCCGCTGCGGCGATCGGAGCCACCGGATGGGCGGGTTTCCTTGCGCTCGGACACCTCGATGCGCAGGGCATTGCCACCGAATTGGCGGCCGTTGAGCGCGCTGATCACGGCCTCAGCCTGCTTCTGGTCGTCCACATTGGCGAAGCCGAAGCCGCGGCAGGCGCCCGTTTCCCGGTCGTACACAGGCTTGAAGCGCACCCCTTCTCCCACGCCGGTGAACAGGGCCTCAAGATCCTGGGCATCAAAGGACTGCGGCAAGTTGCCGACGTAGAGACGAACGCTCATGGGAGGGAACGGGAAAGAGAAAGGGGAAATACTTCCGCTGGCAAAGAAACAGCCAAGGGCTGGCGATGAAACAGCCAATGGGCTGGGGAAGAAAAAGCCAGTTGGCGATGAGCAGCTGATGATGAACAGCCGGCGAGGACAAACCTCAGTCTCACGCCTTTTCACCCAGCAGTTAACCACGGCGGCTGTTCAGCCAGCGGCGGGCGCTGAGCAGCGCCTGATCGCGCTGCCCCGCTCCGGCTGGCGGGATGCGCCCGAAGGCCCGCTCCTGGCACAGGTGGTGCAGCAGTGCGCCCAGTTGGGGACCGGCGGCCAGTCCCAGAGCTTTGCCCAGATCCTCGCCATTGAGGGGGGGGCGGGGGTGAAACAGCGGGTGGTCGGGATCGCGCCAGTGCCGGACTGCCTCCCGCGCCCCCGGCAACGGCAGCCGCAGCAACAGGGCCGGCAGCTCCCCTTCCAGCTCCTGCTGCAATTGCAGCCGACTCGCCTCGCCCAGGCCATCGAGCCCAGCGCTGCCGTCCTGCAGTTCCGCCCACCAGCGGCGCAGGCGGCTGCAGCTGTACTCCAGGCGGCGGGAGCCGCGCAGCTGGCGCACTGCGGCTCCAGGCAGCAGGGTGGCCAGCCGGGCCAGCGGCAGCAGGCGGAGGGTGTCCTCGCGGCCCAGGCCCCGCTCCGCCGCCGCCGCCTGGCCCAGGTCGGCCAGTGGGACTCCGGCCGCCGGATCGGCGCCCCAGCGCTGCAGCAGCCCCAGCCTGAGGGCCTGGGCCAGGCCTTGATGGCCCTCGCTGCTGGCGGCCAGCCGTTCCAGCTCCGCCAGCACCCGTTCGCCGGCCACGTCGCCCAGCCGTTCGGCGTGGCAGCCGATCCAGCCGAGGCTGGTGGCATCGAGCTCCAGGCCCAGCTCCCAGGCCAGTCGCACGCCGCGCAGCAGGCGCAGCGGATCGTCGAGCAGATTCGCCTCGCTCACCGCCACCAGCCGGCCGCGGCGGAGGTCGTCCAGTCCGCCGGTGGGATCGAGCAGTCGTCCCCCGTCCAGGGGCAGGGCCAAGGCGTTGGCGCTGTAGTCGCGGCGCTGCAGATCGGCGCTCAGGTCCGGCCCCTGCTGGCGGGCCAGGTCGATGGTCCAGCCCCCCAGCACCAGCCTGGCCATGTCCCGCTCGGCATCGAGCACCACACAGGTGCCGCCCTGCTGCCTGGCCAGGTCATGGGCCAGGCGGATGGCCCCATGGCTCACGACCAGATCGAGGTCGGGCCGGGCGCGCAGCCGACCCAGCAGGGCGTCCCGCACCGCTCCCCCCACCAGGGCCGTCCCAGGGGGCAGTCCCTCACGCGGCAGCGGCCAGTGTTCCGCGGCCAGCGCCCTCCACAGCAGGGCTTCCAGCTCGCCGGAAGCAGCCTGTTCAACAGAAGCAGCCGTGGCCGCCACAATGGGGGTCTGGCGCGGTTCGGCCGGAATGTGCATCTGCGTGAACTGCCGCTGGGTCGACCGCTGTCAGGCCTACCACGCGGTTGAACGCCAGCACGGCGTGGCCCACCTTTCCTCCAGCCCCGACTTTCAGCCGAGGCAGCCGCGCATCCACGTCCAGGTGCTCGACCTCCCCGGCGGCGGGGTGGGGGTGGAGTGGGATGTGCGCGCCTGTGAGAGTTTTGAGGCCGAGCCCGGTCGCTGGCTGCGGCTGCGGCCTGGCCAGCCCCTGCCGGCCTGAGCGAACCCTCCACCCCCCCCAGCCGGCCTGATGACCGCAGCCTCCCCTGCTAACGCCGCTGCTACCCCAGCCCCGGGGGGCACCGTGCTGGCCCTGCACAGCAGTGGCGCTGAGCTGGGCGTGGGGCTGCGCTGGCTCGACCGCTCCCGGCCCGACCGGATCCGCTGTTTCAACCCAGGCCGCGCCCTGGCCAACATGCTGCTCAGCAGCGTGGAGGTGGTGTGCCCTGCCGCTGAGTGGCCGGCCCTGGCCCGTCTGGCCGTGGCCACGGGCCCAGGGGGCTTCACCAGCACCCGGCTCACGGTGGTGCTGGCCCGCACCCTGGCCCAGCAGCTGGCGCTGCCCCTCGACGGGGTGGGCAGCCTGCTGCTGATGGCCCGCCGCCTGGAACTGGACTGTCCCACCTGGTTGGTGCAGGAGCTGCCGCGGCGCGGGCTGGTGGCGGGTCTCTATGGTCCTGACCCCGACCGTCCAGGAGCGATGCGCGAGTGGCTGGCCCCGCGGCTGCACGCCGATCACGCCGCTCTCCAGCTGCTCAGGCCCGCCCCCTGCCTGCCGGTTGCGGAGGATGGAGCGGCCGATGTGCTGGCGTTGCTCGATCTGGCCTCTGCGGCCCATACCCAGGCTGTGCCGGCCCCCTGGCAGCCCGTGTTGCCGATCTACCCCACCTCGCCCGTGGCGCTGGCCTGATGGGAACGCCTGCCTTGCCCCCCCGCAACCGGCGCCCCTCCCATCGGCCTGCCGCCAACAGCCGGCCCCTGGCCGTTCAGCCGCCTGCCCCAGGCCGCCGCTCGCGACGTCCCCGGTGCCGTTTGCCGCTGCTGCGGCTTGGGTTGTTGCTCGCAGCCGCCGGGCTGCTCTGGCTGTCGCGCGGCTGGTGGTGGCCCACACCGCCGCCGCCCCAGATGATTCTTGTCCTGGGAGGGGATCTGGACCGGGAGCGTCACGCCGCTGCGCTGGCCCAGGAGCTCGGTCTGCCCGTGGTGGTGAGCGGAGGCAGCAATCCCGAATACGCCCACTGGTTGTTCGAGCAGCGCCAGGGTCTTCCCCCCGGCCAGGTGCAGCTCGACTACCGCGCCCGGGACACCCTTTCCAACTTCACCTCACTGGTGGACGATCTGCAGCGGGCCCGCATTCGCCATGCCCTGCTCGTCACCAGCAGTGACCACATGGACCGGGCGATGCTGGTGGGCCGGGTGGTGGCCGGCAGCCGCGGTATTCACCTCACACCTGAGCCGGTCGACTGCGGTGACCTCTGCCGTCCGGAGGGCCGCCGCAAGATCTGGGGCGATGGCCTGCGGGCGGTGCTCTGGGTTGCTACGGGTCGTGATCTGCGCCACTGGGCGGCAGAGCATCGGGGACCCGGGCACTGAGCAGGTCGCTGCTGCTCACCAATCCCTGCTCGAGCAGGGCGTTGATCTGCTGCTGACAGGCGGCTGTGGCCGCCTCAAGATCGGGCCGCCGTCTCGATGGTGGCGGGGCGATCGGGGTGCCGATACGGATGTGCACCGGTACCAGACGCAGTCGCCCGCCGCCGGGGCCCAGGGCTCGGTGGCTGTTGATGATCGCCACCGGCAGCAGGGGCACCCCGGCCCGGGCAGCCAGCAGGGCTGCGCCGGCCTGGGGGGCGTTCACCCGGCCATCGCGTTGGCGGGTGCCGTCGATGAACACCCCGATCGCCCAGCCCTCCTCCAGGCGGTCGGTGGCGGTGCGGATCGCCTCCCGGTCGCTGGCGCCGCGGGCCACCGGATACGCCCCGCAGGCGCGGATGATGGCGCCGAGCAGCGGCACCCGGAACAGTTCGGCCTTGGCCATGAAGGCCACCGGCCGGCCCAGGGCATGCCCTAGCAGGGGCGGATCGATGTGGGAGCCATGGTTGGCGACCACCACCAGGGCCCCCTCCAGGGGGACGTGGCCGTTGCCGGCGGTGCGGCCCCGGAACAGCAGCCTGTAGATCGGGAACACCAGCAGGTAGCTGATCAGCCGGTAGGTGAGGCTGGGGCGCGGCGTGCGGATCAGGGCCGGCGGCTCAGCCCGCAGGCGCCGCCTCCATGCCCGTTTCACGGCATTCACCGGCCGGCTGCCCGGTCGCGGTGTGAGATTGCTCACAGCCCCAGATCGGCGGCGCCGGCGACCTGGGCGGTGCTGATCGTCGGGCAGCTGCGCTTGATCAGCCCGCTGAGCACGTTGCCGGGGCCGATCTCCACCGCGGTGTCAACCCCGGCCGCCACCAGGGCATCCATGGTTTCCCGCCAGCGCACGCCGGTGGTCATCTGGTCACGCAGCCGTTGCTTGAGGGCTGCCCCGTTGGTCTGGGGGGTGGGGTCGGTGTTGCTGAGCACCGGGATCGCGGCATCGGCGAAGGCCACCGTGTCCAGGGTGGCGGCGAAACGGGCCGCCGGCCCGGCCATGAACGGGGAATGGAAGGCGCCGCTCACGGCCAGGGGGATGGCGCGCTTGCACGTCAGCGCGCCGCTCACCTGGGCCACGGCCTCCGGCGTTCCGGAGAGCACCACCTGGGCGCTGCTGTTGTCGTTGGCGATCACCACGCCGTCATGGCCGGCCACCAGGGCGTCCAGCTCGGCGCGATCGAAGCCCATCACGGCTGTCATCGCCCCGCCGCCGGCCTCGGCCATCAGGGCGCTGCGGGTCTGGATCAGCCGCAGGCCCGTGGTGAAGTCGAACACCCCGGCTGCATAGAGCGCCACCAGCTCCCCCAGGCTGTGGCCGGCCACCAGATCGGCCGTGCGGCCCTGGGCCCGCAGCCCGTCCACCAGCAGGCTCTCCAGCACGTAGAGGGCCGGCTGGGTGTTGCCGGTGCTGTTCAGGTCGGCGTCAGCCCCTGTAGCGCTGCCCTCGCAGATGGCCAACAGGTCGCGCCCCACCAGGGCTGAGGCCTCGGCGAAGCGCTCCCGGGCCCCCGGCAGTTCAAGCACACCGTCGGCCATTCCCAGCTTCTGGGAACCCTGGCCGGGAAACACCCAGGCAATCGCCATGCTGTCGCTGTGCGTGTGTTGGCTCCGGAGGTTAGGCCGCGGCTTGCGGGCCGCTCCAGCGCAGCAGCGCCGCCCCCCAGCTCAGGCCGGCGCCGAAGCCGCTGCTGGCCAGCAGGTGGCCAGGCCGCACCCGGCCATCGCGCACGGCTTCATCCAGCATCAGCGGAATCGTGGCGGCGGATGTGTTGCCGTAGTGAGCCAGGTTGCTCAGCACCCGCTCCGGCGGCATGGCGAAGCGCTCGGCCACCGCGTCGAGAATGCGCTGGTTGGCCTGGTGCAGCAGCAGCCAGTCGAGCTGCTCGGGCCGGGTGGCGGTGTGCTCCAGCAGTTCCTCGAGGATCTGGGGCACCTCCCGCACGGCGAATTTGTACACCTCCTGGCCGTTCATCTGGATCGGGGCGAATCCCCCTTTCTGGGCGGAGAGCTGGTCGAGCAGCGGCTCGCGCGTGTCGTGCTGGGCCAGCGTGAGACAGGCGTTGCGGCGTCCATCGGAGCGCATGCGGAAGCCCAGCAGCCCGCTGTCCTCGGCGGCACAGGCCTGCACGGCCACCGCTGCCGCCCCATCGCCGAACAGCACGCAGGTGCGGCGATCGTCCCAGTCCACCCAGCGGCTGAGCTGGTCGGCGCCGATCACCAGTGCCCGGCCCACGGCGCCGCTGGCGATGTACTGGCTGGCCGTGACCAGGGCGAACAGAAAGCCGCTGCAGGCCGCGGTGAGGTCGAAGGCCACGGCCCCGCTGGCACCGATGGCGGCCTGGATCCGCGGGGCCGTGCCGAACAGATCGTCCGGGCTGGAGGTGGCCAGCAGAATCAGATCCACCTCCTCCGGCTGCCAGCCGGCGTGGGCCAGGGCCGCCTTGGCCGCACGGCTGGCCAGCACCGTGAGCGGTTCATCCTGGCCGGAGATGCGCCGGGCGCCGATGCCGGTGCGGCTGCGGATCCAGTCGTCGCTGGTCTCCACCCGCCGGCTCAGGTCGGTGTTGCTGACACTGGCGGCGGGCAAGGCGCTGCCGCAGCCCACCAGGGCCATGCCGTGATGGGGTTGAGCCCGCTTGTCGGGGCCTGGGAGGCTGAGCGACACGCCGCGCGGCACGGGATGACCCGCAGATTGGCTCAGTCAACCACAGGCCACCGCGTCCCCGGCCGGTTCGCCGAGGGCGTGCAGGTCGTCCATCACGTGATGGTTGGCGGCGGAATGGGCCAGGCGCAGGGCGCTGAGCACGGACAGGGCCTTGCTGCTGCCATGGCCGATCACGCACACCCCATCCACGCCCAGCAGCAGGGCGCCGCCGTGTTCGGCATGGTCGAGCCGCTTCTTGATCCGGCGCAGGTTGTTGATCAGAAACGCTGATCCCACCTTCCCCCGTCGACCGCGGGGCAGTTCCACCTTGATGACATCCAGGAGCACGCTGCCCACGCTCTCCAGGAACTTGAGCAGCACGTTGCCGGTGTAGCCGTCGCACACCACCACGTCGAAGTTGCCGGAGAGGATGTCGCGCCCCTCGCAGTTGCCGGCGAAGTTGAAGCGGGATTCAGCAGCCAGCAGCGGATAGGTGCGCAGGCAGAGGTCGTTGCCCTTGCACTCCTCCTCGCCGATGTTCACCAGGCCGATGCGAGGCCGGCCCACCTGCAGCACATCCCTGCTGTAGATGTTGCCCACCAGTGCCCACTGGTGCAGCCATTCCGGCTTGCAGTCCATGTTGGCGCCCACATCGAGCACCAGCACCTGCTGCTCCGGGTCACGGGTGGGGAAGAGGGCGCCGATGGCGGGACGGTCGACCCCCTTGAGCCGGCCCAGGCGGAAGATCGCCGAGGCCATCACGGCGCCCGAGTTGCCGGCGGAGTACACGGCGGTGGCCTGGCCGCGCTTCACCAGGTCCATGGCCAGGTTGATGCTGGCATCACGCTTCTTGCGCACCACCGTGGCCTCCTCGTCCATGCCCACTGAGGGGCCACTGGGCACCAGCTGGATCAGCCCCCGGGCGATGGCCACATCCAGCTGGCTCTGCAGTCCCAGTTCGGCGATGGCCGGCATCAGCCGCTCGATCTCGGCCACGAAGCGCACCCGCAGGGGCAGGCGTTCCACGGCCTGCAGGCAGCCCTCCAGGATCGGGCCGGGGGCATGGTCGCCGCCCATGCCATCCACCGCCACCCACAGGCGGTCGGCGTCGTTGATCGGGGCATCCTCGTCCGGCCCCCCCAGACCCCGCTGCAGGCGCCGCAGGGGGTCGAACACCAGCGGCTGCAGCACCGTATTGGCAGCCGAGGTGGCGGCGTTGGTGGCGGCGCCGGCCACGCTGCCGGCGGTGCTGGCCGCCGAAGTGGCGGTGCCCACCAGGCTGGTGACGGCGGCGTTGCGGCGATACCAGATGACCAGCCGCCGGATCGTGCGGCTGGGCTTGGCGCGCTTGTCAGGCTCCTTCGGGGGCAACGGGGTCGACGATGCGTTGGAACAGATAGCCGGTGCCGCGAGCCGTGAGGATCAGCTCGGGGTTGGCCGGATCATCCTCCAGTTTGGAGCGCAGCCGGGAGATGTGGACATCCACCACGCGGGTGTCCACATGACGCTCCGGGGTGTAACCCCACACCTCCTTGAGAATCTCGCCGCGGCTGAAGGGTTCGCCGCTCCGGCTCACCAGCAGCTCCAGCAGGCTGAATTCCATGCCGGTGAGGCGGATGCGCTCGTCGCCCCGGTACACCTGGCGCTTGTTGGTGTCGATGCGCAGGTCGCTGACACTGATCACGCCGGAGTTGGGGATGCCGGCCACGCTGTCCTTCTCCACCCGCCGCAGCACGCAGCGGATGCGGGCCTCCAGCTCCTTGGGGCTGAAGGGCTTCACCACGTAGTCGTCGGCCCCCAGCTCCAGACCCGTGATGCGGTCGGCCACATCGCCCAGGGCCGTGAGCATCACGATCGGCACATCCGATTCCTTGCGCAGCTCCTGGCACACGCCGTAGCCATCGAGACGGGGCATCATCACGTCCAGCACCACCAGATCGGGGTGGTGGCTGCGGAAGGCCTCCAGGGCCTCCAGGCCGTCACAGGCCGTGACCACGTGGTAGCCGATCATCGACAGCCTGGTTTCCAGGATCCGCCGGATGCTGGCCTCGTCATCGACGACCAGGATCGTTTCCTTGTCCTTGGCAGTGCCGGTGGCAGCGCTGGGGGGGGAGACCGTCATCGCCAGGCTTGGGTGCCTACATCCAGATGGCCTCTACTGAAAAGGTCTGAGGGCGGAACGTTTCATGCAACGCCACCTTTCTTCATAGTTGGGCCGCAGCCCCCTGCTCCCGCGCCCCTTGGCCCGTTCCCTCTCGCTCTACGTCTGCACCAGCTGCGGCGCCCAGACCCGCCAGTTCTTCGGGCGCTGCAGCAGTTGCGGCAGCTGGAACACCCTGGTGGAGCAGGCGGCGGCCCCGGCTGCCGACGGCCGCCGCCGCCGGCCCGTGGCTGCGTCCGGCGGTGAGGGGGCGATGGCCGCCCGCCCCCGTCGCTCCGAGCCGATCGGCGCGGTGGGAGAGCGACCCCTGCAGCGCCTGGCCAGCGGCTACGGCGAGCTCGACCGGGTGCTCGGGGGCGGCCTGGTGCCGGGTTCCCTGGTGCTGCTGGGCGGTGATCCCGGCATCGGCAAGAGCACGTTGCTGCTGCAGAGCGCCCGTTCCATGGCCGGTCGGGCCTCGGTGCTGTACGTGAGCGCCGAAGAGTCGGCCCAGCAGGTGAAGCTGCGCTGGCGGCGCCTGGCGCGCATGGATGAGGCTGCTGAGGAGCTGGGGGGCAACGAGGCGGCTGCCGATGTGCAGCTGCTGGCCGAAACCGACCTGGAGCTCGTGCTCCAGGAGCTGGAGGCCCTGCGGCCGGCGGTGGCGATCATCGACAGCATCCAGGCCCTGCACGACGCCGAGCTGGCCAGCGCCCCAGGCTCGGTGGCCCAGGTGCGCGAGTGCGCCGCCGCCCTGGCCCGCATCGCCAAGCGCCAGGACACGGCTTTGCTGCTGGTGGGCCACGTGACCAAGGAGGGCGCACTCGCAGGCCCGAAGGTGCTGGAGCACCTGGTGGATGCGGTACTGACCTTCGAGGGTGACCGCTTCGCCAGCCACCGGCTGCTGCGGGCGGTGAAGAACCGCTTCGGCGCCACCCACGAACTGGGGGTGTTCGAGATGCGTGATCGGGGCCTGGCGGAGGTGAGCAACCCCAGCGAGCTGTTCCTGGGCGGCAGCGAGCCCAGCAGCGGCACCGCCACGATCGTGGCCTGCGAGGGCACCCGGCCCCTGCTGGTGGAGCTCCAGGCCCTGGTGAGCACCACCAGCTACGCCAGCCCGCGCCGCAGCGCCACCGGCATCGCCGTGAACCGCCTGCACCAGATCCTGGCGGTGCTGGAGAAGCACCTGGGCCTGCCCCTCTCGCGCTTCGACTGCTACCTGGCGGTGGCCGGTGGCCTGGAGGTGGAGGAGCCGGCGGCGGATCTGGGCGTGGCTGCGGCGGTGGTGGCCAGCTACCGCGATCTCACCCTGCCGCCGGGCACGGTGCTGGTGGGCGAGCTGGGGCTGGGCGGCCAGCTGCGGCCCGTGGGCCAGCTGGAGCTGCGCCTGCAGGAGGCGGCCCGGCTCGGGTTCACCCGGGCTGTGGTGCCCAGGGGCTCTGGTCTCGCCAGGACGGCGGCCGGGCTGGGGCTGGAGCTGCTGGAGGCCGGCACGGTGGCTGTCGCCCTGGTGGCCGCCCTGGGGGTGAACCCGGCGGATGATCGGGCCTGATTCGGCTGTGGGCTGCTGCTGCCGTGGTGATTCAGTGGCGGAAGCTCGGTTCGTCGGCTGCCGGCGGTAGCGGCAGCAGTGCGGTGGCCAGCCAGGCCAGATTGCGTTCCATATCGGCCAGCAGCTGATCGGCCATGTCGCGGCTGAAACCTGCCCGAACCACGATCCGCAGCACCCTGCGGTGCTCCTGGTTGGCGGGGAGGGTATAGGCAGGCACCTGCCAGCCCCGGCTGCGCAGCAGCGCTGACAGGTGAAACACGCTCCAGTTGGTCACGGCGGGATCGAGCTCGATCGCGAACACCGGCAGCTGTCCCCGCGGATGGCTCACAAGACGCAACTCCGGCAGGGCAGCCAGGCGGTCGGCCAGGTGGCAGGCGATGGCCTCCAGGCTGGCCATCCGCTGGTGGTAACCCTCCCGGCCCAGATGCAGGAAATTGAAGTACTGGGCCACCACCTGGGCTCCGGGCCGGGAAAAGTTCATCCCGATCGTCGGCATCGTCCCACCCAGGTAGTTCACGTTGAAGCGCAGCTCCTCGGGCAGGTACTCGCCGCTGCGCCACAGCACCCAGCCCACCCCGGGCAGCACGCCGCCGTATTTGTGGCCGCTGGTGTTGATCGACACCACCCGGGGCAACCGGAAATCCCACAACCAGTCCGGCGCGTTGAAGGGGGCGACGAAGCCCCCGGAGGCCCCATCCACGTGGATCGGGATGTCGAGGCCAGTGCGCCGCTGCAGGTCGTCGAGAGCCTCGGCGATCCCATCGATCGGCTCGTAGCTGCCATCGAAGGTGCTCCCCACGATGCCCACCACCCCGATCGTGTTCGCATCGCAGCGCCGCACCGCTTCCTCGGCGGTCAGATGCAACCGGTCGGCTTCGAGGGGCACCAGACGGGGTTCCACATCGAAGTAGGTGCAGAATTTGTCCCAGCAGATCTGGGTGTTGGCCCCCATCACCAGGTTGGGGTGACTGGCATCGAGCCCCTCTGCCTGGCGTCGTTGCCGCCAGCGCCACTTGAGCACGAGGCCGCCGAGCATGCAGGCCTCGCTGGAGCCGGTGGTGGAGGTCCCCACCGCGGCGTCCGGATCGGGCGCATGCCAGAGGTCGGCCAGGATGCGCAGGCAGCGCTCCTCCAGTTCGGCCGTCTGGGGATATTCGTCCTTGTCGATGATGTTCTTATCGGCACACTCCTCCATCAACCGCCGGGCCTCGGGCTCCATCCAGGTGCCCACGAAGGTGGCCAGGTTGAGGCGGGCGTTCCCATCCAGCATCAGATGGTCATGGATCAGCTGGTAGGCCAGATCGCCAGGCAGGCCCTCCTCGCTCAGCCGGTGGCGGGGAATCTCAGTCGACTGGAGGCGGCGCAGCCGCAGGCGGTGGCCGATCGGTCCGCTGAGATCAAGCTGGCCGGTCTGGTCGGGATGGGGGCGCGTCATCGGCTTGACAGGGGGCTCGGCCAGAGCGGCATTTAAATCCCGCTAACCGGTCCGTGGCCATTGCCTCGGCTACCGCTCCCCCCTTCCCTGTCGCCGTGCTTCCAACCCATCGTCTGCTGAGCTACACCCTGCCCTCAGCTCCTGCCGCCGGGAAGGGTCTGCGGCTCGCTCTCTGGCAGGGCAGTGGCACCGCCGCCACCCCGGCCGCAGTGGCTGAGAACCTCGATCGCCTCGGATGGGTGGCGGAGCGCGCCGCCGCTCTGGATGTTCAGCTGCTGGCCTTCCCGGAGCTGTACCTGAGCGGCTACATCGTCACCCCTGAACTGGCCCGGGACCTGGCCGAACCGGTCGATGGCCCCAGCCTGCAGCGCGTCGCTGCCTGCGCCCGCCGCCATGGGCTCGCCATCGCCTGCCCTTACCCCGAGCGGGCTGTGGTGGCCGGGGAGGAGCGCTTCTACGACGCCATCGCCCTGTTCGGAGGCGATGGGGAGCTGCTGCGCAACTACCGCAAGACCCACCTCTGGGGGCCGGATGAGCGTCGCTGCTGGAGCCCCGGCTACCTGGAGCCGGAGGAGGGGCCGGCCTTCACCGTGCAGCTGGTGAACGGCATCGCCGTGGGCCTGCTCAACTGCTACGAAGCGGAGTTCCCCGAGCTGAGTCGGCGTCTGGCCCTGGCTGGAGCCCAGCTGGTGCTGATCCCCACCGCGGCCGATCTCTGGGCCGAACTGAGCAGCGGTCGCCGCACCAGTCAGCCCTATCCGGATGTCTCCCGCACACTGATCCCGGCCAACGCCATCCAGAACCGTTGCTTCGTTGCCTATGCCAACCGCTGTGGCGTGGAGACGGTGGCGGGCATCGACAAGGCGGGTTACCTGGGCAACAGCATCATCTGCGGCCCCCATGGTGATGTGCTGGTGGCGGCCCGGCCAGAGCCCAGCCTGCTGCTGGCCGACTGCGTTCTCGGCGAGTACGGCAGCCTGCACCCGGAGAACACCGATTATCTGGCGGATCGCAGGCCTGAGCTCTACTGATCTTCCCGCTCCGGGATTGATCTGCCCAGCGCAGCCTGCCCTGGGGCTGCGGGCGTCAGAAGTACACGTCGGCGCTGCCGCGGCCGCTGGTCTTGAGCCAGTTCAGCGCTTCGATGTAGTTGTTCGGGGCGAGGCGGATCGCCTTGTTCCAGTAGTCGGCGGCCTGGTCGTACTGGCGGTCAGCCTCGTCGGCGTCGCCCTGTTCCTCCGCAATCGAACCCAGGTGGTGGTGGATCACCGCCATGTTGTTGAGCGCCTGGGGCATCTTGCTGTTCAGCTCCAGGGCCTGGCCGTAGTGGTCGAGGGCCCGGGCGTGCTCTCCGTTGGAGGCGAACACCAGGGCCATGTTGTAGAGGATGAAGGCCTTGTCGTTGGGGTCGTCCTCCAGCTTGAGGGCCTCCTCGTAATTCTCCAGCGCCTCGGCGTATTCGCCGTCGGCCTGGGCACTCATGCCGTCGCGGTAGTAGGCGAAGGCCTCCTTGGCCCGCCGGTTGGTGGGCAGCACCTTGAGGATCAGGTCGGCCATCACCGTGAAGCTCTTGTCGATGAAGTTGTCGTTGCGTTGGGAGCGGGGCACCGGCGGAAGGGGAGCTTCGAGCCGTCCAGTCTGGCCGATCCACCTAGCGTGAGGGCCTTGCCTGGCTGATTGGGGTCGATGTCTGTCTCGCCTGCTGTCCCGCCGTCTGCGGTGCCGGCCGCTGACGCTGCGGGCAGAACCGGGCTGGAGCCGCTGCTGCTGGAGCCGCTGCTGCTGGAAATAGAAGGGATGAAGTGCGCCAGTTGTGTGAGCGCCGTGGAGCGGCGGCTGCTGGAGCAGCCTGGCGTTCGCCAGGCGAGCGTGAACCTGCTCACCCGCACCGCCTGGGTGGAGCTGGAACCCGAGCTGGCGGCGATGGCGCCCGAGCAGCGCAGCCAGCCCCTGCAGGAGGCCCTGGCGGCCATGGGGTACAGCGCCAGGCCCCGCCCCTGCGAGCAGCAGGCCAGCACCCGCCTGGAGCGCCAGCAGCGCCGCAGCTGGTGGCAGCTCTGGCGCCAGCTGCTGGTGTCCCTGGTGCTCCTGGTGCTCTCTGGGATGGGCCACTTCGAGCTGGTGGCCCCCACCCTCTGGCAGGGGCCGGGGGGTCTGGTGTTCACCGCCGAGTGGTTCCACGCCCTGGTGGCCACCGCGGCCCTGCTGGGGCCCGGCCGGCCGATTCTGCTGAACGGGGCCCGTGCCGCCCTGGCGGGTCTTCCCAGCATGGACACCCTGGTGGGGCTTGGCGTGGGCAGTGGCTACGTGGCCAGCCTGGTGGGCCTGCTCTGGCCGGACACGGGCTTGCCCTGTTTCTTCAACGAGCCGGTGATGCTGCTGGCCTTCGTGCTGCTGGGCCGTTTTCTGGAGGAACGGGCCCGCTTCCGTACCGGCCGTGCCCTGGAGCAACTGGCCGAACTGCAGCCCGACAACGCCCTGCTGCTGGTGGGTGATGGCCCTCCCCGCGCGGTGCGGGTGGGGGGCCTGCGGCCCGGCGACCGGCTGCGCCTGCTGCCGGGTGACCGGGTGCCGGTGGATGGGCGCGTGCTGGAGGGGGAATCGGCGGTGGATGTGTCGGCTCTCACCGGTGAGCCCCTGCCCTTGCAGGCTGCCGCCGGCAGCGAACTGGCCGCCGGCAGCCTCAATCTGCAGGCCCCGCTGGTGCTGGAGGTGCAGCGCAGCGGCGGCGAGAGCGCCGTGGCCAGGATCATTCGCCTGGTGGAGCAGGCCCAGAGCCGCAAGGCGCCGATCCAGGGCCTCACCGACCGGGTGGCGGGACGCTTCACCGTGCTGGTGCTCGCCCTGGCTGCGGCCACCTTTCTGTTCTGGTGGCTGTGGGGCACGACCCTCTGGCCCCAGGTGCTGCACTCCCAACACGCCGCAGCCGGCCACGGTGGCCATGGAGTGCTGGGCGTGTCGGCAGAGACGCCCTTGAGCCTGGCTCTGCAGCTGGCGATCGCCGTGCTGGTGGTGGCCTGCCCCTGTGCCCTCGGCCTCGCCACCCCCACGGTGATGACGATGAGTTCCGGGCTGGCGGCCCGTTCCGGGCTGCTCTTCCGCGGGGGGGACGCCATCGAGATGGCCTCCCGCCTGCACACGCTGTTCTTTGACAAGACCGGCACCCTCACTGTGGGACGGCCGATGGTCACCGCCGTGGAGCCGGCGCCATCGGTGACCGCCGAGCAGCTGCTGCAGCTGGCGGCCAGCCTGGAGGCCAGCACCCGCCATCCCCTGGCCCATGCCCTGCTGCAGGAGGCCACAGCCCGCCAGCTGCCCCTGCTGGACACCCGCCACGCCGCCACCCTGGCCGGTGCCGGCGTGGCTGGCACAGTGACGGGCGAGTCCTGCCGGGTGGGCCGGCTCAGCTGGGTGACGGCCGCTGCTGGGGGGGTAGCTGGGAGCGCCGCCCACTGGCAGAGCCGTCAGGAGGCCCTGGAGGCCGATGGCGCCACCGTGCTGGCGGTGTCCCAGGGCGAACGCCTGCTCGGTCTGGTGGCGGTGCAGGATGCGCCGCGTCCGGATGCGGCCGGGGTGCTGAAGCGCCTGCGCCAGCTTGGTTTTGGCCTTGGCTTGCTCAGTGGTGACCGACGCCTGCCCGTGCAGCAGCTGGGAGCTCTGCTCGGTCTGGAGGCCGGCGAGCTGGCCTGGGAGTTGCGGCCCGAGGAGAAGTTGGAGCGGATCGTGGTCCGCCGGGCCGCCGGGCCCGTTGCCATGGTTGGCGATGGCATCAACGACGCCCCTGCCCTGGCGGCGGCCGATCTGGGCATCGCCGTGGGCACCGGCACCCAGATCGCCCAGGACAGTGCCGATCTGGTGGTGATGGGTGACCGACTGGAGGGCATCGTGGTGGCCCTGCGACTGGCCCGGCGCACGATGGCCAAGGTGCGCCAGAACCTGATCTGGGCCTTCGGCTACAACCTGATCGTGCTGCCGATCGCCGCTGGTGTCCTGCTGCCCGGTTTCGGGGTGCTGCTCACCCCGCCGCTGGCTGCTTTGCTGATGGCCCTGAGCTCGATCACCGTGGTGCTCAACGCCCTGCTGCTGCGCCATGCCTGAGGGAGATCGCCAAGCCGGCCGCTTTGTGGTGCTGGAGGGCATTGATGGCTGCGGCAAGACCACCCAGCTGCAGCGGCTGATGGCCTGGCTCCCCGGCAGTGGCCTGCTTGCCCCCGGCGGCCAGGTGGTGCTCACCCGCGAGCCCGGCGGCACGCCCCTGGGGCAGGCCCTGCGCCAGCTGCTCCTCCATCCGCCCCAGGGGGCGGCCCCGCTCACAACCGCCGAGCTGCTGCTCTATGCGGCCGACCGCGCCCAGCACGTGGAGCAGGTGATCCGCCCGGCCCTGGCGGCGGGGCACTGGGTGTTGAGTGATCGCTTCAGCGGCTCCACCGCCGCCTATCAGGGCCATGGTCGCGGCCTCGACCTCGCCCTGATCGCCCAGCTGGAAGCGATTGCCACCGCTGGCCTGCAACCCGATCTCACCCTCTGGCTGGATCTGCCCCTGGTCGAATCCCTGCGCAGGCGGGGTGGCCGGGCCCCGGACCGGATCGAGGCCGGGGGCCGGCCCTTTCTGGAGCGTGTGGTTTCGGGCTTCGCCACCCTGGCCCGGCAGCGGGGCTGGGTCGCCATCGACGCGGCGGCCGATCCCCAGCAGGTGGCCGCGGCCTGCCAGGCCGCCCTGCTGGGCCTGGTCGGATGAGCGCACTGTTCGCCCACCTGGTGGGCCAGCAGCAGGCCCGCACCCTGCTGCTGGCGGCCCTGGAGCAGGGCCGCCTGGCCCCGGCTTACCTGTTCGCCGGGCCCAATGGCGTCGGTCGCCGAGTGGCAGCGATGGGTTTCCTGGAAGGGGTGCTGGCCGGGATCCATGGCGACGAGGCGCTGCGGCGGCGTCTGCAGCAGGGCAACCATCCCGATCTGCTCTGGATCGAGCCCACATACCTGGAGAAGGGCAAGCTGGTGCCCCGCTCCCAGGCCGAGGCCGCCGGTGTGAGCCGGCGCTCCGCCCCCCAGCTGCGTCTTGATCAGATCCGTGAGGTGTCCCGTTTCCTCGGGCGACGGCCGCTGGAAGCGGAGCGCTGTGTGGTGGTTCTGGACGGGGCGGAGGCGATGGCGGAGGCCGCGGCCAATGCCCTGTTGAAAACCCTCGAGGAGCCTGGGGATGGGCTGTTGATCCTGATCGCCACCGCCCCGGAGCAGTTGCTCAGCACGATTCGCTCCCGCTGTCAGTTGATTCCCTTCGGGCGGCTGCGCCCGGAGGAGATCGAGCGGGTGCTGCCACCCCTCGCCGGCCAGGAGCCTCAGGATCCCATCGAGCTGGTGCAGCTTGCCGCCGGCTCCCCAGGGGCCCTGCAGGAGCACCGCCGCCACTGGCAGGCGGTGCCGGAGGGGGTGGCGGATCGCTTGCTGCAGCTGGTGGAGGGGGGTGTTGATCCCCTGCAGGCCCTGGAGCTGGCCCGCGACCTCAGCGAGGCTCTCGACGGCGAGCAGCAGCAGTGGCTGGTGCAGTGGTGGCAGCAGGCCCTCTGGAACCGGCACCGGCAGGCTGCGATCCTGCGCCGTCTCAACCGGCTGAGCCGGCAGCTGCAGGCCTACGTGCAACCGCGGCTGGCCTGGGAGGTGGCCCTGCTGGAGCTGGCCGGTGGCCGCGAGCGCACCAGCTAGCTAGCTGGCCCGGGCCTGGCGGGCTTCATCAATCAGGGGGATCAGATCGGCGAGCTGCTCCTCGTTGGGGAGTTCCAGGCAGTAGCCGGCTCCATATACGGTCTTGATGAACCGGGGTTTGCGCGGATCGGGCTCGAGTTTGGTGCGCAGGTGACGCACATGCACCCGGATCGTCTCGATGTCGTCGTCCGGCTCATAGCCCCACACCTCCTTCAGGATCAGGGAGGGGGACACGGTCTGGCCATGGCGCTGCAGCAGGCAGTGCAGCAGCTCAAACTCCAGGTGGGTGAGGCGCACAGGTGCATCGAACCAGATGGCCTCAAATCGCTCGGGCACCAGGGTGAGCGGGCCGTAGCTGAGGATCTCGTTGTGCTTGGTGGACAGCGGTGCGTGGTCGCTGCGCCGCAGCAGTGCCTTGACCCGCACCGTGAGTTCCTCCAGATCAAACGGCTTGGTGAGGTAGTCGTCGGCGCCGGAGTTGAAGCCGCTCACCTTGTCCTTGGTGCCGCCCAGGGCGGTGATCATCAGGATCGGAATGCGGGTGGTGCGCTCATCGCGGCGCAGCCGCTGGCAGAGGGTGAGCCCATCCACCTTGGGCAGCATCAGGTCGAGCAAAATCAGATCCGGGCCGTACTGGAGTGCCAGGGCCTGGCCGCGGATGCCGTCTTCGGCCTGCTGCACGTCGAATCCACCATGGATGAGGTGGCCGGCCACCAGTTCACGCATGTCGCTGTCGTCTTCGATCAGCAGGATGCAGGGTTTCATCGGAACGGCTCTGGACTGAACGGCTGGATGGCGCCCATCGCCGGGCGGCGTGTCGGCAGTCACACCTACGCCGCAGCATTCTCGGCGCTGGTCAACAACTGGGGTTGGCGATTCCTCACCGTTCGCTCTGCCTTCCTTGGCTGATCGGGAGAAGAGTGCGCGAGATCGCAGTGCTCACGGGCGATCTCGCCATAAACATGCGAGGTCGGCACCGCCGATCTTCAGGAAATCTTCCGGATTTTTTGTTGTTTTTGGCCAGACCTTGCACCACCTCTCTGTCAGCGGACGACCTTGGCCGACGAAACGCCGTTCCCCCAAGCTGCTGCAGCGGGAGCTTGGCCCCATGCGCCTTGGGGCTCAAGCGCGTGGGAGGACGCCATGCAATCAAAACTCCCCGGGCGGGATTCGAACCTGCGACCAATCGGTTAACAGCCGACCGCTCTACCGCTGAGCTACCGAGGAATGGTTGGACCGCCGGAGCGCCAACGGTGTTGAACCATACCGGTCGGCTCGCCCCTCCGGCAAGCGCGCCCCCGGTCCCCAGCCGATCGATTCAGGACACCATCAGCTGGTGGGCCAGCTCGGTCCCCGCAATCCAGGGGCCGATCCTTCCCTCCTGCATCTGGGCGGCGCCGTCGCATTGGCCCAGTTCCTCCAGCCTGTGGGTGATCCACAGGGCCGAGAGCGGCCGCTCGGACCGTTGGCTCAGGGATCGGATCAGGCCCAGCACCTCATGTTGGCTGTCGGGATCCAGCAGGGCCGTGGGCTCATCGAGCAGCAGCAGATCGGCCTCACTGGCCAGGGCCGCGGCGATGGCCAGGCGCTGCTTCTGCCCACCGCTCAGCCCGTGGATGGGTCGCTCCGCCAGACCGCCCAGGCCCACCAGTTCAAGGGCGGCGAGGACCCGTTGCCAGCGCTCGGCCGGCGCCAACCCGGCATCGATGGCCAGCAGCAGTTCGCTGCTGCAGCTGGGCAGCAGCAGCTGGTGGTCGGGGTTCTGAAACACCAGGGCGCAGCGGCCCCGGCGCAGCACCCGACCGGCCTGCGGCTCCAGCAACCCGGTGATCACCCGCAGCAGGGAGCTCTTGCCACTGCCATTGCGACCCACCAGCATCCACAGCCCTCGGGCCGGCAGCTGGAGGTCGCAGCCCTGCAGGGCCAGCGCACCCCCGGGCCAGGTGTAATCCACACCCTGCAAGTCGAGAATCGGCGGCTCAGGGACCCTTGCCTGGCTGGGGATCACGTGTCGAAACTGAAGCCCGGGCGCTTGCCACCGGCCGCGGCAGCCGACTTCTCGAACAGCTGCACGGCCACTACCTCGTTGCTGAGCAGGCTCACCTTTTTCTCCGGTTCCTTCTCGCAGGTCAGTTCCAGCACCCGGGGGCCCGCTCCTTCAAGGGCTTGCCGCACCTCGCCGTAGAGGTGCTGGGCATCGGCCAGTTCCTTGCGCTGCACCGCGATCGGCATGGGGCTGAGCTTGATGGAGAGCTCGACGACGTACATCGGGGGCTGGATTGGGGTGGATGGGCCGGCAGGCTGCAGGCCCGTCCGACAAAGGCCACTCTGGCGAATCGCTCGCTGGCTGCGTCCCTGGGGTTGGCTGCTAGGCGGTTGTACCTAAACATGGCGCCGACCAGCGCGGTTCGGGTCTCCTCCCCGTAGGATTGACGCGTAACGTTTCGTGAAGCCCGTCTCTCATGACGATCGCTGCAGGACGCTTGCCGCAGCGGGGATGGTTCGACGTCCTCGATGACTGGCTCAAGCGCGACCGCTTCGTTTTTGTCGGCTGGTCCGGTCTGCTGCTGTTCCCCACCGCCTACCTG
>Ga0315900_10000384_pt1 | contig 78822 bp, 48 predicted proteins | sample LakEriMetagenome_FD_203521 | JGI IMG/M metagenome (GOLD analysis project Ga0315900, IMG submission 203521) | Freshwater fungal communities from buoy surface, Lake Erie, Ohio, United States - Buoy 12 MA114 | ecosystem: Environmental > Aquatic > Freshwater > Lake > Lake biofilm | place: USA: Lake... | reverse complement strand
CTCTGAAAAGTCGTTCCAATATGGTTTGGAATCCTTTTCTCTTGTAGTTGATTCCACTTCCGACATCTCGGACGACTGTGAAGTTTGGATATAAGTTGGACATGTATTTAACTTGTCGTTCGAGGTCGTCTTCTTGTTTTCTAGAAGAGACTCTTGTATAGATGACATACGGTGACCATTCTCCATTGACTGGTTCATTTTCATCGAATTTAGGTCTGACAGGGATGATGTAGTTGTAATGTCCTCCTGGAGTTTGTTCAACTGGGATGGAACCTTCTCTTGCCCATTTTCGGAGATTAGGGATACTGATGTCATAGTATTTAGCGGCTTCTGATGCTTTAACGATTTTCGTTGACATGTTGTCATTCAGTTCATTATTGTATTATGATTATACATAGTGAGATATCTTTAAGTAGATATTTGCTCATAATCCATATAATCCATTTTTAGCGACACTGGTCCAAACCTTGTATATATGTTCGAAATATGACACGAAAAAAAGATGTTGCATTTACGGGAGTAGTCCAGTATTTCGGCGGAACTTTATTATGCCTTGTTCCAAAGACAATAATTTCTGCAACTGAAATGGAACGAATCGTTCAAACTATAAATTCTGAGTCGTTCCAGAAAGACTATCTCTACGCTGGTCGTTTTAAAATAGGACACAAGCAAATCTCGAATGCAATCATTCCGAATTCGAATTAAATAATGACGACAAATCCATCTCTGCAAATTTTTTTGTTCGGTTAATCATTTCTTTTACGGACTTTTGGATACAAGATAGTAGCGATTCAACCTTTTTTAGATAATCACCATCATCGGTAACATATGACCTATGTATAAATTCGTTTTTCCAGTTGATTTGTAAATCGTTACTTGCATTACTTACATAGGTATGTATATCGAATATCGGTTTGAGTAATACATCGCCTGACAATTTATTTTTTACAAGATAATGATATTCTGATGTTTTATCGCGGTGTATTTTAATATGTCCTTGCGTTTTGGCATGTTTTAGTCGATCGATAAAGTCATTCCTACTATATTACATATAGAGCATCTCATTTTCATCATTTGAATGCGAATCTTGAATAATTTAGTTAAGATGATAGATGTTACACAAGTTTTATCAAAATTGTAAAACAATCGAATTGTAATTTGCATCGTGTATCCAAAGTTTCTCGTTAGATAATAAGATTCGATACATTCGATATTCCGATGGAAGTTCCAGATACGTCGAATAATATTAATATTCCAGAAGACCAAGAACCGCAACCACCTTGTCGCCCTTGTGTTACACACGTTATTATGCAGAAAACATTTCAACCAAAACGCAAGTGGTCTATAAGAGAACATAGAACACGCGTCGATTGTAAAAATAATTTTGATTCGAAATCACATACACCATCTGCCTCTGTAACAAAAACGATTTAATATATTCTATGAAACGCACAGTCGCATTCCTATTACTATGTCATCTGATAGTTCGTTCGCATCTACCGCATCAGTTACAAAGACCAAAACAGTAAGAGAAAAGAAGACTTCACCTACTCGTCCGTTGTCTTTAACATCGACATCTTCTACTGTTTCAACACGTAGCACTCGTTCGCGAAAGACATACGACCATATGCAACTACATAAATACGTCGGTCAATACAAGTATGTCATCGGTATCGACGAAGTCGCACGTGGGTGTCTTGCAGGTCGCGTCTATACCGCAGCCGTTATCTTACCTGATGAATTTCCCGACGATGAATATAAATACATACGCGATTCCAAGACATTATCGGCAAAACAACGTGAAAAAATGTGTTCCTATATTGAAAAACACGCGGTCGCATTTGCGGTGGATTATGCGGAAGTCGACGAAGTCGATCAATACAATATACTGAATGCAACAATGCGTAGTATGCATCGTGCCGTCGATACACTTATGGAACAACTAGACGGTCGTTTGAAACCCGAATTCATTATGGTTGATGGTCCGAAATTTCCAGACTATAAGTGGATTGCCTCCGACGATACCGAAATATCCATTCCACACGAAACCATAAATCACGGCGATGCACTCTATCGAAATATCGCAGCTGCATCGATTGTCGCAAAAGTGTATCACGATGAATACATACGGAATACTGTGGAAGAACACCCTGAATACGAAAAATACGGTTGGTTGTCAAATATGTGCTATGGAACCGCCCAACATATCAAGGCAATTCGCGAACACGGTCTGACGCCATTACACCGTAAGAGTTTCGGTATTTGCAAAGACGCGACTGCTCTTGAAACATTCCGAACCGACGAATAAGTCGAACCGAACCAATAAAAAAAAGATGCGCCACTTGCATCGTTCATTTTTTTTGTGAATTATAGATTGTGAATTGTAAATTTCATTTGTAACTACAAATAGAATTATATTGGATAGTTTAAAGAACTATCATATTGTTCTTTGGAAGGCCAAATGTATCCGATAAGAATATTATCTTTGACCTTGTATTGTGTTCCAAGAACATTGAAACAGATGACAATATGTTGTCCGTTGTCGAGTATAACAGAAACGTCGCCGTCGCGTATGGTGATTGTCGATATATTCTTGCGTTCTACGAATGTTTCTGGTTCAGAAGTTTCGCTATAATAACGATAAGTATCCAAGTATTCAATATTGAATTCTTCGAGGTATTTACCTAGTCGGAATCCAGTAATACCAGGTTTCGGACCGAAGTCCATATAATTAATATGAATCTTTTTAGGATTTGACGATTGATTTGACATAGTGAATTGAGAGAGTGCGTTAGAGAATGTTCGATGTTGATATTGAATGATAATGGTTGTCCGATGCATCAAATTTAATTACTAATTTTCCCCGTTTATAACAAACACCATGGACATTCCACTTTTATCGAAACTATCGTCGATTAAACTATCATTCTTTCAAAAGGTCGTCATTCTCATCCTACTTGTCATCGTCATGTCCATCCTTGGAAACTACTATCAATCAAAAGAAGAAGATGCGGTTCAAGAACATTTCGCCGATTCAACCGGACATGTCATCGCAGACGACGATATCGAACGAACAACACATACGTCTCCTTATGAAATCTACGACAAGTTCTATTCCAAGGCATATGACACCCTCTTTCGAAGTGAATTGCGCGAACAATATGAAATCTACAATATCGAACACTATACCATTAAGTCACCGTCACATAAAATCCCATCCCATCTCAAAATCAAACCGGACCAGATTCGATTTTTAGACGTAGGTTGTGGAACCGGTCATCATATCAATGTGATACAAAAGAAAGGGTATATAGCAGACGGTGCCGATATTTCACAGGATATGCTAAATCGTGCAAAGACGAACGTCCAGACAATGCGCGGGAAATGGATACAGGCAGATGTCACTCAAGATTCCGATGCCGTCTCGTTATTTACTCCATCGACCTATTCGCATATTCTCTGTATGTTTTTTACGATATACTATATCAACGACGTCAGCACACTATTTGACCGTGTGCATGATTCACTCCGCCCAGGCGGTTACTTTTGTGTCCATCTCGTTCATAAACAACAATTCGACCCGGTCCTCGAAAAGTCGTCGAAACTCATTCCGATGTTTAATCCACAACGTCACACGAAAGACCGCGTCACCAAAACGAAATTGAAATTCAAGGACTTTGATTATATCGCGGACTGGACGATACCTGCAAATTCGATTCACGTAAAGTTCCGCGAAAAGTTCCTATTTCGTCGCCCACAACGTCGCATCCGTGTCAATGAACACGAATTATATATGCGCAATATTGCATATTATACACAGATGGCAAAGGGTAAAGGATTCGCAGTAGTGAAAGTGGTAGAATTGTTACCGGCAAATCATGCACACAATTACATCTATATCTTTCAAAAGACAAGTATGTAATGCCATCCTATTCACACAAAAATATAAGAATATGATATATAATTCCGCGTCTAACATGAAAGCAACACGTAGTAAAAAACTTTCAAGTAAAAGTAATTTTAGAAATATCATCAACAAAATGAAGGATATTGAAAGGTGTTCCGATTTAAAGTGCAAACATATTGCAACATCCGATCAACTACAAAAACAACAAGATGCTATAAAAATGAATTGTCTACAAAAATTTCCAAAGAATAACAAAGCATCTATATTTGACAAAAAAGAAAATGAAATGTATAAAAAGCGTCAAGAATGCGTACATAAAGAAGAATCAAAACCAGAATATCGTCTTTTAAGAAATAAACTTCAGAAATGTGTTAGTACAAATTGTAAAAAGCAAATAAATAGTTTGAAAAACGCATATTGATGCCTTAAATTTGATTAAGTTTGTATATACCAAATGATGTAATATTATTATATTATTATACAAAATGTCATCGAACAATATCACCATACCACGCATTGTCCTACTCGTCGGCAAAAAAGGTGCCGGTAAAGACACTGTCGCAAATCATCTAAAGTCCCAAGGATGGGTCCAATTCGCATTCGCAGATACAATCAAAGAAGCCCTTTGTGTATTAATGGGATGGGATATGTCCGTATTCGAGCATCCGATAAAGGAAGCGATCGACCTCGAATGGAATACGTCTCCGCGCCAGATGTGTCAATTAATCGGCACTGAATTCCTACGCCAGCAGTGTTCCTTCTTGAAAACCGACGTATGTCATCCGAATGATGAACAACGACGATCCAACGCAACGTTTCATATCAAGCGCCTTCATATGAAACTTTGTAAATACTTGGAAGAACATCCCGACGTTCCAGGTGTTGTGATTACCGACGGTCGATTTCCCGATGAATTACAATATGTTCGCGAATTGATGGGTGGTATGTTATGGAAAATCGAAAGAACATCCGCGAATCATAGTGATACACATGCATCTGAAGCATATATCGACGAGTTTCCGCGCGAATGGTTCCATCGAACGATATACAATAATGGAACGATTGAAGAACTCTATCGCTCGTTGTCTCGTTTGTTACTTTGAAGGATATCCGGATATCCGAATATTTACTATAAAGATATTTTTTATTGAATACTAATATACATAATATACATATACTACGAACAATGAGTGATTTCAGATGGAAAAAACGCCTTCCAACACGAATTTTAGGTCTTATGACACCTGAAGAAAAAAAGACATTGGTTTCTTATGAGAAGGAATATAAAAAACTCATCGAGAAGATAGATAAAATTTCTTCTTTAATGCGCGATATTCCAGATACCATGGTATTCAACAAAAAGATGAATTATTATGAAGTCGCAAAGAATAAAAGAAAAGAAAAATTACATATTGAAAGAGAACATGCAGGGTCTTCATTATACGTATTGAGAGAAAAACATGCAATCTTTGTCACAAAATTAAGAAAGAAATATCCAAAGGAAACATAAATAACCTAATAACAACAATCAAAGACATTTGATATTGAGAATCGAATGTCTTTGTTTTTTGACTTCATCATGCCTTCTTTTTGTGAAGTCTTGTTGCAACCTCAAAAATTTGATATAGATTGCAATACGAGTATTAATATTTTATAACTTTTACATAGAACAACATGCAAGATACTGGGAAATATAGAATAAACACGATGGACCAGTTTTACACGGACATCAGTGTGTCAAAAAAGTGCATAGACGATATCCATCAATATGTCGAATCCGTATCCGACTATCTATGGATAGAACCATCTGCCGGGTCTGGTTCGTTTTTCCATAATATACCAACTACATACGATAAAATCGGTATAGATATCGAACCAAAATCAGACGAACTGATAAAAACCGATTTCTTGACATGGAGATGTCCTGACACAGAGAAAAAGATAATTGTATTCGGCAACCCTCCATTTGGTCGTCAATCTACATTAGCAAAAGCATTTATTCAAAAAAGTTGCGAATTTGCAGATGTGATTGCATTTATATTACCAAAATCATTTACAAAACCGAGTATGTATAACGCATTTGATATGCGATATCATTGTATCTATACGTCAGAACTCGATAAAAACTCGTTTATTGTCAATGGCGATTGTAAATACGATGTTCCATGTGTATTTCAAATATGGGAGCGACGATTGTATCAACGAGAAATCGTGCAAAAGGTTGATGCAATCGGATTCACCTATGTTAAATCATCAGATACCTATCATATTGCATTACGACGAGTAGGCGCTAACGCAGGACGGTGTTATAAAAATGATGGGTCACAATATAGTATCCAATCACATTACTTTATACTATTCGACAATCATATCACACCGCATATTGATTCCGTCTTTCAAAAAATAAATAATCATACATTTCCGAGTAATACGGTTGGTCCGCGTAGTTTATCGAAATCGGAAGTCAATGAAGTTCTTAACCAGATTATTTCGGAACATGCGTCTTCTTAAACACACGCTGACCTGATTGAATTTCATGAGATATCATTCCGCCTCGATAATGGTTTGAACTTGATTGTGTAATAATGCGCGATGTATTATTTTTTAAAAAGTCATCAAAATGATTGAATGAACATTGAACACGACTTTGCGTACTATTGCATTTGATATCCAAATGGATAGCACCGGATAATGCTTGTAATTTATTGCGATACTCATACATTCTATTGTGTTCTTCCATTGTCGGTTTTCTTTTTTGTGGAACTGATTTTACTATATTTATGAGTTCAACAAGTTGTTCTCGACGAATGGAACCAAATAATAATTCCACGGAAGAGGTGAGGTCAATTTCAATAATCCGATTTACTTTTTTGTTGCTACCACATTGTGTATATTGTATGACGACCATATGATAAGGTTGCATTTCATTATTTACGACGTCGTATATACGGAGACAATCTGCCATACATACCGATTTTGTATTACAAGATGTTTTTATTGATAAGTCAAATTTGCCTATACGGTTTAACAATGCGGGTAAATCGACTTTGTTTGTATAATTAACGGTTTTTAGTTCTTCATCCGATACACCATATACATTACGAATAATATCGCGTTCCCAACAAAATCCATGAGATTGAACCTCGTTTCTATGTCTATCTGGTTTAGTATCGATTATAGTTTTGCGAAGTTTCATCTGATGTGGAGGTGTTAATTTCGGTTTATTCACATTAGTTAAAATGTATTTATGCGTCCATTCGGACGATAGAAATAGTGTCGCTTTATTTAATCCAGTGGATGGATTATATCGACCATTCCAACGTTTTGTTCCATATGCATAATGGTCTGGTGGTATATTACGTTTTTCAATAATCTTTCGAATACATGTAGATGTTCCATAGAAGTATAAAGGTGTAACCTTTTTAACATCCTTGGCAATATAGAACGGTTTATTATTAAAATAGTATTGCTTTAATTGAGTCATATTGTGTATATTTAATCTATTAATCGCAATAGAAACTTTAAATTGGAATCAAAATACGGACTACACGAATTCATCCGTCTTATCCAAATAACTCGACGACGTATTCATCCGAATGTTCGAATAATTCACCGCTGTATATTGGTCGATTCACTTCATACTTGTTCATTTCCAGACGAATCGACGTGCATTCATCCCAATGAATATCGGAATAGACATAGAGGTAATTTTCTTTTTCGAGTGCGACCTTATAAGCATGCATCTGTGACGAGCACGGATAATACATGCGTTTTCCAAAGGAATAGACCCCTTCGTGACTCGGTGGGTAGATACGTTGGAACCATCTCGCATTTGCAGTCGTGACGTAATTCGTGAATGGGTCGAATAGGTCAATCGTCGTTTCCAATACATTGTGACGATACAAGTATATCTTTGAAAAGAACGTGTTTTTACGCAAGTATTCATATGTCTTTCGGTCACTGACATTGTTTTCCGGGTCAGGTGTGCGCATGAAATAAGGTCGTTCTACGTTATTACGATAACTATGCATTCCCCGTATCATACCATCTGTCAAATAATTACATTCCGCTTCGACGCGAACACCACATTCGCTATCCTTGTATAATACAAGTCTCTTCCATGTGTTCGGCAATTTAACGGTTCGTTTGTTTGCACTGCGAAGCGGTTGCACGATCGGATCACCACCTGTTAATCCCGCAGGTATCGCAGACGTCATGAAAATATAAGTCGAGAACGAATAGAGTGTAAATGCCCACGATTCCGATACGTTATCATAGACAACCGGAATAGGATAATTCGACGAGTTGTATCCCGGTGGGATGTCGCCGTTTTCTCCGGTATAACGTTCGCGTCCATTGTCTTTCAAACGATATGCGTAAATCGTATTGTATATATTGCCCACATTCGGCAAAATAATTTGCAGACGTAATGGAACCACATTTTCAACGGATACGTTGTTTGCAGATATACTCATACGCGCAACCACTCCGCGAAACCCGGTTAATATACAATACACATCCTGTGTTGTCTGGTCACGTTCGGATACAGGAACGAACTGCTGTGGAAACCCGACGATTGGGACTTGCGATACAATATTTGCATTTCGAATCGGAGCACCGCGCGAACTCACATAGGTCACTTGATATACATATTCATTACCGGTCTGATTATTTGGTGTGACGGTAATACCATTTAATAAGAAGCGGTTTCTATCGACGATATAACTAAATGAGTAGTTCGTTCCAAGGGGTGAAACACGGAACGACTTGAATGGGATAAACGTACGTGTTTGAACCCCATTCGCATCGTAGTGTGGTCTCTGTGACACAGTAAGCACATCCGAAATGTATACAGCGCGGTCATAGATACCCGGTCCTTTATGGAGAACATTCGATAAGTCGCCGTCGTCTTCAAAGTCCTCTAATACGGGAACTTCGTAAAGCGTATCGTTATAATAGGTCAAATAGCGGAAGATAGGAACATTTCCTGTCCCTGCTTCGAAACGCAATCCGAAATATGTCTTTATTATTTCTCCGCGTCGCAATGGAAGGATGACGTTATTACCGCTTTCTAATACGGTATCTAGACGGTTATATGAACTGTCTAATACGGGTGCAGGTATAATGACGGAATACGGCAGATTCTGAATCGAGACATCGAATCGATTATCTGGTGGCATTCGGATACGATGACGGTAAAATATATTTTCCATCATGCGTACCTTGTCGTTGGTACTCAATAATCCATTGTAGATAGGTTCATTACCCAATTGGTCAATATCCAACGCACTTTCGAGAACGATGTATTCAGTTCTCACTGTCAATCTTGGAAAACGAATAAAATACGGATACGATTCAGCACCCGGTGCAACAGTACGTGCAAGTCGGATATATAATTGGTGGGTCGGATAAAAATTCAGATTCGTATAGGGATATAGTGGATGTGTGACATCTGGAGTTAATGACAAGTTATGAACACTTATGACTGTACTCTGTGGTCGAGGGTCCGTCGATGGTCCTATCAGAGTCCAGTTGGCAATCGGATTGAAGTCCGTCGTATATGTTTTTACAATACCACTATTGACACCAGAAGGGTCAAACAAATATAATTCAATCCGAAGGTCTGTAATTGGACTACTATTTCCTTCATCATAATAATTTCCGTTGATTGTCTCGGATATAATCTGGAAGGATGCATCGATACGAATCTGTCTATAACTACCACGCGATAAGTCGGTCAGAACAAGCGGATTCGAATCCGAACTATCATGAATAAAAGGATTGACTGGTGTAATCATATCTCCATAGATAAGACTATATGGAATCGGGCGGTAGATATCACCTTCTATTAATGCGGTTGAATGGATTGAATGGTACGTCGATAAGATATCCGGTTGTGACGTCGTATTATTGCTGGACAGTGTTCCGGAACCGTATGACTTACCGGCATTGTAACCGAAACGATAGACGTTTCCATCTGCGCGAACGAAGGTGAAGGTATAAGGCGATGCATTCATATCGACGATATCGACCAATTCAGACTGTAATGTGCCGGTGTTGCCACCAAAGTTAGGGTCACCCCATGTGACGACGTGGTAGTCGGAACAGAGTGCCGCAAATGCACCTTGGGTACTAATAATTTGTATCACGTTCGACGACAAGTCTCCTTGGATTGCACTCGGAATGAGACCTCCTCGTTCGGGATTTCCCCATGCGTCGACGGAACCGTCTTCTTTTAAGACTGCATATGCACCAGCAGTCGATTGAATATCGATGATATCGCGGAGGTTCGTCATTCCGCTAATATCACCACCGATGCGCGGGTCACCCCATGCGACAACCGAACCATTATTTTTCAATGCAACAAACGACCCCGAAAGATATTCTGCGTCACTATTTGAATGAATGTAAATGATGTTTGCAGTTAATTGATTTTGGACCGACGACGTATTTGCACCATAATCGAATTTCCCCCAGACGACGGCGGAACCATTTAATCGGAGTCCGCAAAATGCCATATCATTCGAATAGATACGACGTATATCGACAAGCGATAGTGATGCCGGGTCGACGGACGGCGTCATCTTTGACCGAGTTAAAAAATACTGAATCCATCTCCGGTGACTCGAGTTGTTACCATATGTATAGACACGTCCATTACGGTCGATAATCGCAGTATCCGTGAGTGTATTGCATACGGTTGTCGCGCTTATATCAGGAAAGACCCTATTTCCAGAATCGTCAAATGCATACAAAATTGCCGGATACACTTTGTACTGGTTCGATTGAATGGCGTCCATCATCGAACGTATTGAACCGTAAAATTTAATTGCCATTATGAATATGGTTGTTTATTATACCTTCTGAAAAAAAAGCGCTATTTTTCCTGTCACATCGTGTTATAGGTCTTAACCACGTCCTATATAAAAATGTGACACAACAACAGGTGACGTCCGGTGCATCATCCGTGTGGTTTCTTGAAATTTACGATTTTACTCTCTTAAAGTATAGTATAGATACATATCGTAAGATATCGTAATTAAACATCCACATTAACACCAAAAGTATGTCTGGACTATTCACCATTCCATTTTGGAAAATCGCATATCACATTGTCACAAAGACCGCGAAGAAAAATGACTCCACCAAAAAACAATATTTGGAACCATTATCGACCTTATTCAAACTCGCATTGATTTCATTCAAAGAAGATGGAACGAAATTGGCCGTATCGAATCATCGCATCTACGTTCAAACACCGTCGATTCTACAAGGTGCGATTCGGTCAATGTATGGAAACACCCGCGAAGAAATCCACTATCTATTACAACCGATTCTACAGTGTGTCAAATTATATCCACCGCAACACAATCAAGAACTTACTTATCTATACCGTCTTGCGATACGCGGACTGCGTCACTTGAAAAAGAGTTATTATAACGATTCGTCGACCGTCTGTTATACCATTGACCTCTATATCTCTATATTGGACCGCACACTCTTGTCGAAATCCATCTATATCGATTCCTATGCATCGTCGGTTACCTCAACCGACACGACCAATCCACCGTCCTCTTCGATGCCCTCGAGTGGTCGTGATAGTCCAAGGGGGCAATCCGACTTATTCGACGAACATCTCGATGCGGAAACACTTGAACGCCTAACGATGCGGACCATACAGGACATGCCTGAAAATGCACCACTTGAATCCATCTGGAAACAAATCTGGTCGAAAGACGAAATTCATCTGATACACAGTCTATTTCAATTGACCGACGTGTCACCGAATGCATCGAATGACAATAAATACAATCGTGTCGGATACATATCCAGTATCGAAGACATCCTTCGTGCAAAAGAGGATTTAGTCGATGAAAGTATCCATCGTGCGAATCTCTGGATATGAATCTCGTTTGTAACCCAAAAAATAATGTAAATATGGAACGCGACCCATTTACATTATTTTTATTGTGCGGTCATAATATAAAAGACTCTTCTAACGACGCTCGATAGTTTGCAGAGATGAGTTACGTAAATATCAATGATTTCGACTCGAACGGATTCTATCTTCTCGGTAAAGCCGGATATGGTGGCGACTCATCCGACGTTTCGAACCAACTCCAATCGGGAGTGACGGATATTTACTCTACCATGGGCGCATTCGCGGCTCTTAAAACAGACGGTTCCGTTGTGACCTGGGGAGGAATCGAGGGCATCGTGTCACAGAATCCATGGTATATCGACCTATCATACAATATCGCATATATCGACGGGAAATACATCGGAATCGGGAAATATAATCCACCACCATATGCACCGACGAATACTACATTACTCGATATCAGTGCAAATGTATCGATTCAAGGGAAATTGGTTGCGAACGATATCAGCAGTTCTTATATAAAAAGTATTGCGTCACAATGGACTACGCGTCCGAATGGTGTGATAACGTATGCCGATGGTAACGTCGGTATCGGACTTACAAATCCATCCCGGACACTCGATGTTCTCGGCAATACGCGTTTTTCCGGAAGTGTCGTCGTCGATGATACAACATTGTGTGTCGATGGATTGAACAATCTGGTCGGTATCGGTACGTCCTCTCCTTCTTCCGCCCTTGATATATCAGGTCAAACGAGATGTTCCGGTGATTTAGCAGTTGGTTCCTCGACATTATTTGTAGATACCTTTTTGAAACGTGTAGGTATTGGCGACTCTGCGCCACAATATATCTTCGATGTCAGTGGTTCCGGTCAATTTCGTAACATGAACAATGCTTATGGTACAAGTCGTATTTCGAGTATCTCCAATATTACACAGTCGCAATTAGGTGATACGGAAGCTGTTCGACTTATCAGTACCGGAACCGGTATTGAATTCAAAGCAGAACCGACCGTTCCTTTGCCTTCTTCATTTGCCAATACTCTGCTACTTTACACCTTTGAAAATCATGTCTTCTTCAATTCAATCACTTTTACGATTGATACATTCGCACAGGGATTCGCGACAAGTGGTAACGATATATCGTCGAGTCTGATCCTACTCGACAAGACAGGAACTATTATTTACAATCATACATGGACCAAGACTTCGCCATCCTATAGTGTGATCACGATTCCGACTTCGACACTCGATACATTTTCGTATGAAAAATTCCCGATTCAAGTCCAATACCGTTATTCGGTTCGGTATGTCAATAATGAAAACCGATATCTTATCAATCTTATGAACATCGATACAACCTATACGACGAATGCACTCTTTGTCCAGGGTAATACATCGGTTGTAAATGGAACACTTACCGTTGGTAAAACGACATCGACATTAGTGAATCCGCCGACAGTCGATGTTAGTGGAACGCTGTCTGTTTCGAAAGACTTTGCAGTGAATCAGACGAGTTTATATGTCGATACTGCAAATCGTGGTGTTGGTATCGGACGTATTGCGAACCCCGCAGTTGTCCTCGATATTTCTTCTGAAAAAACCGGTGTGGTGATACGTTCAAACAACAATGGTCTTGGGACAGGACAGGTCACCGGTATCGGAATCGGAAAGACCTCGACTGGAACCAACCAATTTACTCTATTGTATGAACATGCGGGTAACGACTCTGCCGAAAATCGCCTCTTAATCGGAACATCAGATATATCGAGTCTCTTCTTCATAACGGCAAACCGAAATGTCGGTATTGGGATACAAGGTCGTCCAGCATACAGCCGTCTGTCTCTTGGCAACTATGCGTCTGTACGGTCGGTCGCAGTTCATGAAGATCTATCTGGTGACCGTTTCTACGGTTTCGGTGCGACAACCGGAACACTTCATCTACACGCACGAAACACAGGGGCATTGACATCAACCATTGGACAACTTATATTGAATACAGACGGTCATGTTGGTATCGGAACATTATCGCGTCCTCTAACCCGTCGTCTCGTCGTCGGAAATCCATCCGCATCGACCGGTGCCTATATCGAATTCAATAACCACGCGATTACATCCGGTTTGGATACGAGTATATTCAAGAGTTATGCAATCGGTGCATCTCTCGGTAACGACAACGGCGCATCCCAACAATTACAATTCGTCTATACCGGAACTCCTACCACCCAAGAAAATGCCGTTCTGATGGCATTGAATCATCAGGGATACCTCGGTCTCGGTATTTCACCGACCACGAATATCCTTGACGTTAGTGGAACTGCACCAATACGATTTACTACACAGGACCGTTTCACTGTTCGAGGACGGAATGGATTCCCAAATGTTCTTACGGTGGATTCGATGACATCGTCGATTGCAATCAATAAGAATTCCGCATCGACGACATTGGATGTGAATGGGTCTGCACACATTTCCAATAACATCAGTATATCCGGTGACCTCATCGTGGATGATACCGTGCTATTCGCAGATTCGACAAACAGACGTATCGGTATTCATACGGATACACCTCAATTCCCTCTCGATATCGTCGGTAATACGTCGATTACTATATCCGATACGTGTGCGAATATACTCGGAGACCAATATACTGGTGCGATTTACGCAAGAAATACGAGTTCAACCGGAGGAACCGTCATGCGCCTCACCAATAATAATAACCAAAGTGTCTATTTAGGAATCGGCGGAAGTGCAAACGACCGGACTCTATTTACAGGTGCGCCCCTCGCATCCACTGCAATGCTACATTCGAATCGTGGGTGGTTACTCGGAACATCGGGACAATTTGATATGCGCTTTTACACAAATGGTGCAGAAAGAATGCGTGTTGATTCGAATGGTAATGTCGGTATTAATATTCCAACACCAACCGCAATTACGCGCGGAAAGATGGTCATCGAGGGTTTTCAAAACTATCCGAGTGGTAATGAAATTATCGCGACGTCGTATGGTACAAACGGTATCACATCGACAATCAATCTCGCAAGTGGTGCGATACCGGTTTCCTTATATAGTACACATAGTGTCGTATGTAGTTCAGTGGTGGTATTGTCGGACCGTCGTATTAAAAAGGATGTCATCGACATGGATATGTCTGAATCGATTGATGCAATCAAAAAACTGAAACCGGTTCATTTCAATTACATCGATACGACAAAGCGAAATAGTGGTCATAAACAATCAGGTTTTATCGCACAAGAAGTCCAGAAGGTCATTCCATCTGCGGTATCCTATACTCATGATACCATACCGGATATCTATGGTTTCGTTGAAATCGCAGACGGACATCTACGTGTCATCGATGCATCATCATCATTAACGGCAGTTGACTTATCATCCGGGGATATACTCGTATTATATGCGCGCGATAACACACAGGTATCCGTTCGTATCACGAATATTATCAGTCACAACGAATTATACTATGAACCGGTCGATAGTTATCCCGTCAATGGTTTGTATTTCGCATATGGTCGTGCTGTATCAGACTATCACGTTGTTGATAATGGAACGATTCTCGCAACATGTGTATCCGCAGTTCAATCGCTCGTCACAGAAAGTCATATTCGACAAAAAGAAGTAACCGCGTTGCGCAACGAAGTCGGCGAATTGCGAAAGTTGGTCGAAGACCTTTTGGCAAAAGCGTCCGCATCGTAATTAGAATATGTCGTATTTATATGAATTGGTCTTCGTCATTGTGATAATATATTTTTCTTACCAATGTAAATAGAATGAAAAATATATTATAAATTATAAAACGTCGTGTTTTACTTCTTACTCTTACGCTTACTTGTAGGTTTCTTACTTTTAGACGATATGCGATTATAAAAACGACGTATAAGATTCATCACGGTGTTTGATTGAGAACCACCGCGACTGACTGTATTTGAATTAGTATTAGATATATCAATATATTCCCAACAATCCTTTTTGAATTTTTCAAGTATCTTGTAGTTAATCTTTAATTCACCCACTGCACATGCTTCCATTAGATTACGGAATTCAGGACTATCGAAAACCTGTTTTATCTTATTTAATTTAGATGGTCTATCCACAATCGCATAAGAAAACGGCGATAATCCATAGATTCCACTTTTATCAATATATGAACCGACTGATGTTATACGTCCATTACTCCATACTAATTTTGGATGTTTAAAGTAATCATTTTCTTCAGATGAATAGTACAATCTTAATTTATCCTCTGAATTGACAGTGTAAATAATAGGGAAGCGAAATGTCCTTGTGCGTTCTTCTGACATATGCGGTCGTCGATGGTCATAATAATAACTATGTATTAAGTTTAGTTTTTCCTCACCTTCTTTTGCATATAACGAACGTATCTTATCGAACTTTTCATTTGGGATAAAATCAAGTGGATGAACATCAATATGTTTCATTGTTCCATCCTGAAATCGAACTAATGTATTTGTTTTCTTAACATCTCGGTTTTGTAATATATACCAGTCATATCGTGTTTCACATTGAAATTCGGATAGACCATCTTTTTCATTATGAATTTCTAAATAAAGTAAGTTCCTTGATAATATTTCTTTTTGAACATGTTTAAACTTACCATCGATATCACGCCATCCAGAAGGATGTACATATAGAAGATAACCATCATTCTTCAACATAGATAGCGCATATATTACGAAACGGTCCCATAACGTCCCGTTTCTACCAACATTACTTTGATAAGGTGGATTTCCTATAATTAAGTCAAATTTGTCGATTCCGAATATTTTTTTGGGATCAAACGATAAATAACTTTCACAGAAAATATTAATTTTATACCCTCTGAATATTTTTCTCGTTAATTCAACATTTTTCTTATTTAATTCGACCATGTATAGGTTGTTTTCTAAAATATATCGACGTCTCTCCATTTCAACCGGATATTTCGTCTTGAACTTCGTATGTTCGCTTAATTTATATAACATTGCAATTGTAAAATTTCCCATTCCACTACCCGTATCTAATACTTTCATATCAAGGTGTATTGCATCATCTGGGATTTTAGAAATCATATCACCAATAAGGTTCATCGATGTAAATACTTCTCCGTATTTTTTCTTTTCTACTTTCTTGGGGGTCAAATTATCATGAATATATTGTAATAGTTTCTCCTTATCGTCGATTAAACTATTAAACTCTTTATTTATATTGTGACTTATTCGCGTCATTGTATTTTGTAATTTATTTGGAAATAATTCCTTTAGACGTGACGGTTTTAATAATTCATAGAAGAATTTAACATATGCATTCTGTTCGTCCTTACTTATTTTATTAATAGAGTTAAGAATCATGATATATTCGATGAGTGCATTATATAAGTTTCCCTCACAATCTGGTTTGTTTCTGGTTTCATGTATAGTTTCAAAGATACTTTCTATATCTCTTTTACTATTATTGTCTGGTATATCAGATACGAGAATAGATGCCAACATGATAATACGATGCATAAACGATGCAATTGATGAACGTAATTCATCATCTGTAATGTCATTTTTCTTTGTTTTCTTTGTTTTCTTATTGACTATACGACCATGTTCTTCTGAAATAGATGTGTCTAATACATCCTTCATGTCGGTTACATCTTTTTCCCCTGCATTGTCAAATAATAATCCTTTGGATTTTTTGTTTGGTTTTGATACATTCCATTTCATTAAAAAATTTTTCAACAGATTAATCTCATCTTTATTGAACCGTTTGATATCTACCATATCACGAATATTTGTAATAAATGTATTATCTGAAACATTCATCGGACGTAAAAATTCATACAAGTTTTTATTAAATTCATCATGAGACACTTCGTTAATCATTATCTTATCTTCATCAAGAAATAAAATATTTTGTGTCAGAATATCATTTAATTTTGTTTCCATTTCGTCTTGATTGATCATAATTTCGTCGATTCCATTGGATTTATCGAATGAACTATATCGAATAATTGATTGAATAATCCGGAATGGATTAATGTCGACAATAAAACCCATCTTTTTATTTATACTCTCTGTCAGACTACGAAACATCATTTGAAAAATTGTATCATAAGAATTCAAGTCATTTAATAACACAACTATGTCGCAACATGGTATTGAGATACCAACTGACAATTTTGTTCCAGATAGAATAATCAGACCACGTTTTTTATTATTTTTTGCATCACGTTCCCATTCGCGTATCTTCATCTTGTATGGAATATTTCCTTCATTTTTGTCACCAATATACTTAACGTCGTATTGTTCAAGAAATGGATGTACCGACATCTCTCTGATAACCGCAGGTGCAATATTATCGATTCCATCCGAACTATTACCGTGAGGTAAAAACCATAATTGAGTAGTAAATGAACCAGGGACAAGTATCGGACGACTATTTGTCTTCTTCACGCTATATAGAATACGATCATAAAACGACATCCCAGTTCCGTCGCCTTCTTTCCATAGATAATGACCTTGTCTTGATCCTGCTATCATATTTAATAAATGTGCAAAGCGTTCTTTATAAACGATTTCACTATCGGATACACTAAACAATCGTTGGATATTAAACGATGATGAAATCGATGTATCTGAATGACCAAAGTTCAATAAGTCATTTATTTTTTGAATATCAAACCGCGTCGTTAAAACACTAATTTGTGGAAATTTTTGATATTCACGACTAATTGTTTCCAATGTATATCCGCGTTTTTCAAGTTTATCGATTACTGCATTTACATTATCTACACCGTGTTTTGAACTGATTATATCGCGATTAACTGTATCACTTAATTGCTTTGATAAGGTAAGGTCTTGCAAGTCCCATAAAATAACGTTATCCTTTGATATATTGTAACTATGTTCTGGTCTATCATAAGTGGCAGTAATAAGAATTGTTGATGTATTCGTATCTTTTATTGCATCGATTATATCCATTCGCGTCTTCAAACTACCACCACCTATATGTGCTTCGTCGTAAAAAATTGCAGTCCAACTAAATTTTTTTAGAAATTCGATTTTCTTATTATTTGGTTTTATACGATTCTGACGTGTCGTCTTTTCATTTGAAGTGTCTATTTTTAGATATTGCGAACTTACAATAAAAATATTATTTTTTTGGTTTTTTATCAAATTAGGTTTCATTGTATTTTTACCTAAAATTATAATTGACTTATCGAACGTTTCAAAACCACTATATTTATTAAATAAATCGTCGGTATATTGTACGATTGTCTCTTCCGGACGAGGTGTGATAATTAGATAATTATTGCGATTATCATATTGTCCATGCGTCAGTTCGCGAATTAGACCGCCCATTATAAATGTTTTTCCACTTCGTGCGATTGCTCCCCATAATACAGTCGCATTATTATTCATTTTTAAGATATTGATAGTTTTCATAACAAACAATTCTTGGTGAAACCGTAGTTCTAATTCAGGTTTTTTGACATACGTGCGTTGATTATAATATTCCGTAATATCCGTATATTGGGACAGATGATTTTTTAACTGTGTAAAGTATTGTTGTAAATCCGTTTTATCTAAAATATTATAAGTATCGTCGTCCTTATTATATATTTTATCACGGATAATGTAGGATGACCGACTTGCTGTTATGTTTTTTATTTTTGAAATCAGTGTATCTTTGTCATTACAGAAAATCCATGTTTTATAACGATTGTCACATTTATCATTACCATATTTAACCAACTGATATATATCATATTCATCGATACGCTTTTCTTTTTTAAAATATTTCACTGAAATAAGAATATACTCGTCCGTATAATTACCATATTTCTGTCGAAGTCGTATTAATTCATTATATCTTGGATCACATACTTCAGTATGCGTTGCAAATACATCTTTTGAATATAATGCAATATCCGAATAACCATTTACTGCACCACTAAATACCTTATTGGACCTTAAATAGTCAATCATTGATTTAATCTCATCGATTCCGTTTGGCATTGCATGACGTGCTTCATATTTTTTACCAAACGGATGATACCCGAAAAGAATACACACCTTCCACAATGTTTCAAATAATTTTCCGGAATAACCAGTATCTATGGAACCCGATTTATCATATAAAAAGTCATCAACATTTGTAATATTTTTTTGAATAATATACTCATTTACAAAAGTTTCCAGGGTCATTCCATTGAATGTCTTATTCAGGTCATATATGATGTGTGGTGGAGAACAATATGTCATCCGCTTTTCATAAAGTTTTTTTAAAGCAATTCCTAAACTTGTATGAATATCAACACATTTACCATCAAGAGGGTTTCTTATTTCATCTTGTTTGCAATAATAGTAAGAATGACCCTGTTTTTTCAAAAATGAATCGAGTTCATTTGTATGACGTGTAATCGCCCGACTTGCGATTTCGTTATACAACATATGGTGTGTCATGGTATATACTATACTAAAATATATTATATACCATGTGTATCGTGCATAAATTATCAATTATTTTAGATGTATATTGTTGCATCATATAATGAAGGTATCGTAAAAATAATTGGAACTATTTTATCCATATACAGTAAAATCTCGAACATTCAATAACATGTCATACGTCGATTTTAATGGTATTACCATGTCAGTCGGACGTGCCAGTTACGGCGGTGACTCTAGTGACGTATCCGACAATTTAACAGAGGATGTCGTCAATATATACTCGACCGTAGGTGCGTTTGCAGCTCTTAAATCCGACGGTTCCGTCGTGACCTGGGGTGGTATCGAAGGTGTCGTCTCGTACAACTACTGGTTAACCGACGGGTCTTTTAACCTCTATTACATCCGCGAAGGTGAAAATGGGAACGGCGAATCACGCGTCGGCATCAACCGGAATTATCCGGAACGGTCCGTCGATATGTCCGGAACAATCCGCATGGGCGACCAAGGGACAACGGATTCCATCTTTCTCGATTTCTCCGGTTCGGATGCATTCGGACGATATACTGAAATATCTGGAAATGCACGTGATAATATTCGTAAAATCGTGACGTCGCAATACTTTACGCTTATTCTCTATCAATCCGGTGTGGTCTATCTATACACCAGTCGCGACCGGACCAATCTCGGTCAAATTGCAGACATCCATGGAACCACCGGTGTCCTCGATATCGCAACTCAAGAATACGACCTTGCAATAGAAGACCAACTCGTGGTTGCAATTATGACCGACGGTTCCGCACGTGCATGGACATTTGCGGGACCTGCCGTCGATACAATTATCGACGAACTCGAAGGCGCGCCTTATAAATTTCGTTCTATTTCAGTGGGAACTGTTCATACTGCATATGATGAAACAACGAAAACGTGTGTCGCAATCACCTACGACGACACCTATCAGTCCTATGGGCGAATATTCCCAAGTGGTTTATATCCTTCATCGATTATAGGAACCAATGTTCAACAAGTCGGGACGGGTGAAAACATCGTTGTCTATCTTCGACACGATGGACGCGTCGTAATGAATCTGGTCCATAGTGGTCTAGGTATGTTCGACCCTGACGATATTGGATATAATAGTCTTCAAAATATCGTACAGATTTCCGTGGGTAAGTCACATGTCGTTGCATTGGATAAACACGGTGTTGCATACGGATGGCAAGGGTCGAGTATTCCAAGTAGTGATACACGTGTGAAAGGCATCGGACCTCTTTCGATGTATCCGAATATCTACAGTCGCGCGGGTGTATGGATGGTGTCCGCAGGTGGAGCACATACCGTCTTATTATTACGCGAAAATAATACAATCGTCGCATGTGGAAAAACACACAGTCCAGATATCGACGGTGTAATTCCCGGAGATATCTATGCCGGCATCGTTCGTGTCTTTGCAGGTAGTCATACGACGTTTGTCCAAGAATTCGAACCAAATAATCGCATCGACGGCGCAACACAATTTCGCGACCGCATTATCATCGGCGACTCGAGTGGTGCCTTATCTCATGGTTCGGAGCATACGTTGACATTGTACGATACACGCAATGCCGGTTCCGCGGGTTCTCTCTATATAGGAGGTCTCGGGGATAATACTGCGTATTCGCGTATGATATTAGGTGACGATATATCATTTAATGCGCCTTATGCATCCAAATGGTCATTTGAACATGGACGTGGAGGACCAATTGACGAGAATCACATGCGCGTCTCTTATACGAGCGGAAATCGTCGTATTCAACCGGTCACGATGGATACATCGGGTAATGTCCGTATCGGATACGACCAAGATGCCAGTGTATATACCCATCGTCTAGACGTGAGCGGAAATGTGAATATGACCGGTGCTTTAACAACGGGTAATACTGCGACCATCGGGAACAACTTATTCGTTCGCAATAATGCATTGTGTGTCATCGGTAACCAAGTCGGTATCGGAACGGGTAATCCGACTCCTGGGACGTTATTAGACGTCGATGGTAATGCACGTGTCGATGGAAATATGACAATTACGGGGACGACTAATCTCGATACGATTACATTACAAAATGGTTACACAATCGGTTCCTATTTTACTGTATCATCCGCAGGTGTCGGTATCGGAACCACGACATTGACCGAAACTCTTACTCTCTCGGGTAATGCATCAGTATCCGATACAATATACGGAAGACGTGCGATTGTCGGTAAGGTATCGACGGATTCAATTCATACAGGTGCACAACTGGACGTAAGTGGACATACAGTCTTATCCGGAAAAGTCGGTATCGGGTTCGGCAATGCGGTTCCGGATTCGGCATCGATGGACGTCAGCGGTGCGATGGATGTCAAAGGAACGACACGCATATTCGGTTCGACGAGTATTATCCGTAATCAAGTCAGTGATACTGCACTCGACGTAAGTGGAATGACAATATTCCGCGGTGGAAACGTAGGTATCGGGAAGACGAATCCGACGGCACGTCTTGATGTTATCGGAACTGCATCCGTCGTCGGCAATGCATCGGTCATGGGTAACTTGGGTATCGGGAAGACGAATCCGAGTGCGGCACTTGATGTGGTCGGAACGTCGAACCTTGCCGGTCAGACGGTTATATACGGGAATGTCGGTATCGGTAAAAATCCACTTGCCTCATTAGACGTTGCCGGTAGTATTCTTGCTTCTGAAAATATCGGTATTGGGAAGACAAATCCATCTGTCGCATTCGATGTGGTCGGTTCATCCGCAATCTCTGGAACGAGTAATTTATTTGGGAATGTTGCCATCGGTAAAACCACTATCGGAACGGTTGCACTCGATGTAAGCGGTCAATCGTATGTATCGGAGAAGTCATCGTTCGGTAGTATTGTATCGATATCGGGAGAAACATTTATGACCAGTAATGTCGGTATCGGGAAAACGACAACGACGACACACTTGGATGTCAGTGGCAATGCAATTGTTTCAAATCGTATGAGTGTCGGTAAGACAACTCTTCCTGTATTGACGGCGACATCATTGGATGTGAGCGGTAATACACAGGTGGTCGGGAATGTGACGATTTCCGGAGACACCATCATTACATCGAAAATGAATGTGGGTAAATCAACTGCACCTAATAGTGTATTCAACGTGGATGTGAGTGGTTCTATTCGTTCATCTGCGTTGATAAATGCAGATACCTTGGATATAAGTGGAAATTCCGTATTCCGAACAACGGTGGGTATCGGAAAAACGAATCCATCTTTCTCATTGGATATAAGTGGAAATGCAAACGTGAATGGTATTCTACAAGTTAATAGACCAGTTACAAATTGGTATAATCTATACGATGTTTCAAATTCATCATTCGTCATCTATGGTAATTCTGGTTCAGACCCAATATCGACGGAATCCGATAATGCGGCCACGCTTAATAGCACATTGTCATTAGTTTCCACGTCATCGTATTCTCGTAATCGAGGTTCGTCCATTGCCTTTTGCGGAAGGGCATATAATTATTCGGGTTCATTTATCCATCTGCCATTTGCTAGAATCACGGGTGTTCAACAAGTAGGTCGTGATGACTATGGCGGTGACCTCGTATTTGAAGTGAATGGAAGCAACAAATATTCATTCCACGAAGTCATGCGTATTTCATCAAATAAATTTGTAGGTATCGGAAAAACCAATCCATCTGTTCCATTCGATGTGAGTGGAAACGTCGCGTTCGATGGAAATACATTCTATGTAGATGCAGGTAATAATCGAGTGGGAATTGGAACATTGGTACCATCTGCCTTATTGGATGTCAATGGTAATATGAACGTCGTCGGAAATTTATCCATCCAAGGTTCTTTCACCCTTCCTGCATTGTCGATTCCGGGTTCATCCACATTGATTGGTAATGTAGGTATTGGTAAAAGTGTAACCGGTAATACACTTGATGTCAGCGGTAACGGTGTGTTCAGTTCTTCTATGACTATTGGTTCCAATTTAATAGTGGATACGAATACGTTAGTCGTCGATGCGACAAATAATCGTGTGGGTATCGGATTGACAAATCCAACAAAGACATTAGAAGTATCAGGAACATCGCGTATCTCATCAACACTTGATGTAAGTGGAGCAACCAATATAACTGGTAACCTTGGCGTAAAAACGAATGTATTCGTTGTGGATACTGCATCTGACCGTGTAGGAATCGGTCTATCGACGCCGTCTGTCACATTGGAGGTGAGTGGTAATGTCATAGTCGACCGTGACGTGTTTGTACTGGATGGTACAACGAACCGTGTCGGTATCGGACTATCGAACCCTTCTGTCACATTGGAAGTGAGTGGTAATATTACTTTTGACCGAAATCTTTTCGTCGTCGATGCTACAACAAATCGCGTTGGTATCGGTCTAACGACACCAACAACAACGCTCGATGTAAGCGGTAGTGCAATTATCAGTGGTGATATTACGTCTCCTGCGCTTACTGGACAAATTTCATATTTTGCATCGACAACGGCACCAAACGGTTGGTTAAAATGTAATGGATCAACCTTAACACGAACAACCTACCCAGGATTGTTTAATTTCCTTGTCCCAAAATCTTCCATCGTAACGTTTGATGTTAATGCAGATACGATAAATTGGAATAATCATGGTTTAACAACCAACGAAATCGTATATTTTACAACATCCGGTACGCTCCCAACTGGTTTAACTTCAATAACGACACCATATTATGTGAATAGTGTTACAACCAATACATTTAGAGTATCATCTAGTCCGAGTGGTTCCGCAATTAATATCGGAGGTACACCAACTGGTACACATACTGCATGGAACGCACCGTTTGGTATCGGAAACGGTAGTACCACATTTAGGATTCCGGATTTACGCGGTTTATTTATTCGTAGTTTCCATGATGGGTCGTCTTCATATGAACCTGATACATCACGTCCTCTCGGTAGTTACCAAGCGGATGAGTTCAGAAGTCATAATCATAATCATTTATATGCATATTATGCTGGAAATGGTTTATACCATGCGAATGATCCAAATGGTGTTGCCTCTGGGACAGATAACAGGACGAGTGGAAATGGTGCTATTCAGAACCGCGGTGGTGACGAAACACGTCCAAAGAACATTACACTACTTGCATGTATCAAATACTAAATTGAGTTTCATTATAAAAGACATTTTTGTCGATTGCTATTTATAATGAAATGTATATAGGTTAATCGTCTAACATAATTTGATACGAACAACCCATGTTCGCGGATACATATCACCCGAACTGTTCATGAATTTACTTGAATCTTGGTCACTGATGAGACGACCGAACAATATATTCAAGTCGGATGGAGATGCATATTGTGCTTCTGGATAACTAATATCTGTATCGATGTTGATATGACCGCGCATACGGACACGGAAAACGAATTCATCGTCCTTACGGAATGGGAATGGAACATAACTTCCTGCAGTATCGACGACTTCGAAACGTTCTTTCACACTATCAATCATCGTTTCAAGAATATGTTGCATGATAACTGGATTCACGATTTCTTGGACGAACTGTTTACCGATTGAATTACCCGAGTTGTTACTAATATCTGCCATGATTTCTGCATCGTTCTTAATCGGTGCTTGTGCTTGTGGATGACCGAACAAGTTACTTGCAATATACTGAACGAAGTGGTCTGCCAAGTTCGCAGATGCCGGTGCCATGACATTCGGTGCATAATCTCCTTGTGTAATCGTGAGTGACGCGGAATGGACTAATTTATTGATATCATTTTCGACCAATCCACCTGCAGTTGGGACATCACTCGAAATATCAATACCCGAACCATCTTGTGGGTCGCGATAACGCATGAGTAATTGTAAGTTTGATGCATCGACGATACATGTACCAGCATCTTGTGTGAGATAATAATCGCCCGATATTGAAATTGATTCTTCGCCAAAGACTTCGATGGTTTGAGCCGATAAGTCGAAGACGAATGGGAGGATAATACGTGCCGTTGGATAACTCGATAAGACAATCGCATCATTTGCACCAACATTGGTGACAACAACACGGTCGTCCGAAGTTGGAACGAAGTAACCGATTGGCACTGGGTCTAAGTTACCACTACTATCCACATGGTATGCACGATAACCGCGGTCGAGAGTTTCACCTGCGTCGAATTGATAAGTGAATGTATAGTCGAAACCGGTTTCGATGAAATCATTTGCATTCGTATCGAAGACTTTGAATAAGATAATGTGTTCGCGACTACCTTTCACGCCTTTTGCAGTATATTCATCACCCGGTAATGTATGGACGACGACCTTGTGTGATGGTTGAATACCGTCAATTGTCAATTTAATAGGTAATGTATTCGAAGATGCGTCGATGTGTGTATTCGTGACTGCACCGTCGATAACCGTTGCTTCTAATGGTGCGGTCTGTGAAGGTAATTCTTCTTGTAAGTTAAATGCGGATGGTGAAATATACACCGTTGAGTTGTGGGCGACACCTGCAGTTATCACACTATCGAGAACCGCAATCGAATTGATACATGGAATCACTGCAGTTGCGAGGTCGGTATCGATGTCGCCTACAATTTCATCAATGTATGGGCGTGCGTTAATCCAATATGGTGTACCATTCGATAAGTCTGAGATAGTTGCGTGTAATGAACTTGGAGTCAATTGATTTGCCGAAATTTCAACCGTGCGATAGACATTGGTATCTGCCGTTGCATCTCCCGAACTGGTATAGATATAGATTGCGTATTTCGTAATTGGGATACCGGATGGACTCGACGCGGAGATATCGACGATGACCGATTCGTTGTCCGCAGTGACGACAATCGATACGATATATGGATTCGTAGATACCGTAATTTTTTCTGCAATGAAACTACCGCTCTTAACCGTATAAGTTGAACCACTGAATGAAATCGTAGTAACCTTTGTCGATGAAATACCTTGTGAAGAGAAGAACAAGTATCCGTCTTGGTTTTGCCACAAGGATGGACTCGTGTTGAGTTCATAGACACCATTACCATAAGTCGTGAAATAGCGACTTGCTTGTCCGTCTTGTAATTGCACGAGTTCTCCGTGATTCGTTGGAATGATGAAATTCATGAGACCCGAAATATCGATTGCAGTGCTACGTGGTTTCAAGACTTGATACGTTGTTGCCTTTTCAAGTGCAAGAGTTGGTTCATAGTGAGTATCCGTCGTGATATTGAATGACATATCGGTTATATCTTGACGATAGACTGCATTCTTCCATAAGTTAATCTTTTCGTCATTCGTCATTGAAGCAAATACACTATTCGCATTCAAATCAATTGCCGTCCGGTTCGCATTTTGGATTGCGACGAACGCGTTGTCGTTTTCGACGACATCGATGACATCATCGAGATTCGCATATTTCACTGGTTCTATCGTTAATTGCACATAGTCGCCATTTGAATCGAATGATCCATTTTTAACATACCAGATATTCAATGATACGTCTTGAATCGACGCAACCGGATAGACTTGGAACTTGTTGGATAAACCGGAACCCTTGAAACGGAGGATTCCGCCGATATATAAACTACCTTCATCACCGTATCCTTCTGTGAGTGTTTCGAAGTGAATACGAACAAATGATGCATCCGTAACACTTGCGACTTTGAATGTATCCGATATCACGACCGAGTTTGCACCATTGCCATTCACGCGAATGACATACGACGATGAACCGCTTGTAGATGTCGATGAAACAGACGACGTGAGTGATTGACTATAGGTGGATTGAGTCTTGTGATTGACCGTGACTGTGCGTGATGTTGTTCCGGACGAGGTGACTTCATTGATGACGAATTCCGCATTTGCGTTCCATTCTTGATGACCCATTTCGACATTACCCCAATTTACAGTTGAACCGTCTTTGCGTTGTGCCGTGATTGAACCGTTGTTGCCGGTCATACCAATTATATCGCTGTTCGTTCCCTTCATGCCGAATAACGAGTGTGCATGGTTACCACCTTGTGTTGGATTACCCCAGGTAATAATTGAACCATCGGATTTCATAGCAGAGAATGCCGAGATGGTACTGACAATATTCACAATATCACTATTCGTTCCATGTAATCCATAGATTGCGTGTGTTAGACTACCGCCGTATAATGCATCACCCCATACGCGAACTTTCATATCTTCAGATACGACCGCAAATGCGCGTTGCGATGAACAGACGAGGGTCACATTCGAAACATCGGATGGGACTGGTGTTCCGTAAGTTCCGTGACTGACACGACCACCATGACCTGCATCACCCCAACAGACGACCGAACCGTTGTCCTTATGTGCGAGATATGCGCGGTCCGATGCATAAACTGCGACGACACCGGAACTGATGGATTGACCAGCGACGAGACCAAATGTTGCATCCGTGACACGACCGCCATATGCCGGATTACCCCAACATACGACACTACCATCTTCCTTTATAGCCGCGAATGATGCTGTATTCGAATAGATATGTTCGACATTGGATGCGACGGAACCGGAACCCGATGGAATACCATAAGAGACATGGGATGGGCGACCACCGTACATCGAATTACCCCAACAGACGACCGAACCGTCTGTCTTCAATGCCGCAAACGCACGACTCGTCGAGAAAATATAGGTGACGGCAGATGAGACTGAACCGCCCCCTGATGCGATACCGTAAGTTGCATGTGCGGAATGACCACCGTATGCTGCATCACCCCAACAGACGACTGAACCGTCGGATTTCAAAGCTGCAAAGGCACGACTCGTCGAGAAAATCTTGCTGACACCACTGGATACGGAACCAGTGCCTGAAGGAATACCGTATGACGCATTGGTTAAACTACCACCGAACGCGACATCGCCCCAACAGACGACCGAACCGTCGGTCTTCAATGCAGCAAATGCCCTATCCGTTGAATAAATCATCTTCACACCCGTGGATAAAGACGCATCGCCGATGAGTCCATAGGTTGCATCAGATAAATCACCACCGAAATGGCGGTCACCCCAACAGACGACACTACCGTCGTCTTTTAGACCCGCGAATGCGCATTGATTACCAATCACACTCACAATACCTTGGTGATTAACACTACGGTCACCGCCGAATGCCGAGTTACCCCATGCGACGACTGAACTATTGGTGTATAAATGTTTCATGACGGTCGATTTCTTGTAACTGCTGTATCCTTCTTTTGTTGGTGCATGTTCCGTATCGAGATACATTTGTGTATTGTCCGTTGTTCTCTTTGCAGACACGATGGATTCGACGATTTTTTCATCGAGCGTCGAATTGCTAATCTTGGTCCATAAATCGCTGTCGTAATCGACAAAGACGTAACGGATATCTTGTTCTTGGTCGTCATAAACGGTGATATTATTACATGCATCGACCGACATACCTTCTAAATTGGTCGTGTATAATGTTCCGTTTAAGAAGGTATCGGTTGTCATCCAAATGTTATATTTCGGATTACTATAATCCATATCGAGGTTACTCTTGATGAATGCATATTCGTCGCTGGATGTGAGATTCGACATATATTTCAATGCGAACGCGGTTTGGAAACCTGCATGGATTCCGATGACCCCAGTAAGACCACTGATGTCACATTGACCAGATGTATTGTCACCCCATGCACGAACGACACCACTGGTTGTAATTGCATAGATATTGTGTTGATGACCTGCAATTGCTGATATGGACGCGGTATTATTTGCATTCGTTTGATTATATATATTGATATTACCATAGACACGAAGAACACCTGCAGTCGTGAGTGCGATGAGATTGTAGTGGTCCGTTGCAATATCTACAATGCCGGATACATTGTTTGCGGAAGCAGTGCCGTATGAATCGGAACCGTATTGACGAATAACACCTGCAGTTGTGAGTGCAAATGTGGATAAACGCGCTGCGACAATCTTCGAGACATTCGTTAAACCACTGATGTCACATTGACCGGATGTATTGTCACCCCATGCACGGACGACACCGCTGGTAGTGATAGCGCAGACGTATAGGGATTCTGGGTCTAACGCGATTGCAGATATGCCGGTTTCGCCACTGATACCTTGTAGTCCTATATCAGAGGAATGTAAAACGACGGAACCGTCGGTTTTCAATAGAACGAGTGCGGTATTCGATAACGCGATATCGCTGATATCACGTAGATTATTCGCTTTTGATACGAACTGATTTGTATTTGAACCATATGCCATCGTTGTATTGTCATTGTAGATGACAATCGTACAGAATGAATTACGAATGACTTTACGAGCATTACGAATACCATTACAGAATAATGCATCTTGATGGTTACCATATGCATGGACCTGATTGATGGACAGGTCTGAAAAACGATAGTCGTTTGTATTTACGAGAGTATTATAAACCGAATCGATTTTAATATCTTTGATGTATCCCCAATTGAATACATTACCATCATCCGCAACGATTGCGAATGCACCTTGAACGCTTTCTGACATTTTCTCCTTACTTTATTTGCCTATTATTTTTTGTTTCCAGGCATTATTAAAAAAAGGTTACAAGTAACATAAAAGTTGATAATCGTCTTACCTAAAATCGTTAGAAAGTCTTTTTGAAATCATTAATATGTATTAAACATCCATATTATTATACAATAGAACATAGTTGTCGAATATTTAATATTCGTAATTTAACCATTAATGGTTTATGTGTCAATCGAGTAATTCTTATTGGTGATTTTAGTATCAAGAGAATTTCTTATATAAATTAATAAATTAGTCTGAAATGACAATCTGGAAGGTTACACTTACAGATGTGATATTATGGTTACGATAATATAGTGTTTTCTATAATGCTAATGTATTTGTAATAGAAACCAAATGGAGTATATATTTTAGATAATTCTTGAATTATCAAGTTTAATGTAACGGTTATATGATTTGAACGCGTGATGTAACAAAACGTGATTATATTAATTACGATATATCAATTCATTCTATAATTTAATAGTTAATCATCAGATATACTATGCTCAATAGTTTCATTATAAAAATCAATATTTTTTATAATGAATTTTTTAATAATAAGAATGAATCTTGTATTCAATCTTAATATCCTTCTATCAGGATATTTACTGAACCATTATCGAACTGGTCTGTACTAGTTGTAGCTATTCTAATACGATCAAGAGTACCAGAAATTGTTTTTGAACCTGCTAAATTTCCAACTCTTGATCCTGTTGTTTTAACAGTCCCACTTCCAATCCAAGTATTACCGGATACTGGTGTTATAGTTAGATGTCCAGATGCTACATTCCCACCACTACCTGAATTTAACAGATATCCAATTGTAGAACTAGCAACACTACAGGCATTCGCACCTGTTATAGCGCAAAATGTCGATAGATAACCAGAAGTTTCATAAGAACCAGAACCTATCTGAATAAGAATATCATTGTTACCATTCGTAGAAACTTCATTAAGAATAATCGTTATTTTCTTAGCCCATGAAGGTATTCCTGTAAATTCTGCACTCGTTCCGGAAGTGGTCGTTTTTGCTGTATCGATAAACATTCTTTGAACAGAATTTGAACCGATGGTAATCGCACTATTAACATTTAAATTACCACTGACTACTACATTGCCACTGACATCTAATACTGCGGTTGGATTCGCATTATTAATACCGACACGATTGGTCGTTCCATTCGCAAAAATTAATCCGGAATCGATATTGACATTACCGCTAACATCTAATGTTTCCGTTGCACTTGATTTACCGATTGCAAGGTTACCACTAACAGTCGTACTACCACTAACATCTAATGCGACTGATGGACTTGCTTTACAAATACCGATGCGGTTATTTAAAGCATCGACGACTAAAGTGGTGGAATCGACGTTTAAATTACCACTGACTACTGCATTGCCACTGACATCTAATACTGCGGTTGGATTCGCATTATTAATACCGACACGATTGGTCGTTCCATTCGCAAAAATTAATCCGGAATCGATATTGACATTACCGCTAACATCGAATGACCCTAAAACTGCGACATCACCTGCGACATCGAGAGTTTTATTAGGACCTTCCTTACCGATACCTACACGATTCAATGTCGGGTCGATAACCATTGTATTATTTGAACCGAATTGAATTAACCCGTCGATATTTGAAATATCAATAGTGATGTTCGAAGTTGTATCAATCGTATTTGCGAAAATAGTATTTGCACGAATATCACCGCTCACATCTAATGCATATGCTGGATTCGTCATACCCGTTCCAATTCCGACATTACCTTGGTAGTAGATTTCAGAACCAGCAGTAGTCCATTGTGACGAACCACCACCACCTCCACCAGTGAATAGAACGCCATTCTTGTACAAGTCGCCTGACATATTAATATTACCACTTACATCAACGGAATATGTTGCAGATGCGGATTTACCAATACCGACATTGCCAGTTAATTGAGAAGTTCCGGTAGTTGTCGAATTACCACTGACATTCAATGAACTTAAGGTTCCGACACTGGTGATATTTGGTTGCGACGCAGTGGATAACGTACCTGATATACTGTTTGCAATCACTGAACCACATATTGTTACATTTCCTGATACTTTTGCATGTCCACTGACATCTAATAACGTGGTAGGTGCAGATGTGCCGATACCGACATTTCCACTATAGTTACTGTAAATATCATTTCCTGCAACACCCCATGTATTACTCAAATCACTGACTCGAGTTCCGACGAATACAATTTTAGTCATTGTTTCCTTTCGTTATCTATAATTTAAATGTAGATATATTTTTCCTATTCTGCAATTTCAAAATAGGAAAATAATATTGCGCTTTCAAATCATCATTTAATTCACATCCACCATCGTTAAAAATGGATTTATGGATTATCTATTTTTAGCGACGGACCATTGTAAGATAAAATTGTCTATGTAAATATATCCAAGTAAGATATACATTCTTCCGTATATTAGTAATAATATGACAACACCGGATTCACCACTTGAACCGCAATTCTCACTCCTGCAGATTCCCCATTACTTTGATTCGGAATTCCGAAAGTGCGCAATTGCTTATATAGACCACGAACGTTCAAATAATCGATCCGCGGACATGTACGTCCTCGTCAATGCAAATTATATTTGGTCTGCATCCGAGTTCATAAAATACGTGGGATATAAAGACATGTGTATTATGGCGGAAGGGACATGTCGTTCGGTGGAATTAATTAGTAATGAAATACGAACAACGTACGCGTCGAAATACGGATATAAAATGGACGAATATGATGTCGTTCTCGAATACTCGTCTATTCCGGTGCGCATATTTAATCTACGTCGTGACATTATACGCGTCGTCTATATGACGGACCAAGACAACGAAATCATCCGTAGTTGCAAGGATAGTATTTCCGAATATTGCACGGAATACAAGTATAATTTTATACACTATAACAGTGGCATTGACGGTAAGAATGGTGACACCATTACACGCGCCGAATCTACATCAACATCGACGGTAGATAATGTATTGCCCTCGTCGTTTCGTGATGTAAAGGACCGTCTTGAATTAATACACGACCTCTTTATACAGGACGATTTCGTGTTGGTCATATATAATTACAGTGTCATTGTCAATCAACGAACCCCGCTTCATCTGACGACGGAGTGCATCTTTGATAAGTCGTCAAACATCGTGTTGAAGATTGATACAGAAGACAATATACCGGTATTGGACAATCTAATGATTCGTAATACACCGCGTGCATTGAGTGTATTAAAAGAGTTGATATACTATGCTTATGATTTACCTCGAATGATGAATTACATACGTCTCTATTTATTCAAGGAAGTGAGTTACACAATGTACTATTCCTATTTCAACAAACGGATGAAATTGAATCAGGTCGCGATGAGTTACGATATGATGTACAATTTCAATAACACTGCCGAACACATCGACACCGTTAGTACATTGGTCAATTTCTACTGTCGCCATAAGAATATTTTTTCGCATATACTACCGATCGATGGAAAGACGTATACGTGGGGCGGAGGAAGTGTCGGATGTATTGGGACGATTCAATTTTCGAAAGGTCATGTTACAACATCGAATGGACATCACGGTATATATACATGGACGAATGCGAGCACCTATCGTATCGAATTCGACGAGTCAGACCGTTTGATGCCGGTTCCGATTTCAACGAATAAAAAGTTTGTTATCACGCTAAACAATGATGGAACGCGTTTCACCGGATATTCGGAAAATGGAATACCATGTTCGATTTATGGATTCCTTCTTCCGTTTGCGAAAATTTAAACTTAAAGATTAATTTCTTTGTATAGAATAGGTATGTGATTGTGGATTGCAAGTCAGCTGAAAGTCCATACCTGCCTGGTGTCCCGTTGTCTTTGCCTTTTTGCATTGTGTGTCATAGAGCACAACTGCATATTGATTGAATCATCGAACAATCTTGCGATGAACTACTCCGGATAATGTTTCATCGTTCTGTCGGTCTGATGACGACAATACAAGTTGTTCCGGTAAATTGGATGCCATGAGTCGCACAACAATCATTGTTTCGAACTGTACGTGGAGGAATTCATCATACGACGAGTTGATGTGTAATACACAACAAATTCTACCAGAGAGTAGATGAGTCGTTTATGCAACAACCAATGAAGCGTTTCTGTAATTTCATACTGTATCTGCCGATGGGCCTTTATGATTACGATTACAATAGTTCCAACACGAGTATGTGGATTACATAACTCCATTGTTATTTACCGTTGCGAATTGCAAGTGTGTATTCATAGAGTTTTTACCTTGATTAAAAATCCAATACGTAGTCGGCGGACGATATCGAACATATCGTATTCTAGACCGATGCCCTGGACCGTAACCAGCGGTTAGCGTATCTGACACTTTACTTCTGATAAATGCCCCTTGCGAATGTTACTATTTCTAATCTGTTTGCCTATCATTGTTCCTCGTTACTTCGTCTCGTAATACCTCATGCATTTCGTCATCGACATGCGAGTATTCAATGTAAATACGATGAATGGTCGTGTCGTTATTCCTATATACGTCATATCTATCGACCACACTCTCGTATGTTATCTTATGTTCTAATGCAATTGCTTCGATATTTTCTGCAATATCATCCACATTATTTATGTTTTTAATCGGTAAGTAATCCTCCTTTATTCTTGAATTCTAAATATTCAAATCGAATAAAAAAGTTACATCTCAAACCCTCTTTAATCTCTCTAATCTCTCTATTTTTTAATTCTTAAACGATCAAAAGATACAAGATACTCACAACGTGTCCTTTATTTGAATACGATATCAAATAAAATACAATTCTGATGCAAACATGCCGTTACATGTGTTACTTGTCGTAACCTCTGCATTCCTAAATAAAATACCAATATAATATAAGTTTTACCCTATATTCTATCGATAGCATGACCAATATATTAAATCCTTTGAAATCGAGATGGTCTCTACCGTTGTTCATCGTCGGTATCGTCATTCTCGGATTATTAGGAATCGTCCTATATACACAAATGAGAAACACCAACGAATACTTCTTATCGTCCGGCGACATTGCGAATTACGCATTACCGAAAGTGGCATCCCATATTTCGTCCAAAGCACACGGATGGGTATCCGATAAGACGAACCAGTTGAACGGCAGTATGGTAAAGGTAAAAGAAGACTGGAACTATTTGAATGGTGCAGAAACCTTCGAAGACCTTGAAAAACGCTGGGAACAGACTAAAGCGGAATACGTCGATTCACTTGTCAATATGGGCATCGTAAAACGCGAAGAACACTTTGCGGGTTCGCAAGTCGATAATATGGCAACTCTTGAATCGATTATCCGATCCATTCCAAGTTACGAAAGTGCAACGAATGATATCTTCATTGCACGTAGTCAAGCAATTGCAGTCAATAATGCAGTTACACCAGCAGATATGCCAAGATACATGTCTGCGTCTGTTCGTATGCGCTATGACTTATCATTGAATCAGTACATTGTAGAAACCCAGTGCGCTGAAAACAAGTGCGAAGAAAATGCGACATTCGTAATACGTGAAGACGGTTCATCGAATTCCCTTATCGATCTACGAAACCGATACAAATCGCAAATTGACCTAATTACCAATCTACAAACAAAGTGGAATGATATCAAGGTCACTGACGAAGAAACATTTATGCGCGTGATACGTTCGAAAGTTCCACCTGCGACCGGCGACGACGAAACAATACGCAAATCGAAGATGATGAATCTTATTAAAAACTACGAAGCCCAACTCCAGAATCTCATTGACCAATGGGCAATCGATAAACGAACGCTCGATACCGCAATCCAAAAACTACAAACCGATAAATTATCGATGATATATGTCACACCTGCTACACCAGCACCTGCGCGAACGACACAAGTAACCCGTAGTCGTGGTCGTATGACAACATCCCGAACACAACCGACGACCACTGCACCCGCACCTGCTCCAGTTCTCGATTTACAACCGGCATCGAGAACTCCGGTAAAGAGAACGGCATCACGTAAGAAGGGTGGTGTCGTTAGTTTCTTTACGAATTATATGGGACAACTCGAAGGATTCCTCGGTTTTAATCGTGAATACTTTAGTGCATCCGCATCCGATTCTTCCAGAAAGTCATCGGAATCCGCTTCAACGAATGACGGCAACTATACATTACTCGATTTAGGTTCGTTTGTCCCACCTTATATGTCCGCAATGCACGGGCAACCTTTACATGTTAAAACATGGAGCGGACGCACCTAATCGTTAAATATGGTATGTATATGTATATCTACAATAAGTGTAATCGAAAAACATTTATTATAGGTATAAGGATTAAATAGAGACCGTTTCAATACGACCTAATATGCCACTTTCACCGCATACACGATAATGGATATGTTGGTCCAATATGCGCCCCATTGGAGGAACACGATAAGACACTGGACGACGAACACGTAACACAGCGCGTCCTTTTGCATCTGCTCGGACGACACCCGAATTCGCGTATCGCATATATGCCTTCCATGGATTACCGACAATTTCATCTGCTCCTTCTTCTGCAGCCCAGAAGACGACGTTTGCATTCGGACGAACGGTCACTTCGACGGTGGTGTTTGCTTTTTCTGGCACCTTTTCGGTAAGTGGATCACATGGAAATACGGTTTCACCGAGGAATGGAAGGTAATAGTCGCGACGGAATAATAGGTATAAACCCGATAAACCGACGAGTCCATAGATAAACGGTTGTATCATCGGCGTCGTATATTTCGATAAGACGGTAACGATATTCACGCCGAATATTCCGATGAGACCCCAATTTAATGCACCGATAATCACCAGAATATGTGCGATAAATTCAATTGTTCGTTTGACATGTAGGTATTGAATCGAATCCATTTTCGGAATATACTATAGACCAATATTTTTATCTAAATTCCACACATATAATATAGTATCTATAAGAAAGCAACCATGTCTATTTCATTACCGTCACCTACAACAACACAGTTAGTTATGATATATGATAATGATGATAATACATACAAACAAAAAAATGTTCCAACAGGTTTTTATGTAAAAGACCGGGACCTATTTGGTTTCGAATCGGACCTCCAGACAGTCCTCGATATGCATCGCGAAATACGAGACATTGCAACACAGCAACAACCGCAAATCACTCAATTAGAAACTGCTACAGAAACCATCAAAGAAACAATCGAAAAGGCAGAAAAGGACATTGCGAAATCGAATGAATACAACGATACCAACCGTAAATGGAGTATCGTATCCGGCGCAACCGCGGGTGTATTACTAACTGGCGTGATTGCGGGACCGCAGATTGCCATTCCACTTGCACTGATGGGTTCCGCAGTAGGATATTATATCTTTCGCAAATAATAATCTTGCACTATTATATACGTTATTTTAAAAATGGCGACATCTCCTGTTTGTCCTCGAGGTTATTTCAAACGTTCTGCCTATGACCGTCCGTCCTATAAAAGAAAAAGTGGCACATCTGTGAAAGGAACTCATGTGAAATCGTCATGTATTAAACAACGCGGTGTGAAATCCAAGAGTCGCCGTCGTGAAGAAGTGCGCCGATATTTACGCGAAGAAGAACGCGTCGCGAAACTGGCAAAGGGTATTTCGCAAAAAGAAAAGGAATGTAAGAAAGGTGAGATATTGCGTTCTGCGTATATGCGTGAAAGTTACAATCGCCGTCCATACATTCGTAAAAGCGGAACTCGTGTACGTTCGTCCCATGTCGGTCCAACATTAGTTCCAGCAAAGTGTATCAAGGCACAAAGTCGCACCGGTAAGAAAGGATTGTTCGACGAAGAAGGAAAGCGCGTCGTTATTCTATTAGAAAAGGGAGCACTCGGTCAATACGGATATCACGATGTCGATGCGATGACCGTAGAAGCACGTCGTTCTGCATTAGATAAAGCAGTCGCAGCAGTCCATGGTAATTGGTTGTCTATCTTCCGTCGTGTGAATATCCTTGCAACGTATAATAAATATCGAAACACGGCATTGTATAACAAGTTTATTGCTGACCGTGACTATATCAAACGCAAATATGAAAATGCAATAATGTAATCTCATTCATAATTCTATACATGTATTATGAATGCGAATTAGAAAACATTTGGATCATATTGCAATACTCTTAATTTTTGTTTTCCTAAAAATTTCATTCGGTCAATGATATCAAATAATTGGAATATATCATCTAGTTTGGATGGTTGATAACAACGTTTCCCAATAAAATGATCAATCTTTTCCATTTCGTCAAACTCGAGTTTCAATACGAGTGTAATATCATAAACAATTCGTTTCATATCTCGATAAAACGGTGTTGTATCCGTAGTATCGACATTTACAAACGAATTCTCAAAATCCATAATAACAATTTCATACCCGTGGCATACAATATCTCTGTTACTATCCAGATACTTGATTGACTTTTTCTTGGTCTGTTTTATCAAGACGTTACCAAGATGAATATCAATATGCAAAAAACCGTATGCCTTAAATGCGATATACAATGAAGTTATCAATTGCTTCCAACATGACCGAAATGCGTCGATATGACGTTCCCAATTGAACACACGCATTGAACCCATAGGTATATATTTCATTATAAGTAAATGAACCATGGGATCATTCTTGTCATTTGAACAAATGGTAGTTTTCTTTTTAATGGCATCATATTTTTTGATATCATCATTGCATTCCGTTTTGCATATATATCGAATAAAACCAGGAATCGATTGAAGTTTTTTTCCTATTTGATACTCTTTATCGATTGTTTTTTTTGTTCCTATTTTAATAACAATGTGCTTATGTTTATCCAATATATTTTCTTTTAAAACTGCGGACAAAATTGCCGTTTCATTCGTTGTCGAAAGTGTTTGAAATTCTTTTATCCATTGTTCGGTTTGGTCAACATTCGGACAATTTAAATAGTATTTTGAACTCACACGCGATGTCGCATCACTATTTTTATCTAATCGTTTCATTATCCCACTATATCATATATATCTGATAAAGTACAATGCCTTTGAATACGAATACTCAATTATCCGGAAAGCGCGTAACGACGACTTCATCCACAAATAATGGCATCGCGTATATTCCACCATCTTCTACGAATTTGTTCAACAAATCGCCATCTGCAACGACGGCAAAAAGTGACAAGGACGCAGAGATGAACACACGAAATGTATTTGCTGCTGCAATATTCGGCGCAATCACCTTCGTTCATTCTTATTTACTATTTCGCAAGTAGGTTACAACGACTTGATTGCATAATAGGCAACCGCACCAATTTGAGCAACTATGAATCCGAGTGATAAATTAAATACTTGATTCGGATTGATATTGATAAGACCTTCGCCGTTTTCTGTTTGAGACTTCTGGACAGGTTCAGTGACTACGGGTTCCGGTGGTTTCACTATACCCGCAGATGGATTATCTTCAGCAGATGCGATAATCGGGTCACGATAAAAAGGACCCATCGGTCCCATTGAACGCGGTTGTTCTTGTTCGGTCGGTTTTCCACGAGGACCATAGATTTCATTTTGAAGACGGACGACTTCTGTCATCGCAGGTAATTCCAATTGTGCAGTCGGTGGAATACGCGCATTACGTTGTACATCGATAGGAACGTATTTAATCGGATTAATTGCGCGTTTCGGTGGTGTCGATGATGCCATTGCACTGTCCGCGCGAACTTTCGCATATTCCGGATTCGTTTCCGTGTCGCGTTTCAACTTTTCCTCCCTCTGGCGATACTCGTCTGCCCATCGTGTATATTTATCAACTGCTTCACCCAATAATCCCATCCCTTTCATAAATGTGTCTTTGACTGCATCCGTGCTGAATGAACCGACATTTAAAAATGTCTTTGCACTATCAAGGGCAGATTTTGCATCGTTTAATGTCGGTATGGATACCTGCGGGATTTGCATCGATGGTAGAGTAGGCATTCCTATGGAAGGTACTGACATCGACGAGACAGAAGGCATTGCCGGTTTTGCCATTTGGTCTTTTAATAGGCGTGTTAATTCATCCATACGTCGCGAAAGTTCTTCTGGAGAGGTCGTCGGTTTTGCATCGGATGTCTCTCCAGTAGCGACGACCGTTTCCGGTGTATCGACCCTCTTCACGTCAGTATCCTTTTCAGGTACATCAACGACCTTGTCGTCCTTGTAATCCTTGTCGTCCTTTTCTGTATTATCGACCGAGACGGTTTCTTTTTCATCCTTTTCAACTTCAGACAAATTCGAATCCGATGTCACTCCCGGCGGTACAACCGTCTTGTCATCTGGAGACCCCCCGGATTGATTCAATTTCGATTTACGAGACGAAATCATCGAGCGAATTTCAGAATCGAGGTTGCGCAATAGTTGAATCGGTTTCGATACCACCGGTTCAGTAGTCGCGGAATCCTTATCATTGGAAGACGACCGTGGGAATCTACGATATTTACGATGAATGGTATCTTGAAATTGATTGAACAGACCTAAATTTCCTGTCATTCCTGTCGTATCGATGCAATATTTATTATACAATGACATTATTGTTCTTTATGATTGACGTAGATGTCGCGGATTAAAGACGAGCATTGTAAGAATTGCAAGGAAATTAAACTATTATATAACATAGAAACATTGTAAAATGACATCCATTGAAAAAGATACAGAAAATACATCCGCACAAACCGACGTCATGATTGACCTCAATAACACCGAAACCTACGCATGTGTTGCAACAGACAAAGGGTTCATGATATACAGTCCGCAACCCTTCAAATCCGTTCTATCCCGCGATATTCCAGGTGGTGTCTATCGTGTCAAAATGCTACATAAAACCAACATTATATTGTTTGTCGGTCGCACTGAAAAGGGACCTTATCCAAATAATAAATTGATTGTATGGGACGATGTGGCACAAGAAGTGGTTTCCGAGATATCGTATCCCGATAAAATCGTCGTATTTCATGCAACACGCAAGTATATTTACGTACAGACCGACAAGAAATTATACATCTATCAATTGAATACACTGTTATTAGTCAAACAGTTCGATACAACACAGACTCCTGTGTTCGCCGTATCGGAAAACGAGTCATACAATATCGTCGTATTTCCATCCCAGCAACTCGGACATATCACTATACAGAATATAGATACCGGTGATGTATCAACGATTTATGCACATTATGGAACAATTGAATCCATCTGTGTCAGTCGCGACGCAAAGTATATTGCAACCGCATCCGATAAAGGCACAATTATTCGCATGTATTCAATTGAAACAAAGACCATTCTTCATGAATTCCGTCGAGGTCTCGATTATGTCCGCATTACCCAGTTACTATTCCATCCGAGCAACCGTATCTTACTCGCAAGTTCAGACAGAGGTTCCATTCACCTATTTAACACGGAAATCGACGAGACCGCACTCGCGACAATACCTGCGAATCGCGTCTTCGAACGTTATGGTATGAACGTCATCAAGTATGCACTTCCGCGTTATTTCAGTTCCAAATGGAGTTTCACCAATTACCAAATTCCAAATATCGTCACCACGTCATTATTCCACCCATCGGAACCGGTCATTTACAGTTTCGGTCTCGACGGTCAATTCTATGAATGTCATTATGCCGATGCGTCAAATCCGATTATATCCAAGACAATGAAATTCATACGTGATGAAAATGACCCTTTTCGCGGAATACCAGCATCACTATCGTCGGCAAATATGTCGGAATTCTCGAATGCGGATGCAAAGACAACGTCACAACCTCATTAAATTTGAATAAAAATATTGAACACGTATCGATATAAGATTACGTCTCCAATATTATCATTAAATCATTAATCCACTAAAATGAATCCATTATTTATTGTTGAAACAGTGACCGATTCGTCACTTGTATCGAAACCAATGGTAGAAGAATTTCGAATACCTTCAGAGAATATGATATCGCTACAGATGATTGATACCTATTTACGTCGTCATCGACTTATCGACGAAGATACACACGTCGTCTATGTATGCGCAGGTAAATTGCTAACCGAACACACTGATATTGCGTCACTTCGACATCCAATCGTATCGTATATTATACCCCGACATGTCACATTGCAGTCACCGATACCGCAACCCATATCCCCGCGACGTCTATTAACGAATATCACATCGAATGCAAATACAAGTTCCGAATTAATATCGCGTATTAATAACTTATTACTTCAAGTGAATCAATTGGTTCCACGAGTGAATAGTCTTAATCTTTCGTCACAGGATAATTCGCCTGCCACGATGGACATTCGAATACACGATTATAGTCCAATCAGTCAGACGATTGAACCGCATGTGCATGACGACCATGGTACCGGCGACAATGGCGATGAGACCGAAACTGATGTGGACGATGAAGACGATGTTGCGGATACGGATATCCAAGACCCACCATCCGTTGTTCGCTTTCTTGTCAATTCGGATAGAGCCGTTCCCGTTATTGCACCGGTCGTCGCACCTATGATTCCTCCGACCATTCCACCTTTGAACCTTTCACAAATCAGTGCATTTATTCAGCAACTACAGAACCATGTTCCACATACTCCGCCGACATTATACCATGAACAAATAACCCAGATGCGCGACTTTGGTTTTACGAATATGGAGTTGGTATTGACATCGTTAAATATCGCACAAGGCGACGTCAATGAAGCAGTGTCTATCTATATATCCATGTCCGAAACTTAAGGACAACTGACGCGTTTCTCTATATATGATATTCTCAGCATCCTTGGAAAAAATGAATATGCGCAACATGATTAAACAATATATCGACGTGGATTCCGTCTTAAAAAATGAAGAATTCGTACGATGGTATGAACGCTTACGCAAGACTGGATTCTTCTTTTTATTATTCAACATCACTTGTCTATTCGGATTCATGTTCTATCGCGTCCTTGCAGACTTTACCGTGAGTAGTTTTCTTTTCGGTTACTTTATGCAATACTTTTGTAATCTGACTGGATATATAAAGGACATTGTCGTCCATAACCAACATGTCATTCGCACCGTTGTCGAACAGCAATTCGGTTCATGGGTCGATACAATCAAACTAGGAGTTTCCTATATCAACGAATGTCTAAACAATAATAGTAATACCGAAGTAAGACCACAGTCTCATCTTTCATCTGCACATGTATCGATATCGGCATCGGCATCTGCGTCCGCATCGACATCCGCAAATGAACATACTGAAATCAGTGATTCACCTGTTCGTCATAGTAATCCAGTAACAATTAGTCTATCTGCAAGTTCGATGAGTGTTAAATCGAGTGAAACAGAAGAAGAATCTCCTGCTACAGTAGAAACAAATATTGTATTGAATACACAACCAATTGAAATAAAGACACCGACTATCCAACTCGATGCATCGGTCATAGAATACTTGTTAAAGAGAAATCAAGCACAGGATGCATTGATGAAGAATGTCATGAAATTAAGCGACTCTATCATCGAACCAAATGAACAAACTTCACCTTCTCTATCTTCTATTTCTGATGAAAGTGACGAATTAGAAATAAGTGAAACAAAAGAATCGCACACCGATGATTTGTTTGAAATGGATGATACAATTGGTGACAACGATGCCGATGACGAAAATGAATCCGACAATGCGTACGACAACGAATTACAAAGTCCTCATGAACATAGTAGTAGTAACGAATCCGAATCGGAATCCGATAATCATCATTCCGACGACATAAGAAAACAATAAATCCAATATCCAATAAAAAAGATTACCTATGTAAATGACCAATTATTTACATACGTAACATGAGTAACATGCGTAATCGCGCAATTTATATTGTTGAGTTGCCACAGAAGGATACATCCTCGGTGTTAAAGAAGCGCATACGTTTTACAAAGTTATACATTTGCAAGTCATACCAGTATCCAATGAATTGCGCCACGAATAGGAATACCCATATAGGAAATCCAATCGGTGCTCGGTGTTGTCCATAGAACATGTGATAACCGATATAAGACGCAACACAAGTAATTGCCATTATAGTGATTTGAGTACTCATCAACATATTACAACGGACACGTTCATATCGGTCATACCATTGCATCTTGAAATAGAATGAATTTTCATAACCTTGTAGTGCATAGATGACGGACAATGCGATATCCTTAATTGTATCCGGTATGAAGAAGATAAATACCAACAATATACAATATTTGTATATGGATGACATGCGGAAGTGAATAGGTCTGCGTGTTAATGTTTGCATATTGTTTGACTGTATTTGAAAGGTTGTGTGACAGATATTAGTATTAATCCTATCAATCGTTCGGAACAATCGTTATCAAAATTTTGATATAGAAAGAACCGTCAAATAATAGTTACATACAATCGCACCTTCCTACTGTATTATCACACGATTCGCCATGGCATCATCCACCCAAAAACCTAAATCTGCATCCACCATCTACCAAAAGATGGAACACGCGGAACACATCTACAAGAAACCAGATACATACACCGGTTCGTGCGAACAAGAAGACATCTTACAATTCATCGCAACGACAAGTGAATCCGGTGAGACCTCTATTGCTAACAAGGCGCTTCGCTGGACTCCCGCATTCTACAAATGTTTCGATGAATTACTCGTCAATGCATACGACCACAAGAAACGTATGGACAAGACAATTGAATCCCTCAAGACCGCAGAAGAAAAAGCAGCACATCTTCCAGTATCGACCATCAAAGTCAGTATCAATGAAGACCAATCGATTTCCTTCTACAATGACGGTGACGGTATCCTCGTCGAATACATGGAAGAACACAAGGTCTATCCACCTGAACTCATTTTCGGAACTCTATTGACATCGACCAATTACGATGACAATGAACAACGTGAATGGGGTGGTCGTAACGGTTACGGTGCGAAATTGGCAAATATCTTTTCCAAACGATTCGAAGTCGAAACCATCTGCCACGTCAATAAGAAGAAATACAAGCAGACTTTCGAAGACAATATGACCAAACGCGGAAAACCAAAGATTACAGACAACACTGGCAAACCCTACACTAAAATCACCTGGTTACCCGACTATGAACGCTTCCAAATGATGACTGGTCTTTCCGATGACATCAAGGGACTCATTCATCGTCGTATCCTCGATATTGCAGGTATTTCCGGTAAGACAGTCAAGGTCTATTTCCAGGACAAACTGATTGAAAGTCGCACCTTTGAAAAGTATGCACAGTTATACCTCGGCGAAGACGCAATAAAGACCGTCACAGAAGAATCTGACGGTTGGTCCGTCGTTGCCACTGCGAGTTCCGACGATGCCTTCGAACAAGTCTCCTTCGTCAATGGTATCTATACTTCACGTGGTGGAACTCACGTCGATGCGATTGCGGACCAAATCAAGACAAAGTTGGCAGAATTCATCAAGAAGAAGCAAAAGGTTGATGTGAAACCACAAATCATCAAGAATCAGATGCGTCTCTTTATCAACGCGACACGTATTGTCAATCCGGTATTCGATTCGCAAACCAAGGAAACACTCAAGACTCCAAAGTCCAAATTCGGCGGACCATTAATGGAAGTCAGTGATAAATTCATACAGAACCTCGCAAAGACCGAGATACTCGAAAAGATTATCCATCAGGCACAATTCAAGGATCAACAATTACTCACCAAGACTGACGGTGCAAAGAAACGCCGTGTCCGTGTCGATAAGTTATGTGATGCAAACAAGGCCGGTACTGCGGAATCGAAGAAATGTACCCTCATTCTCACAGAAGGTGACTCTGCGAAGACGATGGCAATTTCTGGTCTTGCAGAAGTCGGACGTGATTTCTACGGTGTCTATCCGCTTCGTGGTAAGATTCTGAATGTCCGTGATGCGAATGTTCAACAAGTCGTGAATTGCGCAGTACTCAATGACATCAAGGAAATCCTCGGTCTCCAGAGTGGTGTCGCATATACCAGTGACCAGATGACGGACGAAAAGAACTTTCCATTACGTTACGGTCGTATTCTATTAATGACTGACCAAGATGTCGATGGTAGTCATATTAAAGGTCTCATTATGAACTTATTTGATAGTCTCTGGGGTAGTCTATTACAGACCAACTTCATCTGTAGTATGGCAACACCGATTGTCAAGGCATTCCGTAACAATAACAGTGGTGAAGAAAAAGTATTCTATACACTCCAAGACTACGATAAATGGAAGCAAGAAAATGAACGCGACATGAATAAATGGCGCATCAAATATTATAAAGGTTTAGGTACTTCATCGACAAAAGAAGCGAAGGAATACTTTCGTAACTTGCGCATCGTTACCTATGAACCGGATGCACCTTCTCCTTCCACCCCATCCGACGATGGTGACAGTGATTCGAAATCCGAAGATACTGTATCTATTCGTTCCAACCGTTCAACGAAATCGACTACTCCATCCTTGCCGTCACCTGCTTCTTCTTCGAATCGTATCTGTTCCAAATTAGATATGGCATTCAATAAGAAACGTGCGGATGACCGCAAGAACTGGTTACGTCAATACAATCGTAACGTCTATCCGGACTATTCGGTTCCACGTATTACCTTTGGAAAGTTCGTCGATGAAGAACTCATCCACTTTTCAAACGAAGACAATGACCGTTCTATTCCGTCATTCATGGACGGTCTCAAACCATCGCAACGTAAAGTCCTATTTGCTTGTTTCAAGCGTAACCTCAAACAGGAAATCAAAGTCGCTCAACTTGCCGGTTATGTCTCCGAACATGCGGCGTATCATCACGGTGAAGTCTCACTCGAACATACAATTAAACACATGGCACAGGATTTCGTCGGTTCAAACAATATGAACTTCCTCTTCCCGTCAGGGCAACTAGGCTCGAGAATTCAGGGTGGAGACGACGCAGCGCAATCCCGTTATATCTTTACCTATCTACACCCATTAACTCGCCTATTGTTCAAAAAAGAAGATGATGTCCTCTGTCAATACCAAGAAGACGATGGATTCCCGATTGAACCAAAATACTATTACCCTATTCTCCCAACGTTATTAATGAACGGTTCAACCGGTATCGGCACTGGTTTCTCTACTGAAATTCCATGTTATCATCCAGTCGATCTATGTAACTTGATATTGAATCGCATCAAGTCCGACGAACCAATCCAACGTGATACATCCTCATTACGTATGTGGTATCGCGGTTTCAAGGGTTCGATTACAAAGGTCAGTGATACAACTTGTGCGTCACGCGGTGTGATGGAAATCGTCAATGACACAACCATTCGTATCAAGGAATTACCCGTCGGTAAATGGACACAGGACTATATCGAATTCCTTGACAAGATGACAATCGAACGCGGTGCAAATAAGGATGGCAAAGGCGACTCAAAAGCATTTGTCAAGTCCTATATTGACAATTCATCTGAAAAGGACGTAGATATTACTATCAAGTGTGACGAAGACTTTGTATTCAACAATGAACGTAAAATCAAAGACGGTATTCCTGAAATCGAACGTCGCCTCGGCATCGTTACCATGTTGAGCACTTCGAACATGCACACATTCGACGAATCCGGACGTATCACCAAATGGAACTGCGTCGAAGATTTAATTGAACATTGGTATAATCAACGCCTTCCTATCTATGAAAAACGATACCAATTCCTAAAGGACGAACTCAAACGCGAACTCGATACACTCACCTATAAAGTAAAGTTCATTCGCGCAATACTCAACGAAGAACTCGTATTGAAGAATAAAAAGAAACAAGTCATATTGGACGAACTCGCACAACGCGGATTCCCAAAGATATCATCCGGTTCAGGGCATGCAGAATCCTATGACTATTTAATGGGCATGGACTTTTACAAATTGACCGAAGAAGAAGTCGAAGAATTGCAAAATAAACACGACAAGAAATCGAATGAATATGCCGAATTATGTGCAAAGAAATACTCGGAACTTTGGGTCGATGACATTAACGAATTCCGCGATGCGTATATCAACCTACTAAAAGCAGATGCAGAATCCGCATCAACTACCACCGCAACTGCGTCGAAAACCACAAAGAAGGCACCGGCAAAACGAGTAAAATGAATATAAACATTCAGCGTCTATAACATAATAGAAATCCAACTACACACAATAAACTATCACTCTATTTTTTATGGAATGTCATCCACATCGACCCCATTACCTCCCGGATTAAACATAAAATCTAATGAACCGGAAGTCGTCCCTGCTGTCCCAGCGAAAAAAAAACATTGTACAAACTGCGGTGACCATTCCCATCCGTCCAAAGAATGCAAAGAACCTATCATGAGTTGCGGTATTATCCTCTATCGTAGGATGCCGGATGATTCATTCAAGTATCTGATGATATGCCGACGTAATACAATCGGTCTCGTCGAAATTATACGTGGGCGTTATGAAGTCAGTAATACACCATATATACGCGCACTGTTAGAAGTGATGTCCGTTCAAGAAGTTGAATGTGTACGGACGTTGTCGTTCGACGCATTATGGGATATCGTCTGGCGAGAACATGCGAACAACTTTCTAAAAGAGAAGAAGGTTTCCGAAGATAAATACAATCAGATACGACCATTTATCGAACAGGTTCTATCGGAACCGCGCACCTATTACAAGGAACCCGAATGGGGATTTCCGAAAGGTCGCCGTAATTACAAGGAAACTCACCGTATGGCATCGATACGCGAATTGAAGGAAGAAACGTCTATTTCGCCACATTATTATGCACTACATAGCGAACCGATGTTTGAAGAGTCGTACAAAAGTTACGACGGCAAACAATACAAGAACATATATTTCATCGGTGCACTACGTGACCATTTCGATGTCGCCGAAGTCATGCGTATCCACTTTCAAAGGACGACATCCTATGAAATCAGTGCCATGAAACTACTGACAATGGACGAGTGTATGGAACATATCCGCGATTATAATCCAGAAAAGCGGTCAATGTTACGCGAAATCGACCACTATTTACGTAATTCGTCCATACTTCGGCATTTTAATCAACCGCGCATACCCAAACCCCGCCATCCAGACGAACATTACATGGATACATGTACACCGATTGTATCGATGCCTATGTCGTATCCACCATCACATGTCATGCCGTATATGAAACCGAATTTACCTCAACATATATACGCTCATCGTCATGGTTACGCAAATTACCAGTATGTTCCTCAAATTCCACAGACAACATATATGCAACCGACACACCATTCCCATTATGGTTATAAATCGAACTATAATCCGGTGTATCATCGTAATCAGTATAGTAATCATTCACGAGAACACCATCAACAATCGGTGGCACATAGTCATAGTCATAGTCATAGTCATAGTCATCGATATAACAATAATTACACGCAATGATTACACACGACACACTATCCATTTTATTAGGTCATATGTTTTAATAAATTGGATATTTTATTGCATTATAATACAATAGACACGTCGATAACCGTCAGCATGAGCAATCCATGTCCAGACGATAAAATATTAAATCCTGTATCGAAAAAGTGCGTAGAGCGCGATGGACGAGTAGGTAGAAAGATATTGAGAGAAATGCAAGAACGCGGTGAGAATCCGAAAGAACCTTGTCCAGAAGACAAGATACTCAATCCGAAAACGGGAAAATGTGTAGACCGAACGGGGAGACTAGGGAAACAAATCGCGCATGAAATCGAGGAACAACAACCGCAACGCGAACCAGAAATCCCTGCAGACCCGAACGTAAAACTCTGTCCCGAAGATAAGATACTCAATCCGAAATCGGGAAAATGTATAGACCGAACAGGGAGACTTGGGAAACAAATCGCACGGGAAATGGGCATAAGACCGAGACCGCGCACCGTCCCACAAGAAGAAAAGAGAGAAGAAGTCCCATCGGTACAACCTGAATATGGTTGCACCTATATCGAAGGTGCGCGACCATGTCGCGTAAATCAATCGTCCTCAATGGTGGATGTACGTTGCGAACGAAGTGGAAAAGAACGTCCATCCTGTCGTAAAAAAACAGAAGAAAAGGTGTATGTTGCACAACCATCACTATATGTTCCCGTTGTTCAACCGGAAGTCGCACCGTCCGAGTCACCATCGATTGAAAAGAAAGAGGAAGAAGAATCCGAAGTCGTATCCGAAGTGGAATCAGAGGAGATAGAAGAATCAGAAGTCGAGGAGTCCGAAGTCGAGGAGTCCGAAGTGGAATCAGAGGAGATAGAAGAACCGGTTAGTTCCAAGGCACTACTCGAATCCACTCTGCAAGAATTCTATCACAACTACGATGAAACCAAGACATCCCTATTGAACACGTGTAAATCAGAGGAAGAACGCAAGAGACTCGAACAAATAAGTGACACCATTCTATCGACGATTTATGACATGGAAAAACAACATCGCACTTCCTATACCACCAACGCGTTTGACCATGTCGGTTCAACGACGTTCCAGTATTATCCGGACCTTACCGATACCCGGTTCCATGACACGATTTTCCGAAAAAAAGAGTTTCACGAATACACTGCACAGTATCGCGACATCAATCGAAAATCCGAATTAGAAACACTCATGTATAAACCAACACCGAGTCAGACACTCGCAAAACACTACTTGTCACAATACACTCCCTATAACGGTATATTGCTATGGCACGGAGTCGGTGTCGGTAAAACTTGTTCATCCGTCCGCATTGCAGAAAACTTCCGCGACTATGTCATTGCACACAAGAAACGCATTCTTATTCTGACTCCATCCGATACGTTGATACGAACATGGCAGAATGAAATATTCAATGTCGATAAAGAGCACCGTAAGATACGCATGAATCTCCAATCCAATGTTCAATGTACGGGAACACGCTATACCGATGAACTCAATATCGACCCATCCATCTGGTCCGACAATTCCCAAATCCCGCGTATTCAATCCAAGGTTCGCCGTGTTATCAACAAGTATTATGAACTCATGGGATACCGAACACTCGTCAATAGTATTCGCGACGGAATGAAGATGCAAAAAATAGACGACCCCGAAGTGGATGAATATCGCCGTATCCAATACATCCGCAAACGTTTCTCCAATATGGTCATTATTATGGACGAAGCACACTTTCTACGTGATATCGGCGCAGAAACAGACAAAGACGTTAAGATGGCAACACCATATATCGAAATGATTATGCGCTATGCAGAAAACACCAAGGTCGTCCTATCAACTGCAACGCCGATGTACAATTCACCGCAAGAAATGGTCGGATTATTGAATTTCTTATTGTGGAATGACAAACGCCCGCCTATCTCATCGAGCGAACTCTTTACGTCCGACGGCGCATTCCGCGACGATGCATCACGAGAAAAATTCATCGAATATGCGCGGGGGTATATCTCCTATGTCCGCGGTGAAAATCCATTCGATTTCCCATTGAAACTTGAACCACAGACTAATATGTACGTCCCAAATCCGTCGAAACAGTATGTTGCCGGCGAACTCGCACCACTCAAGAAGTCACAACGTATCAAAGACTTGACCTTTTATCGCGATGAAATGTCCGATTTCCAATACGAAGTCCTCAAGAGCATTATGGAAAACAAGGCATCCTATGAAAACGAAAACGTCGGATTCGGTATTCGCCCAATGCAGGCATCGATTATGGTATTTCCAACAGGCGACGTTGGCGACCGTGGTTTCCAAACGTGTATTCAGTATGACGCAACGAAGGGTGTCTATTCGTATGCGGAAAGTAAATATGAAGGTTTCCTCAAACGCGAAAACGTCAATCGATATTCGTCCAAAATTAAAAATATCCTCGATGCCGTCATGTCATCAAAGGGTATTGTATTCATCTATTCCAAGTATATCAATTCCGGTATTTTACCATTAGCACTTGCACTTGAAGAAAGTGGATTCATGAACTATGGAAGTGACGGAAAGAAGACGCACTGGTTCAATAGTAAGACGACGCGCGACGACGGTAACAACTTCTGTGCAGTGAATAACAAACACAAGAAGGATATGACGACAGGCGAATTAGCACGATTCTCACAGGCATCGTATATCTATTTATCATCAACAACGCCGAACATCGATGAACTATTGCGCCGTTGTAATTCGGAAGAAAACCGTTACGGTAAGAATATCAAGGTGATCATCGGGTCCGCGGTGACAGGACAAGGTCTCAATTTCAAGAATATACGTCAGGTCCATATCGTGGAACCATGGTATCATTTTAATGCGCTCGAACAATCGATTGGTCGTGCGATTCGTCGTGAATCCCATTCCGCGTTACCGGATGAAGAACGAAATGTCACTGTGTTTATCCACGTATCGACATTACCATCGTCCCATCCGGACTATGAAAAACGAATTGAAACATACGATGAACGCGCATATCGAATTGCGTATCACAAGAAAGTCCACATGGCAGAAGTCGAACGTCTATTGAAAGTGAATGCGGTGGATTGTGAATTATTGCGAAAGGGTAATCAATATACGGAAAAACAATACCCGATTATTCGCAACATTGTGGATTCATTCGGATACACACGTCGTGTTCCTATCTATGATAAGGAAAACAGTATGATATGTGACTTGCAATCTTGTGAATACAAATGTGCAGTCGATTCCCCTTCGGCGGATTCTGTTGCAGTCAAAGAAAATACCGATACATACATACCCTATCATGAGAATGACAAGGTTGCGATTTACAAGGAAATCATTAAACAAGTATTTATCAATGATTCGAATTATACGACTGACGGACTATTGAAGGAAACAATGAAAAAAGCAGAAGAATTGGGTATTCATGCGAGTGCCGATGAACCAGTTATTTTACAATCCGTGACGGAAATGGTGGAAAACCGCGACATTGTCTATAATAGCGAGTTCCAGTCGGGTGTCATCGTTGCCTATCAAGATACTTATGTATTCACTCCATTGTCACTGATGGAACGACCTTCTGGATTACGTGCTACAAAACCAGAGTTTCGCAATGTATCGTTACCTACCTTGTATCGCGGATTCCCAAATCCGATGTTACGTATGGATGTGAAACATGACCCAGATAAGAAGATTATCGAACTTTATATGGAAAGACGCATCGAAGAAGAGAAGAAAGTGGAACGCGAACTCGATAAAGTGATGGAGGAATCTTATGAAATTGCCAGAGATAGTATTGAAAGTCAATACCGTTCCTATCCTTTGAATGAAAGTGACGACCGTCGTAAGAGTAATAATCTCATTCCGACACAAGACCAATTGATTAAATACAAATTTATGTCGCTATTCGAAATGAACTTGGACGACAACGAACGATTGCATGTGATATTAGATATCGCAGAGAAGTCGTATTTGAAAAAGGTATTGACACCGATTGAGACTATCATCCGTGACTATTACGATACACCATCGAGACAAACGTATATCATCCATAAACCGGTACCGTATTCGGCAGTTGTATATGCGGACCACGAAGGAACTATGCACTTATATACGGCAAGTCGTGAAGGAAAATTCAAGGAAATTCAATTCACGGATATGTATAAACCGTATCAATGGAGCGCGTTCCCTGTGAAAGGACAAAAGATATATGGGTGGATATCGGAAAAGGTGCGTGGAGACAAGAAGAAGGTCTTTTATTTATACAATGTGACAGACAAAGACACCGGTAAATCCGCGGATGAAAAAGATGGAATGAAGAAGACAAGTCGTAAGACATTGATTCGCGGTTCCATTTGTGGAACATCGTCGAAACCGGAAAAAGTGATTCAGTTGATTAATAATTTGACGAAACAGAATATTAACTACGATACACAACGTAAGAACTTACGTAACAAGATTGAAATATGTGACGAATTGGAACTGATATTGCGCCATTTAGATGCGACAATTGGAAGTAAGACAGTGCGTTACTTCTATCGAACGGAAGAAATCTACCCATAGGGAAACCTACGGTTTCCCTTTCACCCTTCCCTTGGTTGCTACGCAATATTGCACCTATTTCTCAAGAAAACCTACGGTTTTCCTGTGACCTTTCCCTTTTGTGCTACGCAATATTTCACCTATTTCTATTTATTTTTTATAGAAATGTGTGCCTATGGATTTTTGAAAATCGAAAATTGAAACAAGTTGAAACTACTAAAAGTGACAGCTCGCTTTTTTGAAATTTTTTTAAAACGGGAAGTCTTAAAACGAGTTCAATTGATTTTCTATTTCATTTTCCATTTTCTCAATTTTTTCTAACCGATAACCTATATTGTATAGTCATTCATTGTGAAATACATAATTGCGTTTCACTATCAATTAAGAAAACCTACGGTTTTCCTATGACCTTTCCCTTTACAACCGTCCAACAACAACCTTACAGCAGAATCAAATGGACCAATTCAACATGAGAATCTAATGGCAAAGACCGCACCATCATGTCCAATGTAACAATCCACCATACTATTTCCAGTAGGGGAGTCGGCCATGCGGCCTCCTGGCGTCACCGGTGGGTCAGAATTTAAACCCAGTGTATTCAAATGAGTTAAAAAAGTGACCCACGTGCATCGCGCCTAACAAGGGTGACTTTTTGTGGAAAATAGGAAAATGGAAAGGTAGAAATGAAATAGAAAATCAATTGAACTCGTTTTAAGACTTCCTGTTTTAAAAAAATTTCAAAAAAGTGAGCTGGTATAAATAGTAGTTTCAACTTGTTTCAATTTTCCAAATCCCCATTATCCATTTCCCTTCGGCCGTAACATGCGTGATTTATATAAAACAATTGCGTCAGCATAACATGATATAGAATATTGCATCTGAACTATAGTCACATTACGTATCACATTGCGTAGGGACATGTGAAAGGGGAACCGTAGGTTTCCTTGACCGTAGGTTTTCTTATGGTTTTCTTAAATTGTGTGACGGATGTTTTTTCCGTCACACATCCGTCACACATCCGTCACATACGTTTTTTTACTTTTTTGTTATCTAATTATGCATATTTATTAACATATTAGAATAAAGTGATATGATGATGTGATGGATGTGACGGTTGTAACAAACATTTTAAATACAATCAGAATGAGCTGCAGTGGTTGTGGTAGGGGGGACCACTGCACGTTTTAACTTCTCTATACTCCAAGTAAAAAAGAATCGTCACCGTCACATCCTCACGCATATTATCCACGCTCTAACCACATAGAGCAGACGACCTTCCAAACTTTATAAAAATTGATACTGATTCCCTCGATTCCAACGATTTCGTTAAAATTCGTGAAAAGATTTAAAGATTTTGTGCGCATATAGTATAAGACGAAATGGTAAAGTATAGTTGTGAAACCTGCCAGAAAACTTTTACACAGAAGGGTCATCTGGAAGACCATCAGAAACGTAAGCGTCCTTGTAAAAAGGACAATACGATTGAAGCACTTGTAGAACAAAAGGTGAAGGAAGCATTGTCAAAAACGAATGAGGATGATATAAAAATTGACACTACAACATCATCACAAATGCAACCAAGTCCCATGGACTACGCAAAGAAAACTCGTGAAGAACTCATTGCGATTTGTAAGGAAAAAAGTATCAAAGGATATAGTGGAAAGAAGAAAAGTGATATCCTAATACTATTAGAAAATAAGATTGCTGTCGTAAGTAATGATTCGCAGACTACTGAAAATATTATTGAAAGCAAAAGTGTAGAGTCGGAAGAAGAAACTCTAACAACAAAATTTCCTATGCCACAATATCTTGGTTCTAAAACAAAATACATAGAACATATATTGAAATATATCCCACCTAGTGTAGAGAGTATATTAGATGCATTCTCTGGTTCTGGTATAGTATCTTATGCGTTTAAGCAAAATAAATATCGGACATTCTCAAACGATTTGCTTAGTTATAATGCTATTATTACGAAAGCACTCGTTGAAAACCAAAATATAAAACTTACAGATGACGACATTGAAATGCTATTATCTGATAATCCTCTAAAAGAAAACTTTATTGAAAGAGAATTTACCGATTTGTATTATACAAAAGATGAATGTATATTCTTAGATAATCTTCACTCTAATATACTAAAATTAGAGAATGAATACAAAAGAGCACTTGCATTTGCGTCAATAGGTAGAACATTAATTCGCAAAATTCTGTTTGCCTACTTCTGTCACACTAAAGCAATTGAATATCGTAAAGATGAAAAACACTGGAAAAGAAATCCTGCAATCAATAGCGATATGAAAGAGTTATTTAGAAAATATATTACAGAATATAATAATGCTGTAATAAATAACAAAAAAGATAATATCAGTTTCAATACAAATATTCTATTGTCTGCTAATACATTTGATGTTGATCTGGTCTATATGGATCCGCCTTATGGTGGAACACATGCAGACTATGGAAGTTATTATCACTTTATTGAAACATATATAAATTATTGGAAAGATGAAGAACTATTCAATACTACGAAACAACCGAAAAATAAATTGACTAAAAGTAAGTTTGCAACAAAAGATGTGGTTCCTGCATTTGAAGAACTATTTGAAAAATGTAAAAATATAAAATACTGGATGATTTCCTATAACTCAAATGCTAATCCTAAAAAGGATAAGTTTATTGAAATGATACAAAAATATAAAAAGAACATTGATGTAAAAGAGATTAGTCTTTCTAACAACAATGGAGGGATGGGACTACGTAAAGACTCAAAGGAGTATTTATTCATCTGTTATTAACAAGTTATAATAGTATAAATACATTTAGTAGTGTATTTTCCAGACTTCGCCTTATCTTTTTTGTATTCATATTCAATGTCAATAATATCACTCTTTTGTATAGTAGTAAAGAACTTATTAATATTCTCCTTAATAAGTCCTATATTACATTTCAACTTATAAGAGTTATACGTATTATCTAAATTTAGAAGGATTACGAAATACCTGAAATTATTGCTAAAGAGTCTGGGATTTTGTTCTGCATATAACCATTTGAGTATTTTATGATGATTAGATACATCTGAAATATATGTTTCAATCGCCTTTCTTTCATTTGGAATCTTATTGTCGTTCATAAAACCTGCAGGAAATATAGTAAGTTTCAAGTCAAATGGGAATATGTATGTATCATCTAATTTTACAAAGAAGTCAATATTTTTTATTTTTCTTGGCGTTTGAACGATGTTTGATTGAGTTAGAATTAGGTCTTCAATTAGATCGGAGCATTTTTGGTTATACCATTGCCAAGTCATATAGTTTTTTAGTTGTTTAACAAGTTTCTTTTCAATCTCTTCCTCCAGTTTTTTGTAAGTAGATACATCTACACTTCTGATTATTTTATTCATATTTGAGTTAAAGTCATCATGATGAACGGAAGAACTTTCAACACACATTTTAGAGAGTTCTGAAGATAACTCGTTAGCATAATCTATAGAGAGTGGTATTTTCTTACCGAGTGTATATTGTATAATCTTTTCTATATCGGTTGTTGTAAATACATTAATCCGAAGAGTTTCTATGTTTATTTTTTTATCCTTTTCCTTGCTAATTTCAACTAAATCATCTTTAGCAAATGACCGAATCATTAGGTATTTTATTCCATTTGGATTATTATATAGTGTATTCAAATCATTATTTTTATTATACAACTTTTCACATATCTCAAACTCTACACTTGTCAATGTTGGTCCGTTGGAAGTCATCTCTACTTTTACGGGTTCGATTACTTTTACATCATTTTTAGCGTCGATTTCTGGTGCTAAAACTGACGTAGTCATCTTCTTACAGGAACGCTTGTTGTGACCCTCTTGCTTACATATAGAGCATTTCATTTTGGATGTGTTTATCAATTCGTTTTTGCTGGATTCAATTTTTAGTCGTCAAGTTCGTTGGTCTAAATTTTTATATCAAAATTATTTCGCCATCATGTGGTAGCGAGTTCGCAGAACGAGTCTCCAGTAGGGGAGTCGACCATGCGGCCTCCCGGCGTCGCCGTTGGGTAAGAATTTAGACCCAATATATTCAAATGGGTTAAAAATGTGACCCACATGCATCGCGCATAACAAGGGTGACTTTTTGTGGAAAATAGGAAAATGGAAAGGTAGAAATGAAATAGAAAATCAATTGAACTCGTTTTAAGACTTCCCGTTTTAAAAATTTTTTCAAAAAGTGAGCTGTCACTCGTGGAACGAGTCCTCGCGTTGCGAGGCAAGTGTCACTTTTAGTAGTTTCAACTTGTTTCAATTTTCCAAATCCCCATTATCCATTTCCATTCGGCCGTAACATGCGGGATTTATATAACCAATTGCGTCAGCATAACATGATATAGAATATTGCATCTGAACTATAGTCACATTACGTAGCACATTGCGTAGCATAAAGGAAGGGGAGAGGGGAAACCTTGGTTTCCCCAAATTTGATTTTAAATTATCACAGTGTATAGTATAATTATCCTAGTATATACACTAAAATCACTCGATATGTCCGCACAAGTGTCAGCACAAGTGTCCTCACACGCGTCATCCCAAGATTCACAATCCATCATCCGCAATGTCAATGACCTCTATATCGACCAGATTATCCAAATGAAAGAATCTGTCTTTCCTTACGACCTTCCACAAGAATCGACCGTCAATTTCGCAGATGCAATACAAAAATACCTCACAAAAAAAATCAATACACGATTAACAGGACGATGTGTCGATGTCGGTTATGTTAAACCGAATAGTATCGATATCGTATCGCGCTCTATCGGCAAAATCAATGCATCCCATTTCAACGGCGAAGTCTATTATAATATTCAAGCGCGTTGTAAAGTATGCAAACCGTCGCAAGGGCAAATCGTCGAAGGTTCCGTCGTCGGCAAAAGCAAACACTGTGTCATGGTCGTATTCGGTCCGCTACAAATTGCCATTCCGACCACCCATCATGCAGATGCATCGTTCTACGCAAGTCTCGAAAAAGGCGATAAGGTTCATGTCAGACTGATTAGTTATAAATTCAAATTGAACGACGATTCAATCAAAGTCATCGGACAATACGTTAAAAAAGTATAATCCGCGGGATAATGGCGCGGGATAATGGCGCGGGAGAATTTATCGGTTAATTTCTGCCCATTCAATAGAACTATTCATAGTCACTCTATTTTTCTATCTTATATGGAATCCACATCCTCATCCTCTTCGGTTAACTCGAAACCGCAGTTGTCTAACCATGTGACACACATGCACCCACATCCTCACCTGCATCAACACGCATATCTTTCGCCTATATACGTAGAACGCTCCCGCGAAAGACTACGTCGTGACCTCGTCGGTTTATCGGATATCGAATATCGTGAAATATTCAATATGGTACGTCAAAAAGTCAATCAATACTCTGAAAACAATAACGGGATATTTATCAATCTCAAATACATCGACGATGAACTCCTCGACAAGATTTACGATTTTTTGGAATTTTCGAAAAAGAACAAGATGTATTTGAAAGAACTCGAAGAAAAACAGAATAATGAACGACGCACCATCGATACATCCCTCCATCAACATCCTACACTATCACGGGACAATATGGCAAATCAGTCATCCCAAGTCAATACAGTCGATATGATGACGTCAATGACAAAAAAGACGACGGTCGATAATTTCACCTTTCAAAACTTCATCGATAAACTGACAATCACCAATATGAAAATGTTTCCAGAAAATGAACGGATAGTCTATCCGACAATTAAGCAACACAAATGGAACGTTGTCGGTGTAAAGGCACGTCTATTGAAAAAATGCAAGGATATTAATAAATATAACTATGACCGTTTCTTGAATCCCTATCTCCAGTCGGACGATGACTATATTCCAATGCATACACGTCATACAAATACCAATTTTTCTTCTACACATCTATGTCCTGCAAATCGGAAATACAATGCGGATAATGACCCGAACGATGATAGCGACAATGAATTGGAAGCAGAATCGGATATGGACGATGCACTTGTAAATGACGACAGTGATGAAGAGGACAATGGCGACAACGACGGCAACAGCGATAATGACAATGGTAACAATAATGACAACGAAGACAATGATGACAACGACGACGAAAATAATGATGACTCGGACGACGATAACGAACGCAACGAATAAAATTGATTCAAAAAGTAAATATATATGCCACGATATATATTTACTTCACTTGATACGACCATCGGCACTGAACACCATGCAACGACAAGACTCTGAACTAAAACGATATGCGCCAACCCATTATCTATCTTCGCTATTACGAACCTATGAAGGTAATATTGCAGAATCCGATGGTATCACCGAAGCGAATACGATTATTCAGCGCTTTAGTGAATACATGAGACAACAAGACCGCACCATCGCGATACATAAAAGTCCACTTCATTCAACGGTTCCGGATAAATCTGCATCGAGCACTCCGGTACTGACAAATAACAAACCGCGCATTGCGAATCTATTCCTCGACAGATTCCCTGAATGGACATACGATTATGAATATTATCCGTTGTCATCTTATCGCGACCCACTCGTTACAGCATTTATGCAAACATTCGACATTGAATTCAACTTTGCAACCGTGGAACAACAGAGTGACTGGATAAAACAGGCAAAGTTTGACATTCTTATGGAATTCCATAAAAACGGGATTTACCAGTCGCATTCATATTCCGCGTCGTCCGATTTCAAGAAATCCGACCTCGAAGATGTCTTTACGACCAACAAACCGATACCGATACAGATGATACGTGTCTTCGCTGATGTATTCGGCATCTACCTCATCTGGATTACATCCGATGGTATTCTACACTGTCCTTCAAACTGCACGAATACGAAGAATGTCGCCTGGATTTTAGTAGAAGATGCAAATCGTGGTTGGTATGTATTATATCCACCGAAAGATGCGAAACCTGCACGACTCTACTTCCAATACCGCGATGTCATGAAATATGTCCGTTCGGTCACATCGTTGCCGATTACTTCAACTACCTTGAATCTCGATGAACTCCAACTATGGTCTCGTCTATACGGTATTGACCATAAGAAGGAAGGTAAGACGGGAAAACGTAATAAATTGAAGGAGGAACTCGTCGCGGAATTAAATCAGGTGCCACTCTGAAATTTTAAATATGCATTTTATATATAGAAGACTTTTGTTTTTTTACTGAAAACTCGACAGACATACAGACAAATGACAACCAAAATCAAACGCGCATTATGTATTGGTATTAATTATTTGGCAACACCGGAATCACGTCTTTATGGATGTATTCGCGATGCTATCGAAATGACCGAATTCTTACAAGATTCACTCGGATATAAGAATGAAAACATCGTTGTATTACGCGATGATATGACCGATAGTATGCCCACTGCAGCTCGTATTGTTAGCGAGTTGGGACGCCTTCAGACGATGAGTATAAATTGTGAAGAAATCGTGATTCATTATTCGGGTCACGGTTCTCAGATTCGCGATAACACCGGCGATGAAACCGATGGTAAAGATGAATGTCTCATTCCATCCGACTACAATAAATCAGGTATCATTTCCGATGATATGTTGGGTATGATATTGGGTGGTATGCGATGCCGTGTCATTGTCATCATGGATTGTTGTCACTCGGCGACTTGTGTCGACTTACCTTACTTGTTCTATTATGAACCATCTGCGACGTCTATCCAACGTCAAGTCATCCAAAGTCGTGTCGGATTCCCATCGAATGTGGTCATGATAAGTGGATGTAAAGATTCACAAACGAGCGCGGATGCTTATTTCAAACAGAACTCATCCTCGATGGGCGTCCTCACGAATGCCATCTTAAATGTGCAACGGAAATTATCTCAAAAGGATGAATATATGCAACGATACATTCCACTATCGACTTTCTATACCGAAGTTTATAAATACATCAAGGAACAAGGTTTCACACAAGATATTTGTTTGAGTACGAGTATGAACGTCGAAGTTCCTGCATTAGAACACATGTCGTTTTTCTATTCACCGCCGATTGTTTTAACTGTCCAACCAATTGCATCGGAAACATCATCGACATCCACCCCATCGTATATTATGTCTGCGGATGCATCCGATAATCGCCCAACGTCGTATGGACCGATGGCAACTGTCACGATACCTGTTCCATTGAATTCGACGAGCACCTATACAATATCGATTCACGAACATAACCGCATCATCGATGAACTCAAAAAGACCATTACGGATATGTCGTGTCAAATCGTCTCACTAACGGGACAATTAACATCCGCAAATACTCTTGCAACCCAACTGCAAAAACAATATGATTCATTAAACAGTCAATATGCAACATTACAATCGGATCATAGTGCATCGAAGAAACAATATGATACCCTAAAATCACAATTGGATGCAATATTGAATAGTGAAGAATACAAACGCTCTGTGAATTATAAATCCGAAATTGACAATCTGAGGAAAGAAATCGCTGGGTTACAAGGACAAAAGACGACGTTGGAACGTCAAGTCAATATATACAAACCGTATATGACAAAATCATCTGAATTACAAAATGAAATATTAAAACAGCAGGATTTATATCGTGCCCAGATTGCACAATTCCAGGCAAATGTGACCACACTCCAGAAGACATTGGAAAACATCAAAGAAACACACAAGAAGGAACAACAGGAACTTGCAACCAAACTCGCAGAAGCGGCTACGAAATTATCGGCACTACAGAAACTCAATGCATCAACCCCGACTCCGTCTGTTACACAACCTGCATCTAATTCATCGGGACCTGTGCCAGTTACCCCGACTCCTACTCCAGTAACTACGATACCGATGCAACCGGTCACTACTACATCGGCGACTTCAACGACCACCTTACCGACCACCTCGACGACCACTGCACAGTCGACCGCGACGACCACCTCACCGACGACGACTCCTACTCCGGTAACAACGACCACGACGACATCATCTACTACTACACCAACGTCTCCGGTATCGACTCCGGTTACTGCAAACGAAACTCCTACAGACCGTCGTAATCGCTTGAGAGCCGCATTGCGGAGACGATAAGCATAAAATTGATAATGAAATATATAAAAGTTAGTCAAAAGAAAAACTATACATATACTATAATTTAACTTTTACACGCATCATTATGACAATATTAAACGACTTTCACGACATTCGCCAGGATATTTTCCGACAAGTATCGAAGAAACTTTCCGTATTTGCACCCTATCCGGAAATCGAAGTGGAATTCCGTTTAAAGCGCACCGGCATACTCGTTGAACAATTCCAACGCACGGTCGATTGGTTTTCCAATCAAGCTCAATTCAAACTCGTCTCTGACGAAAAAACCCTTGATATTACTTTTCATGACGAAAATTATAAAGTGAATCCGAATGAATCTCATTCAAATGTTCGATTCACTTTAACCGGCGGACAGATTTCCGAATACTGTCGCACAGACCGTCTTCCGTTGAAGACGAAGATTATGTTCAAACGTCCTGTCTATTGGAATCGTTCAGCAGATACGGATATTCCATGTTCCTCTTCTTCCTCGACCAAATCCGACAAAGAAGTAAAGAAGAATCCCGTTTATAAACATATCCTTCACAATCGCGATTCTTGCCATGACTCGTATGCGGACCTATTCGATATCCGATGCAGTGCAAATGTAGAATTGGAATTATCCGAAAAAGATAATGCATTCGCCGTCGCATCCGGTCGCATCGATGAACAAGACGAATCAGACCTGCGTCTTCCTGTATGGAAACAGTTGGTCGACGAAGCAACTCGCACATGGACCAAATTACTCGAAAAGGTCAATGGGGCAATCGCGCCGGAATCGTTCAGTCGCGCAGACCTGTTTCATTCCAAAGACCTTGCATCCATGAAGAAAAACTTTCGTTTAAAACATCGTAAGCGCTTTGAACTCTTATTGTCGTCAGAAGACAGTGAAAAATACGATATCGCATATATCGATTTCACTCGCGTCAAGACTGGTAAAACCAAGTTGTTACGCACAGGACAAGAAATCACCGAACCCGTATCCAATTTAATCGACTCCGATATCGCAAGACAAGAAGAATCCTATGAAATCGAAGTGGAAATCGTCAAGACGACACGCGAAAAGACCATGCGAACCATTCAAGACATCGTCTATTCCATCTTCTACACCAATGTTCTTCCGATTATGTTCCACGCACCTGCGACAACGATGTATTCTACACAAGAAGAATCATTCATCCGCGCACTCTATACACATTGTATCCGTCGATATATCATGGAACTACCTGTATCGTATTTCAGTAGTCTTGCAGGAATTGTCACCCATTTATCCGATGCGTCGAAATACAAGGATGAAAAGAGTCGTCGTTCGATTATGGACGTTGCGAACAAAGAAGTCGCAAAGTTGTCGCCAATACGTCTTGATATGGAATCGTCTTATATACTCAAGGAATCCGGACGTATGTTTTCCTTATCTGCTAAAAAGTTGAAGGACGCGACCGATTCATTCGAACGAACTGCCCAACAAATACGGTCCAATAAGTTTTCCGAATTCATTAGTCCAAAGGTCGTCAGTATTCAAATGAACAATATCCGACCTGAAAATGTCGATTCTATCCATTATAATTATACAGTCACTGACAAGGCCGATGGTATTAGTGCGATGTTGTTCTCTATTGGGAGTTCGATATGGTCTTCTATACAAGATGACTATGAAGAATACTCAAAGACCGACGAATGGACAATCTGGTCCGCATGGTTCAAACGTGTAAAACAGATGGTCGGAGATACGGATGCAGATGATGACGACGGAGTGTTCGACTTCGACACGGATGATACCGATGAACGCAGTATTGCATCCGATTATATCGATATACTATCGAGTCTTGCACAAGGAACTTATCATTTGATTGACAGTAACATGCAAGTTTATCCGACATTCCTCTATCAATCCACGGAATCTTCGGACAATGTGCAAAATGCGAGTGTCAGTCACAGTAAGTCGAAGTCGTCCAATGCATCCAATTCATCCGACGAATGGAAATTCCAGTTATTAAACGGTGAATATATGGCATCGACACAACGCACATCCGAAGTCGGTTTTATCGGTATTTATGACTGTTACATCTGTGACGATGTATATATCATGACATCTGCTCTCGATGCGCAACGTATTCCGTCCATGCGCCGTCTCGTAAATCGCATTCCACCTGCGTCCCCATCCGATAACGGTCTATACCTCTCTGTATTTGCAAAACAATTCTGGACAACTGATGAACTGTCAATTCACGAAGCATCCAACAAGATATGGAGCGCATATCGTCAAAATCAATTAATGGACGGACGTTCCTACCACCTCGATGGTCTCATCTATACACCATCGAATACACCGGTCGGATTCAATGCAAAACAGGAATTCTACGAACCAAATTACGGAAGAACCTGGGCAATGAATATCAAATGGAAACCTGCCGAAGAAAACACGATTGATTTCTATGTGACATTTGAAAAAGAAACACTTGCATCCTACAATGGTCAGACCGTCATGGTTGATAAGATATACGAAAAAGTGGTTCAATCAAACGGCGCAAATACCGTCATTCGCTATAAGAAGGCGCACTTTTACAACGGTAAGACCGAACGCGGGGTTCTCCAACCGGAAGAATTCCGTCCATCTTCTGAAAAATACAATACCCGTGGGAATTACGAAGTCCATTTACCGGTCACATTCGATGCCTATACAGGACGCGAAGAATGCATGAGTCATGACGGAAGACGTATCGAGAACGACTCGGTGATTGAAGTCGGTTATATGAATACCGATTCTATACAGTATGCGGAACGCTGGTATGTATTGCGAACACGTTATGACAAGACTCAACAATACAAGCGCGGACGCAATACTCAACGTAAGATTCATGCGCTATTACAATCGATTAATGCATCGGCATCTTCGTCATCTGCATCCACGACGGTTACCGATGTTCAACGCAAATTAATCAGTCAATGTATTTCACTTGCGAATTATACGAATCCGAAGACCGGTGCCATCGACGTCACAGGTATTCTAAAAGATTATCCATCACACACAGATATTCCAACGACAATCAACTATGGTAATCACATCGACGTTGCAAAGAATATCTGGCGCTCTATCCATTTCCCAGTTACAGAAGATATGATATGTACCGGTCAAGGTATTCCGGTTCCATCGGAAGAAGACCAGATGTATTATAAGAACGACAAGCACAATTTACGCCAAAAGTCGCTTACAATTGGTCTCCGTGATTTCCACAATACCGTTGTAAAGACCCAATTATTACTCGATAATGCAGTGAAATACTGTCGTAGTAAATTCGGAGAAGGGGAACCTTTACGGTTAATCGATTTCACCTGTGGTAAAGGTGGTGATGTTCATAAATGGAATCAGATGGGATTATCCTATGTCATGGGTGTCGATTTATTCCACAATAACATCCACGATAACGACGATGGTGCAATTGTCCGATACAACCGTATCACCGACGCGAATAAATACAAGGCAGATTTCTTCGTCGCAGACTCGTCTATCGGGTGGTCATCGGCAAATGGGAAACGTGCATTCCATAACGAACGCGAATGGACGACGTATAAGGAACGCACTGCAGGTGGGAAGAAGTTCCATATTGCAACACTCATGTTCTCGTTACACTACTTTTTCAAGAATGCGGATACACTTGCTGGAATTATGACGAATATCAAGGATCATCTTGTTCCAGGAGGTATCGTCATCGGCGTTTGCTTCGACGGAGACAAAGTCTATCAACTATTCAATACCACACGCCAATCACGATTGTTTGAAATAAACAACCAACCGGCATGTATGATATCTCCGGATTTCATGAAAGGTCGTGACAATGTTCCTGCGTCATTAAAGGAATATACACAAAAGTACGGAAAGGTCGGTATCGGTATTTCGGTTTATAATTATTCGATTCAACAAGTGATTCCGGAATATTTAGTATCACGACGAGTATTGGATGAAACGATGCATCAATCGGGTTTACGTACATTGACTGAATCCGACGGTCCAATGATGAACCTATTACCACCATCCTATTCCAAGCGACCTGTATTGTCGGATGAATTAATCGACCTGTTCCAATATAAATCAACAATGTCCGATGTTGAAAAGGAAGTCTCTTACTTGAATCAATACTTCTTCTATGTCCATGAAGCGGGGCGTATAATTGAAGAAATCACTGAAGAAAAACCAAAGAAACGAGTTTCAAAGAAAGCGGAAATGCCGAAGGTTGCAGAAGCACCAAAGGCAGAAATCATAGAAGAAAAGAAGGAAGAAAAACCAAAGAAACGAGTTTCAAAGAAGGCAGAAAAGAAACCAATAGAAATCCATGAAGAAAAGGAAGAAAAGACGGAAGAAAAACCAAAGAAACGGGTTTCAAAGAAGGCGGAAGCACCTGCACCAACGGTCGTTGAAGAACCAAAGGCAGAACTCCCTGAAGAAAAGAAGGAAGAATTAACCAATGAATTACGAGAAAAACTCGTCACATTACATGGTAAGATTGTTGGAATCATGAAACAAGTTAATTTTAATGATTCAACTTCTGCACTTTATATCTACGACATGCCGGATAAAATCGAACAATACACGGAATATTGCGTGAAATTCTTAAACAAATACGATGTGCCACTCTATACACAAGATGCAAAACTTGCAAAACTCGTTGCCGACATTCGTCAATGGAAGAAGAAATTATCGGAAAAACATAAGACAACAACGATAGAATTACGTGACGAAATCAAAGATGAAGACTTTGAAGGTTAATCTATACATCATCATTCAATAAACTCGTAATACTCTTACTTATTTTTTTACCAGAGACAACCTGGTGAGACAATAAACAGGCAATGATTTCATTCGGATGATACACGGAAACCGAACGTGGATAAATACGTAATGCATGAAGTGACCGCAATGGAACACGTCGGCGACTATCCACTTTCATCGGATTCAATCGCGACTCAACTGCGTATCCGACTTCCTCTGTCATACTCACCGTTCCTAACTGTAGTGACGGATAGAACCACACACCTTTATCAAAATACAACCAGATGTCCGAGTTTCCATCGGGATTCGTCATCTCCGTCTTTCGTATGTCGTCTGAAACCGCAATGTCATGTGCATCCATCTTCTTCATAAATGGGAACAGTACGGTGTAGAGGTCATCGAACAATCGCGGATACATTCGTTGAAATACATGTATCTTCTCGTGTAACAGTGTCTCTGTCGATACATCTGAAACCATATGTTCCGGTAAAACAATCGTATTACCGAGTGTGTATGGATAACCGAATTCCAAGTTCCGTTTCGATATGATAAAGTGCCATGGTATCTCGCGTAGCCGATGTAACTTGTATTCTTTCAACATTCCATCAATTGACGCACATTTCGACGAGAGTTGTCCTATTTCGCCCACCGTTGGTTCGCGCAATTGCTTCATATATTGTCTCTTGAATTCTTCTACATGTTTATGATTCTTCACACGTTTCATCGTCTTACTATTGTCCGTCTCCGATGTTCCAAGTTTTACAGAATACATCGATGGATGAATCGACCGAATATATTGATTCAGATGATTCAGTACTTCATAGTTCGACGTTCGGATGTTTCGATATCCGCGCAGTTTCGAATACATGATACTTGCATGATATAAGGTATAGATTATATAGAATCCGATACCGAACGCGACAATGTAAAACAGAGGATACTGTAATGACCGCATCCATGCGGACAACGTCGATATATAAGAAGATAGAAATTGCATAGATTCCAAATTGACTTATAAAATAATATACTATTTGTTTTATAAGTCTATAATAATAATCTCGAAATGGCATCCGCAAAAACCATCGGTATCCACATCTTTCATCGCGACCTGCGTATATCGGATAACACTGCGTTATATGAATTAGTATTGACATGTGATTATATCATACCCGTATTCATATTTGACCCGCTTCAAATAGACCCGCGTAATAATCCCTATTTCAGTTCCAATTGTGTCCAGTTCATGGTCGAATCTCTAGAAGACCTCTATCGCACACTCCAGCGCGAATACAAGTGCAATACTCCACTGATATACCGCGGACATCCGACGTCCGTCTTATTGAATCTATTGAAGGTCGTTCTCGTCACTCATTCGGTCACTCATTTATCGATGAACATGGACTATACTCCATTTGCACGAAAACGAGACCGAGATATCCTTGACTGGTGTGAAGTCCATCATATTGAAACGATTGTTCGCGAAGATATCACACTATTACCAATCGGTTCCGTGCGAACTACCTCTTCGAACGACGTGTTCAAAGTATTCACTCCGTTCTTCCGCGCAGCTTCCAAACGCACCGTTAAAGAACCTTCTCCTGAATTGACTTCAGCGCAACGAGCGAAATTCCATTTACCGGCATCGCTATCGTCCCGACTTAACAAACATAAGGATGTACTATCGTGGAAGGACGCACATGGTCTTTACTCACCGAACCCCGACATTGCAGTTCGCGGTGGTCGCACGAACGGTCTCCGTATCTTATCCGATATCGTCCAACACAAGAATTACAATCGCAACCGCGATACTCCATCGATTCCTTCGACGATGTTATCGGCACACAATAAATTCGGGACCATCAGTATCCGCGAACTACACCAGGTCATTATTAAAAAACTCGGAAAAAGCAATCATCTATATACGCAACTCTTCTGGCGCGATTTCTATTACAATATTGCATACGCGTTTCCACATGTATTCGGACATGCATTCCGTCCAAAATATGACGGGATTCACTGGGAAAACAATACAGAAAAGTTCCGCGCATGGAAAGAAGGACGAACCGGTGTTCCGATTATCGATGCAGGTATGCGCCAATTGAATACTACCGGGTTTATGCATAATCGTCTTCGTATGATTGTCAGTATGTATCTCGTGAAGGACTTACATATTGATTGGCAATGGGGCGAACGCTATTTCGCGACGAAATTAGTCGATTATGACCCGGCACAGAACAACGGCGGATGGCAATGGTCGGCATCAACGGGAACGGATAGTCAGCCGTATTTCCGTATTTTCAATCCATATACGATGTCCGGTCGCGTGGATTCCGATGGCACTTATATATACAAATGGATACCGGAATTACGTGCAGTTAATCCTCGTGATTTCACAAAATGGGATAATTCACGTGTACGAGAACGGTATGACCTGGTTTCTATCGGGTATCCATCGCAACCGATAGTAGACCACGATGTTGAACGAAAGAAGACGTTAGAGTTGTTTAAAAATTTGTAATAATACTAATACATGAATACAAATACATTAAAACAAATAAAATTTGATGCATTCGAAACCATCAATATCGATATATTAACTCGTGTTACTACATAAAATAAATAAAAATGGACTTATTATCTCCACAAAAACTCAATATATACGTTGCCAAAGTATTGGACGTTGCTATACGTATCATAAACTTTGAAGAAAAAATATATGAAAATAGTTTAGACTATGTTATTGATATCAATGACGATGTCGCGATTGATATAGGATATATGGGTCAGTATCCCACTCAATTATAAAACTATTATACAACGTCACCTTACAAATTCTCGGAGGGAGCAAACTATTTTTTTATATCCAAATGGATTGTCGAAACCATTTTGTATAACTATTATATATCTTCAATATCGATACATTATATCAAATGCCTCCAAAAGTAAAGAAGGGTGGTATGTATTTTAATACCGCGACTCATTCGGATATTTACAGTAGTATCAATTCGTTCGTCGCAAATTCCTATTGTAAAATATTCGGCATGGAATCACGTTCCGGAACGAACATCATCGCATCCGTAGAAAAACATATCAATCCGGACTACACATCACCGTTTGTATCTGCGAATCTCGAATCCTTTGGACAACCTGTTCGACGCCTATTATTTAAATTGGTTGCGATTACAAATAAGATGATTACATTTGAACCTTGGGCAGGACGAAAAAAGGATACCAGTACACCGGATGATTTCATGAATGAAGTATCTATACAACAAGATATTTATACGCGAACGAACTATCTCGGGGAAGCATTATGTCCTGCAATCATCAGTGCGTTCATTCGTATTCCAAATGATTCATTAGTGCAAAACTTGTTAGGCAGTTGCGTGAAATACCAATTCTTCGTAGAAGAATATGTGAGTATGTTTGAATATCATTACGATGAAGTCAGTAAGATTCATTCGAGTATCAGCAACGACAAACATATGACCATGCCGAATCTGAATACCCTCATATCACCTGTCGAAAAGACCGTCGAATCGATTCGTGGAACAATCGAAACCAACAGCAACGCAGGTTATCGCCTGATTGACGAAATACGTAATCACAAAGACATATTACATCGTATTGATACAGTCAAGATTGACAAACATTCAGATATGAATAGTGCATTAAAATATATGGATGAAGTCAAAGATATATTGGGAAGTGCATATGCGGTATTATCCGACGTATTAGAGAAAGTCGCAATCAATCGCGACCATTTGATTAATCTCATTCAGTCGATGCAATCCGGACAGATGCAAGTCGGTGTGATCGCAATGGAGTTGCTGGATGGATATGACATTTATTCGACATACCATAAGATGCAAAATCAATTAACACAACGGGTGTATCTCTCGTCGGCACATGCATTCTTGCGTCTTTGTGCATTAGGGTATCGACACAACGATTTACATCATGCCAATATGATGGTCACGAAAGAATCGGGTTATGCGTCACTTCAAACAAAATGGCCACGAACGATACTGATTGACTTTGGACGAACATCGATGATAGGTTCGCGTGTTCCTGCCGTTGCGACAATGAATGACATCAATGTATTTAACGTAAAAGAACTCGCAAAATTATTTCAGACATACTTTGATAATATCCCACAACAACGTTATCACGAAGCAGGTAAAGACGGTGTGAATGAAAACAATACATTTGCATTAATGAGACTACCGGAAGCACAGATGGAGAAGTTTCTTTCAAAGGTTATTACGTATATGCGAATACGCCAACAGACCATTATGAATAACATCATCGACGACAAGTATCATAATGAATCGGGTATCTTCATTCGTAACCATCGATTTGCACCGGTTCAATACAAGGATACAGGAAAGTTGTTACGTTCATTTACCGAGGTTGTATGTGATATGGCTCATTCAAACAAACGATGTCTCCGTGTGAAACGATTGAATCCGAGTGGTATTGACTTGGATATTCTGTTATTAATATCTGCAGTCATCGGTAAGGAAAATATAAGTGTCTATCAATACAAAGAACTGCCGTTGTATAATGAAATTGCAACAATGAAATTATTACCCAATCAACTCCATCGCCTAATGGACGATGTAATGGACCAATTGAAGAACGAACGCGATGAATTGAAGAAACGCGTCGAAGAAATTGAAGCGAAGGGAGTGCCACCTAAACCGGTCCAACCTAAACCTGTATCGCACAAACCAGAACCTCCAGTAGTTTCACAAGACGTTTCTGAAAAGAAAAAGGCATCAACCCCAAAGAGAAAGTCGATGACTCCGCCAAAACGCGAATGGAAACAAGTGAAGGAACCGACAAAAGAACCTGAAAAGAAAAAGTCCGATGAACATGGTTGTACTTATGTTGCAGATAGCACACGTCCATGTCATGTGGATAATAAGACATCAATTATCGACCGTCGTTGTGTCCGTTCAGGGACGAAACGCGCGTCATGTAAGCAACGCAACTTGTAGATGACAATGTAAATCGTCGTGAATCACCATATATTTATCTAAATCGTTTGCACAACATTATCATTACAATATACGCAATTCCTTGTATAACAAATTACGACAATGACTTCATTCGCATCCTCATTCGATCACGTTGAAACCTTCCGTTTATTCCCTAAAAAGACCGTTGGTGGCAATATCGGTGAATACAATCGCATACAATCATTATTCGTCGGTAATGAATCCTATGCAAACTCACTCGCAAACATGCTCTTTTTAAATAGTAAATCTGAAAATCGTAAATCCGTTGCAAATGCATTAAATGCGGTTTTCAATGAAAACTTTCCAAATAAGCACATTCATATCAACCAAGAATCCATCGAATTACGCGCACCAAACTTATGGACCGATTCACGTGTAACATTTGAACCGGGTTGCGACTGGAGTCTCCAAATCGATTACAAACAAGCGGTTAAGACTTATGTGATATCAGTTGATTCACATATCCGAAAACGCCTTGATAAATTACGTGCAAAGGGTAAAGTGCCATTTACAACCGGTAATGTAACCGTCGAATATCTAGATATCGATGATGTCTATACATGTTGTTGTTATGGTCGTACCGTTTCACTGGTCCATTCCGTTGTATATAGTGAAGTTTTTCCGGAAAACGTCGATACCTCATTCCGTATTCTTGTGAATATCTTTCCAACCCTAGTTGATTATGCAACCGTATTAAAGAAGATGCGCAGTCAAATCCAATTGTCAGGTATCGACCCATCCGACCCAAAGACTGCTTGTGTATTATTAGTAGGTTCAGTTCGTTCCAAGAATATCGATACAGAACAAGTCGAAGAAATCATGGACAGTGCGTCAGTCAGTCTAGTCACTGAACAGGAACTAAACGACTTTGCATCAGGTAATGCATAATCGGAATATATTCTTCCTAGTTCGTAAATATAAAGAGAATTGATATAATCTAGGTATTATTATATCAGTTTGCTTAAACACTCATCATATCCATCCATGACTTCATCGGATACAAACACAACTCATCGTATTTTTAATATCAGTGATTACCAAAGGCGCATATTAGTCACCGGTGGTTGCGGTTTTATTGGTTCTCATTTTGTGAATTACATGGTCGAAACCTATCCAACCTATTTCATATGCAATATCGACGCAATGTATTACAGTGCATCGTTCGATAACATCAAGGACACTGTGAAAACCGCACACAATTACAAGATGAAAGTCGGCAATGTGAATGAGTATCATCTATTACGTTCGCTTATTGAAGACTATGAATTCACTGATGTGGTTCATTTTGCAGCTCAATCCCATGTGGATAATTCATTCGATGATTCGCTCCAATATACAGATGATAATGTCCGCGGAACCCATACGCTATTAGAAGCAGTACGTAAATTGAAACCGACCATTACCTTCTATCATTTTTCGACCGACGAAGTCTATGGCGAATCGAAAGAAGGCGAAGAACCAAAGCACGAAATGTCTTTACTCTGTCCGACGAACCCATATGCTGCCAGTAAAGCAGCTGCAGAGATGTTAGTCACATCCTATATACATTCCTACGGATTACGCGCAATCATCACCCGTTGTAACAACGTGTATGGACCGAATCAGTATCCTGAAAAACTCATTCCAAAGTTCATTGCACTGTTGAAATCTAATCAGAAATGCACGATACATGGAAACGGCACATCACTTCGTTCGTTCATCCACGTCCATGATGTATGCACTGCAATGGATACGATTTTACACAAGGGACTATTACATGAAACGTATAATATCGGTAGCGAACCGGAAAACGAATTAAGTGTCAATGATGTTGCGCGTATTCTTATCGAAACCATTAAACCGAACCAAGACGTATCGGATTGGGTGATTCGTGTAACTGACCGTCCATATAATGACAGACGTTATTTCATTACGAATGATAAAATCAAGATGTTGGGATGGAAACAATCGATTTCATTCAATGAAGGACTCATTGATTTATTAAGAGACAAACTATAAACTATACAACGACAAACCGCATTAAAGACAACAAGTATATGAATCGTATAGAAATCTCACGCATCTATAAATCCAAAATGAACCGTTTTTACATTCAAAAGTGCAATGAATCCAGTGATATAAATCAACATCTACCAACATTGTATCGATATGCAAAAGAATGCACACATATAACTGAATGCGGTGTTCGCGGTATATGTAGTTCCTATGCGTTCGGTCACGCATTAGAAGGACGCATAGGAACATCTTTAATTCAGATTGACCCAGTCAGTTCGCCATTACAGAGTGAATTTTCGAAATTATGTGGAAGTTGCGGTATTCGCAATGTGTTTTACGAACAAAGCGACTTAGAATGTCCAATCGAAGACACTGAATTATTGTTCATCGATACATGGCATGTTTATGGACAATTAAAACGGGAGTTCGCGCGTTGGCATTCACATGTATCCAAATACATCATATTGCACGATACAACCGTCGATGAAATACGTGGCGAATCATTACGTATGGGTATGGACATCCAACAACAGAGTAAAGAATTTAATATGCCTATCGACGAAATTACAAAAGGATTATGGCCCGCAGTCGAAGAATTTTTAGCAGAACATACAGAATGGACCCTACATGAACGTTATACAAATAATAATGGATTGACTATTCTAAAACGCCTATAAATTTATATTTAAACACATTCAGTAAAATACGATATATAATTCCACTATCATGCTATTATATATCGTTGGTCATAAAGGATGGATCGGTCAGATGTTTGTGACCTATTGCGTGGATAACGCAATTCCCGTTACATTCAGTGACTATCGCGGTGAATCTGCCGAATTACTAAAAGATATCATCGACAAGAAGGCATCCCATGTGTTCTGTTGTATGGGACGAACACACGGAACCACTCGCGACGGTAAGACCTATACGACAATCGACTATTTGCAAAACGAGGAAACATTTCAACAGAATCTGAATGATAATCTCTATGTCCCACTCCGTCTTGCTGATTTCTGTGATGCGAATGGAATCCATTATTCCTACCTCGGAACGGGTTGTATCTATAATTATGATACCAAGAATCATCCAGATCCATTCACCGAAGAGGACACACCTAATTTCTTCGGTTCGAATTATAGTATCGTCAAGGGATATACGAACAACCTCATGTGTAATCGCCCGAATGCATTGCACTTTCGCATTCGTATGCCGATTACGTCGGAACGAAATCCGCGCAATTTCATCACGAAGATTACATCGTATGCGAAAATCTGTTCCATACCGAACAGTATGAGTGTTCTCGATGAGTTGATTCCGATTGCGGTATGTATGATGAAAGAAAAATATACTGGAACCTATAATTTCACGAATCCGGGTGTGATTGACCATAATGAAATCCTCGGTATGTATCGTGATATCGTCGATAAGGAATTCACCTGGTCCAATTTTTCAATTGATGAGCAGGACACTGTTCTCCTGTCAAAACGCAGTAACAATTACCTCGATACAACGAAACTGACACATGCGGTCATATTATTGAGACAAAAATATCCACATCTTGTATTAAATACGATTGACGATGCCGTTCGCAATACATTGTTGTTATATAGACGATAAAAGGTCATTCTTTCATTCTATGATAAGATAGTTCATTATAGAATAAAAGTTAGTTACATGTTTTCCGTGCGACGTAAGTCTTACACACGTTCCATTGATAGTCTTCGAGTGTCTGATTACTACCCGATACGTATTTCGTAACCGAACCGCGTCCTTCTTGTTCAAATGTATAGGTACATACATCTTTCGGTGGAATACAATATGGAAAATTATTTGTTGCTACGATGCAGACAACCGTGTCCATATGTGCAAAGCAATCGGTTTCAGGCCATCCTTTAATTTTCTGAAATGATTCCGTGTCCATCATCATGATATCTCCGGATTTTTGTCCAAGATGTACAGCATTTATTTCCAAATTATCAAACATTCCTGGATTGCATAGACGTTTATTTCCGTTGTTGCATTGTTCAAGAATTGACGGAATCGATTCGAGTGTCAGCGTATCAACATTCACATGAACTGCGGGGACTTCGTAGGTCGCAAAACGGTAGAATACTTCTTTTGCAAGACCATCTTTGACCAATTGGAAAAACTTTTCGGAAAACATCTGGTCAGCGGATGTCATACAACAGAACGCACCACGTGCATGACGAAGACAAAGATTTTTACCATACGATTCAATCATGTTGAAACCGTGCGGGTTCGGATACGTTTGTTCCATATCGAACACACGGACATTCGTATGGTCAATAATCTTGTCTCGTATTTTGCAACAATTCATTTCGTTGATATTGTCACAAATAAATATTTCATAGGGTATCTCGTATTTTTCGCAATAGTAACGAATGTTCAATATGTATAGGTTAATACGTTCAATCAGGAACTCGTATCCGCGACATATTTTGATTGTCGTTAAAAAGGTAACATAAATGTCAGACATTCAAATCCGATATATTTCTTCATATATACTATATTGACTTATTCCATTTCGTATTTTAACGATGGACCGAACCACTACACGCCGTTTGCGTTCGCGTTCCCAATCGAAATCGCGTTCAATGCCAAAAGAATCCACCACATCCATCGGTTGTAGTCTCGTCTATTCATCTGATGCTAAAAATGGATTATATGGATTACGTCCATTTTCCAATTAAACCTATATTTCTATAGGTCAATCGATTTCATATAACTTACGTTATATTGGGTCATGCATCATTGACCCGAACTGGGAATAATATTTAATTAGTATATTCCGAGCACCATGAACATCTCTATCGAGTTCATAATTACATTTTTCATTTTGACATTTATATATCTTTGAACCACCGACATTGTTCCAAATATGACCACAACATCCACATGTTTTGGTTGTATATTCTTCTGTTACGATAACTAATTTTCTTTTATCTCTTTCACATAAACCTTGTAGTTTCTGTTGGA
>Ga0315900_10000383_pt1 | contig 78866 bp, 75 predicted proteins | sample LakEriMetagenome_FD_203521 | JGI IMG/M metagenome (GOLD analysis project Ga0315900, IMG submission 203521) | Freshwater fungal communities from buoy surface, Lake Erie, Ohio, United States - Buoy 12 MA114 | ecosystem: Environmental > Aquatic > Freshwater > Lake > Lake biofilm | place: USA: Lake... | reverse complement strand
TGCAGCAAGTGGCAATTTAGTTGGAGACCTCGCTCTTTTAATTATTAGATCTGAAGAGCTCAAAATAGCAGCTGCGGCACGTGCTGAAGTACTAAATGCAAAAAAGAAAGAAGCTCAGACGGCAGCGGTTGCTCGACGTAAAGAAATTGCCGAGCAGGCTGAAAAATTGGCAGATAGCACAAGCTGGAAATCAACTCATGAATTCTTCACGAAAGCCTTAGAGGAATGGAAGAATTTGAGTAGATTCGATCGAAAATTGGAACAGGAACTTTGGAAGACTTTTTCTCATGCGCGAAGTTCCTTTGATAAGCGACGTAGAACTCACTTCGCTGAAGCAGCTAAAGTGCGAAATGCAGCCACCGAGATAAAAACTAGAGTTGTCGCAGAAGCTGAGAAACTTAAGAATTCTTCTGATTGGATCAAAACTTCGAATACGTTTAAATCCCTGATGGACGAATGGAAGAAGGCGGGCCGCATCGGTCGAGGAGAAGATGAGAAGCTTTGGGCTACATTCAAATCAGCACAAGATGAATTCTTTACCAGAAAAAAGAGTGATCTAGAGAAAAGAAATGCGTCTCAGTTGGCTAACCTGGAAAAAAAGCGTGGTCTACTGGTGGAAGCAGAGGCAGTGCTACCAATTAAGGACATAGCTGCAGCTAAGAAAACAATGCGCGATATTCATAACCGGTGGGAAAAAATCGGTCATGTCCCAAGAGATTGGATGCAAAAACTTGAGGACCGTCTGAAACTAGTTGAAACAGCAATCAAAGAGGCAGACATCAAAGAGGTTTCAAGGAAAGACCCAGATAAGCAAGCTAGAGCCAATTCAACTTTAAGTTTATTTACCGAAAAGATCAACAAGCTGGAGAAAGAGCTAACTAAGGCCCAGGAAGCTGGTAATTCGGCGAAGGTAAGTGAGTTGATTACCGCTATTGAAGGGCAAAAGCTTTTGCTCTCTGCGGTCGAAGAAACTCTTACAGATTTCGCACGTTAAACACGATAGACGTCGTATACGCCATCTACTCGGCGAACAGCTTGGAGCACTCCATCTAGATGACTGCTGTCAGCTAACTCAAAAGTAAAACGTGACAATGCCACGCGGTCTTTGGAAGTGCTCACGGTCGCTGACAAGATGTTGACGCGCTTTTCACTAAGAACAGAAGTAATGTCAGAGAGCAAACCAGGGCGATCAATCGCTTCGCTTTGAATGTTAACTAAAAACATTCCGCCTAGGGCTTTGTTCCATTTAACTTCAATCAGACGCTCAGCATCAAGCTGTGGGATATTGCTGCAATCCACTCTATGAACAGAAACACCAGATCCTTTAGTAACAAAACCATTGATTTGATCCCCAGGAACAGGCGTACAGCATCTAGCCAACTTAACTAGCACGTCGGCAAGTCCTGTTACTTCAATAGCTGGACGCTCAGCATCTGTGCGCCCCTTACTTGGTAAAACCACACTGCTGGAGATATCTTCCGCTAAACCATCTAATCCCCCATGGGCTTGTACTAGTTTCTTAACTACAACCGACGCTGAAATTTTACCTTCGCCGATATTAAAGAAGAGAGTCTGCAAATCGGGTGATCCAAGTTCTTTTGAAATGATTAAAAGTGCATCCGTAGACATAAGTTTCTTGTACGGCAACCCTTCCCGCCGCATTAACTTGATTAAATCCTCTTTGCCAATCTCAGTTGATTCCTCGCGAGTTTCCTTATTAAACCAAGTTCGAATCTTGCTTTTTGCTCTAGGACTTTGAGCGATATCTAGCCAGTCTCTATTAGGGCTAGGTTCTTGCGCCTTAGATGTGATAATCTCGATTGTGTCGCCATTTTTTAGTGTGTGATCTAGTGGTACTAATCGATTGTTCACCTTGGCCCCAACACATCTATGACCAACATCCGTGTGAACCGTGTATGCAAAGTCAATCGGGGTTGAACCTTTCGGCAAAGCGATCACATCACCCTTAGGCGTGAAAACGAATACTTCTTCCTTGCCTAGATCGTAGATAAGTGAATCCATAAATTCGCCGGAGTCGCTAGTTTCGCGTTGCCAGTCCAACAATTGGCGTAGCCATGCCATGTCGTCTGGCCCGCTCCTATTACCAACAGTTTGATTCTTGTAGCGCCAATGAGCTGCGATACCCCACTCAGCAGAGCGATGCATGTCATGGGTTCGAATTTGAATTTCAACAGGTTTACCGCTTGGACCAATGACTGAAGTATGTAGCGATTGGTACATATTCATTTTTGGCATGGCTATGTAATCTTTGAATCGCCCTGGAACTGGGCTCCACAAAGAATGTACGGTGCCTAAAGCACCATAACAATCCTTCAGTGTGTCTACCAGAATTCGGACACCAACTAGATCGTAAATATCGTCAAAATCATGACCTCTGACGATCATTTTCTGATATACCGAAAAAAGGTGCTTTGGTCTACCTGAGATATCAGCGGAAATTTTTGCTTCCTTGAGCGCCCCAGTAAGACCATCAAAAACTTTGGATAACTGTTCATTACGTGCCGGTGTCCGAGTTTCCACTAGAGATGCGATTTCTTCATACATCTTTGGATACAACGTTTTGAAAGATAAATCCTCAAGTTCCCACTTAATGGTATTCATACCTAATCTGTGAGCAAGTGGAGCATAAATTTCCAGAGTTTCTTTTGCTTTGCGCTCTTGGTTCTCTTTCGGCATAGCATCAATCGTTTGCATGTTGTGTAAGCGATCCGCTAATTTGATTACTAGAACACGAATGTCCTTAGCCATGGCCACAATCATTTTCCGGACGGTCTCCGAAGCAGAAGCTTGTCCGTACTTAACTTTATCTAACTTGGTGACACCATCGACAAGTTGTGCGACTTCAGTTCCAAAATCTCGCTCGATTGCTTCTAGATTGTATTCGGTATCTTCTGCAACATCATGCAGCAGAGCAGCAGCTAGGGTTTCTCCACCCATTCCCAGGTCAGCTAGTATCTCGGCAACTTTTAGTGGGTGTGAGATGTATTTGTCACCAGTTCTTCGAAACTGACCCTCATGCGCTACAGATGCAACCTCGTAGGCTCGAATAACTAATGTGTTATCAGTTTTTGAATGGTATGTTTTTAAGGACTTTAAAACTTGATCGAGTTCTTTGGGTGCGGGGTTAGTTAATTTGGCTATACGAGCCATTAGGGCACGTCTCGAGGATTGATCAACTGGCTGGGTTAGCCCCAACTTCAAATCGTCCGACACGACGCTCCTTGATTCTTCGTGAGCGAAGTGTAAGCCAAAGCCGAACTAGCGAAGTCTGCGTGGTTTGCGCTTTGGTTGATTGCGAGGCCCACCATGCTGTGCATATTTGGCTCTAGTTTCAGCTTTTACCACCAACTGTGGATCTATACCGGTAGTTTCAATTGCCAATCTACGGGCCGAAACTCGCTCTTTGAGGGCCTTTATCTCAGGTTGGCCATCCTTTAATTGAGCTAAGAATGGTGTGGCAATAAAGATTGATGAATAAGTTCCACCAGCAATTCCAACAAATAAAGCAATAGCAAGATCTTGCAATGTTGATGCACGGAGAACATATGCTCCAATAAACAAGATACCAGCGATAGGTAATAAAGCTACAAGAGATGTGTTAATACTTCGGACTACTGTTTGATTAATTGCTAAATTAGCCACTTCATCATAAGTATTTGCTGATTGAAGTAAGACGCCGCGTGTATTTTCCTTTACCTTATCAAATACAACTACTGTGTCATAGAGTGAATAACCCAAAATGGTTAAAACACCAATCGCTGTCGAAGGTGTTACTTCAAATCCGAAGACAGCATAAACTCCGATAGCTATAAGCAAATCATGAATCAAAGCGGCCATAGCTGCAATCGCCATTCTAATCTCAAAATAAATTGAGAGGAAGATCATTACTAAAATCAAAAAAGCAACTAAACCAATGAGAGCCTGACGTGTGATGTCGTCACCCCAAGTTGGACCAACAGTTCGAATTGTAATATCTGAGACATTTGCTCCCGAAATTTCAGAAACAGTTTGGGTAGCAGTCGCTAATTCAGTAGAAGTAAATTCATTTGTCTGAATGGCTAACCTATCAGAGCCAATAGATTGCACAATAATCTGTTCGAAACCTTCATCCTCTAATTCAAGACGCATTTCCTCAGCAGAGATTTTGGAAGATGAGATAAATTCAGTTCCACCCCTGAATTCAATTCCTAGATTCAATCCAGATGTACCCAAGAAGCCAATAGATGTAGCCATTAGTAAGCCTGCGATTGCGTACCAATATTTACGATGACGAATGAACGCAAAAGACTTCGACCCAAAGTACAGTTGATTACCCAGTGCGGCCAAACTAATCATTTGCTCACCCCATCTACTACTAAATTAGCGGGAATACCTGCGCGGAGTTTGCTTGGAGAAATTCCGCTTAATTTTCCATTTGCAAAACGACTCTTACCAAACAGAACGGTCACAGGTCTTGTGAACCAGAATGCCACGAATACGTCAACTAAGGTTGATAGGCCAAGTGCAAATGCGAAACCTTGCACAGCACCAACTGATAGGAAATACAAGACAACTGCAGCGAGCATCTGCACAAAGTCTGCAGCTAGTAAAGTTCTTCGGGCACGCTTCCAAGCAGCGTCGATAGCCGCTCTGGGGGCTTTTCCATCACGAATTTCATCTCGAATTCGCTCGTTATAAACCACAAAAGAGTCAGCGGTAATTCCAATTGCAACAATTAATCCTGCAACACCCGCCAAAGTTAGCGTAAAACCAACCGATCTACCTAGTAAAACCACTGCGAAATAAATCATGGAAGCGGCAAGAGCTAAAGATACGATCGCAACAAGACCAAGCAATCGGTAATAGAGCAATAAGTACAAAACAACTAGGCTCAAACCTAATGCTCCCGCGAGCAAACCAGCGTTCAATTGCTCGATACCAAGAGTTGGTGAAACTGCATTAGTTTCTGCAATATCTAGCGCAATAGGTAGCGCACCATAACGAAGCACTGATGCGAGCGCTTTAGCTTCATCTGGTGTGAATGATCCAGAAATTTGGGCACTTCCACCGAGAATTGGTTCTTGGAAGAAAGGAGCAGAAACAACTAAACCGTCTAGAACTATTCCAAATCGATTAAGCGGATCTGGTTTAGCAGACATGTCGGTTGATGCAGTTGCAAGTGCGGTAGCACCGGCACTGTCAAAATCAAGTGTCACAACCCAAGCGCCAGTGCCGCCTTGAGGTGGAAGTGCTGCCATTGCATCATCAATACGTTCACCTGCTATAAAAGTTGGAGCAAGTAACAAAGTCTCGGCGCCGTCAGTAGAGCAAGTAACCACATATGAATTTGGATCTAGAACTGCACCACCTTGTAGAGCTTCAGCAGAAAAACAAGCAGCGCCTGCAAAAGCAGCTGCAAGCTCGGCTTCAGATCCAGCAGAGGTTGGAATAATTACTGGTGCAGGGGCTGTAGCCGAAGTGTCGTCAACTGGCGCGCTCGAAGTTCGAGCTTGTAATACCGGTCTAAATTCTAAAAGAGCTGTTTGCTTCAATAGTTCGGCAATACCTTGTTGATTAACACCGGGAACCGATACCACGATCGCTGCTTCATTTCCTGAGCCTTGCACAGCAACTTCTGCCTCGGCGACACCAAAGCCATTAACTCGCTGACGCATGATCGCCACAGTTTGGTTGAGTTGATCCGCCGTAATTACGGGGGCTCCCGAAACAATCCTTGGAGTCAAGATAACTTGCGTTCCCCCTTGAAGATCAAGTCCTAATTTGGCAGATGAAGAGGTTCCTGGCCAAAAAACTCCAACCCCCATCGCTAGCGTGATTACCAAAATTGCAATCAGCGCACGCCATGGGCGAGTGCTGGATTTCACGCTCACTTCTTACTCCTTAAGGGCCTGAATTTCACAGGCACGAGGGCTGAGTATTCACTATTCCGTTTTTGAGGCATCCGGCTGGGGCCAGATGTCGTGATTTTGAGCCAAAAACCCCCAAAAAGCAGCAATGACGGCCAGTTATCGAGTTTTAGGATCTGTCAGACCTTGGATTAGGTTCAATCCAAGTTCAGTAGCAATTCGGCCGCGTGCAGATCTGGATAAATAGCCAGCCCTTACTAGATAGGGCTCGACAACTTCAGTAATTGTGCTGGTCTCCTCACCAACAGCTATTGCCAAGGTAGAAAGACCAACGGGACCGCCTTGAAATTGAGTGACTAAGGCATGTAATACGGCGCGATCTAAACGATCTAAACCCGATGGATCAATCTCATATAAGTCAAGTGCGGCTTTAGCAGCCTCCACATTAATTGATCCATCTGAATTCACACTTGACCAATCACGGACTCGTCGCAGCAACCTATTTGCGATACGTGGAGTTCCACGGGATCTTGAAGCTATCTGGTAGGCACCAGGTTGATCAATTTTAAGATGCAGTAATTCCGCGCTTCGAAGAACAATTTTTTCCAACTCTGAAACTCCATAAAAATCTAGGTGAATAGTTAGACCAAATCGATCTCGAAGTGGTGCCGGCAACACTCCTGCTCGAGTAGTTGCCCCAACTAACGTGAAAGGTTGAATCTCCAAAGGTAAAGCCGTTGCTCCCGCTCCTTTGCCAACCATCACATCAACTCGGAAATCTTCCATAGCCAAATAAAGCATTTCAAGAGCGGGCTTTGCGGTGCGATGAATCTCGTCAATAAAAAGCACTTCCCCGTTATTTAAAGAAGTTAACACTGCAGCCAAATCCCCTGCATGAACAATCGCTGGTCCGCTGGTGATTCGAAGTGGCACACCCAATTCTTTAGCGGTGATTGTGGCTAAAGTTGTTTTACCCAAACCAGCAGGACCAGACATCAACATATGATCCGCTGCTGCACCTCGAGATATGGCGGCTTTCAAAGCAACATTCAACTGCTCTTGAGCTCTCTCTTGTCCGACAAACTCCTGCAAATTCGTTGGCCGCAAAGCAGTTTCAACTAAAACTTCATCCTCTTGTGCAGTGGGATCGATTAGGTCCCCATCAAAACTCATTTCTTGGCCAACCGAGCAAGGGCATTTCTTAATAAAGTTGCAGTATCAAGGTTTGGATCAGATATATCCGCTACAACTTCTCTTGAAAGTTTCTCTGGCCAACCAAGTCCAACTAAGGCAGCTATCACGTCTTGGTTTCCCGAAGCGGGTGCAGATTCTAATTTGGCTTTATCTTTCAACTCTAGAATGATTCTGGCTGCACTCTTTTTACCAACTCCAGGAACTGCTATGAGTGCATTTTCATCACCTGAAATTATGGCGGTAACTAATGCATCTGTGCTCAGTACACTTAAAATTACCAATGCTGACTTTGGTCCAACACCAGAAACTGAGTTTAAGTTTCTAAACCATGACCGCTCCTCATTGGAACTGAAACCCAGTATTAACCAATGATCTTCTCGGATAATTAGCTCAGTTGGTACTTTCCAGCTACCACCCAATTTGGCGGTAGCAAGAGCTGAAGAAGTGCACACCACCGAGATCCCAATCCCAGAGACATCCACCACAACCGTGTTGCCATCTATAGCAGCGACTTCGCCAGATACGTAACTAATCATGATCGGACAACCTTAGGGGCCTTTCGGGGTTTCCCGTGGCTTTGAGCGACACTAGCCGAGCGCACACGCCAAGCATGACAGAGTGCTAACGCGATTGCATCTGCCGCGTCTGCTGGTTTTGGAATCGCATCTAGGTCTAACAATCGCTGAACCATCAGGCCTATTTGTTTTTTATCACTTCGACCATTCCCAGTCACACTGGATTTAACCTGTGTTGGGGTGTACATGGAGATTAAGATTTTGCGTTTTGCGGATTCCGCTAAAACTATGCCACTTACCTGAGCCACACCCATCACGGTCTTTAAGTTTGCCTGAGCAAAAACTCTCTCGAGTGACACGGCCTCTGGTTTAAAGGTGTCCAGCACATATTCGATTCGATTGCTAATTAGCAGAAGTCGTGAAGAAAGTTCGGATTTCGAATCGCTGGTAGCAACTTCTAGATGAACTAATGATCCCTTCTTACCAGGACTTGCTTCAACTACGGCTAACCCGCATCGAGTTAAACCCGGATCAACACCTAGGACCCTCACTAGACCTGTGCCATTGCGGAATCTGAAACATCAAAATTTGAGTAAACATTTTGAACTTCATCTGAATCTTCAATAGCTTCGAGTAATTTGAAAATTCTTTCGGCGACATCATCTTCAACAGGGATTGTCAATGAAGGCACAAATTGAACATCAGCAGACTCGTAATCTATTCCAGCATTCTGAAGTGAAGTTCTTACTTTGACCAAATCGGTAGCTTCAGTAATTATCTCAAAGGTTTCTCCAAGATCATTAACTTCTTGAGCTCCAGCATCAAGGGTTGCTTCCAAGATTGCATCCTCGGTAGAACTACTTCTAGAAACCAAGATTACGCCTTTTCGATTAAACAAATATGAGACAGATCCTGGGTCTGCCATTGACCCACCATTGCGAGTAATAGCTACGCGAACTTCGCTTGCAGCCCTATTCCGATTATCAGTTAAACACTCAACTAGTAATGCAACTCCGTTTGGTCCATAACCTTCATACATGATGGTTTGATATTCAGCTCCACCAGTTTCTAGTCCAGACCCACGTTTGACAGCTCGCTCTACGTTATCAGAGGGAACCGAAGCTTTCTTAGCTTTTTGAATCGCGTCATAAAGAGTTGGATTGTGTTCAATTTCTGCTCCACCAATACGTGCGGCAACTTCAATATTGCGAATCAATTTTGCAAACAATTTTGCACGCCTGGAATCAATAATGGCTTTTTTGTGCTTGGTCGTAGCCCATTTGGAATGGCCTGACATGAATACCCCTTTTTACCTTCTCTTGCTGGACTAAGACTAAACCCGCTCTGTGGCCTTTTGAACCATCTGCACGAAGATTGAATGAATCTGGCTCAAGGAATCAAGTTCTGGGTGATAAGCAGTGGCCAGAGCATTGCCTGCTTTTACGGCAACTGGAACTTTTCTTCCCTGATAATCAATGGTTGCTAGCACCTCGACCAAAGGACCTACCGACTCAATTCTTGGTGCTCTAATGAAGACTCCATTTGTAACTTTCCCATCAAGAAAAGTAACTTCAGTTTCGAATGAATCTACTTGACGACCAAAACCATTACGTCTAACAGCAATATCTAGTGCTTTGAATCCAAATTGATCAGAACGTCCGTCCAAGATCTCAGTTGCCAACATGATCATCCCAGCACACGAACCATAAACTGGAAGTTTGGAGTCTATTTTTTGCTGTATTGCTATATCTAAACCCGTTGAAATGCAGAGCATCGAAATGGTGGTTGATTCACCGCCAGGAATGATTAATCCGTCGATACCTTCAAGGTCCAATGGATTTCGAATCTCTTTCACTTGACGAACGCCCGCGTTAACCAGAGCTACACGATGCTCTGCAACATCACCTTGTAAAGCTAAAATTCCAATGATCATGGAATTCTTACCAACCTCTAGTTGCGTACTTCTCTGATTCAGGCAAGGTATCGATATTTATGCCAACCATCGCTTCACCCAATCCGCGAGAAACTTCGGCAATTTTCTTAGGATCTTGATAGTGCAAAGTAGCCTGGACAATTGCACTAGCACGCTTTACTGGATCTCCACTCTTAAATATTCCTGAACCTACAAATACTCCCTGAGCACCCAACTGCATCATTAGCGCTGCATCAGCTGGCGTTGCAATTCCACCCGCAGTGAACAAAACGACAGGAAGCTTTCCAGTTGAAGCCACTTCTGCAACTAGATCATATGGAGCCTGCAAATTCTTGGCTGCCGTATAAAGCTCTTCCGAACTTAATACAGACAAACGCTTGATGTCACCTAGTATCTGACGCATGTGTCGAGTGGCTTCCACAACGTTTCCAGTTCCTGCTTCACCTTTAGATCGAATCATGGCAGCACCTTCAGTTATTCTGCGCAATGCTTCGCCTAGATTCGTCGCGCCACATACAAAAGGAACCGTAAACTTCCACTTATTGATGTGGTTTGCCTCATCTGCGGGAGTTAAAACCTCTGACTCATCGATGTAATCAACACCAAGAGATTGAATCACCTGCGCTTCAACAAAATGACCAATTCGAGCTTTAGCCATAACTGGGATAGACACTGCAGCAATGATGCCGTCGATCATGTCTGGATCAGACATCCGGGCTACTCCGCCTTGCGCGCGAATATCTGCAGGAACGCGCTCTAGTGCCATCACAGCAACAGCGCCAGCATCTTCAGCAATTCGAGCCTGTTCGGGGGTTACTACATCCATGATGACGCCACCCTTAAGCATCTCGGCCATGCCGCGCTTAACTTGGGTAGTACCAACTGATTTGGCTTCGCTCATGATTCACGCCCTTAGTAATAGAGGGCAAGGATACGTTAAGGGGCGAGGTCCGCATTTTGGACCTCGCCCCTTAACTACCTCAACAAAATAGTTTTTTGAGGTTTCTTTAATCAGATCTACCAGTTTGGAGTGATTCCTGGAATCACAACTGGTGCTGCTGGTGCTGCTGCTGGTTTAGCAGCCTTCTTCTTAGCACGCTTTTTAGTAGCTTTCTTAGCAGCCTTCTTAGGTGCTTTCTTCGCTGACTTATTTGCGGCTTTCTTGGCACGCTTCTTAGTTGACTTTTTAGCAGCCTTTTTAGCACGCTTCTTAGTCGACTTCTTAGCAGCCTTTTTGGCTCCACGCTTTTTAGCGGCCTTCTTGGCACGCTTCTTTGCTGGAGCCTTCTTTGCGGTGCGCTTCTTAGAAGACTTCTTAGCAGCCTTCTTAGGTGAACGCTTCTTCGCGGCTTTCTTTGCAGCCACATTACCTCCCGAGTAGGTGCGCCATTTCTAGATCATGACGCGACTGGCATATTCTGAACTAAAACATATGCAAAAAGCAAATATTAGTAATGACATTTCTTGCTGGATTAATCCCGGTTTTGAATTGGAAACAAAGAATCATCAAAATCTACAAAATTTGGAGCCGGTGCTCTGCCAGTTAGTCGAAGCCATCTCGATATCCGCCATGACCGAACGTATCTAGTGGCCCGAACTGCCTCGTTGTGCATGCGGCGCGCGTCTTGTAGTCGTTGCTGAGCGCGTCTTATCTCTAGATTGAGGTCACACCAGGAGAGTTTCTGGGTGAGATGCGACTCGCTCAATAGATGGTTTGCGCTAAAAATTCGTTTGTCTGCCTCTTTTTTTGCCGCTGAAACAGCAGCATTAATCTCTGGATTATTTAACTGAGTTGCCACCTGATAACGCTCATGAATTCTGCCCCAAAGCATGGACCGTGAACTACTAACTCGGCGGTGTAGTTTGTCCAAGCGTCCAGCTACCTGGGAAGCAAAAGCAATAATTACCAGAAGGGAGCAGAGAAGAATTATTCCAAGTGTCATGACCAAGCCTTAAAACTTCTGCCCCAGCGACCTAAAAACAACGATTTCAGATCTTCGGTGACCCGCTCCCCAGCAAGCCTGGCCTGGTCATATGAATCTAAAACTCGAGCAGTTACTAAATCCCAGTCATATTGCCAAACAAGCTCTGATGCGTATCGGCTCTTGGCCGATAGCAAGTTGGGGTTTTGACAAATCCGCAATAATGCTTGAGTTATTCCTTCAACTGAAGGCTCGAACAGCAAACCTGCGGCACCATCCTCAAGAACTAAACTGAATGCTTCAATATTTGAAGCCAATATTGGGGTGCCTGCAGACATGGCCTCGGTAAGAATTATTCCAAAAGATTCACCTGACTGGTTAGGCGCAATAAAGAAATCTGATCCTTTGAGCAGGGCAGCCTTCGTGTGCTCAGAAACTGCCCCTGTAAAGGTGATCTTGGATTTCACTGAATCGGAAAGTTGATCAAACTCTTCTGGTTGATCCCCAGGACCAACTACTACTAATTTAAGTTTCTCAGCATCTGCGGCAACAATCGCAAAAGCCTCCAAAAGCTCAAGCAAACCTTTTCGCTCATCTTCAATTCTGCCTATGAAAAGAATCTGTATCTCATCAGCATCCGCAAATCTCTCTATTGATGAGTTACTGAAAAATTCAACGTCAATACCATTTGGAATGATTAAAGCATCGCCTCCAATATTCTCCAACACAGATCTTCGAGCGAGATCTGAAACTGCCAGCCGAACTGTGCACCTTTCCAGCACTGAATGTGCCAAGAAACTTCCAGATCTAACTGCTACCGATTTGTCATAGGCTGCATGCTGTGTTGCAACAATTGGCCCTGAAGCCGTCCAGGCAACAATTGGTGAGATCGAAACACTCAGCGGTTCGTGTAAGTGGAGAACATCAAAGTCATTGTCTCTAAGCCAAACTTGTGCACGTCTAAAAGCAACAGGATCGAACTTAACTCTAGAAACTGAACCGTTGAATGGGATTGGCACAGAATTACCAGCCGACACTACTTCAGTAGCAGAATCGTCTTGTGTTGGAGCAAAGATTGAGACGGTATGACCCAACTCTCTTAACCTTGCCGACAAGCCCACCACATGTGACTTCACACCTCCAGGTGAATCCCAGTCATAGGGACATACCATCCCAATACTTAGTAGGTCACGCATCCAAAAAAACTCTCTGTAAAACATGCCAATCTTGAGGATGCGAACTTATGTGCCTTGAGAATCTATTGGCGATCTCTTGTGTCACTCGTTTAACTTCCAAATCCTTTGGGGCCAAATATTGTATTTCTATTTCTGGTTCGACCACAATTACTATCCCATCACCATCATTGTAAATTTCAACAGTTACTAAAGCCGCTTTAGTTTTGTAAGCAAGTGATGCAGGTCCCGAAGGAAATGATGCCTTTGAACCAAGCAGATCAACTATTACGCCCGAACTAGACATGTCGCGATCAGACACTAAGGCAATCAAATTTGGTTCATTAAGAGCCGTGAGTAGGTTAGGTACCGTTGAGCGATCTTTTGTTGGAAATGCAACAAAACCAATCTTGGTTCGATAATTCAAGAATGCCTTAAAAACCCGCTCTGGTTTCAAGTGCTCAACGACTGTAAAGATTCTGCCAAGCTTGATAGCAAACCACCTACCAGCAAGGTCCCAATTCCCCATGTGAGTAACAGCAGCGATTACGGGTCTGCCCAACTTGATCTCATCTAGGATTAAACCTTCATTAACGACTCTGACTTTACGCAATACCTCTTGATCAGACCATCGTGGTAGACGAAATACCTGGGACCAATAGCGGGAATACGAGATCATTCCCGCCTCAACTACTGGCTCAAGTTCAGCACCTTCAAGTTTTGTTACAACTGAGAGATTATGACGCAATTGCTGCACCGCTTTGCCATTCTTCGAATACTGAATTCGTGCAATTCGAGCGAAAAGCAGATCACTGATATTTTGAGGCAGTAGTCCAATAAAACGCCAAGCAACTAAGTAGACAAACCCACTCATTTGAGCTGCTCAGATTGATATGCAACTACCAAACGCTGCAAAACGGTGATTGTTGATAGCACTGCTAACGTCAATATGGCGATGTTCAATGCGAAATCTAAACCTAAAGCTTGAAAGCCTGTGCCAACTAATAATAGAATTATTCGCTCTGCACGCTCAGCAATTCCCGAATTAATTGTTATATCCAAACTTTCAGCTTTAGCTTTAACATATGAAGTTAACTGTGCAGAAACTCCTGCTATTAGGGCAGGATAAAGAAACCACGAATCAATATTTGCATAATAGATGATCACTGCACTAAACAGTGCAGCATCTGTTACCCGATCCAAGGTGCTATCTAAAAACGCACCGGCTGGATTGATTCTGCCCGAGATCCTCGCCATAGTTCCATCAATTAGGTCAGAGAAGACAAACAACAAGATAACTAGAGTGCCAACGAAGAACTCTCCTCTAGGGAAAAATACTAATGCAGTTACCGAGATACCTGCTGTGCCAATAAGTGTTACGGAGTTTGGAGTGAGACCAAGTCTTAAAAGAAACTTCGCAACCGGCTCAACAAAAATACCAACAACTTTCCTGGCTTTGCTGTTATCTAACATTTTGGCTAGCTGACTTCATTCCAGGAGCTGGCTAACAAATCACGCAGTTCGGTTAAAAGTTGCGCCAAAATTTTGGTTGACCCAATGATTGGCATGAAATTCGTATCCCCCGACCAGCGCGGGACCAAATGTTGATGAAGATGATCAGCAATTCCCGCACCTGACAACGCACCCTGGTTAATTCCAATATTAAAACCTGCTGCTTTAGATACTTTTCTAAGAACCTTCATGCTGTGCGCTGTTAGTGCAACTATTTCGGCCGACTCAGCAGGGGTGAGATCAGTTAAATCAGCTACATGTCGGTAAGGACATATCAGTAAGTGGCCTGAGTTGTACGGGTACAAATTCATGACTACAAATACAGTCTCACCCTTGAATACAACCAAATCATCGTGTCCTGGCTTAGGAGCCTCACAGAAAACACAGTTCACTGAGCGGTTTTCACCTTGCAGGTAGGGCATTCGATGAGGTGCCCATAAGCGTTCCCAATCGGCGGGCGCGTTCATTAAACCTGTTTTCGGTCTTTGATTGAATCAGTGATGATTCGGATTGCTTCTTCAATAGCAACTGCGTTAACTTGAGTTCCGTCTCGGTATCTAAACGACACCGCACCTTTTGCCTGATCTTCTTCTCCAGCAATCAGCATGAATGGGATTTTCTCCTTTTGAGCATTTCGAATTTTCTTCTGCATGCGTTCATCTGATTTATCGATCTCGACTCGCACTCCGTGTTCACGTAATTGATTTCCGATAAGATCAAGATAAGAATTGAAGGTATCTGCAACCGGAATTCCAATCACTTGAATTGGAGCGAGCCAAGGTGGAAAAGCTCCCGCGTAATGCTCGGTTAGTACTCCCAAGAATCTCTCCACCGAACCAAAAAGCGCACGATGAATCATGATCGGCTGTTGCCGATTCCCATCATTTGCTTGATATTCCAATTCAAACCGCTGAGGTAATTGGAAATCTACCTGGATAGTACTCATCTGCCAGGTGCGTCCAATCGCATCTTTAACTTGCACAGAAATCTTTGGTCCATAAAAAGCGGCACCACCTGGATCTGGAACCAACTTCAGTCCTGAAGCATGTGCAGCTTCGCTAAGCGCTTGTGTTGCCTGTTCCCAGTCAGCATCACTTCCCATTGCTTTCTCAGCATTTTTAGTAGAAAGTTCTAGATAAAAATCGTCTAGACCATAATCTCGCAATAAATTTAGTACAAAATCAAGTAATGACTTCAGTTCACCAGCCATTTGTTCACGTGTGCAATAAATGTGAGCGTCGTCTTGGGTCATTCCACGAACTCGAGTTAGCCCATGGATTACTCCACTTTTTTCATACCTATATACCGAACCAAATTCAAACAAACGAAGTGGCAACTCTCGATAAGAGCGTCCACGAGATTTGTAAATCAAATTATGGAAAGGGCAATTCATTGGTTTTAGGTAGTAATCAACTCCAGGCTTGCGGATAGTGCCATCTGGGTTGAGCTCTTCATCTAATTTCATTGGTGGATACATTCCATCCGCAAACCACTGTAAATGCCCAGAGGTTTCGAAAAGGTTGCTCTTTGTAATATGTGGAGTGTAAACAAACTCGTAGCCTGCTTTTTCGTGCATGGCCCTGGAGTAGTCCTCCATCGCTCTTCGAATGACACCGCCTTTGGGATGAAATACCGGCAGCCCTGATCCCAGTTCTTCGGGAAAAGAAAACAAATCGAGCTCAACACCAAGCTTTCGATGGTCGCGTTTTTCAGCTTCTGCTAACCGATACAGATAACCATTCAAGTCTTCTTTAGTAACCCAAGCTGTGCCATAAATGCGCTGTACGGATGGATTCTTCTCACTCCCCCGCCAATAAGCTGCAGAGGTTTTCATTAATTTAAATGCTTTGATCAATCCTGTATGTGGAATATGTGGACCACGACATAGATCACACCAAACTAAGTTTCCATCCTTGTCGAGATTGTCGTAGATCGTAAGTTCTGCACCCCCAACTTCCATAACTTCATCTGTTGGGGCGCCTTTGATTGAGACAAGTTCTAGCTTGAAAGGTTCTTTAGCCAATTCTGATTTTGCTTGGGATTCGGATACAACTCGGCGAGAAAACTTCTGCTGAGCATTAACGATCTCGCGCATTTTCTTTTCGACTAAATCTAAATCTTCTGGGGTTAACGGATCGATATTGCCAAAATCGTAGTAAAACCCATCGGAGATTGGAGGACCTATTCCTAGATGCGCTTGCGGCCAAATTTGCTGCACTGCCTGAGCCATCACGTGGGCTGTTGAATGCCGAAGAATTGACAACCCTTCAGCGCTTGTTAATTCGACACCTTCAATCACTTCGCCATCTTGGGCTAAAGAAACAAGATCGCGCAGTTCTCCGTTAACGAGGGCTGCTATGAACTTCTTGTCATTATTGAGTGCCGCGGCATAACTAGTCCCTGCGGGCAGCGTTTGTGCAGAGCCGGCAACTTGGACTGTTAACGACACCGCAACCCCTTTGAACTTAGGTGAATCCTCGAGGCTCCAGCCTACCCAATTCAAATTTGCTTTAACGTGTTAACAGCTCTTCTAGGTTTCTAAATCCATCTAAAGACGTGCCGTATTTAACCAAATACCAAGAAACTCCTGCGATAACTAGGAGCCCAAACAAGATGAGAACCTGCCGGCGGATTTTGCGTAGCAGCGGGTCTGACCACCAGGCTGATACAACTTCTATGATGCGTTTTATGGGGCCTAAGGCTCTTCGAGCCCAGGCATATTCACTTGATAGAACCAAAAGTGACAAAATAATAAAAAGCACACCAGGCCCTGGAACTACCAGCATCGCAAGCCCTGCAAGCATAAATAACACACCAGTAGCAATTACTAATAAGTGCCAAACCAGCCAAGTAACCGGGGTTCTAGACATCACTCGCCTTGCAGCCTGCAGGCTGCTTTTACCCCCAGATCTAATTCGCTTTATCACGGTCTAAGTGTAGATCTAAATTACATATTCATCGGGCAAAGATTGATAGTGGTCAAATTTCTTCAGTAAATCTCCAAGCGCTGGCGATTGCGGTATCGCAATTGCATCAATGGACTCAATCAACTGGACCCCGCGGATGCTTGAGACCAAAGCTGCTCCCTGGCTATTGACTAGTTCAGTTTTAAGCAGATCAACTTCCTGAACCCCAAATTGTTCTATCACAATCTGTCTTCCAACTCCTGGCAAACAGCCTGATTTCAAAGTAGGAGTGATTACTAAATCTTTGACAACAAATAACAAATTACTAAAGGCGCCCTCGGCCAAATAACCTTGGGTATTGCTTAGAAGTGCTTCTTGAAACCCAAGTTTTAAGGCACGGTCGTAAGCGACCACAGTTTCTAAATAGGAAACAGACTTAACCGAGTTTAAAATGCTAAATTCATTTCGCACAATCTCTGAATGATGAACCTTAACCGCGTTTCTTTTTGGACTGATTGCCAAAGCTCGAATAAACCAAAATGGCTCTTTACCGCGTTCGGGACCCACGGGCCCAGCACCAGAGGTAACCGTTAGTCGAAGCCTCGCTTGAGCAATATTGCTTTGTTTAAGTTTGTCTAAAACTAATTCAATGGCCGCCAAAATTTCTGTTCGGGCGGGAATCTGTAAATCGATTAATTCAGCGCCAGCGATTAATCGGTTTAGATGTCTGTTCAGCGCAAAAACCCCTTGATCAGTAACTTTCATAGTTTCAAAGATTCCATCACCCACCAAGAGGCCGTGATCGGCAATATCCACGGTTGTTGCATTAAATCCATCAGTTACCGACCAAGTGATGATCATTTAATCGCCAACTTTCATTGCAGCAAGTTTAAGTAATTTACTCGCCTTTAACTCAGTTTCTGCCCATTCACCAGCTGGGTTTGACCCCGAAGTAATCCCAGCACCAGTTCCAAATTTTAGTTGCTTATTACGATACTCAAAAGATCTAATGTTTACAGACAGTTGAGCTTGATCATGATTAATATATCCAAAACATCCGCAATATGCGTTTCTTGAACCTTTCTCAATTTCATTGATTACCTGCAAGGCGGTTGACCTCGGGGCTCCCGTAATAGATGCTGCTGGGAACAATTGCTTAAAAATTTCAGGCCAGCCGATATTCGCACCTATTTCGCTACTTACTGTAGAAACTAACTGAACTAAACCAGGATAATTCTCGGGTTTGAGTAATTCATCAACTTTAACTGAGCCTGTTTTAGAAATTGCCCCAAGATCATTTCGAACCATATCCGTTATCATTATGTTCTCTGATCGATCTTTCTCCAAGATAGATTTTAAATCAACAGCAGTCCCTTTTATTGGGGATGATTTCAATACAGAACCATTTCTAAACAAGAAAAGTTCTGGGCTAGCAGTGACAAACCATATGCCTTCATCATCAAATAGCCCCGGCTCAATATTTATAAAACCTAGATATTTTGCATGATGATGCTGACGCAGTAGTGCATAAAGCCCAGCAGCATTTGGGCGGCCGACGGTCTCAGCGCTTAAAACTCTACACAAATTAACCTGATAAACCCGACCATTTCGAATCTCCTCTTGAATAGCGAGCACACCTAACTGGTATTGCGTCGCATCCATTGAGCTGCGCCAATTTGTGACTGGATCCCAGTTAATGGCAAGTTCTCCGGTGTATTTAGTTCTGGTGTTGAATCGAACTGCTTTGAATTCACCTTCAAAAGTATTTAGAACTATCCAATTTCCAGGTTCAACCAATTTCGCAGGATCTAAAACCATCTCGAGCGGTTCTGACCATAGTTCATCCCCAACAACAGCGATGGATGCATGCATCGTGGCTCCTATTGTGGGTTTGGGCTAGGAGCACTCCCCGATCAATCCCAGCAACGCTCCTGCGGTGTATCTTTGCCCGGCTCGAGCGTAATCGCTAGGGCAATGCGGACGTGGCTCAGTGGTAGAGCATCACCTTGCCAAGGTGAGGGTCGCGGGTTCGAATCCCGTCGTCCGCTCGTAATTTCCTTCGGGATTTACACGGTGGAGTGGCCGAGAGGCGAGGCAGCGGCCTGCAAAGCCGCGTACACGGGTTCAAATCCCGTCTCCACCTCTGCACTTGATTCACTGCGGGCGGTTAGCTCAGTTGGTTAGAGCGCTACCTTGACATGGTAGAGGTCGGGGGTTCGAGTCCCTTATCGCCCACAAGATGCTCGAGATCGTTTTGATCTTTTTGGTGTGAGTTTATGGAACCAGGAGTTGAGCACAGATGAAGACAGATTCCAACTTGTCGCCCTTGGCTCATTGGCCCAAACAGCAATTCTTTGTGAGAGCCATTTGGGTTGAATCATTTGATGGATCTATTGCCGGCAGCGATTCAACTAGTGCTTCACTTAGTAACCAAACTGATCGCCAATATTTCAAGCAAGTACGAGCGGGTGCGGACCTATCAGTTATCGGGGCTAAGACTGTGCGCTTAGAAGATCCACCAGCTGGTCCCAAAAAAACTCTAGTAATCTCTTCAAGAAATGATTTGAATCCAACCTTAAGAGTTTTTGCTTCTGATCAAACCTATCTAGTCTCAAAGAATCCTCTCTCTTTTGCTAAAAGCGTTTATGCCCAGCTTCCGCTCAAAGGTGACTCGCTGAAAGCATTACTTAAAGATATGGACTGCGAGAGGATTTTGGTCGAAGGAGGAGCAGAAGTATTTAACCTGTTTTTGGAGTCTGATTTGATTGATGAATGTCTAATAACCATCTCCCCTAAATCTGGGGATAGTTCTCAACAGGTGCATCTATCTGATTATCCCTTTAAACTTTCCCAAGAAGTAATTATTGATGAGTACCGTTACCAAAGTCATTTAAGGCAGGCATAGTGTTTATGAAACCAGATGGTTCCAAATCTATTTCAGATCCCTTGAATGTTGGAAATGACAAGTGGAAACAAATTCTTTCCAGTGAAGCTTACGAAGTTCTGCGACAAGGTGGAACTGAGCCAGCATTTGTAGGTAAATTCACTGACAACCAAGAACCCGGAGACTATCTTTGTGCTGGCTGTGATGCTTTGATATTTCGTTCAGCCGAAAAATTCCACTCTGGTTGTGGGTGGCCTTCTTTTTTTGATGCTGCCCTACCTGGTGCAGTAACCGAACTAGTTGACGCTAGTCATGGCCGCATCAGAACTGAAATTCGATGCAGTAAATGTGATAGTCACTTGGGTCATGTTTTTGAAGGTGAGGGGTATGGAACCCCAACCGATCTGCGTTACTGCATCAACTCCATTTCCATGAAATTTGTGCCAAGCGTGTAACTCCTTTCCCTCGAAAACACATTCTTAGAATTTAAAAATAGGGCGAGTTGGTTGCCATTTAAGCTTCAAATTAACTTAGGTTTATCTGGTGCTAACCCCTGAAAACTTCCTCCAGGTAAAGGCCAACGCGGTCCTTAGGAGTGAACTAACCATCTTGGATGCGCCTGCACCAGCCAGGCTTGCTCCTTATGCATTGTCTTACTTGGGTGAAATCGAGCAAGATCATGCATTTGCCGACTCTCGTATAGTTTTAATGTTCAATCCTGCTGGAGACCCTTCTTGGAACGCAACTACCCGCATCGTTCTTTTTGTTAAATCCGAAGTTGAAGACGAATTAGCTGAAGAACCACTGATTTTAGAAATCGGCTGGCAGTGGCTTACTGAAACTTTGGAGAAGTTTGATGCCCATCCTCTTGATCTCTCAGGAACTGTAACCAGAACTTCATCCAAGGGATATGGATCTATTGATGAACATAGTCCCTCTTCGATTGAGATAAGAGCATCTTGGAGCGCTGTCGATGAACTGAAATTGGCCAATCATCTAACCGCTTGGTCTGAAGTAGTTTGCCTAACGGCAGGACTTTCGGGGCTTGAACCAGGCGTCACCCAATTGAGGTCTAAGTCAAAGTAGGTTTTAGTTGAGTGTGTGGTAATTCACTTGATACTGGCAACTTGAAATTTGACAGCATCGATTACCTGCGGCGCATAATTACTTGTGTAAACACTGCTGGTTTGGAGGTGGTTATGCAACCGGGCACCTTCCCTACTACCCGAGTGCTGCCAACACCAGGTAGTTCGTTACCACTTACCAAGGTACTAGTTTTAAGTCCCAGCCCTTATCGCAGATTGAGTGTTTGCGAGTCACTAACCAAACAATCTGTGGAACATCCAATCGAAGAACCAACGCCAACATTCGCAAAGCAGCGAAGTAAACACTTCCCAATTCAGGTGTTGGTCTTTGATTGGGATGTCCTTGAGGCTCCTTTTCAAGAATTAGTTAGACATCTGAATCAAAAACGCATGATTGAGTTAGTCGGAATTGGCAATAATGACGAAATACAAACTCTTCAGCGCAATCTAAAGTTCGGTGTAAGGGGAAGTGTTCTAGGCATTAGCCAAGAGTTGGACGAGTTCTACACCCCGATTCCAATCACTGAAACTCAAGGAACTTTGATTCAACTGATTTCCCAGGGCTACACCAATGCCGAAACAGCCAAGATGGTGGGGCGCAGTTATCACACAGTCAGAACCCATTTACAAGTAATGCGTGAAAAAAATGATGCTCATAGCAAATCCCGAATCACCTATCTAGCTGTTAAGCACCATGTTGTGGACTAGCAAAGAAGACAAAGCGCTCTAGTCTTAGCCAATGACTGAAGAGCCAACAATAGAATCAGTTCTTAGGGTTCATCCTTTAGCTGAAGTGAGTTCGGTAATAGATGATGCTACCCAACTAGAAATAGCTATTGCTGACTTAGCTCAAGGCACTGGGTATCTAGCAGTTGATGCTGAACGAGCGTCTGGTTACAAATATTCACAGCGCGCCTATTTACTTCAGTTGCACCGTTCAAATTCTGCAATTCATTTAATTGATCCAATTGGGCTAGATATCTCCAAACTGGTTGAATTCATGAATCCAATTCCGTGGATATTGCACGCGGCAACTCAAGATTTGCCTTGTTTAAATGAAATTGGCTTGCATCCTAGAAAATTGTTTGACACAGAATTGGCTGCCAAAATTCTTGGTTTACCTAAAGTTGGGCTAGCAACCCTAACTGAAACCCTTCTTAACATCTCGCTGGCCAAAGAGCATTCTGCAGTTGATTGGTCGATTAGGCCTTTACAGCAATCTTGGTTAACTTATGCCGCTTTGGATGTAGAACTACTTCCTGAATTGCATCAGGTTCTAAGTAAAATGTTGCTTGCTAGCAATAGAGATGACTGGGCCGAACAAGAGTTTGAGCACTTAAAACAATTCAGACCCAAACCCCCCAATCCTGAAGCTTGGCGAAAAACCTCAGGTATGCATGAACTAAGAAACAAACGTCAAAAGGCAATAATTAGAGAACTCTGGCAACTGCGCGATGCAATTGCGCAAGACTTAGACATAGCGCCAGGCAAATTACTAAACGACCGAGTCCTAATAGCAATTGCTAAAAATCCTCCAAAAGCAGCAGCTGACTTAAGTCTTATGCATGGAATAGCAAAGAAGCCTATTGATGATTATCGCGATCAACTCTTTGCACGCTTAAATGTGGCGTTAACCCTGCCAGATGATCAATTGCCCATTTCCGTTCGAAAGGATTCGCCAGTTCCCCACCCTAGAACTTGGCCTGAAGTTAAACCAGAAGCTGCAAAGCGATGGAATTTAATTAGAACAATTGCCAACCAAGCTGCAACTGATGTTGGAGTTAGTCCTGAAGTTTTAATAAGCCCAGAAATTCTTAAGCAGTTTGCCTGGCACGGATTAACAAACTATTCAAAAGCCTTGATTGAAGCGAGGTTGCTTGATCTTGGATGCCGTCCATGGCAAATTACTTGGAGCTCAAATTTGGAGCCAGTACTTTCTGAAATGAAATCAAACTAAGGCAAAGTAATTACTTACGCCACTGGTCGATGATCCATTCAAATCCAGTCAGCACTACATAGACCATAACTGCTACAAATACTGACGTGCGGATAGCTTCTGAGAAGGTGAGTCTGTTTGGGTCTGATTCACCCCAGCCATAAGTTGTTAAAAAGGCAAATATTGCCAGCGCTAGCGCGGCATAAACTTTGGATCGACGTGGCATTCCCCTAGATTACTCGACATGAGCGGAGCGCTGGCATTAGTTGGGTCTGGTGAGTACTTACCAGAAATGCAAGATCTTGAAACCAGGTTGATCAATTCCGGTCTGGGTAACGGCTGTTCAAATTCCTACGTTCAGTTAGCAACCGCAGCAGGTGCAGAAAGTCAATCCAGACTTGATCATTGGCAAGCTTTGGGAAGAGAGCAAGCTAATCGAATTGGGGCTAAACCTATATTTTTGCCTGTTTTTGAACGAGAACATGCTTTTAATGAATCAATTATCAAGTTAATTGATAAACCAGCACTGATTTATTTTTCAGGCGGAGATCCAAGTTACTTAGTGAAATCCTTAGTAAATACACCACTGCTTGCAAAAATTCGTCAATCATGGATGTTGGGGTCTGCTGTGGCTGGCTGCAGTGCTGGCGCGATGGCGATGGGCTTCGATGTTCCCAATTTCTTTAGACCGGTTCATGATGGAATTACCGGATTCAATTTTGTTGGAAAGATAAGAACTATTCCTCATTTTGATAAATATTTTGGATGGGTACCAGATTCTGCTGCGAAATTTGTAACAAGAGCACCCGCTAATACGACTGTTCTAGGAATTGATGAGTTAACAGCATTAGCGATTGGAATTGATAGTGACAATTGGCAGGTGTATGGACTAGGGCATGTCCATCTGCTCAAAGGGGACCCTCTAGGCAAGTTTTCAGCAGGTCACAGGTTCTTGGGTGGGTCGCTGTCTTAAGTAGTTTTTGATGGGTTATGGTTCTCCAGTTCCACTCACTAGAACGTTAATTGCGTTCACTTGCGAGTCTTTGTTGTAAATAGACCGAATCAGGGTCATTTTGAGACGCGCTAGTCGTCTCGATAGGTATTAGTTATGTCATTTTATGATCTTGGGGTTAAACCTGCGCTGGTTAAGGTATTGAATCAGGGAGGAATCACCGAACCATTTCCAATTCAGAAGGCAACATTGCCGGATGCAATTGCTGGACGTGATGTGCTGGGGCGAGGACAAACTGGTTCTGGCAAAACTATGGCATTTGGTCTTGCATTATTAACCAGACTTGCAGGCAGACAAGCCAAGGCACATAAACCTCTTGCACTCATTTTGTCACCAACTCGCGAGCTGGCCATGCAGATTAACGATGTGCTAACTCCACTAGCTAAATCAGTTGGTTTAGACACGCGACTGATTGCAGGTGGAATGCCTTACGCCAAGCAGATTCAGGCGTTACGCAAGGCAGTACCGATTTTGATTGCAACACCAGGAAGACTTATTGACCTTATTGAGCAGCGTCACTTGCAGTTAACTGATGTCGAAATAGTTGTACTAGACGAAGCCGATCAAATGGCTGACATGGGCTTTCTACCTGTCGTGAAAGAAATTCTTGACCAAGTTAAGCCAAATGGTCAGCGCCTTCTTTTTAGTGCAACCCTGGATCGTGGTGTTGATGGATTGGTTAAGAAGTACCTCAAGAACCCAGTTCAGCATTCGATACATTCCGACAAAGCATCTGTCTCTACTATGGAGCACCATGTGTTAGTGATGCACCATGAAGACAAAGATGAAATTACAGCTCAAATTGCTGCTCGAACCGGCAAAACAATCATGTTCGTTCGCACTAAGCGCAATGCTGACAAACTATCCGAAAAATTAGCTGCCAAAGGAGTTCCAAATGGAACTTTGCATGGTGGTAAGACTCAGGCTGTTAGAACTAAAACATTGGCTGCCTTTAAAAGTGGGTTAACTCCTGTATTGGTAGCTACTGACGTGGCAGCCCGCGGAATTCACGTAGATGATGTTTCTTTGGTAGTCCATGTGGATGCTCCAACAGATCCTAAAGATTATCTGCACCGAGCTGGTCGAACTGCTAGAGCTGGTGAATCAGGAGTTGTTGTAACGTTAACAACTACTAAAGCTCAAAACACTGTTCGAGGACTAACCAAACAAGCGGGAGTTGACCCAAATTTTGTTCGGGTTCGACCTGGTAATCCCGATTTAGCAGCAATCACTGGAGCTCAAAAACCATCTGGTGTTCCTTGGGCGGCACCTGCCGCACCTGAGAAACAACCAGCTCAGCGACGGAGAAAATCCAGGCCAAGACCAAATGAGCGTAGGCGCAGGCCCAGGTAGTTTTATTTACCAAGCAACTTAGAGAAAAAACCACCGGTTTTCAGCTTGGTTGAATTAGCTTTTTCGCTACCTGTTGCGCATGAACATCTTTGATTCTTTGGTACTCCAGCAAGTGCTTGTTCAATGTGTTGACCACAACCTGACCAAGTTGGTTTCTTGCATTTTCTACAAGTCGTACGTGAACACATTTAATCGACCTTTCGGATATTTCTTCCTTAATGAGCCTGTTTGGCCACCGAGATTTGTTTAGCTTTAATCAACTTCTACTGCGCTTTACCAAAGCCTGATCCCATTGCTCTCTTAATGGATGCTCGGCTGGGCCAACTTCAGTGATTATTCGCATAAGACGTGCCATAAATTCATCGCGGTTTTTATCTAAAACTTGCTTCTCATCGGCAGTTGGAATGAACCCATCAAGTTCACCATTATTTAGCTTGCCAGAACGCACTAACATCATCTCGAGCGCTCGTATCCTGGTGCTTGCTACGTGTAGATCCATTCCTAGCTCCAAAACCAAGTCAAACAGTTTGGAGATTTGTTCATTCCCGAAGAAATCGAATTCTTTTGACATTAAGCCACCTTCGTTGCTTGCAAGACACACCACGGGAAATGCCAATCAGTTCGTTCCGGCCAACCTTGCGGACTCAAACCTTCTGCACGCTCGTCAAAAGGCACCCACTTGGCATCTTTGAGTCCTAAATCTGTGCAAACCTGCACTAAATCGGTGTCGAACAGGTCGCGAAAATATGGTTCGTTGTTGCGTTCAGCATGCTCGTAAACAGTTGCGTCGCGAACTGGATCTCCAGTTGGCTGAAATTCCAAAAACCGAATTACTCCCCCGGGCTTTAATAGCCGAGCCGCTTCTTCTACTGCTTCAATAATCGCTTTTTTTGGCATTTCATGCAAAATCATAGTTCCAGTAACTAGGTCAACAGAGCTGTCTGGAAGATTCACCTTGCGTCCATCTTCTTGCCTAAAGTGGATTGGTAGCCCTTCTGCAGCAGCTTCAGCGTGTGCAAGTTTTAAACCAGGTGCTGCTAAATCAACGCCAATAACTTCTGCTCCTGGGTAGCGACTAACCAATGGTCTAGTGCTTTTACCGAAGCCACAAGCGATATCTACAACTCTTGCATTTGCTGGCAGGTCAGGCAAAGCCGTATTTGCGAACAGTTTATGGAATTTATATCCATCGTTGTCTCGAAGCATCACAATTCTGGCACCAAATTGATAAACATAAGCCGACAAATCATCTGAGTAAAAACTTCCTGGCTGCATGTGAATGTCGGTATCTGTGTACCATTTTGGAAGTTTCAAGTCTGGGTTCAATTTCAAAGTACCCGCGGTTGATGCCGGCTCGGTGTGTAACTGTCCAAGTAATTCGTCGCTACATCTAAACACAACGTCACTACCCAGACGCCACATCATTTTTTGACCAATTCGCTCCAGATGACTAAACCATGGATACAACTTAATCATCTTTAGTTTTTTCTCACCTTCCTTAGGTGTCCGAACCTTCTTTCCTGAATTCTCAAATTCTGATATAAATGCTGGGTAAACAGTGTCAGCCCAGCGCTTGCGTAATGACAGGATGAAATCAGCACTGGATCGCTCGTCGAGGGTCAACATTTGGTCAATGTCTCTCATTGTTTCCCTTTCGCAATTGATAAGGAGTAACAGGTCCAAGTTAGCACTTCTATTCCCACAAGAGCAATAGGAGTACTGATTATATGAAAAACCCGATGGGTTACGCCACCAAACTTCTTAGTACATATTGCAAAATGCCGCCATTTCGGTAGTAATCAGCTTCCCGAGGTGTGTCAATTCTCACCTTACACTCAAATGCTTTGCGAACACCACTTTCGGAGACAGCCTCGATCGAAACTGTTTTAGGAGTGGTTAAATCATTCAATTGTTCAATCCCTGTAATTTGGAAAGTTTCAGTGCCTGTTAATCCCAGAGTTTCAGCATCTTGTCCGTCTAAATACTGCAACGGTAAAACTCCCATGCCAACAAGATTTGATCTATGGATTCGCTCATATGACTCAGCTATCACGGCTCGCACTCCAAGCAGTGCTGTGCCTTTTGCAGCCCAGTCTCTAGATGAGCCTGATCCGTATTCCTTCCCAGCCAAGACAATCAGCGGAATATCATGATCAGCATAATTCTGGGCAGCATCATAAATTGGCACTGCGGGCTTTTCTGGATTGGTAAAATCGATAGTTACCCCACCCTCAGTTCCAGGGGCTAGCAAGTTGCGCAATCTAATATTGGCAAAAGTGCCTCGAATCATGACTTCGTGATTTCCACGTCTAGATCCATATGAGTTAAAATCTTTTGAATCAACTCCATGTTCCTGCAAATATCTTCCTGCAGGTGAATCTTTTTTGATATTTCCAGCCGGTGAGATGTGATCAGTGGTCACTGAGTCCCCTAGCTTGGCTAGCACTCGAGCCCCTTGAATATTGGAAACTTTGGTCAATGATTTCTGCATGCCATCAAAGTAAGGGGGTTTACGAACATAGGTACTGTTTTGGTCCCAAGCAAATACTTCGCCAGTAGGCGTTGGAAGTTGCTGCCAATTTTGATCCCCTTTGAAAACGTCTGCATATCTGGTAGTAAACAACTTCGTATTAATCGATTCAGAAATAGCAGTAGAAATTTCTTGGGTGCTTGGCCAGATATCTGACAACATAACTGGTTGCCCATCCTTACCAATGCCTAGCGGTTCACTAGTTATATCAATGTCCATGGAACCAGCAATCGCATAGGCGACCACTAGCAGTGGACTTGCTAAATAATTGAGCTTCACATCAGGGTTTATTCGGCCTTCAAAATTTCTATTTCCACTTAAAACAGCAGCAACCGCCAAATCAGCCGATTGAACAGCAGCTGAAATCTCTGGCTCCAACGGGCCTGAGTTTCCAATACAAGTTGTGCAGCCATAGCCAACTAGTGAGAATCCAAGATCACTTAAAGGCTTACTTAATCGAGCATTATTTAAGTAGTCCGTAACTACTTGTGAACCTGGGGCCAGTGAAGTCTTTACCCATGGTGCTCGCTTTAATCCAAGGGCCACAGCTTTTTGAGCAAGTAATCCTGCACCGAGCATCACTTCAGGGTTAGAAGTATTTGTGCAAGAAGTTATTGCTGCCACTACAACTTTGCCGTGTGTTAAATCGAACTTCTCTGAATTCAAACTAACTGCTGCACTTGCATTTGGATTATCTGTGTAAGTGGCTAGCGCAGACTTAAATGCAGTTTTTGCTTCTGTGAGCAAAATTCGGTCTTGCGGTCTTTTTGGTCCGGCAATGGATGGCTTAACCGAGGCAAGGTCAAGTTCGATCTTCTCAGAATAGCGAGCCTCAAATTCGGGCTGATGCCATAAACCTTGAATCTTCGCATACTTTTCAATTAATTCTATTTGTGATTGAGTTCTTCCTGTTAACTTTAAGTAATTCAAGGTTTCGTCATCAATTGGGAAGATGGCAACTGTAGATCCATATTCTGGTGACATATTTCCAATGGTCGCACGGTTAGCGAGTGGAACTGCGCTAACTCCATCACCATAGAACTCCACAAACTTACCAACAACTTTATGGTTTCGTAATTGTTCCGTTATGACCAGGACTAAATCAGTAGCAGTAACTCCAGGTTGTAATGCACCTTTTAATCTGAATCCAACAACTCTTGGAATAAGCATAGAAACTGGCTGACCGAGCATCGCAGCCTCGGCCTCAATACCACCAACTCCCCACCCCAAGACCCCAAGGCCATTAACCATGGTGGTGTGCGAGTCGGTACCAACACAAGTATCTGGGTAGAACTGACCATCACGATGCATGACAACACGAGCCAAATTTTCAATGTTCACTTGATGCACAATGCCAGTGCCAGGGGGAACAACTTTAAATTCATCAAATGCACCTTGACCCCAGCGCAAGAATTTGTATCTTTCATTATTTCGTTCATACTCTAGCTGCACATTTAAAGCAGCAGCATCAGGGCGATTGAAATAATCCACAATCACAGAGTGGTCAATGACCATCTCCGCAGGAGCTAGTGGATTGATTCGCTGTGGGTCTCCTCCAAGATCTTGCACAGCTTCCCGCATGGTTGCCAAATCAACTACACATGGAACTCCTGTGAAGTCTTGCATAATCACTCGAGCGGGGGTGAATTGAATCTCCACATCTGGTTGCGCTGATGGGTCCCAGGCTGCTAATGATTCGATCTGCTCTTTGGTTACATTTAATCCATCTTCAGTTCTAAGAAGGTTTTCTAGCAGAATTTTTAAACTAAAAGGAAGATCTTCTGCGTTGGGTAGAACTGCAAGCGAAAAATACTCGCCACTTAGCTCTCCAACAGTAAGTTGAGTTTTCGCTTCAAAACTATTCTTTGAGGACATCTCGACCTCCTTCGGGTCTAACTCTAATTCTAAAGTATCTTGACGTCAAGATACTTTAGATAGATGTACAACCGTTTCGATGTGTGCAGTCATGGGGAATAGCAGTAACGGCTGAATAACCTTGATCTGCCAACCAAGATCGGCAAAACTACGAAGATCTCGAGCGAGCGTTCCGCTATCGCAGGATACATAAACGATTTGATTTAAGCTTGCGATCGAATTTAATGACCGAATTACTGAGTTGTTAAGCCCAGATCTTGGTGGGTCCAAAACAACCTTGTTAAAAACTGGTCGACTCTTTAAGAATATAGCCACATCAGATTCAACTGTTTGCACGTTATCAAAATCCTTGAGGTTCTGATCAGCTGCCTTGTTTGCTCTATGATCGAGTTCAACTGCAGTTACTAAGCCATCCCTGCCGATCTTTCGAGCAATTGGTAAAGCGAAAAGACCCACACCTGAGTAGAGATCACCAATTTGGTCTCCACTCATTGGATCCAAAAACTTTAAGACAAAATCAATGAGTACTTCTGGAGCATCCTTGTGGACCTGCCAAAAATCTCCGGCAGGAACTACCCATTGTCCGTGACGATTGCTGTAACTAATTTGAGGGACAATCTCTCTATCAGTCAAGACTAATACTTCATCGCTGCCAGCAACTAAGGTGATTTCAGAACTTGGTCGCCAATTTGAAGTGGTGATTTCATTCAATCTAGGTTCAGCAATCAAGCACTCATCAATAGGAACTAATTCATTGGAGCCATGTTTACGCATGGCGCTTTCCCCATTATTAGTTGTTGCGTATCTAACTCTTGATCTGTAACCCAAACCTGTTTCGCCTGGAACACTTAGCACTGGCTCTATATTGATCTGATCAAATTTTCCAATCCGGTTGAGCTGATCTTGAATCACTTCTCCATGCAACTGAACTTGAGTTTCTATGGAAGCGTGCTGCCAATCACACCCACCACAGTTCCCGGCATATTTGCACGGTGGTGCAATTCTTAAAGGTGATGGTGTTATCACTGAGATTAAGTCAGCAATTAGAAAGCGCCCACCCTTGCCCTCTGAGGTAATTTCAGCATTGACGATTTCACCTGGCAGTACACCACGAATAAACACAACTCGATTTTCATGCCTAGCCACGCATTGCCCGCCGGCTGCATATCTCAAAATCTCTAACTGAATCATTCTGCGGGGCTAAAACGCTCGCTAGATTCCAACTGCCATGGGACGTTTGTAACAACTACACCAGGGATCAGACGTAACCTGGTCTTCAAACGCAATGCACTTTGATTGTGCAATAGCCGCTCCCACCATGCCCCCACCACATACTCTGGCAAGAAGACCACGATCAAATCTCGCGGTGAGCTTAATTTGATGTTAGATACATATTCCAAAATAGGTCGAGTCATCTCTCGATACGGAGAGGCCAGAATTCGCAGTGGTATTGGAATTTCACGCCGGTCCCATTCTTGGGTTAAAGCATCCGCCTCTTCTTCATCAATACAGACGGTTAATGCCTCTAATGTGCTTGGCCTAGAAGCTCGCGCATAGGCGATGGCCCGCAAAGTTGGTTTATGAATCTTGGAAACCAAAATTATGGCGTGTGTTCGACTCGGCAAAGCAAAGCCATCTTCATCAAGCGGCTTTAACTCATCCCGAACTGATTTGTAATGTCGATTAATACCAGACATAACTAACCAAATTGCTGGAATGAGCAGACAAACAATCCATGCACCATGAGTGAATTTAGTGGCTAAAACGATTATGACAACTGATCCAGTGATTACAAATCCAACAGCATTAACAATGCGAGAGCGCTTCATCTTGTTAGCTGCTTCTCCAGTTGTTTCCTTTAGTAACTTCGTCCAATGTTTAATCATTCCAAGTTGACTCAAGGTGAAGGATATGAAGACACCCAGGATGTACAACTGAATTAATCTCGTAACCGAAGCGTCAAAAATCCAAACCAACAAAATGGCTGCTCCAGCCAAGCTCATGATGCCATTTGAAAAAGCTAAGCGGTCTCCCCTGGTATGGAGTTGTTTTGGCAGGAATTCATCTCTTGCCAATATTGAGCCCAAAACCGGGAATGAACTAAATGCGGTATTTGCAGCTAGAACCAAAATTAGGGCAGTGATAAATGAGATATAGAGGAACCCTAAATTAAATGATCCAAAGACAGCGTCAGCGATTTGGGTAATTACTGTTTGTTGATGTGCACCCTCGGGAAGCCCGATCAAGTACTCTGGTGATTCAGCAATCTTTACCTCAGTGAGCCTGGCTAGAAGAGTTAGTCCCATGAAAATGGTGCCAGAAACAAGTCCCAAAAGCAGAAGTGAGGTGGCAGCATTTTTTGATTTTGGGTGCTTAAATTGTGGTACACAATTACTTAATGCTTCCACTCCCGTTAAAGTTGTACAACCACTTGCAAATGCTCTCGCCATTAAAAAAACTAACGCAAACCCTGTGAAAGAATGTTCAGCAACAAGTTCATATCCACTAGTTGGAGCAAGCATCACATCTCCCACAGCATATCTATATAGCGCAACACCAAACATAACGAAAACACCTATGAGGAATCCGTAGGTTGGGATTGCAAAAAGCAAACCAGATTCTTTGGTGCCACGAAGGTTTATAACTGTCACGAGGACAATAAGCGTTACTGCAACTAAAACTTTGTTTTCATTCACAAACGGAAATGCAGACCCGATGTTATCCACTGCAGCGCTAATTGAAACTGCAACAGTCAAAACGTAATCAACTAGTAATGAACTACCAACAACCAAACCAGCTTTTTTCCCGAGGTTGTCACTGACAACCTCGTAGTCTCCTCCACCGCTTGGATAAGCGTGCACGTTTTGTCGATAAGAGGTGACCACAACCGCCATGACAACTAATACGCTCATAGCCACAATTACTGAGTTGGACAGAAGGGCTATGCCGCCAAGAGATAGCACTAACAAAATCTCTTGTGTGGCATAAGCGTTTGAAGACAAGGCGTCCGAGGCAAAAACTGGGAAAGCGATCCGCTTAGGCAATAACGTGTCGCCTAGCTTGTCACTCTTAAGTTTTCGGCCGATTGTGAGTCGCTTTGCGGCATCAAGCATTGAGGTCATTGCCTAAAGCGTATCCCCTCGCATTGAGGGTAGGCTTTAAGTCCCAAGACTTGAGAAATGGTGTCCTGTAGATGCACGTAATTGTTATGGGCTGCGGCCGGGTAGGCGTATCGGTAGCCTCAAAATTGGCAGCCGAAGGTAACTCAGTTGCCATTATTGATCGAGATACCGCTTCCTTTAGGTCCTTACCAGCAGATTTTTCAGGACGCACAGTTAAAGGTGTGGGATTCGATCTAGATACCCTCAAAGAAGCTGGGATAGAAACTGCTGATGCGTTCATTGCGGTTTCTTCGGGTGACAATTCAAATATCATCTCAGCAAGAGTGGCTCGCGAAAAATTCAAGATCAAAATCGTTATTGCACGCATTTATGATCCACGCAGAGCTGAGGTTTATGCCAGGTTAGGCATTCCTACAATTGCGTCAGTCGCTTGGTCAACTCAACAAATTTTGGGTTTGATGCATCCCCAAACTCCTGTGGCGTTATGGCATGATGCCAACGACTCGATTAATGTCACCGCGATTCAGCCAGATCCTTCTTGGATTGGAAAATCTCTTGGACAGATTGAATCCATGATCGGTGCGCGAACTGTTTGTGTTCAGCGAAATGGTCAGAATATTCTGGCATCATCAGAACTATTAATCCAAGACGGCGATCAGCTTGCGATTGCACACAGCAGCTTGGACCAAACAAGTGTCGATGCTCTACGCACCCAATCAAGGACTAGTAAATGAAGATTGCAATAGCAGGCTCTGGAAAAGTTGGTCGAGCTTTGGCCAAAGACCTGCTTGGAAATGGCCACAAAGTATTGATGCTAGATAGTGACCCTGAATGTCTAGACCGCAGAGACATTGAGGGCGCTGAAACAGTATTAGGTGATGTTTGTGAGATCTCAGTTTTGGAACGCGCGAACCTGAATGATTGTCAAATCTTGGTTGCTGCCACGGGTGACGACAAAGTCAATTTAGTGGTTTCATTGCTTGCCAAGACAGAGTTTGGAGTTTCAAAAGTTGTAGCCAGGGTTAATCACCCTAAGAATGAATGGCTATTTGATTCAACTTGGGGTGTTGACGTTGCGGTGTCAACGCCACAAATCTTAGTTTCGTTAGTTGAAGAAGCCGTGAGTGTTGGAGATTTAATTAAACTCTTCACATTCAAAATGTCTGGTGTTGACTTATTGGAACTAACTCTGCCAGCAGATTCCCCAGTAGTTGGTAAACGAGTTGGTTCTATAAATTGGCCAATGGATACTTCGCCTGTTGCCATCCTGCGAGACGCCCGAGTTATTACACCTTCCAAGGATGACACTTTGGAAATGGGAGATGAACTGCTCTTTGTGGCAAAGCAAGAGCAAGAACCAGCCCTAAAGGACTTACTGTGCTCTTCTGCTAAACGCGGGCTTCATAACTTTGTAACTGAGAGCTGAAACTAGCAAGAATCCAGGCCACCCCATGGCAACCCGAGCAATTCCTAGCGCAGCCACTTGTTCGGCCAAATACAAAGGTGTCTGTATTGCCATTCTTAAAGCGAATAACCCAACCCAGAACCAACCAGCAATCCAGGCCGCTTGTACTTTCTTTGGGTCCTTAAGCCAACTAGTAAGGTCTCCTAAAATTCCGCCCACCACAAATCCCAAGATAGGTTTTCTAATCAACTGGGCAATGAAATAGACAATTCCATAAGTTACGTTAATTACAAGCCCTGGTAAGAAAGCATCTTCAGGCTTGCCAGTAAATTTCGCTGCAGCAGCTGAAATGGCAATGCCGATTAAACCATTAATTACATGTTGCAAAGTATCTCTCAGAATTATCTGAATAATGGCTGAAACACCTGCAGCAACTAAAGAAACAATCAAAGAGAGATTTAGGTCGTTTGTTATCACCCAAACAACAACAAAAGCTAAACTTGGAACAGCGGTGGCGATAAATCCTCGGTAGCCACCTAGCGCTCTCTTCATCAAGACTGCTGCGTCGTCGTTATCCATCTGGGAGTTATCAGTCATTATCTGCTCTTAGTAATGTGTAGTTTGGATTAAAAATTGTTAAGACGTTTAGTTCTTTAGTAATTCTTCCAACAAGTCTTATCTCAGCCCCAGGCTTAATCCCCTGCACAGTCCTTCTGCCCAAGAAAACTACATTAACTACGCCGCTTCCATCAAAAACTTCTAAGGTGAATTTTGGATCTTGATCAACTGGCAACCTAAGAATGCTTCGAACAACACCTTGAACAACTGCGTTATCTCCAGCTTCAAGATCTGCGATTACTGACGCACCAAGTTCTTCAACTTGCTCCTGTAATTCCTCAGCTGTTAGTTCTGTTTCGGCTTTAAACAATCGAGTTAAATACTTAAACATCAAGATTTAACTCCTGTGGATCCAAATCCACCAGCGCCTCGGGCGCTGTCTGGAAGTTCATTAGTTTGTTCATATCTAACATCTGCCAAAGTTGAAACTGTTAACTGCGCAATTCGATCTAAGCGATTGATCACGAATGAATTCTTAGGATCCAGATTAATTAAAGGAACCTTGATCTCACCTCGGTAGCCCGAGTCGATTGTTCCTGGGGCATTTAGAACTGTTACCCCATGTTTGATTGCAAGTCCAGAGCGTGGCATCACATATGCCACTGAATTTTCTGGCAAAGCAATAGAAATCCCAGTTGGCACCAAGGCTCGCTCTCCGGGCTCAATAATGAGATCTACGGTAGAGACCAAATCTGCTCCAGCATCCCCTGGGTGAGCAAAGCTAGGTAGTGGCACATCTGCCACCAACTTCTGTACTAAGACGATCATCTCTAAGGTCCTCCAGCTCAAGGGCCACCCTAAGGCCAAACGCGTTTCAAATACTGGCAGGATCTAGGGATGGTTGAATTTAAAGAGCGAGTTTTCCCCAGTTTCACCCTGATTGGATTTGGGCTCTTGATCACCGCCGTTCTCTCAGTGGCTGCGGCCTACGCCATTAATTTCACAACCGGATTTGTATTGGCTGTTTTCTTTAGTGCCGTAACAATCGCTTCTTTTTTTCGGTTAGGGCATAGCATTAAATTAGACGACAATTTGAGTGTAGGCAAATACTCTTTAGCACTCAGTTGCATTGGGGACGCCTCAGCATTTAGCGGCTCTGAGGCCCTAGAGGTTTACCGGAAGGAGTTAAAAACTACAGATCTATATCTATCAGTTCCAGGTGTTACTAATTTTGTAAGAATTAAACTTGATGACAATCGAGACCCATACCAAGTTTGGTTTATTGCGTCTCGAAAACCAGAACTGCTAGCCCGCAAATTAAAGAATTAATAATCACAATCGCGACAGTAAGGACGACCACTATCGTCTCCAGCTTTAGCGCTTTGTTGGTGGACCAAATTACATCTAAAGCAGGTAAATTCACCGGCTTGCTTGGGAACCACTAGAACACTCAAGGTTTGATCAGAAAGATCCGCCCCAGGTAGTTCAATTGACTCGGCTGCTTCTGCTTCATCGATATCAACTGCTGAAGCTTGAGTTTTTTCAGCATGCTGAGCTTTTAACTCCTCAAGTGAATCTTCCTGAAGCTCTTGATCCGTCTTACGCGGAGCGTCGTAATCTGTTGCCATCTCACACCCCTAACCACCAATTTGCCGCTCCCAAGAGATCACCCCTAGGCCAGGCGAGCGGATAGTGCCACACTTAGCCCACAAATGTGAGACCAACCCCTGTATTTCGAAGGAAGGCAACCAAAATGACCCTTTATGCCCTAGGAGATCTTCGCCCCCAGATCCACACTGATGCCTTTGTTCATGAGGATGCTGTGCTGATCGGCAAGGTATCCATTGGAGCTTTTTCCACCGTCTGGCCAGGTGCCGTGTTGCGAGGTGATGGGGCTGGGATCCAAGTCATGGCTGATACCTCGATCCAAGATGGTTGCATTATTCATAACACGGCTGAACTGCCAACAATCATCGGATCACGAGTAACGGTAGGCCACAACACCCATCTAGAAGGAGCAATTGTTGAAGATGATTGTTTGATCGGCTCTGGTTCAACTTTACTTCCAGGATGTGTTGTTAAAACACATTCATTGGTTGGCGCAAATGCTTTGGTTCCTGGCAGTTTGACCGTACCTTCGTTCGCTATGGCCCTCGGTGTTCCGGCCAAAATAAAGGAAAATGCTGTTAAGGCTGGAGAGTTTTTGGAAAACGCTAAGCATTATGTTGAGCTAGGAAAGAGATATCGGTTAGAACAAAAAAGAATTGACTAGAGCAATTCAGTTAGTTGGGTCAATTCATCTTTGAGTCCTGGGCGAGCAACTAACAGCCATTCACCCCACGGTTGATCGCGATGCAAAAATTCAGCACCAGCTTCTGTTGCAATCAGCAGTGCCGCTGCATAATCCCAGATTCGAACACCAGATTCAACATAGGCATCAACCCCACCAGTTGCAACGGATGCGATATCGATTGAAGCTGCACCAAGCCTGCGCAGATCTCTAACTTGAGGCAGGACTTTTGCAATAATTGGAGCAATTGCCTCTCTACGTTCTTTTTTGTAAGAAAAACCAGTGGCCAACAAGCATTTGTCTAGGGTTGCTCCGGCTTGAACTTGCAGCTTCTTAACTTGATCTCCTGTTTTTTCGAAAGCTCCACCACCTTTGGTAGCAAAGTAGATCTTGTTTAAATCAGGTGCTACCAAACAACCTGCCACTGATTCTCCGTCAACTAAGGCTGCTACCGACACACTCCAGCAGGGCAGCCCATACATGTAGTTGACAGTGCCATCAATTGGGTCGATCGCCCAAACAACTCCAGAAGTGCCAGGAGAGCTCGCCCCCTCTTCTCCGATAAACCCATCATCGGGGCGAAGTGATTTGATCGAGTCCACAATTAACTTCTCAGCAGCTTGATCCATCTCAGTTACTGGGTCCGTGTGTGATGACTTGGTTGAAACACTCTCTTTATTTGCAAAGACCTTTGGCCGACCGGCAACTACTAATTCAGCGGCATTAATTGCCACTTTTTGAGCCAATTCGAGTAGTTCGTCTAGGTTGGGAGTGCTCATGGGCTAACTTTGCCATCTATGCTCAGTAAATACCGATTGGCCTTCCAAGACCCTAGAGCTCGAGCCTTTTCCAGTGCTGGGTTTGTTGCCAGGCTTCCAATCTCAATGGTTGGAATTGGTATTTTGATGTTCGTTGAGCATGCTCGTGGGTCTTATGCGCTTGCAGGTTCAGTTTTTGCAATTGGCGCACTGGCAAACTCAATTGGAGGTCCAGTTACCTCAAGGCTTGTAGACAAATTTGGACAAAGCAAGGTGCTTCCTTGGCAGATTGCCACAGTGGTCACAACGAGCAGTATTTTAATATTTATCATCCCCTCAGATTTGCCTAGTTATCTAATATTTGTAATTCACAGTATTGGTGGATTTTGTGCACCATCAATTGGTGCACTCGTTAGAGCACGTTGGACAGCACTTTTGGTTTCTGGTCCGTTATTGATTACCGCATTTTCAGTTGAAAGCTTGATTGATGAGATCATTTTTGTAATCGGACCTGCTGTTGCTGCTTTCACTTCAGTTGAAATACATCCTGCGGCTCCGCAGTTAATTGGTATGGCTTGTTTAGTTGGTGGTGGAATTTGGTTACTATCCTTGAAGGCCACTGAACCTAAAGTGAATTTCGAATCAAAAAAGCATGGCAAACCAGTGGCTTTTCAGTTTGGATTGCCTTGGCTTGTTGGGATTCATTTCTTTGCCGGAGTGTTCTTTGGAGCAGTGGAAACTACCGTAATTGCCTTTAGCGATTTTGCAGATGCTGCAGTTTTTGCTGGTGTTATCTTGGCGATGTGGTCAATAGGTAGTTTAACTGGCGGGCTAATTTACGGCTCTATTGATTTTAAGATGCCTCTTTCAAAGCAGTTGGGTTTGTTGGGTGCTTTGTTGGTTCCCCCAGCTTTAACATTGCCATTTGTTAATTCAATCTGGCAACTAGCTTTGCTGTCGGTATTGGCAGGGTTTGGAGTGGCACCGCTTTTGATCGCAGCCGCATCCATGGCCCAGCAGCGCGCTGGAGACGGTAGAACAACCGAAGCGATCTCTTCGATGTATTCGGGTATTGGCTTGGGCTTTGCTTTCGCTGCTGCAGGTGCAGGTTTGTTAATCGATAACCATGGCACCGAGTGGGCCTTCTTTATCGGCAGCATGGCCAGCCTGGCAATCACCTTGCTAGCGCTCGTGGCTCAAAAATCCCTAGAGACCCCGGTAGGTAGCCAATAACCACCATTTGGGGGGTTGGCTGACTAGACTCACGCTCAAATGGAGGTATTTGGTGTCTAGTTTGAGGTTTGTGCGACTAACCGAAGATCGCCAGCATCTAGTTTTTGCCGACTCTGCTGGTGGTGAGCACACTTTGGCTGCCAGTGCTGATTTGCTAGTTGCTCTGCGAAATGCCTTAGCGCCAATAGCTGCTGCAAGCAATGAAGAATTGCGACCAGCTCAAATTCAAGCTCGATTGAGAGCTGGCGACACCGTTGAAGAATTGATCTCCGAATTTGGCTTAGATGAAGCAAGGGTTCGTAGATTTGAAGGACCTGTAACCCAAGAACGTGCTTATGTGGCAGAACGTTCTAGGTCTGCGCGGATCAGAGGAAGCCAAGATGAAAAAACTCTGGCTGAACAAATTGAACAATTACTTTTAGATCGTGGTCAATCAACCGAGAGTTTAGTTTGGGATGCAACTCGTGGTGAAGAAACATTTTGGACTGTATCGATAACCAGGGGTGGTGCTATTGCCAGATTTGGCTTTGATACTTCAGCAGCCACAGTTTGGCCATTAGAAGACGTCGCTCGGACTTTAATTGGCCAAGCACCAACTAACACTCCGCGATTAGTTCCCGTTCCAAAAGAAGAAGCCCCTGTAGTTCGCAATATTCAAAGTGTTAAACCCCAACCAACAATTCCAGTTGAAACAATTGCAGAGAAACCAGGGGAGCCGGTTAGAAGCTATGAGCCAGAACCTGCTGATCTCAATCAAGAAGTAGATGACATTCCAGAATTAGTGATTCCCGAGGCAAAACCTAATAAGAAATCAAAGCGCGCAAGTGTTCCAAGTTGGGATGAGATTTTGTTTGGTGGCGGCGAATAACAATTCTATTTTTGGCTAAGTACTGTCCAATCACTAAGCGGTGTGTAAAGTGACCCAAAATATTGTGACGGATTTGAACGAGCAACCAGCTCTAATGAATGACCTCATTAGCGCTTTGACCGAATTTTCAATTGGAACTCCTTGGTGGGATGAAAACTACAAGAGAGTCTTAGTTATCGCCAGGGGTTCAAGTGCTCGAGTTGGCGAGTTATTGGTGCGGTCAGTAGCAAAGTCACATCCAGGGCTAGTGACTAGCTTCTCGCCTACCGACATAACGGCAGATCAAGATTTACGAAATGTACTTGTCATCGCCATTTCTCAGTCGGGTTCAACGGATGAGGTTGTGCGTGCAGCCGCTCTAGCACAACAAAATCATGCTTACGTTATAGCCATCACAAATGATCCTCAATCACAATTGGCCAAACATTGTGATTATCTAGTAAATCTAAATTTGGGCCCTGAGCGAGCTGTGCCAGCTACCAAAACGGTCACAGCAACAGCACTAGTTCTGTTGATGATAGCCAACGTAATAAATGGCCAGAAGATTGAATCAAAACAATGGTTACTCCTACCGGATTTAATCCAAAAAGTTCTCAAGAGTAAATCGAATGGGCTTGCTCAGATCCCAGCTTTTGTGTTAAGCCGTGGTGTTGGCACACCCATAGCCATGGAAGCGGCGCTGAAATTTACTGAAATTACAAAAGTGCCAGTGGTAGCGCTCAGTGCAAATGATTTCCTGCATGGCACTACTGCTGCTTTGCAGCCATCCGACGAGGTCCTGCTTATTAGCTTGGCCGATGATGATTTGCCTGGCGGCTTAGATCTAGTTAAAAAGCATTTGGAAGCCAAAGCAATTAATTGGCATGTCATTGATTCAAGTATGTTTTGCAATTCAGATTTTCCAAGTAGCTTGCAGGCAATTATTTCCCTAGTACAGGTTCAGGTTTGCGTTTTGGAAACCTGCATAAATCTAGGAATTGATCCAGACCAAGATGTTGGATTGACCAAAATAACCAAAACTTAGTTATTCTTAAGCAGTATTTTCTTTGCTAAACGGTAATGGGTTTCGAGAGACGTGCTCTGCTTTGGCTTTTGCAGCCGAAATTTTCTTCATATGATGCTTACGACATAAAACCTCATATGTAACCGCGAAAGGTGCATTTGGTGAGGTATCGCCAACAGCTACCTGCTCTCCCTCGGTAACCATTTGACCATCAATTAATCGGGCATTGTGAGTTGCACGCTTTCCACACCAGCAAAGTGCCTCTACCTGCAATACATTCACTCGGTCCGCAAGTTCATAAAGTCTTTTCGAACCTGGGAACAACTCAGTTCGAAAATCTGCAGTAATTCCAAATGTAAACACGTCTATTTCGTGATCATCAACTAACCGAGCTAACTGTTCGATTTGTTGCGTTTGATAAAACTGAACTTCATCGCAGATTAAGTAATCAATTTGGCGCCCGTTAGCTAGTTCAGAAGTCACCATTAGATAAAAATCAAGGTCATCATCCGCTTCAGTTGCGATAGTTTCTAAACCTAGCCTGGAACTTAACTTCGCTTTACCAGCTCGGTCATTGCGAGTGAAAACTATGCCTTTGTGTCCTGCAGATGAATGGTTATGGTGTGTTTGCAAAGCAAGGGTTGATTTCCCACTATCCATCGTGCCGCAGAAATAAACTAACTCAGCCATATCAAAAAACACTCACTTCCTTATCAGCCTATCTTGGCAGATCAGATGGGATTTAGGGGTGTCAAGCCCCTAAAGCAGCCTAGAACACTGACAAGATGAGCCTAGGAGGATCCAATCCCGATGGCCCGTGAAATAAAGTCCAAAAACAACTCTGCTCCCTCATCAAGTCAGATCTACAACGTTGATGTTGCTGACGAAATGCGTGACTCCTTCCTGGAGTATGCCTATTCGGTGATCTATTCCCGAGCATTACCAGACGCACGAGATGGTCTAAAACCGGTCCAAAGACGAATTCTTTTCCAGATGGCAATGATGGGGCTGAAACCAGACAAAGGTCATGTTAAATCTGCTCGAGTTGTCGGCGAAGTTATGGGCCGCTTGCATCCTCACGGAGATGGTGCAATTTATGACGCACTAGTGCGCATGGCTCAACCTTTTACTTTAAGTCTGCCTTTTATCGATGGTCACGGAAATTTTGGATCAGTAGATGATGGCCCAGCTGCAATGCGCTACACCGAATGTCGACTAGCAAGTGCAGCTCTAGCTATGACTAACACCATCGAGGAATCAACGGTTGATTTTACTTCGAATTACGATGGTCGAGAACAAGAACCAGTCGTGCTCCCTGCTGCTTTTCCAGCACTTTTAGTTAATGGTGCATCAGGAATAGCGGTTGGTATGGCAACCTCGATGGCCCCACATAATTTGGGTGAAACTATTGCTGCAGCGCAACTGCTTTTAAGAAAACCTAAATCCTCTTTAACTGAAATTATGAAGGTTTTGCCTGGACCTGATCTGCCATCTGGTGGCCAGATTATTGGGATTGAAGGAATTCGAGAGGCATATGAAACAGGAAAAGGTGCATTTCGAATAAGGGCTTCTGCTTCGATAGAAGATGTAAATAACAAAAGAAAGGGCTTAGTAATTACTGCTCTTCCCTACAACGTAGGGCCAGAACGAGTAATGGAGCGCATTAAATCGTTAATGTTAGAAAAGAAAATCGAAGGTATTGCAAATGTAACTGATCTAACAGATTATGATCATGGCTTACGACTGGTTGTTGAACTCAAATCTGGTTATCAACCGCAAGCGGTTCTAGCGAACCTTTACAAAAATACCCCTCTGGAAGAATCCTTTAATATCAACAATGTGGCCCTAGTAGACGGCCAGCCTCGAACTCTTTCACTGATCGAATTACTGACGGTGTTTATTTCCCATCGACTCGATGTTGTGAGAAGAAGAAGTGAACATCGACGGCAAATTGCTAAGGATCGCCTTCATCTAGTTGATGGATTGCTAATTGCTACCCTTAATATTGATAAAGTCATTTCTTTAATTAGAGCATCAGATGACACAGCGGCTGCCAAAGCAAAATTGATATCAACATTCAATCTTTCAGATCTACAGGCTCAATACATTCTGGATATGCCACTTAGACGTTTAACGAAATTTTCAACCCTGGAGTTAGAGACTGAGAAAAAAGAGCTGAAAGCAACTATCAAAGAACTTACTGCAATTTTGTCAGATGATCAGATACTAAAAGACACTGTTGCCACTGAGCTAGCGGAAGTGGCCAAACTTCATTCAGTTCCAAGGCGCACACTCTTATTGGATGCAGATGACTTACCAGCATTAACTGAGACAAGTCTGGAAGTACCTGATGTTGAATGTTATGTGCTGCTGTCTGGCGCAGGACTGCTCGCTCGAACTGCATCATTGGACCTAGAGCCAGTTAATTCCCGTGTTAAGTACGATGCAATTGCTCAACAGATTAGAACGCGAACAAGATCTAGTGTCGGTGTGGTAACTTCCGAAGGACGACTCTTAAGAATTTCCGTAGTTGATCTGCCAGCTGTCACCAAGCCTGGTTTAGCCAGTTCAATTAATGCATCTGCGCTGACCACTTTGCGTCGTGGTGAGCGAGTATTAGCAATTACTCCACTCGATGGCCAGTTAGGTGATTTGGCAATTGGAACTGAGTTTGGTGTGGTTAAACGGGTAACTTTTGATGATCTGCCAACCAAAGATGGGGTTGAGCTCATAAACCTTAAGCCTGGAGACAGTGTGATTGGGGCATCTTGGATCGAATCTGGGGATGAACCATTGTGTGTGTTCATAACTTCTGATTGTCGACTTCTGCAGTTTGAAGCAGATGAAGTTAGACCACAGGGAAGAAATGCAGCAGGGGTTTCTGGCATCAAAACTGAATCCAAAGGGCGAGCAATTGGATTCTTTATCGTGCATGACGACACTCAAGTTATCACCGTAGCAACTGCATTAGACACTTTGCCTGGAACTTCACAAAGTAGTGTCAAAGTTACTGATTTAACTGAGTTTGCTGTTCAAGGGCGAGGCGGATCAGGTGTTCGATCTCATAAATTACGTAAAGGCGAGTCAGGATTAGTTATGGCATATGCCGGCATGAACCCGGTATTGGCAAACACTGCGCGAGGGGCAGCTCTAGAACTGCCTGAGGCAACTCCACGGGACACAACTGGATCAAAACTGGAGAATCAAATTACTGCCCTTGGATCAGCCCAATAGGGTTTTAGGACTTGGTTGCCAGTCGTTTTTCGCGACGTAACTTCTGCGCCTCAGGATCTGGCACTGGAACAGCTGCAATCAGTTTCTGAGTGTAAGCCTGCTTTGGACTTTGCAAAATCTCATCTCGCGATCCAACCTCAACCAAGTTACCGTGTTGCATCACCGCAATTCGGTGACTTAACACGTCTACGACTGCTAGGTCATGACTGATAAATAAACAAGCAAACTTGAGTTTATCTTGCAGTTCTTGTAGTAGATCCAAGAATCGAGCCTGGACAGAAACATCCAATGCTGAAGTTGGTTCATCTGCAATCAAAAGCTCTGGAGTCAAGGCCAATGCTCTAGCAATTCCCACACGTTGTTTCTGCCCACCAGATAACTCATGTGGGAAGCGATTGCGATAAGACCTTGGCAGCTCAACCATCTCTAGTAATGCTTCAACACGACTTGCTAATTCTGCACCTTTGATGTTGTCGGCCAAAAAGATTGGCTCACCAATGCTCTCCCCAATTGGCAAACGGGGATTTAAGGACGAGGAAGGATCCTGAAACACAATTCCAGTTTTTCGACGAATTCCCTTAAGCTGCTTTCGATCAAATAAAGAGATGTCTTCACCAGCAATGGCTAGCTTTCCACTTTTTATCGGAAGAAGTCCAATAGCAGCTCTTCCTACAGTTGTCTTGCCTGAACCCGATTCTCCAACTAAACCAACAATTTCACCTGGGAAAATCTCTAAATTGAAATTCTTAACAGCTTGAAAAGCTGGAACTCTTCCCCGCTTTGGATATTCAACAGTCACGTTTTCTAAACTTAGAATTGGAACGGCATTAACCGGGGTAGTAAGCGAGCGTTTCGCACTTTCTCCTAATTTGGGAACTGCAGCAAGTAAAGATTGAGTGTATTCGTGCTGTGGGGAGCCAAATATCTGCCTTGCAGCTCCACGCTCAACAACCCGCCCATCTTTCATTACCAAGATGTCATCAGCCAGATCCGCCACCACACCCATATCGTGAGTAATGAGCAAAATTGCTGAATTTAAACGAGTGCGCAAACCTCTCATCAAATCTAAAATCTCTGCTTGAACAGTTACATCCAAAGCTGTAGTTGGCTCATCAGCTACTAACAAACTTGGATCACATGATATTGACTGCGCAATCATGGCGCGTTGTCTTTGCCCACCAGATAATTGATGTGGGTACTTATTGAATGAAATCTCTGGATCTGGAATTTCTACCATTGTCAGCAACTCAATTGCACGCTCTTTCGCAGCAGTTGGTCCCATGTCAAAGTGATTTCTTAGTGTTTCCACAATCTGAAACCCAATAGTGAATACTGGGTTTAAAGCAGTCATCGGCTCCTGGAAAATGTAAGCAACTTCTTTTCCTCTAAATTGACGCAGTTGCTTCGCCGAAGCGCCAAGCATTTCTTGACCCTTAACTTCAATTGACCCAGCCACACGTGCGTTATTAGGTAAAAGGCCCATTAATCCAAGAGCAGTTGTCGATTTGCCAGACCCAGACTCACCAACAATTGCCATTGTTTTACCCGCTGCTACTTCAAAATTCATATCGATTGCAGCTGGGTACCACTTGCCTTCTACCCAAAACTCCACGGTGAACTTATTTACCCTCAAAATTGGATCAGACATTAGCGAGCAACTCCATTCTGATATGACACTATATGGGGGTGACTAATCTGGATATCTTTCGAACGCGAAGTAGTTTTGTTTACGCATGGACCATCTATGTGACGGCTTTTATCATTTCGGCTCTCACCTTGAGTGACGGAAATTGGATCAAAACCATGCAAACTATTGCTTGGGCGGTTGTTGCAAGTTTGGCCGCCTACTTGATCTTTATTCGTCCTAAAGTTTTGTTCTTTGATGAAGGTATTTCGATCGTTAATCCTTTTAATGAACTCACCGTTGGTTGGCACCAGGTGCAAAGCATCGATAGTCGCTTTAGTTTGTCCATCACGACAGACGGTGAAGTTACGCACGCTTGGGCTGCTCCAGCTCCCAGTAGATATAGCGCTCGCGGAATTCACCCAAGCGAACTTAGGGGTTTGCCTCAAAGTGGCCAGGGTTCGATTCGAGCCGCTGAGAGTCCAAGAAGTCTCAGCGGTGCCGCGACCATAATTGCTAGATTGCGTCACGAAAACTTCTTGAACAATCCTGGTATCCAAAGAATCTCCAAGGAAGTAATTTTCAATAGTCAAGGAGTGCTTTTGTTTCTGAGTAGTCTCATTTTTGCCCTGGGTTCGCTGCTTATTCAAAGCTAGCCCCCGTTACATTCTTATCTTTGGCGTGCTTCTTCATCTTGTGTAATTGCCGTGGATCAAAAGCATCACGCAATCCATCACCTATGAAGTTAACACAAAGTGCAATAGTGACGATGAATACTCCAGGCCACCAAAAGAGCCAAGGTCGAATAGTGAAGGACTCTTGATAGGTGCTCACTAAAAGACCAAGGGAAACATCAGGAGCAACTACCCCAAAGCCCAGGTAACTTAAGCCTGTCTCTAGCAAGATAGCTCCAGACATAAGCAAAGTAACTGAAACAATGATTACGCCAATAGCATTTGGCAGAATATGTTTGAAAATAATTCTGCGATCGCTTGCACCAGCAACTCGAGCAGCGTCCACAAATTCTCGCTCACGAAGCGTTAAGAACTCTCCTCGAATTAGCCTGGATAAACCAGTCCAAGCAAATAGACCTAAATAGAAGGCCAAGAAGGTGGCTCCTAAGTTTCCAAAGTGGTAACCAATTACAGAACCAATAATGATCGCTGGGATGGTAATAATGAAATCTGTTAGACGCATCAAAACAGCATCTATCCAACCGCGGAAATAGCCTGAAACTGCACCAACCACAGTACCGATTGCAGCAGCAATAATTCCGATAATTACCATGATCAACAATGATCTTTGAGTGCCTCTTAGCACCAAAGCGAAGTAATCTCGTCCGATATCATCTTGGCCAAATGGGTGAGTACCTAGTGTTACTCCATCGCCGTCAATGAATGGGATTGCATCCAATGTAGGGCACCCTGGACTGTCAAATGGGCAATCATCAAAATTCAGCTCAGGCAGGTCGGTATGAGTGAACTTCCACCAACCTGGAACATTTATTCCAAAATATCGAGCATCGAGAGCTGTGAACACAAAAACAACCAAGGACCCTAGGACTCCAACCGCAATAGATGCTGCTCGATGACGCCAAAATTTACGGCGAACGATCTGACCCTGACTAAGTCCTTGAGTCTCCAGTTCAGCAACTGACTCATTAGTTTCATTTTGCTCGCTAGATTTTCCACTGATGTTCTTAGAGGTCATTTGCCAGCTCCTACTCGAATTCGTGGATCAAGAAGTGAATAAAGTAGGTCTGCTACCAAGTTTGCAAAAACCGCCAAAAAGCCAGTTACCAAAAACACACCCATCAATAAGTTGAGGTCGTAAGTTGTAATTGCTTTATTGAATAACGTACCCATGCCAGTCCAGCCAAAGACTCGCTCAGTGATGATCGCTCCACCAATAACACCTGCAAAATCGACAACCATGATTGTTGTGATAGGAATCATGGTGTTTCTAAATGCATGACGCATGATCACTGTTCGCTCACTCATGCCTTTGGCCCGTGCAGTTCGAATGTAGTCTTGATTCAACACTTCCAACATGGTGCCTCGAGCAAATCGAATGTATCCAGCGAACGAGATCAAAGTAAGAGCCAAAGTAGGTAAAATTAAATGCACCAATATATCCAGGGAGCGAATCCAGTAAGTAACGTTCTCCTCAAATTGGAGCAGTGAGTTGGTTTGCCCAACAGTTGGAATTGGTCGGTAATCGATAGCACCAACTCTGATATAGGTGTACCAAGTTTGCAGATATCTGTCATATGTAATTAACAAGAACATGCCCAAGCCAACTAAAGTGGTGGTTCGAATTACTGGGCCACGATCAATTTTTGCGAATAAATACCCAACTAATGCTGCTGCAAGCAAAAAACCCAACCCAAGCAAGGCATATCGGCTAACACTTTCAACACCATCAAAATAGCTATTTACAGGAAAATATGCAGCCGAGCTCAGCCCCACAACGGTGAGAGATCCGTACAAAGCACTCTTGTTTTCAATACCCATAGATAGTTGAGTGAAACCAAAGCCAATAACGGTACCAAGAATTAGGATTCCGATAAACCCTAATCTTGGAGTCTTGAACCAATCTGTTGCGTTCAAAACATAAATCAAAATACCAGCAAAAGTAGATACTGCTGCAAAAATAAGCCAGACCCGCTTTAAGGTTCCGCTGATAACGCCTGCCCAGAAGAAACCTATCAATAAACTAAACAACACTATCCAAACCAAACTGATGTTTGGATCAGACAAGAAATTATTGAAATCAATTGCGATGTATTCCTTGAGCAAAACTGCAACCCAAAAGATAGGCAAAGAGAACATCAAGAATGCTGCGAATGTCATTGAGTAGTCGAAGCGTGAATATTGTCTAAGTGCAGAAACAATTCCAACTGCAATACCCACAATGATTGAGAAAATGGTGGCGGCAAGTACCAAGCGCACCGTTACTGGGACGGCAATAGCCAATTCACTTATTACTGGCTGCCCATCCCGGGTCATACCTAAATCTAAATTGCCAGAAAAAACTTCTAGAACTCCTTGAAGCCAAATGAAATACCTTAAAGGAGGGATTAAATCGAGCCTAAGTTCTTGAGATAAAGCTTGCATTAAATACTCGGCGTTTTGTTCGCCGCTAAATCTGAGCGCTTCCAAAGGGTCAGAAGATATTGCTGCTAAATTAAAAAGAATGAAGCTAGACCCAAGTAGAATTACTACCAGGATTCCAAGCCTTCTAATTATGTAGCCCAGCATTATTGATTGACTCCTATGAATTTGGCTTATTCATGAATAGGTGGTGCCCCATTTGGGGCACCACCTATTCATTACAGATGGTTAATCAACCTATTTTAGTAAGTCCACTCCCAGAAGTTCCAATATGCAATTGGACTAATTGAAGATGGCTTTACGTTCTTCAGTGCAGCGTTGTGCGCTACAACTCCAGTGTGTTGGAACAGAGGCAAACTCAAAGCCTCACTGGTAGTTACTTTGTCAATTGCCTGGAAGATCTTGACTTTTTCTGCCGGAGTTGACTTTCGCTCCAACTTCAAGATGTTCTCATCAATTACTGGGTGTGACCAACCAGAATAGTTAGCGCCGCCAGCCGTGCGATAAGCAGACAAGGAACCAAGTGGACTTGGTGAGGTCTTCTGCCAAGCGAAGAAAGATACATCGAATTCAATGTTGCTTAGGTTTGCACCCCAAGCAGCCTTGCCGTCGTTGATTACCTTTATTCCCGCTTTTGCAGCAGATGCCACGATCAAAGCAGCTTGCGCGACACGACGTGGATTATCTGCAGGGTTACCCCAGTTCATCTTGATGGTGAAACCTGGGTTAGTAGCACTTGCGTTTGGATAGTGCTTTTTGACCAAGGCTAGAGCTTGTGCAACTCGAGCATCGTCAGTTCCGCCCCAAACCTTGCTACCGTTGTTAGCAGTAACTTGCTTGTTTAATCCATCAGTTGTCAATGTCCAAAGAGAGTTCATCAATTCACCGCGAGGGTTAATTCGACGAACTAGCTTTAGTTCAATTTCCTTGCGTGGCACTGATAGCAAGAAGGCGGTACGTAAATCCTTAGCCTTCGCGTCTGCAGTAGCATCGCCAGTGATAGCAAATACCCCCTTGTACGGGGTGCCAGCAGCTGTTGCTGCGCGAGTTCGCACATCAACGTGTTCGTATACACCTTGTGGGTACACAATGGTTTTTACGCCAGGAATCTTGCCAAGCTGACGCACTGAGTCAACAGTTGCCTGCCCAGAGAAGATATCTGCTTCTTTGTTAGCAAGTGCCTGAGCAGCTGCAGCAGAGCTTACGATCTTGATAACGACCGTCTTGATCTTTGCCTTTGGTCCAGTGTTGTATCTTGGATTAGCGACCATTGTGATGCTCTGATCAGAGACGATTTCTTGAATATTGAAAGCACCATTGCGAACTAGTAAGTTCGGATTGGTGTTCTTATCAACACTCTTGGTGATGTACTGCTTGCTCCAGACATCTGCAATCTTCTTAAGAAGTGCGGTGTCTTTTTTGGTGTAAGCGGCAAGGAACTTAGCCTTTGCAGCCTTATTCTCAGCAGCAGAACCCAATGTGGTCTTGCCATCTACTAGATGGATCAAGGTGTGAACTGGGAATGTGCCTGGTCCAAATAGTTCCCAATCAGGAATTGGGTACTTATAGAGCTGAGTCAAGGTGTAGCCATCTTTTCCAACTATTGGCTCTCCGGCATTTGTGTTGTTATAGGTTCCGGTGTAGCAAGCAGCATTGAATGCAGTTCCACCAGCAGAAACTGGATCACCTAGTCCAGCATCAATTGCCCACTTATTGCTACAAATCATGTGTGTCAATAGCATGTCTTCAACAGTAACTTCTGTACCGTCATTCCAAACTAGGCCTTTGTTCAGCTTCCATTCGGATCTGAAATCTGTGGCTGTTTCTTTGGCGATTCTGAAGGTTCCAAATGTCTTGTTAGGAATAATTTGTAGTTTGTCATCAATGTAGTAAAAGCCTTGGCCAGTTAAGTAGTTAACATATGAGTTGGTTGCAAGGTTGTAGTTTCGAACACTGCTATTTAGCGATGTGAAACCGTTATTCTCAATTGTGACCACAGAGGTCTTAACAGCTGCATTTGATGGAAGCACTGCTCCCGAGAATGCAACAGCTAATGCTGCTGTGAGCGCAACTGATCCTCGAAAAATACGAGAAACTTTCATTTACTCTCCTTGGTAGGTTGACTCCCCTGACTGCCTGGATACCGCTTGGTAGACCCTGACCATCAAAGATGTAGTGGAGCAGGGTACAGGCTGGGTGTGGATAAGCAAATGCCGGATATCCGCCTAAACGGAGGGGTCAATTCCCCCGTGAAAATGACTAAAGTGCCCTATTAAGCATCAATGCGGTCTCGGTCAAGGGATCTGGCTGCAGCCACAATAAAGTCCTTCCTCGGGGCAACATCTGAGCCCATCAGCAACTCAAACATCTCAGCCATCCGTGCGGCATCTTGGACAGTAACTCGGCGCAGCCCTCTGGATGCAGTGCTCATGGTGGTATCGCGCAATTGCACCGCATCCATCTCGCCTAGACCTTTATATCTTTGAATTGGCTCTTTAACCCTCTTGCCGGCTTTTTCAATAGCAGCAATTGCTGCCTTCATCTCTTGGTCAGAGTAGGTGTACTTAAACTCCTTGTTACCAACTGTTTCGATTCGGTGCAGTGGTGGCATTGCAGCATAAACCCGGCCATCTTCAATCAAAGGTCTTAGATACTTATGAAAGAGCGTTAGTAACAGCGAACGAATATGTGCGCCATCCACATCAGCATCTGTCATGATAATAATTTTTCCGTAACGAACTGACTCAAGGTCAAACTCCCGAGCGGAACCACCACCAATAACTTGAATGATCGAAGCGCACTCAGCATTCTTTAGCATGTCTGCAAATGAGGCTTTTTGAACATTTAGAATTTTCCCACGGATTGGCAGCAGGGCTTGAAATTCAGAATCTCTGGCCAACTTAGCAGTTCCTAATGCGGATTCACCTTCAACGATGAACAGTTCATTACGTTCAATGTCTTTGCTGCGACAATCTACGAGTTTTGCAGGAAGGGCTGAAGATTCAACTGCAGTTTTCTTGCGCTGCACATCACGGTGCGTTCTTGCTGCAATTCGTGCTCGCGCTGCATTGGCAATTTTTTCTAAAACACCTTTGGCTTCGTTTTTGGCACCTCGAGGTGGTTCTGATAACCAAATCGCCAGCTGTTTACTGACCACGTTGCCTACCACTCTTGCAGCAGCTGGAGTTCCTAGAATCTCTTTAGTTTGACCTTCAAATTGTGGTTCGGGAACACGAACTGAGATGACTGCTACTAATCCCTCCAGGATGTCATCTTTAATAACCGAATCCTCTGAAGGCTTAACTATCTTTTGTTGCTTTAGTTGTTCATTAATTGTTTTAACTATGGCACGTTCAAAACCTTGAACGTGTGTGCCACCCTTAGGAGTGGAAACAACGTTTACAAAAGATCTTAGATCTGAGTCATAGCCAACACCCCATCTAAGCGCAATCTCCACTTGCATTTCCCGATCAACCTCTTTTGGAGTCATATGGCCATTGGCATCCATAACTGGAACTGTTTCTTGAAAGTTGCCTACGCCATCCAAACGAATAACTCGTGTTACCGGGTCATCGGTAGCTAGATGCTCCACATATTCAGTTATCCCGCCAGAGAATTTGTAGTTGACCGATTCTTTTCCATTACGCAAATCAGTGACTTTAATGTTTAATCCAGAAACCAAAAAGGCAGTTTGGCGAGCACGATCATGCAGCAGTTGAATATCGATCTCTGATCCAGGCGTGAAGATCTGCATATCTGGCCAGAAACGAACCCGGGTTCCAGTTACACCCTTTGGGGCTTTGCCTTCAATTCTTAAGCCACCTTTTTTGGTAAAACTTGCATCAGCGTCTTTGCCTGCAAAGGTGCCGGGCACCCCTCTTCGAAAATCTATTCGGTGAATCTTCCCATCGCGATCCACCTCAACTTCCATTCGCGCTGAAAGTGCGTTTACTACTGATGCGCCAACACCGTGCAGTCCACCTGATGTCGAGTATGAACTACCACCAAATTTGCCACCTGCGTGAAGTTTGGTCATTACCAATTCCACACCAGTTAGTTTGGATTTAGTCTCGATATCTACCGGTATTCCGCGACCATCGTCTTTAACTTCAAAAGATCCATCTGGATGCAAAATAGCTTCTACATTCTTGGAATAGCCAGCGATCGCTTCGTCTACAGCGTTGTCTAACAGCTCCCATAAGCAATGAGCCATGCCGCGACCGTCTGTGCTGCCGATATACATTCCTGGGCGCTTCCGAACAGCATCTAAGCCCTCCAGAACTTGAATATCAGAGGCGTCGTAGCCTGTTTTCGGTGTCTTTGCTCTGGCCAACTAAAAACCTCCGAATAGCGTGATTTGTGCGTTTCTAGAGGGTAGGAGTATCCGCTTGGTTCTCGGGCCGCGACACACCCGAATGTACAAATCTGGCTCACTGCAAATGCGATGTCGGTCCAATGGTGTAAAGATAGCCCTTAAGAAATGGAGGATTACATGACAACAGCTACTGCTAGAGCACTAAATAACCAGGATCGATGCGATCGTTGCCAAGCTCAGGCCTATGTACGCTTTGAACTTGAAAAAGGACTAGAACTGTTGTTTTGCAACCACCACGCGGTTCAGCACGGCGAGAAATTAAAAACTATTGCTGTGAACGTAACTGATGAGACCCATCGCCTAACTGAAATTGCGAAGGCTTAATCTAAATAATCGCGAAGCACCTGAGATCTAGAAGGGTGTCTTAATTTCGACATCGTCTTGCTCTCGATTTGGCGAATGCGCTCTCTGGTTACTCCGTAAACTTTTCCGATTTCATCTAAAGTTTTAGGCTGCCCATCGGTCAATCCGAAACGCATGCGCACAACTCCGGCTTCACGTTCACTCAAAGTCATTAGTACGGATTCCAACTGCTCTTGCAGTAGAGTAAATGAAACGGCGTCGGAGGGCACGATCGCTTCAGAGTCTTCGATAAGATCGCCAAACTCAGAGTCACCTTCTTCTCCTAGTGGAGTGTGAAGTGAGATCGGTTCCCGTCCATACTTTTGAACTTCGACTACTTTTTCAGGAGTCATATCAAGCTCTTTGGCCAACTCTTCAGGGGTTGGCTCGCGGCCGAGATCTTGCAACATCTGGCGTTGAACACGAGCCAGCTTGTTAATTACTTCAACCATATGCACTGGAATTCGAATCGTGCGAGCTTGGTCTGCCATGGCTCGAGTAATAGCCTGGCGAATCCACCAAGTGGCATAAGTGGAGAACTTGTAGCCCTTGGTGTAGTCAAACTTCTCTACTGCTCGAATCAGGCCAAGGTTTCCTTCTTGAATTAGATCCAAGAACAACATGCCACGACCCGTATATCTCTTCGCTAGTGAAACCACCAAACGTAAGTTTGCAGTTAGTAGATGCTCCTTGGCTTGACGACCATCTCTAGCAATCCAATCCAGATCATTCTTTTCAGATACTTTTTTAATTTTCTTAGTTGCTAGCAACTCTTCTGCAAACAACCCAGCTTCTACCCTTTTCGCCAACTCAACTTCAAGTTCAGCATTTAGTAGTGGAACTTTGCCGATCTGTTTCAAGTAGTCCTTAACTGGGTCAGCAGTAGCACCAGCAACCGTAACAGTTTGCACAGGCTCATCAGACTCATCTACATCTGAAATGGTGAAAACTTCAGACTCATCGTCTACTTTTTTCTTACCCTTTTTCGACTTATCTTCATCTTCATCTGCAACTTCAGCGATTTCATCTGAGATTTCAGATTCTAATTCTTTTTCAAGAAGTGCGATTTCAGATAGATCAATCTCTTCATCTTCGCCCCCCTTGCCCTTTTTGCTCTTTTTAATGATGGGTTCTAAATCATCAAGGGACAAATCATCATCATCGCCCAAAATGGCCGCAATTGAATCTGGAATTCCAGCTTTCTTAACTTTCTTAACTGGCATGCCAAGAGTTCCATCAGCTAGTTGCTTTAGGTATAGAGCGTCAGCCTTCTTTTTGGCAATCTCTTGTTCTTTTTTAACGCGCTCTGCATTCTTGATTGCATCTTTGGCTGCTTTTTCTTTAGCCTTGGCAGCGTCTTTGGCTGCTTTTTCTTTAGCCTTGGCAGCGTCTTTGGCTGCTTTTTCTTTAGCCTTAAGTGCCGTAGTTTTGTCTTTTTCTTTTTGTTTCTTTAAAGCTTCTGCTGTCTTTTTCCTTTGGGCAATCTCAACAAGCTTGGCTTTGGCAGCAGCCTTCTTGGATTCAAGTTCTAATTGTTTGCGGCGAGCAATTTTGCGAGCTTCAGCTGGCGAAATCTTGGTTGGCTTTTTAGGTGCTGGCTTCTTTGCTGTTGGCTTTTTAGGAGCTGGCTTTTTTGCTGTTGGCTTTTTTGCTGTTGGCTTTTTGGGTGCTGGCTTCGTTGCTGTTGGCTTTTTAGGTGCAGCCTTCTTAGGAGCTGGCTTTTTAGGAGCTGGCTTTTTTGCCACGGCTTTCTTTTTAGCCTGCTTTTTTGCGGTTGGCACTAAACAACTCCTAAACGAAGGGCATAACAAGACCCAAAGTCAAGTCTGTGACTTGGCTTCAGGTGCACCTAATTATCACATAAGCAGAGCGAAAATGCTCACCTAGAGCCCCTACCAGAGCCCTTTTGCCTTCATTTCTTGCTTAAATGCCCTCACCTGTAGAAGTGTTTTGGGGCTAGTCACATCTGCGACCGTCATTTTGCTACCAACTGCACCATAGGGATCTGAGACTTTTCGCCAATTTGTTGGTCGAACATTTAATTGTTTGCCCAACAGAGCGATAAATATCTTTGCCTTGTCTTCTCCAAATCCAGGAAGCTTCTTTAATCGCAAATACAGCTGTTCTGCTGTTTGCACATCAACCCAGACATTGGCAGCATCGCCTGCGTATTCATCTGTAATTATGTTGCATAGTTTCTGAATTCTCTTTGCCATGCTAGCTGGAAATCTGTGAATAGCTGGAAACTCGCTAGCAATTGCTACAAATTCTTCCTCAGGAATACTTGCAATTTTTTTAGCAGACAATTTTTTAACTCTTAGTCGTTTGGCGATGTGATAGGGACCTAAAAAAGCACGCTCCATTGGCTGTTGTTGATCCAATACCATACCAATTAGTAATGCCAAAGGATCGCGAGTTAGAAGCTCGTCAGCTGACTCATTTTGAGCAATTGAGATCATGTCCAATTCTCTCAGTTAATTGCGCTTTCCGCGCGATAGCAACAATGCTTTTGCCATAATTACTGAACAACTTTTTGATGCTTGTTGAATGATCGAGTCCCCAGGAACCTGATGCTGCCCATGAAGTGGGGATGACCAACTTGCACTCCAATAAGCCGTTACTTGAACTTGATAATTTGCCGGCCGGAGATATGTGTGATCAAAAACAGTTCTAGAACTACTAAGTGCAGCCCCATCTCCAAACTGCACGTGGTAGGTGGCCCTTGCCGAAATACTCACCGGCACACCTGATACTTCGATTTCGGCAGCCAGAATGCTGGCAGGAGAAGTGATCTCTGCTCGAACTGGGAGATTAACTAACGCTTTGCTGGGTGGACGTATTTGAAAATCTAGTTTTGGAACAGATACCTTAGCTTGATCAGAAATACTTTGAACAAGATTTGTAATTGTTGGAGGACCGCTCGGTCCAACGCAAACACTGCCAGTCACCTGCCAGTCGCTGGGCCGCCACTGCCCAGGCCCTAAATACCAAACTCGAAAGCGTTTTTGACTCTTATCAACACAGGCATAAGTATTTGATTGAGCACAGACATAACCTAGATCAAACATAGTTGAGGCGGGGTCTGCACAAATTTCTTGCAGGTACCACTGACAATTTATACATGTAGCTGCCATTACTCGAGTGTGACCATCACCTTCAAAACTCCTATCCAAAAAGATGGAGCCATTTATGCTGTAAGACTGCGTGGCCTGTTCTGCAATAACTTCTATCTCAGTTTGAGCCAGGGCTGGAGCCGAGATGCTAAGCAAAGAACAAGTAAGCAGGATGATTCGAATCATGCTTGATTAGAGCACTAGCACTTATCTTGACCCGACTTTTGGGTTACAACTAAATCTCTAAAGCTAAATCTATAGCAGAGGAGATACCCGAAACCTCTAAGAGAAAAGCGTCATGACCATAGTCAGAGTCAATTTCGACCAGCGGTTTGGCATTTGGCAGGTTATCAACTAATTCCTGTTGAAGATACTTTGGATACAGCCGATCAGATGAGATTGCCACCACAACCGCTGGGACATTGCAGGCGCTTAGTGCATTGAGCACTCCCCCGCGATTCAAGCCCACATCAAAAAGTGACATTGCGTTTGTAAGCAACTTGTATGAGTTGGCATCAAATCTTTTGGTGAGTTTGTCTGCTTGATGGTCAAGATAAGAAGTTATTGCAAATCGGCCTCCAGATTCCAACACTTCACCAGGTTGAACCTGCCTGCCAAATCTAGTCTTGAACTCGCGCTCAGTTCGATAACTTTGGTGAGCAATTCTTCGCGCCAAGCCAAGCCCTTTGATTGGCTGGGTCTCTCTTAGGTAATAGTCGCCACCGAAATAATCTGGGTCCATCTCTATAGCTTTTACTTGAATATCTTGTGTCGCAATTTGATCAGCGGTGGCGTAGGCGCTCGTTGCCATCAGCAGAACGGCTTTAACGTTGCCTGGTTTAGCAACTGCCCACTCAAGTGCACGCATTCCTCCCATAGATCCACCAGCGATTAATCTCCAAGTTTTAATACCCAAGTGTTCGGCGAGTTGAAACTCAACTTCGACCTGATCTTTGATGGTAATTTTTGGAAAAGTCGAACCATATGGTTTGTGGTTTAGATTTAAACTTGAAGGTCCAGTAGTTCCTTGGCATCCACCCAGCACATTTGGTGCTACAACAAAATATTTGTCAGTGTCTATTGCTTTGCCTGGGCCAACAAACTCGTCCCACCACCCAGGAGATAAATGCCCTGGTTCGACCTCGCCAACGGCATGAGTGTCACCTGTTAATGCATGACAGAGCAAAACTGCGTTGTCCTTAGCTGTGTTTAACTCGCCCCAAGTTTCATAGGCAACCACAACTTCAGGTAAGTGGTTGCCTAACTCAAGGTCTAGGTGACCTAACTGACAGAACTTGCGCCTGCCCGTTAGGTCACCTACACGCCAGAAACTACTGTTTTGCACCTTTAGGCACCTTTAGCTGCTGCAAAACCAATTTCAAGATCAGCCAAAATGTCAGCGATGTTTTCCAAGCCAACTGACAATCGAACTAGCCCTGGGGTAACACCTGTTGTTAATTGTTCTGCAGGTGTTAGCTGTGAGTGCGTAGTTGATGCTGGATGAATTACCAAGGATCTAACATCACCAATATTTGCAACATGGCTATGCAACACCAGGTTGTTTACAAACTTCTTGCCAGATTCAACTCCGCCTTTTATCTCAAATGAAAGAACGGAACCAGAACCCTTAGGGCAATACTTCTTGGCTAATTCATGGTGTGGATGAGACTTCAATGAAGAATATGCAACTGAGTCAACTTGTGGGTGTTTTTCCAAGAACTCTGCAACCTTTTTCGCATTCTCAACATGTCGTTCTATACGAAGCGACAAAGTCTCTAGCCCTTGCGCGATTAAGAATGCGTTGAAAGGTGCTACAGCAGGTCCAAGGTCACGAAGCAGTTGAATGCGTGCTTTCAAGATATATGCCAACTCACCTAGGGCTTCACCAACTACGAGTCCACCATAAGAAGGATCTGGCTGATTAAATCCTGGGTACTTAGCCTTGTCTTTAGTGAAATCAAATTTTCCATTAGAGACAATCGCTCCAGCAACAGCAGTTCCATGACCACCTAAGAACTTTGTAGCTGAATGCACAACTATGTCTGCACCAAACTCAAATGGTCTTATTAGATATGGAGTTGCAGTGGTGTTATCAACAATTAGTGGAACACCGTTTTTGTGAGCAACTGCGGCAACTGCTTCAATATCAAGAATCTTGTTAGCTGGATTCGCAATTGTCTCTGCAAAGAATGCTTTGGTGTTTGGTTGAACTGCAGCTTGCCAAGATGCAGGATCGTCTGGATTCTCCACAAACGTTGTCGTGATACCAAGTTTTGGCAACGAGTAGTGCAGCAGGTTGTAAGTGCCGCCATAGAGATTTGGGCTGGCCACAATGTGATCGCCAACCTCAGCGAGGTTCAAAATGGCAAGAGTTTCAGCAGCTTGACCTGAGGCAACCAACAGTGCTGCAATTCCACCTTCCAGCGAAGCAATTCTTTCTTCTACTGCTCCTTGGGTTGGATTCATGATTCTGGTGTAGATATTTCCGGGCTCAGCTAATGCGAATAAAGCTGCAGCATGATCAGTATCTCGAAATGCATATGAAGTGGTGCTGTAAATTGGAAGTGCTCTGGCACCTGTTGCTGCATCTGGTGCCTGACCTGCGTGTATCTGACGTGTCTCAAATGACCATGTATCTGACATAACTAGTACTCCCTCTAACTATTAAGAGGGCTTTGCCTTATTGCGAAGCCCGCGCTTGCCGATTTTTCGGCCCGGTCTTTTCCCAAGACACCCCACCGCGGTGGAGGGTTGTCGTCTGGCTAGTTGGGACTTAACGCCAGTTCTCTTGACCTGGGCGGCAAGATAGCAGAACCCAATAACCTGTCAAGCTGATAGGTGGCAAGATGACTGCCATGAACTCAACTAAAACAGCATTCGTCTTAAGTGGTGGTGGGCTCCTCGGGTCTACTCAGGTAGGGATGTTGCATGCACTGCTTGAGAGAGACATCCATCCAGATTTAATCCTGGGGGCTTCGATTGGAGCACTTAATGGTGCAGGTTTTGCTCAAAACCCAACCATGGACGGAGTTCATGATCTAACTCAACTTTGGTTGGATGTGGTTGATCGAAAACCATTTAGTGGCTCCGTGATAGAGCGAGTTTCAACATTGGCCAAACAAAAGGTCGCCATCTTTGATAATTCTGAGCTGAAGTTACTTCTAGAGCAAAAAATGAAGTTTAAAAACATTGAAGAGCTCCCAATCCAGTTCCAATGCGTCGCTGCCAGCATTGAACGAGCAGCTGAGACCTGGTTTGAGCGAGGTGAGATTGTCCCTGCGGTGCTAGCAAGTGCTGCAGCTCCTGGAATCTATCCGCCAGTGAAAATAGATAATGAACACTATTTTGACGGAGGAATTGTCAATCCGATCCCGGTAGATAGAGCCAGGAAACTCGGAGCCACCCGAATATTTGTGTTACAGGTAGGTCGAATTGAACAAGCATTAACTCTCCCCACAAATCCAATTGGCAGTGCACTAACCGCGTTGGAAGTTGCCCGGCGGGCTAGGTTCAACGCCGCATTTGCTAAGGCTGAAGAAACCATTGAAATGCACTTGCTACCTACAGGATCAAATGCAGTGATGTCAGTTGATCGAGCTGCATTTGATCCTCGAGAAGCAAAGCGTGTTGTTGAGCGAATGGATTCTGCATATCAAGCCACAGGTGAATACTTAGCGAAGATTTAGGCTGCAGATTTAAAAACAGTTTTTCGCGCCATCACAGGATGTACTCCTAGTTGTATTAAGTTCAAAGTTAGCTTTGCTGGAGAATTAAATGGTTCAACTTTGAGGGCATATCCCGCTGCTGCCTCGGCCGAAACGCAATCACCCAAGTTCCAAAGAGCAAAAGCCAATAAGCCATAACTCATAGCCCCAACCTTGAGCGGTGTATTTCTAGCCACTTGGAGCAGATTTTCAATTGCGCAGCGCAATCTGTCGGGGTTAGTTAAATGTCCAGAAACCGAATCGAATAATTCATGTTCTAGGTCATTTCTGATATCAGCATCACTTATCGAAAGGGCAACCTGGGCCATCTCTGTTGCCGTTAAGCCAGTACGGCCGCTCGAATTTAACAAATTAAGCAATTCGTTTAGGTCCAATAATGAGTTAATTTCTAGAAGTGCAAGTTCAACAGGTTTTGTATCAGGGTTTGGAATTAAACGGCTTAACATTTGAGTCCTAGAACTAAATACAGTGTGGCCGGAATAAACCAATTGAGCTGAAATTGCATCTGCATCCTGCTGACTAACTTCCAAGCCATCTATAGGGCAGCAATGTAAATCAGAGCACAAGGCTGACCGGTAGCGAACCAAATCTGTGAGAACTAAATCAAGCAGTTCAACTTGCTGCTCTCGTAAAGCAAATTCCAGATTACTGACATCTAATTTTAGATCGGAGTTGACCACAACTAACACAACTGAACTACTTGGATGTTTGCTCAGCCCAGAGAGTATGGATGGGATTAGGTCACTAATACTTGAGTCAAGATCAAAGCGAAGTACAGCTTGAACTTGAGAATCATCCAGCAGCACTACCACCACTGAATCAGCTGGCCTAAAGCCAAGCAGGTATGGCAGAGCAGCAATCAGTGCGGCTGGGCCAGTGACCTCTATTTGATTTTGCATGACTTAATGGTTGGTCATTTAGATAAAAGTTGAATCAGTTTCTTTGAATCCTGTGCATGAATGGGGCTTGGGGTAGATTAAAACCAACCTAAAGCAACAGCAATTCCTAGCGAGATAATTAACCCGCCACCGACTGCACTCATTAGCGATAACCGGCTTGGTTGATCTAGAAACCAATTTCTAAGAGAGCCTGCTGCAATTCCCCAAACCGAATCTAGAGCAGCCCCCATGAGACAAAAAGCAGTTCCTAATCCCAACAACTGCAATGTGATGTAACCCCAATCGGCAATCACAAACTGCGGTAGCACTGCTGCAAAGAAAACTATTGTTTTGGGATTTGTGATGCCAACTAGTGCCCCTTGCTTCAAAGTTTTCCAGCCACTTAACGCCTCGCTTGCTTTTGATGAGTCTGCAGAAAGTGCTTTACGAGTCGAGATGGCTTGGTAACCGAGATAAATCAGATACGCGGCACCTAGATATCGGATTAATTGCAATATGCCAGGAAAGTTATCCAAAACAGGCCCTAGCCCAACTGCGAGTACTAATACATTTACAAAAGTTCCAAGCGAGTTGCCAACAGCCGTGGCTACAGCTGCTTTTGGTCCAAGTGCTATGCCTCTGCTCATAACAAATAAAACAGAAGGCCCCGGAATTAATATGATGATGATTGAAGTGACCAGGAATGCCCAATAAGAACTAGGCATAATTAATTAGCAAGAGCTCGAATTGCTTGCTCCAAGTGAGCTGTAACGTGTTTATTCATGTATTCGATGTAAGCCAAAACAGTGATCTCACTTCCATCGGTTCGAATTCCAGTTCGAGACATTTGTTCTTCGCTTAGACCCTCAAAAAGTTCTACATTTGCTCGTCTGAGTGCAGTAAATACGCCTACAGATGCCAAGCCCGACCTTTTTGGGTTAAGCGCTGCAAATGCATCTTCATCCCAATTTAAGAATTTATACCCATCTGAGGTAAACATCATTCGAACTCGAAGCGAAAGTGAGATCTCAGCGTCAGCTAGATGGGCTAAGCATTGGGCTGCTGACCAACCACCATCAGTAGGCACTTTATCTAGAACGGAGCTGCTCTTTGTCAATAGATCTGCAACTGTTGCAATGTCAGCGATGTAAACGTCCAGGGTTGGATTTCTCATTCCGTAAGCCTAGTTGAGTTGCAAGCCGCGACCAATACGACAGACTGGGCCCGTGATCAAAATAGCCGGGATCTGTGGGTCCTTGAGACCAAACTCCGCCAATCACCGTCTATTGCACGCTGCTTGGAAACAAGGTGCGCCAGAATCTGAGTTGAATTTGATTGACTGGTCAATGATTAAGATTTTTGATGACCAATCTGCACCCAGTTCTGATCTCCTCGAGATTGCAGCGCAGATTTCTATTTCTGATGCTTTGTTGATCTCATCGCCTGAATACAACTGGTCAATTCCTGGCGGCCTAAAGAACTTACTGGATTGGTTATCGGTTCTACCCCAAAACCCGATTCTGAATAAGCCGACACTAATCATGGGTGCATCCTCTGGTCGTCTTGGAACAGCCAGGATGCAGCCGCATCTACGGTCAGTGTTAACGCACTTTAAAGCAGATTTAGTCAGTCACCCTGAAGTAGCCATCAGTAATACATCGGAGGTTTTCGACCCATCAGGTGATTTAATCGATCCTGAGATTGAAAACCTTCTCAAACAAGCAATGGCTGAACTGATCAAATTGGTACCGGCGAGTTAATAGATGATTAGGTAGAGTTTCCGCATGTCAGCCCAGTTCCCATACGAGAACTTTCAAGATGTATTGAAAGCAAATACTGAGTATCAAAGTGTTTTTGAAGACAGCCACTTAACTGGAACCGCCACTAAGGGTCTAGCAATTGTGACATGCATGGACTCGCGCATCTCACCCTTAGAGCTAACCGGCATGAAACCAGGCGAAGCGAAAATATTGAGAAACGCCGGAGCTAGAGTTACTGACGACGTGCTTAGAACTTTGGTTTTAGCCACATATCTCTTAGGTGTAAATCGAATCTTGGTCATGCCCCACCTTGATTGCAAGATGGCTTCAGCCACAGAGGCAGAGATTCATTTACTTATTCAAAAAACTTTTGGTGTGGACACTCGTAGCATGGAGTTTAGGACTGTAAGCGATCAAAAAGCCGCTCTTCAACTTGATCTGGATCGAATACGTTCACACCCACTTCTTCGAAATGGGGTTGTCGCAGGTGGGGCGATCTATGACGTGCATTCTGGCCAACTTGAAGTACAAGACTTCTAAAACTATTTAACTAGTGCTTTAACTGCAACTCTGGCCAGTTCAGGGCTTAGAGCCTTCATCGCAAGATCGGCTGCTCGCCTTGCTAATTCAAGATCCACATGGGCAAGTCTTGTTCGAACAGCAGGAATTGCTGGAGCAGCAGCACTCACCGAATCAACACCAATGCCAGCTAGAACAACAGCGAGCAAAGGATCCGCTCCAGCTTCCCCACACACTCCAACTTGAATACCGATGCGGTTGGCATCTTCGCAAATACGGTTAATTAACCTCAGCAATGCTGGCTGCCATGGATCCAGCAATTCGTTTAGTTCATGGTGCTGTCGATCTGCTGCAAATAAATATTGAGCGAGATCGTTCGTGCCAATACTCACAAACTCAACTAGGCCTGCGAGATCTCTAACTGCAAATGCAATTGAAGGTGTTTCGATCATTATTCCCACATGCTTCAAGCCAACCTCTTTTGCCATCTTTGCAAAATCAGCTGCTTCTTGTGGGATTGAGATCATTGGAGCCATCACACGAACATCGGCACCCGTGGCGTCCACTGCCTCTTTTATTGCTTTTAGTTGATCTTGCATCACTTGCCGATGAGGTTGCGAGATACGCCATCCTCGAATCCCTAATGCCGGATTAGCTTCACTCGCCAAATTTAGGAAATCAAGTGGCTTATCACTACCTGCATCAAGGGTTCGGATAACGATGGGCTTACCTTTGAGTTCGTTAAATACAGATTCATAGGTTCTGCGCTGCTCAGCAATCGTTGGCGCTGTTTTGTTGTCCAAATAAAGCAATTCGGTTCTAAACAACCCAACACCTGCACCATGAAAAGTATTCACTGCGATGGCATCCTTAAGGTTACCTATATTGCCAAGAACGGGAATTAAAGTTTTGGCTTTTTCATCAACAATGCTAAGTGGTGCAGTGGCATCCGATAGTTCTCCATTGACAATCACGCGATCACCCACAGGATCAAGAACTACTTGGTCGCCGTTAGTCAATGAAGTTGCTTCACTGCACCCCACAACTGCAGCAATGCCCATCTGCCGGCAAATAATTGAGGTATGACTGGTTGGTCCACCTTTTTGAGTGATAACACCAACAACTACTTTTGCATCAATTTGAGCAGTATCTGCCGGTGTCAAGTCTTCAGCAACTAAAACATGCTTTCCAAACTTTGGGATATCGACAGACCACTCTTGATTGGTTAACAGTGCAGTGATTCTTAGTGAAATCTCGCTTAGATCTGCTGCTCGTTCCGCAAATGCGCCACCTGCATCTTCTAGCATTTTGGCAAAGCTTTCACTTGCTCGATGAATTGCAGTCGGAGCATCCCAGCCATTACTAATCTCTGCTTTTGCTGCCATCAAAAGTGCTGGGTCTGCTGCAAATGCAGAGAGTGCTAACAAAATATTGGCGGTGTCTCCTTTTGCAAGTGCGGATCGATCTTCAAGTAGTTTTGCAGTGGCTTTAGCGGCAGCCTCCAGCGCAGTGGACTCATCTTCTATTGAGTTAATCCGGCGTGCCGGTGGCGGCTGAATTGGTCGGTCGGCAAGCCGGTGCACAGAAGCCATTACGGCATGTGAACCAACACCAGTTCCTTTTAATATCCGACTCTTTGAGTTTGCCACCAAGCTCCTTTTTTGAAGTCTTAAGAATAGATGTGTAGGTCTAAAGACCCCCACTTGAACACTATTGCTGAACGAATGTGAGTCTAACTAGTGCTCATCGCGCCAAGAACGCCACAAAGAGGCGTATGCGCCATTGGCTGTCATGAGCGCTTGATGCGAACCCCACTCAGTTATTAATCCATCTTCAATAACCGCAATTAGATCAGCGTCGTGTGCTGTTTGGAGTCTATGTGCGATCGCAATTACGGTTCGATTCTTAAGCACAGCGCTAAGCGAGCCTTCTAAGTGCTTGGCAGCTTTGGCATCCAATAGTGAAGTGGCTTCATCCAAAACTAAAGTTTGTGGATTTGCCAATACCAATCTGGCTAATGCCAATTGCTGTGCTTGGGCTGGCAACAGGCGATGCCCGCCCGAACCAACTTCGGTATCCAGTGCTTGTGGCAACTCCTTAGCCCACTCTGTGGCATCCACAGCGGCTAACGCATCCCAAATTTCAGCATCTGATTTATCAGTAAAGGCGAGGGAAACATTTTGTCGAAGTGTGCCCACAAAAACGTGATGTTCTTGTGTTACCAGGGCCACATGTGTGCGAGCCTTTTCAACTGGCAGATAACCAATCTCAGAACCACCCACCTTGATGGTTCCCAATCTTGGTGGTTGAACTCCCGCTAGCAATCTACCTAAAGTGGACTTACCTGCACCAGATGGGCCAACAATTGCTAATCGGGTGCCAGGCTTAACTGCAAAACTAATATCTCGCAGCACATCCTTACCTTCACGATATCCGTAACTGACATGGTCACCTTGAATATCCTCGTCTTTAGGGTCCGAATCTTGAACCACTCGATCAGGAACTTCATAAATACCTAACAATCGAGATAGTGATGCTTTACCTGACTGGAACTCATCAATCCACCAAAGCAGTCCTTCAATTGGATCTGCCAACATCTGGGTGTAAAGCAAAGCCGCAGTGACCTGCGCTAAAGAGACACTGCCCGATTGATACATGCTGGCTCCAATAAGTAGCACAGCAGCTAGTGGAGCGATGTAGGAGAATGAAACTGCTGGGAACCAGCGAGTGCGTAATCGAATCGTGTAAGACTCCCACTCGATCCACCTGCCAATAGCTGATCGGGTTCTCACTAATCGATCATCACCTAAACGCAGCGCCTCAATTGTGCGTCCACCCTCTGCAGATTCGACTAGCACTGAGTTAACCTGAGAATAAACAGAAGCCTCAACGCGGTAAGCCTGTGGAGAGCGCTTTAAATACCATCGAGTCAAAGCCACCACTAGTGGCGCAGAAATTAACGTTGCTGCCAAAAAAGCAGGTGCGGTAAGCACAATACCGATACAAATAATAATTATTTCTGACACACAAATAGTGATAACTGGTAGTGAATCTCTAACAGCCCAGGTGACGTGATTTATATCTGTCGTGGTGCGGTTTAGAAGTTCACCAGAACCTGCACGTTCAATTGCATCTGGCGGTAACTGAACCGCACGGCTTACGAATCGCTCACGTAAGGCTGACAGGATGAATTCACCTAAGACGGCAGCTTTGATTCTTAAGAAATAAGCAAATATAGTTTGAGCAAACAATGCAATTGCAATTATTACAACGGTTTGTTGAACTGCTTCGGCCCCAGCGCCATTTTTTAGGCTTTCCAGTAGATTTCCAAATGCTCTTGGAGAAACTAGTTGAGCCACCACTGTTAGCAGTGTCAACAAAATAACAAATAGGAACTCACCTTTATGAGCTGAACCAAGAGTGAATAACTCTTTATTTACTGTTTCTTCAGAAGCAATAGGCAGCCGGGCTTTAGACCGATCTAAACCAAAATCCTTTGCAATAATTGAAGTATCTTTGGGAGGGGAATCAAAAGCTGCAATTCCCAATTTTTTGGAATCGAAGTACTTCATTCGCCACGCACCACCATTGCACGGTAGTCATCATTAGAGCGCAGTAGTTCTTGATGAGTTCCAGTTGCCACCTGAGTTCCATTTATGACCAATGAGACTCTGGTTGCCGTATCTAGCACTAGTGGACTGGTAGCAAAAATAACCGTCGTTTGATTCTGCCTTATCTCACGAATTCTCGTTGCAATTCGAGCTTCAGAGTGGGCATCAACCGCGCTGGTTGGCTCATCCAAGATTAAAACTTCTGGATCCACAAACAAACTCCGAGCCAAAGCTAAACGCTGTCTTTGTCCACCTGACAAAGTTCTCCCTCTCTCGATAATTTCTGCTGTTAAACCCTTTCCATCTAAAGAATCCAAAATGTCATCCGCAGATGCAGCTGCGATTGCTTGTTGAATCGTTATTCGACCAGAGGCGGGAACCTCAAAATGTGTTGCCACAGTTCCACTGAGAATGGTTGGCTCTTTTTCCTGGGCCAATATTTTGGTTCGAACGGAGTTTCTAGAAAAGCTGGCCACTGGAGCGCCATTTATTTCAGTTTTAGTGATCTGCTGATAACCACCTAATCGTTCAGATATTTCATCAGCAGTAGTAGAGCTTTCACAAACAACTGCTAAATACTCACCCGCCTTAACTGAAACTCCAGATTCCTTATCTGTTATCTGGGCAACTGACTCTAGGTTGTTTGTTCCCCATTCGTTAGCTGGTTTGACCTGCAGCAGTTTCAAAACTCTTCTGCCAGAAACTGCAGCAGAGGCCCAGCGTTGAGCAAACTCAACCATTGTTTGAATTGGTAGCACCATCCAGATGGAATAACCTGCAAATGCCACCAATTGACCAATTTGCATCTCTTGATTAGCCACCATGTTTCCACCAAGCCAGACAACTCCAATTAACAGCAGCCCTGGTAAAAATACTTCCAACCCATTTAGAACTGCACGGACTCTGGCTGTTCTAACTGCGGCCTGCCTTACCTCTTGGGATGCGTCCTTGAATCTTTGAACGAAAACATCTTCACCACCAATGCCACGCAAAACTCTAAGACCCGCAACCGTGTCTGATGCCAGGTCTGTTGCTCGACTCAATTTGGCGCGTTGCACTGACTCTCTTTTTTCAAGCGGCTTGATTAAGAATGCAACTCCAATAACTAGTAATGGGACAGAGATAACTACCAACAAACCAAGAGTTGAGGCTCCACTTATCAAGATTCCAGAGACAATGAAAAAGCTAACTACTGCCCCCACAAACCGTGGAACTAAATCAAAACCTCTAGACACCCGTTCAACATCGTTGGAGTTAACCGAGACGACTTCGCCTGTTGAAACATATTTGGGAAGATCTGCCCCAAGGTCTTTTGCCTGCTTTGCAATCAACTGCTGTAGCCGAGAAGCTGATGTTATGAAACAAGCTAAAGCTCTTCGGTGGCGCATGATGGTGGTCCAGGCAGTAACAGCTCCTAGCAGCAAGATCATCACAGCCCAGAAATTAACTCGACTTTGATCTTGGTCAGCCACAGCTTGGACGCCAGCTCCTAGAAACCCTGGCATGGCAGCCATAGATCCAAGACCAGTAATTCCAAAGAAGATACCGGTGGCTAACAAGCGCTTCATCCCTAGCGCTAGCCACCACATGAAGGCTGGAAAAGACTTTAGGTTTGGCTCGCCTGGTTGCTCAAGAGGTAAGTGTCCAAATAGGGCTGGGATTTTCATAAGATTGCGATGTTACTCTCTTTGGAGTCGGACTTCATTTTCTGGGCTTAAATTTAATGAAGTTTTTGGAAATTCAATAAAAAACACCTAGTGGTTTCCCACTAGGTGTTTTTTAAGAGTTAATTACTAACTGCATCCTGATGTGTTACCGCAACCTTCACAAACATAACAGGATCCAGCCATGCGCATCTTGATGCCGCATGTCATACAAAGTGGAGCATCCGCTTTGGTTCCAAGTAGGTTTTCAAACAACTCAGTACTTGAATGCGCTTCCCGCTTAACGGCTGAAGCTGCTGGAGCTATCGTCGTGGTAGCCACTTGTTCCTCGATTGCAGTTGCAATCTCGGACACAGTTGCCATTGGCTGATCGTATGACCCTCCGGCAACGCTAGCTGCGCGTTCTTCAGCTGTAAAAATTCCTAGCGCTGCTCGCTTGTCGTATGGCAAGTAATCCAAGGCCAAACGTCGGAATACAAAGTCAGTCATCGACTGTGCCATTCGAATATCTTTATCGTCAGTCATCCCTGATGGTTCAAAACGCATGTTCACAAACTTGGAAACAAATGTTTCTAGCGGAACACCGTATTGCAAACCAATCGAGATAGAGATTGAGAACGCATCCATGATGCCAGCAAGAGTTGATCCTTGCTTGCTCATCTTCAAGAAGATCTCACCTAGCGCTCCGTCTGCATAAGCGCCGGTGGTTAGGTAACCCTCAGCGCCGGCAACCGAGAATGAGATGGTTTTGCCATCACGAGACTTTTCCAACCTTCTGCGAATCGGATGTGAGCTAGATGTTGCAACTTCTGCGTCGTCAGTTGTGCTGTCACTCTTTGCGTTATTTAGAGGTTGCCCAACCTTGCAGTTATCACGGTAGATAGCCAATGCCTTAAGGCCCATCTTCCATGATTCGAAATAAACCTCCTCAACTTCTTCAACTGTAGCTTCTGCTGGCATGTTTACGGTCTTAGAGATTGCTCCAGACAAGAATGGTTGCACTGCTGCCATCATTCGAACATGTCCCATTGGCGCAATAGAGCGAGTTCCCATAGCGCAATCAAAAACTGAATAGTGTTCAGTTTTCAATCCAGGAGCATCAATTACGTGGCCATTTTGAGCGATGTATTCAACAATCGCTTCAACGGTTTCATCTGTGTAACCCAAGCGCTCTAATGCTCGAGGAACTGTTAAGTTCACAATCTGCATTGATCCGCCACCAACCAACTTCTTGAACTTAACCAAGGAGAAATCAGGCTCAACACCTGTGGTGTCGCAATCCATCATCAAACCGATAGTGCCAGTTGGTGCGAGTACAGATGCTTGAGCGTTGCGGTAACCATACTTGTCACCTAGCGAAATGGTTTCAGCCCAAACATCAGTGGCTAGGGCATGAACTGGACGATCTATCTCGCTTCGAACCCGAATTTGATCATTGGCTGCTGCATGCTTTCTAATTACTCGCTTGTGAGCCTCAGCGTTTCTGGCATACCCTTCATAAGTTCCAACAACTCCTGCAATTTCTGCAGAACGCTTGTAAGAGGTTCCAGTCATTAGCGATGTGATGCCAGCTGCAAGAGACCTGCCAGCATCTGAATCGTATGCAAAACCTAGCGCCATCAATAGCGCACCTAGGTTTGCATAACCAATACCTAGCTGACGGAATCTTCTTGTGGTATCCCCGATTGCCTCGGTTGGGAAATCTGCGAAAGAAATAGAAATTTCCATCGCTGTTATTACAAACTCAACTGCTTTTTTGAATGTGACTGCATCAAAAGTGTTGTCATCTTTCAAGAACTTCATCAAGTTCAAGCTAGCCAAGTTACAAGATGAATTATCTAAATGCATGTACTCAGAACATGGATTAGAAGCGTTAATACGTCCATCCTCTGGGCTTGTGTGCCAATCATTGATGGTGTCGTCGTACTGAATGCCAGGATCGGCACAAGCCCAAGCAGCCTGTGACATTGATCTAAACAATTGTCTGGCATCGAGAGTCTTGATAACACGACCATCCTTGCGAGCACGAAGTGCAAACTCAGTGCCGTTTTCTACTGCTTGCATGAACTCATCTGAAACTCGAACCGAGTTATTTGCATTTTGATACTGCACAGAAATAATGTCTTTGCCGCCAAGATCCATATCGAAGCCAGCATCGCGCAAAGCCCTGATCTTGTCTTCCTCGCGAGCTTTGGTTTCAATGAATTCTTCAATATCTGGGTGGTTAACATCTAGTACGACCATTTTGGCTGCACGACGAGTTGCGCCACCAGACTTGATGGTACCAGCCGAGGCATCCGCACCTCGCATGAATGAAACTGGGCCAGATGATGACCCACCACTTGATAGTAATTCTGCTGAACCGCGGATGCGAGACAAGTTAATGCCTGCACCTGATCCACCTTTGAAAATAATTCCTTCTTCTTTGTACCAATTCAAAATTGCTTCCATTGAATCATCCACTGCCAAAATGAAGCAAGCGCTAACTTGCTGTGGTGCTGTGGTGCCAACGTTGAACCAAACAGGTGAATTAAATGAGAAAATCTGGTGTAGCAACATGTAAGTCAACTCTTCTTCAAATACCTTAGAGTCTTCTTCAGTTTTGAAGTAGCCATTATTTCGTCCAGCTGCAGTGTAGGTAAGCACTACGCGATCAATGATCTGCTTCAAGCTCCACTCGCGGTTGTCATGACCGACAGCGCCGCGGAAGTATTTCGTAGTAACAATTGTTGATGCGTTTACTGACCAAAAGTCTGGGAACTCAACGCCAGGTTGTTCAAACACCACTTCACCAGTTCTCCAGTTAGTTTGCACGACATCGCGTCGCTCCCACTTAACTTGGTCATACGGATGAACACCTGCTGTTGTGAACACGCGCTTCAAATCTAACGCTGGCCCGTTCGTGGATACTTTCTTATCTTTTGCAACCTCGGTCATGAGAGTGCCTTTCTGGTGTTTGGGCGATCCACTTGGGGTAGGTCGCGTCGTTTTTATTGTTTTTGAAGCGACGCGGAGCCGTCTCTGTCGCTCACACTGATGTTTGATTCAGTTGTGGAAGCGGCAGCGACTTCTCCGATTAAGCCGGCGCGCAACATCGCAATTTCAGTCTCGAAATCTTGTAGAGACTCAAATGATCGATATACGCTCGCGTAACGCATATATGCAATTTCATCAAGTTCACGCAGTGGAGAAAGAACTGCTAAGCCGATGTCATGTGCATCTATTTCGGCAAACCCACCTAAGCGCAGATTCTCTTCAACCTTGGAAGCCAAGATTGCAAGATCTGCATCTGAAACTGGTCTACCCTGACAAGCCTTCTTAACACCGTTGATAATTTTGGAACGGTCAAAAGCTTCGACCACCCCGTTGCGCTTGATGACTAGTAAAACCGCATTTTCAACCGTAGTGAACCTTCGGTTGCAATCTGTGCACTGCCGGCGGCGGCGCACGTTGGTTCCATCATCGTTGGTGCGACTATCAATAACTCTGGTGTCATCCGAGCGACAAAACGGACAATGCATCTGGTGGTCCGCCTTTCCCTCTAGAAAACTGCCATTTGGCTCCTTTTTGGTCGATCCTGGAGCCCCCTTGTGGAGAGCCTGTGGATCATGAAACCCAATTTGTGGAGTGTTTACACCTGTGTGACCACTAGATGTAGGGGTGAAACATAGGACGCGGCAGGTCAAGATGCAACACGTGACCCTCGGCGTGTCTGTGAAGATTTCCTAAGACAATGCACCCATGAACTTTCCAGTCATCAAAGGCCAGCGGGTGCTCGAGCTTGGCCTGCCTGGCTCTCACCGTGCCCGCCTCAATGCGTTAGTTATGGCCCAGCAGAAAACAGCGACAGCTGGCCTGTGGGACGAATACCTCGAAGAGGGCGAGTTGGTCGAGGAGGTTGGTGAGCACCTATATCTGGTTAATGATCTGGGAGAGCCGATTGGTGAAATTGAGGTAACTCGTGTTGATATTCGAAAATTCAAAGACGTTGACCTGGAATTTGCACTAGCGGAAGGTGAGTCCTTTGAAGATATTGAGCATTGGCGCAAAGAGCACCGAGCATTTTGGTCAGCCAACGCTGAACCAGAGATGCAGTCGGCAGGCCATGAAGGGTGGCGCATTACTAACGAATCTTTAGTGGTCTGCGTATGGTTTCGGCTAGTAAAGCGGAACTCTTAACCGGTCCCCCACTGAAATTCCAGAAACTGCAATTTCATTCAACTGCTTAAGCTCATAAACGACCTCACGAGGATCCTGGCCTGGAGCGATCGAACGAGCAACCCCCCACAAAGTATCGCCGGAATTAACAGTTACCCACTCAGCGATCTTGGTATTTGAATTGGAGCCAACCGAATTTGCACCGGCTTGCCCCAAAATCTGAGGGATAATGGTCAGCAGAACTGCTGTCACTAAAACTGTCCGGAGCAATCGCTTGCCCCTAAGGGTTAATCGCATAGGTTGACCGGTTGTTGCTATTGCCATAAAAGCCTCCAGGGAAGAAATTCGAACATCTGTTCGTAGTATGCCACAAGGGTCAGACACAGGCAAGCCCAAAACGAACAAATGTTTGGAACATTCGTTCGTTTTGGGGTATTCTAAGGTCACTACCCCGAAAGGTGCCATATGCGAGATCAAGACCTAGATTTGTTGGAATTACCCGACGGCGAGAATGGGTTGACCACTCGCCAGAACTTAATTTTGCAAGTTATAACCAAAGCAGTAGCAGAGCAGGGCTTTCCACCATCTCTACGCGAGATCGGTGCTTCTGTTGGATTAAGTTCCACCGCATCAGTTGCGCACCAATTGCAAGTCCTCGAGCGAAAAGGTTTCATTCGTCGTGATTCAAATAGCTCTCGAGCAATCGAAGTATTAAACCCAAATGATTTTGAACATAATCAGCAAGCTCCCAAATACGTGCCAATGTTGGGTTCTATCGCTGCTGGTGGTCCAATCTTGGCTGATCAAAATGTGGAAATGGTCCTGCCACTTCCTAAAGAATTAATTGGTGAAGGTGAAACATTTATGCTGCGCGTGAAGGGTGATTCAATGATTGACGCAGCAATTTGCGATGGTGATTGGGTTGTAATCAGGTCCCAAAAGAATGCAAACAATGGAGAGATTGTGGCTGCACTCTTGGATGATGAAGCAACAGTAAAGACTTTTAAGAAGACTGGAAGTCAAGTGTGGTTGCTTCCACATAATCAGGACTACTCTCCAATAGATGGAACCCATGCCCAGATCATGGGAATAGTGGTTGCTGTGTTGCGAAAGGTTTAGCCAGTCGCAAATTGACAACCATTCTCAATTAGTTGATAATGGTTCTCATGAAAATACTTCTAGCTTTTTTGACGAGTTCTTTGATCCTTGCTGGCTGCAGTAATGCTGCTGAAGATTCACAACCTGCTTCCGAGAGCCTTACTTCAATCGTGACTGGGTCATTTGCTGTCGCCTGGCTCGCTTCAACAATTTCTGATGGTTGTGCTGTCGTAACTGATCTCGCACCCTCTGGTGGAGATGCTCACGATCTGGAACTAACCGCATCGCAGACAGCCTCTATCTTGGATGCTGATCTTGTTATCCCAGTTGATGGCTTACAGCCTGCATTTGATGCTGTGGCAGAATCTAAAACTTCAGGTGTGTTTGACATTTTAGATCTGCTTGATCCGTTAACTGCTGCAGACCATGCAGATGAAGATGGTCATGAAGACCATGCAGATGAAGATGGTCATGCAGACCATGCAGATGAAGATGGTCATGCAGACCATGCAGATGAAGATGGTCATGAAGACCATGGCTTGTTGGACCCACATTTTTGGCTAGACCCAAAGAGAGTTTCTGATGCAGCCGGCTTCCTAGGTGCAGAGATTTCTAAATTGAGTGCAGATTGTGCAACAAAAGTTGAGGTAACAGTTCCTGCAGTTCAAGCGCAATTGGAAGATCTCACACAAGAATTTGAGACATCACTTGCAACTTGTTCATCACGAACTATTGTGGTCAGTCACGAAGCATTTGGTTATCTAGCTGATGCATTTAACCTCGAACAAATTGGAGTTGCAGGTCTTGACCCAGAGGGCGAGCCAAGTGCTGCTCGACTCAAGGAAGTTATTGATCTGGCAAATTCATTAGGGGTGAGTGCTGTATTCACAGAATCTACTGTCAATCCAGATGTGGCCCAAACCTTGGCTGATGCGCTTGAAGTTGGTATTTTGACACTCGATCCACTAGAGATTGCATCCGTATCAAAGGACTACATTTCTCTTATGCAAACAAACCTTGAATCGCTACGCAGTGGCCTTAACTGTTCCTAAATTTGAGTAAACCACTAATTTCAGTCACTAACGCCTGTCTCGAAAGAGACAGCGTTAGTGTTTTGCATGAAATAACATTCAAGATCGATCACGATGAATGCGTAGCATTGCTTGGCCTCAATGGTGCGGGTAAATCTACACTTTTGCACGCTTTAGTTGGTTTATTGCCTTTATCAAGTGGTCAAATTGAAATTTGTGCAGGCCATGACTCGAATTCAGGAGTCGCACTAGTTCCTCAATTTGCGCCACAAACTTCATTAATTCCGCTGAGTGTCTTTGAATTGGTTAGTTCGGGACTGACCTTCTCAAATACATTCTTTGGGTTATCCAAAACTGCCAAGAGATCTGTGCAGCAGGCTCTTGAATTAGTGAAGTTGTCGAATAAAGCGAAATCCCCGTATTCCAGTTTGTCTGGCGGACAACTGAGAAGAGCCCTAATTGCCAGAGCACTTGTTTCTGAACCAGAGTTATTGTTATTAGATGAGCCGCTAGCAGGCCTTGATCGCGAGTCGGTTGCTGTCTTAGTGGAAATACTCCAAGACTTAAAAGCCAGCAACCGAAGCATGATTGTGGTTTCCCATGAGCTCGCCGATCTACAAAGCTTATTCACCCGAGTTATCGAATTGGACCACCGCTCAATTGCCTATGACGGAGTTCCACTAGATCGTCACGGCCACGAATCCCACAGTCATGACCTTCCCCCAAATCCTGAAATTCCTGGGGTGCTGCATTGAACCTCTTAACTATGTTTGATTATGAATTCATGGTGCGTGCATTTGTTGCAGCATCCGTTGTTGGTCTAGCGGCTCCTCTTGTTGGAATTTATCTGGTACAACGAAGACTTTCACTTCTTGGTGATGGCATAGGTCATATCGCACTAACTGGTATTGGGGTTGCGTTGTTGACAAATACTGCACCACTTTGGGGAGCAATGATTGCTGCCGTAATTGGTGCTGTGCTTGTGGAATGGTTGAGATTAAAGAGCAAGCTTGCAGGTGACACTGCTTTGTCGCTTCTTTTTTACGGGGGTATCGCAGGCGGCGTTTTACTGACATCTATGGCTGCTGGTGCAAGCAGCACTAGTTTGACGGCCTACCTGTTTGGATCATTAACAACCGTTAGTTCTGCAGATTTGATTGCAGTTCTTATTTTGGGACTTTGTATTTTGCTAACAGTTGCAACTTTAGGCAGGCAGCTCACAAATGTTTCGGTAGATCCAGAGCATGGCCATGTTCAAGGACTCTCAGTTCGAGGAATGTCTTTGGTGCTCGCAATATTGTCAGCCGTGACCGTAACAGTTGGCATGAGAGCAGTTGGGTTGTTATTGGTAAGTGCGATCATGGTTGTCCCAGTAGTTGCAGCCCAGCGAGTGGCTAAATCCTTTTTTCAAACAGCAATATTAAGTAGCTTGCTTGGCTGGATCAGTGCAGCAGCAGGCCTAACAATTTCCTACTATGTAGATGTGCCACCAGGATCGACAATTGTGCTTTTCGCATTGGCAGTATTTGTCCTAGTTGCTACCCTTGGGGCAATCTTTACCAAATTGAGAAAAGAGCCAAGATGACCTCAACGCAATTGCGTAGCACTCGGCAGCGTCAAATCATCTCTCAAACTCTAGAACAAAAAACAGGTTTCATTAGTGCCCAGGAACTACACAAGCAGATAATCGAAGCTGGGGAATCTATTGGGTTAGCAACCGTTTATCGGGCATTGCAGTCAATGGCTGAAGGTGGCGGAGTCGACGTAGTGCGCAATCTTGCAGGTGAGATGTTGTTTAGGGCCTGTGACAGTAAATCGCACCATCATCACCTTGTGTGTCAAAAGTGTGGTCTAGCCATTGAGCTGGAGTCTGGCGCGATGGAAACTTGGGCTGATTCACTAGCTGCCAAATATGGGTTTAGCCAAACCAGTCACCAAATCGAAGTTTTTGGGGTTTGTCCAAGCTGTTCGGCAGCTTAATTGAAACTTTGATTTAGTCGTTTTAATGAATCAAGCACAATCGCTTTGTCGTTTGTTCGCCAAAATGGTGGCATTGAGCGAAGCAACACTGATCCATATCTCTTAGAAGTGATTCTGGTATCCAAGATGGCGACCACTCCTTTGTCCTCCATGGATCGAATCAATCTTCCAGCACCTTGGGCTAGCAACAAGGCTGCTTTAGGGACAGAAACTTGCATAAACCCACTTCCCCCTGCAGCATCTACTTTGGCAGCTCGCGCAGACATAACGGGATCATCTGGTCTTGGAAATGGAATGCGATCTATCACTACCAATGAGCAGGATGCGCCAGGAACATCAACCCCCTGCCAAAGACTTATAGTGCCAATCAAAATTGATTTGTGATCGCTAGCAAATTGGTCCACTAAAACTCCAACAGAATCTCCTTTACGCTGAGTAATAATCTTTATATCCTTGCGTTCTGCTAAATACTTTCTCAAGTAAGCATCAGCAGCTTCAACTCCACGCCAAGAAGAGAACAAAGCCAAAGTTCGGCCACCCGCAGCTTCTATCAAGTCAGCTAACTCGTTTAACAGCTCCGATGAAGGACCATCTCTGCCTGGCTCAGGTAAAGATGTAGGCAGGTAGAGCATTCCTTGAGTGGCAAAATCAAATGGGGACCCAACATCTAAGGCTACGAAGTTCTCGGGATCGATTTGTTCTGAACTACTCTCCTCAATTTTTGGTAGGAAGCCAATAGCGTTAGCAATTGCATCAAAACCACCGCCAACGGTTAGTGTGGCTGAAGTTACGATCACTGGGGTTTGAGTGAGCATGTTGCTTCTAAGTACCTGCGAAACTGATAAAGGTGCGAGCCGCAATGCCCCAACTGCGGGATCGAACCACATTACATCTTTTTCCCCAGCCTTGAGTAATTTCCCAGCGGTTGTGTGAACTTCAGTGACGGCACCTTTAACACGAGCCCGCTCAGCTAATAGATCTCCATCTGTGGCTTCATTGTCAGACGCAAGCAATGCTAGGTAGTTATAGGCAGATTCTCGAATAGCGGTCAGCGAATGAAATACCATCGTAGGTAGTTCTTCGATTCGACCACCAACTGAATCATCATCAGAAACCTTTGCCATTATCTGGAAATCTTCAATGGCATCAGCCAAATTGTTGCAAGCATCAGTTAGTTTGTCTGACTCCACACCAGGTGTGTGCCTTCTAGCCATTGCAGCTGCTCTATTAGCCATATTGGCGGTTAATTCTTCAGTAACTGCCTGAGTTGTTCGATCTGCAAATTCATGTCCCTCATCCAAAATGATGGCATCACGGTCGGGCAATATCGGATGCTTATCCACTATTTCAATTGCTAGCAAGGTGTGATTGGTAACGACTATGTCGGCGGTGCCCGCTTTTTGTTTAGCTTTTTCTGAAAAGCACTTATCACCGAATACACAAACTTCAGCCCCGATGCATTCTCTTCCACTCACCGAATGTGCAGCCCAAACCCGTCTATCAACTACTGGGGCATCATCTTTATCGCCTGAGACCCCAGGTGTCTCAGCCCACTCACGTAACTTCTTCGCTTCAGCGCTGAGCGTGCCAATTTCCAACAGCAAATCACCATCTGGATCAGGAAGGCTGGTATTCATCTTCTGCAGGCACAGGTAGTTTCCCTTGCCTTTATAAACTGCGTAACTGATTTCTCTTCCAAGTGCCTGAG
>Ga0315900_10000380_pt1 | contig 79624 bp, 55 predicted proteins | sample LakEriMetagenome_FD_203521 | JGI IMG/M metagenome (GOLD analysis project Ga0315900, IMG submission 203521) | Freshwater fungal communities from buoy surface, Lake Erie, Ohio, United States - Buoy 12 MA114 | ecosystem: Environmental > Aquatic > Freshwater > Lake > Lake biofilm | place: USA: Lake... | reverse complement strand
AATGATCGCTTCTCTCGTTTATTGCTCTTCGACATTGGTGTCCTCCTAAATAGATTGTAAAATGCTTGTTAGGAGTCCGCCAATATTGGGCTATCGCAGTTGTGGTAAAACCAGAAAATTGCACCCTCCACCAACCCAAATTTTGTGCCCTAGATCCAAGCGTGAAATATGTTCTCCGTGTTAGGATGGAGCAATGAAATGGTCGTGTGTGACGATCGAATATTCCAAGAAGGCTAGGATGTGCTGTTGTGTTTCATCCGAGAGGCTGCGAAACGGGTCTGACCATAACGCACTACAACCCAGTGCAACTCTTCTGTTGTTTGAACTTGAAAAAGCACTTTCCTTTGATATCAGTAACTCGTTAAGGGACGATTTGAAACGACAGCCGAAATGTAGTTGAACCTACTCTCAGCAAAAACTAGCTGTACTGAAGGCAAAAGCAAACTTTCTTTGTTGGCAGACAAAGGTATGGCTAAGACGATCTGCCGAGCATACTACAGCCCACTACAAATATTACTTTCTAATTCTTGAAGTATCCAAATTCTGCTATGAACCTTCTACTAATCCCTCTCTTGCTGTCTGCTCTTACCGTAGATTCGACCGAAGTCTCATTTGAGCCCTGGAGCTACACGGAAACGGATCTGTTCCCCAGCGCTATGATTTCGACTGCAACTGTCGATTGGAACGGAAAGTCGGAGACTGCCGAAGACAAAACAACCGATGATGATCCCGAACTTGAGATGGAAGAGCCTCCAATCTTCGGTGATGAAAATGGTTGGCTAGGAGTGGTGCTGTTGGACGTAGATGAAGGCTCGAGCGTCAGCGTAGAGATCTCGATCGACGGATATATGAAACCTTCGACATGGACAGGCGAAATCGAACAAAGTTGCGAAGAGGCTCGCATTGTACCTAAAGCGAAATGGGATTATGAAGCCCTAAGAAAGGTCAAGGAACAGACGCCGGTGGTCGCCACCTTCAAAGTGTCCGTTAATGGCGAAACTCTAACCGAGCAAACGGAGAGTTACATCATTCGATCGATCAACGACTGTCCTTTCTACGTGCTTTTGAATGAAGAGGATGAGGAATTTGAAGACTTATCATGGATCTTTGCAGCATACGTAAATGAAAACCATCCGTGGATAGACGGCATCTTGAAGGAAGCACTGCAGTCTGAGCTTGTTAACTCGTTCACAGGCTATCAATCCGGCGATCCAGACGAAGTCATCGCGCAGGTTTTCGCCATTTGGCATGTGCTCCAGCGCCGAGGCATCAAGTACAGTGATATCTCGACCACCCTACCATCTAAACTGGTCGTCAGTCAGACAGTGCGATTTTTGGATGATACGATCGATGCTACGCAAGCTAATTGCGTCGACGGTTCTGTGCTCATGGCTTCAATCTTGCGAAAGATTGGCCTTGATGTCCATTTGGTGATGGTACCCGGTCACTGCTTCCTCGCTTTCAGACTCACCGACCAACCGATCGAGGACATGGAGGATCTCTTTGCCGACGATAGCGATCTCATTGCCCTCGAAACAACAATGCTCGGCAACGACAAACTTAAGCCGATAAAGGATTTACCTAAGATGCCAGATAAGCTGAAACAAAAGGAATTTCAGGCATCATTCGATACCTTCCAGACCGCACTAGGGGCTGGAATCGAAAGTCTTGAGGAGCACGCGGAGACCATGCTCAGTGGTGACGACCCTGACGCTCAACTTATCTCGATCGAAGACGCTAGGGAATTTGGAATTATGCCCATCGCCTCCGGTCGTGAAAAAAGTGAGCAGAAGTAGTTAACTCTCAAAACAACGCGGTATCGCAACTGCCAGCATCTGCACTATTCGTACTTGCCTACAGACTCCAATCACAGAAGCCGCCCCCCACTAGGTAGTGCGTCCCCCCTGGGGATCCTGGAACGGTACCTTTGCATCGCGATTACGCGTAAAGGTACACTAGTGCTATCAACTACCAATCATTTGTGTTGAATGCTGTGATCGAATGTCGCCAATAATCTGTTTCAGTTAGTGTCGGCCGAAAAAATGACGAGGTAATCGCCCATGACGCTGCTACGTGTTCTCTCGATCTTTATGGCACTAATTCTCTTCACTGGATTCGTGAGCGAATCCGTTGCGAATGAAAGGGCAAGGCCGAATTCCGCTGACACTCGCCAAGACCTACTGCGATTACATAACAAAATGCGGCTTGCAAATAGTAAAAAGCCTTTGCGGCACAATGCAAAACTTTCCGCAGCTGCTCAGTCCTATGCTGAATATCTTGCCAAGTCCGGCAAGTTCAGTCACGAGGCAAAAGGAACCGTCAGCTCGCGTGTCAAAAAGACCGGCTATGACATGAAAGCGGTTGGCGAGAATATTGCTTACGGTCAAGAGTCCGCGTCAAAAGTCGTCAATGGCTGGATGGACTCGAAAGGACACAAAGAGAACATGATGAACAAACGATTTACCGAAGTTGGTTTCGGGATCGCTCGTGACAAGAATGGGCGCTTGGTTTGGGTGACTGATTTCGGTGACCGCTAGGTCATATCATTGTTCTGACCGCGGCAAATCCTCATATCTGAGAATTGCAGATGTGCGAGTAAACAGCAAGTAAAACGATGTTAACTCGCAGAAGCATCATCGACTGATAATACTATCATGTGCGTCAAGAAAGGAATCGAGCTCATGGATTGACTCGGCATCTAGGCGATACTCCAAAGCGCCCACGATCCCGGAAACCTGCTCCGGAGAGCGTATTCCGACAATAGCAGCCGTTACTGCTGGATTTTTTAGAACCCAGGCAATCGCCACTTCTCCAGGAGAGCGACCAACGCGGGCCGCAACCTGCGTTACCTTTTCAGCAATCTTAAGATTACGACTCAACAGTGGCTCTTGAAAGAATACACTGCGAGTTCTCCAGTCGTCGCTAGCGAGATTCGCCACTCGCTCTCGCGTCATGCTTCCTGTGAGCATTCCCGAGCCCATAGGCGAGTAAGCGATAACACCAATACCATTGGATTGGACATAGGGAAGTGTTTCCGCCTCGACCTCGCGTCGAATCATTGAGTAAGGAGGTTGTAATGAAGTGATCGGCGCGATCGCGGCAGCTCGCTTCATCTGCGAAACATTAAAGTTCGAAACACCAATCCACCGTACTTTGCCTTGTCGCTGTAGATCGGCGAGTGCACTCCAACCTTCTTCGATATCCTCGTCTGGTTCAGGCCAATGAATTTGATAGAGATCGATCGTTTCAATATTCAACCGCCGCAAACTATCTTCGCATTCGCGAAGGATTGAATCGCGTTTTAGAACCTTGATGATTTGGCGCTCGCTGGTCCATGCCCTCTCACACTTGGTGAATACGTACGGTTTGCGGCCAGAATAAGTCTTTATTGCATGTGCCACGACTTCTTCCGAGTGCCCTAAGCCGTAGACCGCCGCAGTATCGATCCAGTTAATCCCCGCGTCGAGCGCTGCATGGATCGCTCGACAACTGACCTGGTCATCTTGGTCGCTCCACGAAAACGCCCAGCCCCCTCCACCAATCGCCCAAGCTCCAATACCAATAGGAGATAGACTCAAATCAGAGTTTCCTAAAACATTGTATTTCATATCATCTACTTTTAGTTGATTAACCTGAGGTAACTGAAGGTTCTAACCGTCTTACCAAGCGTCAGCTATGGTAATCGATCACTCATTTTTTTGCAGTAGTTCGCGACCCTCAAAGTCGAGGTTCACCGCAATACAGCCAACCGCTCATGTTGCTTAAGAATCATATAAAACAACTTTGTTACTAAACTCCGCTTCAAAAAGCGACTACTTCAATGACTTTTTTTCGAATCCATAACCCGCTTCATCGCAGAACGACCAAGCTCAACTCCTGTGTCAGCTGGCATCGCTTGATGCCAAGCCAATAACTCGGCTCGTAATCTTGCGATGGTTCGCTCATGCTCTGAAGCCACATCCGCAGTACCTGCAAGATTGTTTGTTTCACCTCGATCGCTCTGCAAATCGTACAACTGCACCTCCGAACCATCGTAGTTGCAAAGTAGCTTCCATTTACCCTGACGAACTGCGAGATCGGGAAGAAGCTCGAGCGATTCTGGTAAGTATGTTTTTCGATCCGGGGGCCGACGCCAAAACAGCGGAGCAGCACGCGTTCGATTTTCCCTACCTAACAATGCACCCGCGACGCTTTCGCCATCGCATGCAATCTCTTTCGCCTCGATGTCACAAATCTCCAGCAGCGATGGCATCAGATCGATCGCAGCGAACATGGACTCTCGATCCAATAAACCGTGACTCTTGGGGGCGATCAAGCCTGGTCCCCAGACGATCAACGGCGAACGAATACCACCTTCGTAAAGAGATGTTTTCCCGTTTCGAAACGGACCTGCACTACCCGCCTGAGCCTCTGGCCCATTATCCGAACAGATAAGCAGTATCGTATTTTTCGCAACTTCGGGATCACTCGCTAGAAAGTCGAAAAGCTCACCGAGTTGACGATCCATAGATTCGAGTACAGCAGAATACATCGCCCGTTTGACTGGTTTTACATCTTGGCTCGGCCAACTATCGACGGGTGGCCAAAAAGGACTGTGGACATCGTCTGGCCAAAGGTTGATATAGAACGGCTTTTCTTGGGATCGAGCCAGCTTGGCAAATTCGATCGCTGCCCTGGTAAAACCTCCCGTGATCTGACTGCGCGGCATCCATTGTACCGGACCACCGAGACGCTCAGCATCTTGCCATATACGTCCCGGCTGCGCATCACCAGGCTTTTGAGTGAGCGGCAAAAGTTTTGGTCCCATTCCTTCAAAATTAGTCAGCGAAGTATCGAATCCATATTCCGTGATCGCAGGAGCATCATCAACATCGCGCTGCCCACCAAGATGCCACTTACCGAAGTGGCCTGTCGCATAACCATTTTGTTTGAGCAAGCGAGGTAAAGTAATCGCCTTGGAGTCGAGCCATTGGGCACAACCACGACGCCGGTTATCAGCTCTGTTATTCAGGTACGAATGAATATTCCATCGCTGCGGATATTGCCCCGTGACCAAGGCGCAGCGTGAAGGAGAGCAAATCGGCGCATTGACATAGAACTGCTCGAAGCGAATCCCCTCACTAGCGATTCGATCGATATGAGGTGTTTTCGCCTCAGCGTTTCCAAAGCAGGAGAAATCTCCCCAGCCCATATCATCGATGAGGACCACAATCACATTTGGTTGGTTGGCCGCTTTGATATCTGATGCGAAGCCAGTAACAAGCAAAAGCATCGCGCAACACAAACGCGTTGTAAACCCATGGCGATCCTTACCAACGAACAACGGTCGATTCATTAGCAAATGACAACAATAACGGAAAATCATTTAGAATATGCCTCGTAAAAGAATCGGTTTCCAAAATGAATATTCGAGGGAGTAAACGCGGACTGTAGCGACTCGCTTTTTCGGATTCCGTGACTGCCGGTGCCAGTATCGGTCTACTCCCGATATGATTCAAGAATCGCGATCCGCTAACATCGAATGAAATGAAGATGCGTTTGCAATTTCCCGGAAAGCAATAGAAGACTAAATATGTATTTTGCGTTAGTAATTCTACACCCCTCGTGATGTTGTCGCGATCTGACTATTCACGACAAATCTGACGTTTCGGATTCTTGCAGGAATGCGACTCCTTTCACCTTTGTGTCACCATGCCTTGACTTGACATACATTGCAGTCCTACGTATCTTTTGGTTAATTACATTTTCTTGCCTTCCGATGATACTACGGCGATGGCAACCAGGATTATCCGGAATTTGTGCAAGCGTTATCGATTGCTCGTCAGAAAACAAATCGCTCTTTATCCCCTTATCCCTCAACTCGATTTCTTCAAGATGCCGAGAACCATTCGATGAAAACGAATTGTTTTAAAAATTGGAAAGCAGTTTGCTCGTTTGCTATTGGAATAACGACGACTGCGGTGGCCTGGGCGGCTTCAGACGATAGAGATCTACTGTCTCATTTAGTGATGAAACTCGATAAACTCCATCGGGTCACCGACACTCCGCATCCGATGGCAGACTCCACTGCGCAATTCTGTGACCTAACTTTCAACGGCAACATTCACGAAGGTGTGGGAGATACCGCGTATTGCCATGTTTACGTGACACAAGTAGGTAAAGATCAGATGTTATCTGGAACTGGGAAATACCCACTGGGAACCGTGATCGTGAAATCAAAGCTCAAGAGCGAGACGAGTAAAGCTGCGATGCTCTATACCGTGATGAGAAAAATGTCAGAGGGCTTCGACAACGAGCATGGCAATTGGGAGTATTCGATTCTCGATGGCCCAAGCAAACGCGTGTTGGCAAGCGGAAAAATCGATTCCTGTATCGCTTGCCATAGCGAATATTCGAACAGCGATTATGTAACGAGGGCCTATATGAAAGAGAAGCCTAACACAACCAGATAACAAAATTGCCAAGCACAGGCTATCGTCGCAGCCCAGATCTTATTGTTCAATTAAGGTAAAAAGGGACCAATCGATCGTGCTTCTCAAGATATCTTAATTATTTTTCAATCATTGACGATCGTTCCTTTGCGATACAGGGGTCAGCTCGCAGACCTCAACGATCTGCAGATCTCTCATGATGCTTCGCTCGGCACAGTTCACCAGCCTCTGCTTCGAGCATCTAATTCAAGGGCTTCCTAACCGCGCTGCGCACCGCCTCGCAGATATGTCCGCGTACCGCATCGCCATCAATCTTGATCGTTTGCCGTATTTCTTGTCTAATCGATTCCTCTCGCTCACTTGAAATAGTCAGTCCTTGGTCTAGGAAAGTTGGTTGTTGCAAACGAATCAACACCAAAGCCAAGGCTACTTTTCAAATGTGCGAAATAACCAGCAATTTATCGAGATGATCGACATAATTCGCAAAAATAAGAGATCAGATAATGGCAACCAGAATTGCAGCGGATCATGGGAAAACGAGTTATTCAGGGGTCCTTGAAAAGATTAAAGGACAGGCCAATATTTTGAAATGGAAACTACGTGGGAAACCATTGCCTCCTCCCCACGCAATAAAGGTCGATGTCATCTCGAATGCTGCTAGAAAGTTTGGCTGCAAGACGTTGGTGGAAACCGGTACATATCTCGGGGACATGATCGCTCGCACGCGGCACTTGTTTGTAAGGCTGTATACAATAGAGGTTGATCCGCAATTATATCAAAAAGCTCGAACTCGCTTTGAAAACGATTCGGCGATATCAGTCTTGCTTGGCGATTCCACGAATGAATTGCCGAAGATATTATCGCAGTTAACGACACCTGCGATTTTTTGGCTAGATGGTCACTATTCTGGTGGCTGCACAGGGCGAGGTGCTTTGGATACACCCGTCCAAGCTGAAGTCGAAATGATTTTGCGACACCATGTTCAAGGCCATGTAATACTCGTAGATGATGCTCGACTATTTACGGGTACCTCAGACTATCCAAGCCTGGACAGTTTCCGCGACCAATTGCTAAAACTCAAAACGAATTACACTTTTTCGGTTGATACCGACATCATTCGCTTTGAGCCCCCATCAAAGAGCATTTAGAGCCCGCTGTTTATCACTCGTCTATCTCAGTCGGTTTACCATCTAGAGATTAAATCAGATTGAAACAAAGCCTCCTTCTCCGTGGTTTGTTTTATGGAAAATACTCCTCTTTTATCTTCCTCAATCAATCTTAGAACTGAATAGCAAGAACAGCCCCTTTCTCGTCGTAGTGCGCCCTGCCTCTTGAGAAGTTATTCATCAAGCGATTTGCGAAATGGACAATTCGAGGGGATGAATTGCAGCCACGAAGTATACGGCCAGTATTGACAGCTTTTCTTTGGTAGAAGGGATTCGGAATGCGATTCATTAATCGAACTGCGATTGTTGTTCGTCCCAAGACTCCGTTTTTTGAGTGGACGCAGACATTGGAAGATGAGCCCCCGTCAAAAAACGAACCATGGACATCGGTCTATCTGGTAACAGAACAGGAAGGCAGCCCACCAGAAAGTATCCTGCGGAAATACTTCAAGCAGATCTTCGATGAACAACTCCTCGCATGGCATTTGATCGAGGAAGACTGGCCGCAGCAGCGCACCTTTTCTCTCTTTCAAAAATGGTTTGAAGCGGACGTCGACGATTTGGTTCGCGATCTCTCTAACCACGGTCTCCGACATGACGACGATATTTGAAATCCGCTTTCAACGGATTGGCAGGCAGCCAATAACCGCGCGCAGAGAAAAACATCTCAAGACTTCTCTACCTCTTGCATATAGTCACCCCAAAGAATACTATTCTTTTGTTTAGTATCCAGGGCATGAAGGAGTCATCCCATTGTTCCAACGGCAAAGGCGTGCTTGAAATGAACTTTCATACCAATCCACAACTTGAATTAGCCTACCAATACGTTTGCAATACCAACAAAAACCTGTTCCTAACGGGTAAAGCGGGTAGCGGCAAAACGACCTTTTTACACAAAGTCCGAGAGGCTCGTGTTAAGAGGATGGCAATCGTCGCTCCGACGGGAGTTGCAGCTATCAATGCGGGTGGCATGACCATCCATTCGCTGTTTCAAATTCCGATCGGCTTGCACCTGCCCGGCGTTGAGCGACGACAACCCCCATCTCGCTTTCGCGCCGAAAAAGTACGGCTGATTCGCAGCCTAGACCTGCTTGTCATCGATGAAGTTAGTATGGTCCGAGCCGATTTGCTCGATGCGATCGACGAAGTACTTAAGAGAGTCCGCAATTCATCGCAACCTTTTGGTGGTGTACAACTCCTGATGATCGGAGACCTTCATCAGTTACCGCCCGTCGTCAAGCCAGAGGAATGGGAACTGCTACGGCGTCATTACAAGACGCCCTATTTCTTTGGTAGCCAATCACTTCAAGCAACCGACTACATCGCGATTGAATTGAAACATATTTATCGCCAGGCCGATCCCGAATTCATCGCCCTGCTGAATCAGGTTCGTGACAACCGTCTCGATAACGCAGCCCTTCAAAAACTAAACAGCCGCTATCTTCCCGATTTCTATCCTCCCGTAGAAACACCCTATATCACACTGACAGCGACAAACGCGGCAGCAACGGAGATCAACAACCAGAATCTCGATCGACTACCCTCTGCGAAAACAACCTTCAAAGCTAAGATCGAGGGAGATTTTCCAGCAAGCAGTTTTCCCACCGAAGAAAACCTTGAACTCAAGGTGGGTGCCCAGGTCATGTTTATCCGCAATGATTCGTCGAACGAACGCCTCTTCTTCAACGGTAAACTTGGCAACATCACCCGCATCACTGATAATAATATTGCCATTCGCTCACCGAACGACAATCGCGATATCGTTATCGAGCCTATCATTTGGGAAAACATCAAATACACGCTCAATGAACAAACCAAAGAGATCGAAGAGCAAGTGGTCGGTAGCTTCACCCAGTATCCCTTGCGACATGCCTGGGCTATCACAATCCACAAGAGCCAAGGACTTACCTTCGAGAGATGCATTATTGATGCGCAAGCAGCTTTCGCGTCGGGCCAGGTCTATGTAGCGCTCAGTCGATGCAAGTCCTTTGAAGGAATCGTTCTGAGAACTCGAATCGTTCCCAATAGCGTTAAGACAGATCCTGTTGTTCAGGAATTCAGTAGCCAAGCAGAAAAAAATCTACCGACGGAGGCGCAATTGCGCGCCGCTAAACTGGAATGCCAATCCAATGCACTTCACTATTTGTTTCAGTTCGATGCCCTAGCCGAATCCCTCAGCAAGATCATCTCTCTATGCCGCCACCATGCGCGCTCCCTCAACACCGATGCTCACCTACCATTCGAAAATCTGAAGAACAAGGTTTACATCGATCTACAGCAAGTCGCCACTAAATTTGCCCCGCAACTTGCAGCCTACCTACAAGCCGAGGAACTACCGGAAGATAACGAAGCATTGCAACTGCGTCTTCGCAAAGCAGCCAATTACTTCTCCGATAAACTTTCACCTCTGGCTCAGGAACTCGCAAATATTCCCGTTGAAACGGACAATAAAGAAATTGCTAAGCAATTGCAAACAGCTATCAAGGAGCTCAGCCGACTTATCACAACACAGCAATTATGCTTTGCCGCTTGCCAGGAAGGTTTCTCGACCGAACGCGTCAACCGTGCAAAGTGCCAGGCTGAACTTGATTTTCAAAAGAAAGAATCTCGCAGCGAATCTTACTCGGCCATCCCCAAAGACGTTCTCCATCCCATTCTCTACTAACGCCTCATTGCGTGGAGAGCGGAAACTGCCAATCGCTTAGATCTAGCCGAATTCGATATTGCTCCAAATCTAACCCTTAGATCCTTAGCGGATGTGTTACCAAGAACCAAGAAACAACTGAGCAATATCGGTGGAATCGGCAAAGCTCGCTTACAAAAGTACGGCAATGAATTACTTGAACTGATCGAAAATTTCTGCCAAGAAGAACATGCGTCACTTTCCACTATGCCAAACATTTCCTCTTCAATCGATGCGGCTCGCGAAAGTTCCTCTACCAGACATATTTCGCTTCACCTCTACCGTAACGGCATGCCGCCAGAAGTCATTGCGAGAGAAAGAAAACTCTCAATCTCAACGATACGGGATCATCTAACACATTTTGTCGAAACGGGAGAACTTGAAATTAGCCAATTCCTCGATGAGGCTACACTCAATGAACTACTTCATTATTTTGCGGCCAATCCCGAATCGACCCTATCAGCAGCTAAAGGACACTTTGGAGATAAATACGAATACTGGCAACTTCGCATGGCTTCTGTTAAGGATAGTCGACGACAACTGCCTGCTTAAAGCAAGATGTTTCTCGCCAAAAGATCACTCTTTAACCTCTAACCAAATCACTACCGGTAGTCCTTCAACATCGAAAACACAAAGAAGCATTACACTACTGATTGATTGAAAATAATGAAACAGTCTGTTAACGCATCCGCGACAGCCGATCACAACGCGTTGAAAATTCTCATTAAAGCAGGTTGCTTTCACCGCTTGACTCAATCTTGGAAACCAGCAAATCCCTCCTTTTACACTCCCTATTCATTCAAACTCTAAATCCTCCTTCTCCTTCGAAGCGATCAATCTCTGCTATACTAACAATTCGATCGAAGCACTCGTTTCCAGAACACTTTGCTTAGTTAACATACCACTACGCTGTCTTAAACTTATTCAAACCAACACCATGCGATCTACTCTAGCCTTCGTGGCCGCATTGACATTTTTGACCACCACAGAAATCAGGGCCGAATCTGCTCGCAAGCCAAACGTTATCTTTATTCTCGCCGACGATCTCGGTATTGGAAACCTTAGCTGCTACGGTGCAGACAATTTTCATTCTCCGAACATCGATAAGCTTGCCGCTACAGGAATTCGATTCACGCGATCCTTCACCGCCTCACTCTGCGGGCCATCGCGCGCCCTAATCATGACAGGCCGCTACGCCTTTCGAAATGGTTCCACCAATCAAGACGCCTGTATGCAACTGCCAAAATCAGAGTTGCAATTAGCTCGCGTCTTTAAGTCCGCGCAATACGCGACAGCTTACATCGGAAAATGGGGACAACTTCCCGGAGAACCCGACGAAGCAGGCTTCGATGACTATCTGCGCTTCAAGGGAAGCGGTGTTTACTGGAACAAGCAAAATGAAACTCCTGAACTTTATCGAATCAACGGCAAGGAACTAACGCTAGGCGAGAAGGAATATATGCCCGACATCATGCATGACCGAGTCACAATGTTCCTTCGCGCGAATCAATCCAAACCGTTCTTTCTTTTTTATTCGCTAGCGCATGTTCATGGCGAAATCCTCCCAACCCCCGACAGTGCGCCAGACAGTAAGGACCTCTTCAGCGATAACATTCTTTACATGGACAAACTCGTTGGAAAACTCGTGACGGAACTCGAGCAACTCAAACTTCGCGACAACACGCTCATCATTTTTATGGGTGACAATGGAACCGGCAAAGGACAGCACCCCCGCTCTACCATTGACGGTCGCAACCTCTCTGGCATGAAAGGGTCGATGCTCGAAGGAGGTAGCCTCGTACCAACCATCGTCAACTGGCCCGGTAACGCTCCTACCGGCGTCGTCTCGGCAAACCTAATCGATTCCACAGACCTTATTCCAACATTTTCTGAAATCATTGGTGGCAAACTTCCCGAGGAGAAGATACTCGACGGAATGAGTTTCGCATCGCAATTGAAAGGCCAGACGGGCTCCAAACGCGAATGGATTTATAATCAACTCGCTTCGATGTGGTATGTGCGTGATTCCAATTGGAAATTAAATGAGAAAGGGGAATTGTTCGATATGAGCGAAGCACCTTTCACGGAAAAGTTAATCACCACAAATAATGATTCAGACGCAAGTAAGACTGCTCGTACACGCCTTTCTGCCGTTCTTTCCAAACTTAATCCCGGCGGTGGAATTTTAGATACAGGTGATGGCACAGGACGTCATGCGAATAAGAACAAAAAGAGCGAACCGAAAGCGGCAGATGAACCATCGAGGATCAAGTCTGCTCGCCCTGATAACGCAAGTGCTAGTGCGACTGTCATCGAGCGATCTGAAAAATTCGATCGTCTCGACAAATTTAAAACCGGCAAGCTATCACGCGATTACTATATTGCCAATCAGTCAGACCGCGCAGCTACAGAGGAACGCTTCAAGCGCATGGATACCAATCATGATGGCTCTGTAAGCCGCGAAGAATATATTTTAAACGGAAGTGAAAAACAGCAGTAGTAAGTTAGATTTTGCAGAACTCACCTTGGGACTAATCCTCTGTCCATAGGCCGATTTAGCATCCAAGCTCCAGACAATTCTCTCGTTACATCGGTAGCACTTGCGATCCTAGCGGCTCACTTCTTGGAATTTGTTTTCGAGCTATCCTCTATTCGCCGCTCATCATCCAACAGTATTCGCCATGGTGGCGTAGTCAAATCATCGAATTGACCACGAAGCGCCGACATTGCGAACGCGACAACGGCACAACCTGCCAAAAGCAACGCCAAAGGTAATGCGACATACATAACACTCATATCTATCCATTCCTTCTTACTTCAAATCGTCAGCTCTATTCACGCTTCTCGCTTCGGAAATACGCAGCTCGCCATTGTGACACTAATGACTGTGATGGAACTAATAGGCATCAATGCAGCAGCGATCAATGGATGAATCAAGCCAGCGACCGCCAACCCGACTGCAAAGATGTTGTAACTGATGGAGGCAATGAAATTACGCTTAATGGCTCGGATCACGTTCCTGCCCGCCCGTGATAAATCGATCAATGCTCCAAGTTCAGCGTTCTTAAGGTAGACGGACGCGGCTTGCAAGCTGATCTCCGCTCCCCCCTTCACCGCAACACCTACATCCGCCTGCGCTAAGGCAACTGCATCATTGACTCCGTCACCAACCATCACCACGGACAGTCCACTCTGCTGTAATGCTTGTACGACTCCCTGCTTTTCTTCCGGGGATTTACCACCCCAAACCAAACCTGGATCCAATCCCAATTCGTTTCCAACAGCGGTTACGATCGTTGAATGATCACCTGATAGCAGCCCGACCTGCCATCCCTCTTTTTTGAGTGAATTGATAATCTCCGCTATTCCCTTCCGAAGTTGGTCACCCAGCCCTAGCATTCCAATGATTCGTTTTTCACATGCAACGAATACAGGACTGCATCCCGCTACAAAATATTCTTCTTGTCTACGCAATTCCGCATCAGATAGCATGATTCCCATAGACTCAAGAAATTGCTTATTACCGATCACCCACTGGTCGCCATCAATCACTCCGCGAATTCCGCCACCTGCGTGATACTCGATCATTTCCATTCGATCGGAGAGGTTATCTAGTGATTGAATAGCAACCATCTTCCCATATCGAACCAAAGATCGAGCGATTGGATGATTGCTTTTACTTTCTAAGGCAAGAAGGAAAGGCCATGACTGCCTACTTAAATCATCAAATCGGAGTTGGATATCACCTGTTGTCACCGTTCCTGTTTTATCGAGCAATACGATGCCCCGATCAGCTAGCCTCTGCAAAACATCACCGCCTCGAATCAGTATGCCTCGCCTAGCCGCTTCACCTAAAGCAAGAGAGACAGCCATTGGTGTCGCTAAACCTAGTGCACAAGGACAAGCTACGATAAGTAATGAGACGATCCGATTCACCATGAGTTCGGGATGATACCAGTAGCAATACACGCCGGTGACAATAGCGACCAGCAGAATTACAAGAACGAATCGCCCCGCCAAGCGATCCGCAAGTTGCACCAAAGGAGTTCGCATAACACACGCTTTTTCGATCGTGCTGGCCAACTTACCAACACGACTTTCCTCGCCTACTTGCTGGACGAGTATGCGGATTGCGGAACCTCTATTCACTGTACCAGCAAAAACTCGGTCGCCATTGTCAACCACAACAGGCAACGTCTCGCCGGTCAGTAATGCTTGATCAATCTCGGTTCTTCCATGAATCACAATTCCATCTGCAGCAAGACTCTCACCCTCGAGAACTTCAATCGTATCTCCTACCGACAACGTTTCACTAGGTACGAGTGCGACTTGACCATCGCGAATACGCCGAGCCTTGCGAGGGGTTAACTGGAATAGGATATCCAACGAATCATAAGCAGACTGTTGCTGCCGAGCTTGGATATATCTTCCAGCCAATAATAGAAATACCAGCATCGAAAGGGAGTCGTAATAAAGTTCTCCACTTCCTCGAAGTGTATTCCACAAGCCACTAATCGCCCCAACCGCTAAAGCTACCGCTACCGGGATGTCAATGTGTGGAGTTCTGGTGCGCAGGGCAGAGAATGCCCCTTTGAAAAACGTCCAGCCTGGTCCGAATAGCGCTACCAGACCTACGACAGTGCTAGCTCCTCGAAGCAAGCCAATGTGCTCCATTGACATTCCATAAAATTCACCCAAGTAGAGGGCGGCTGCGAGAAGCATCGAATTTCCAGAACAGGCAAAGGCTATCCCAACCTGCGCTAATTGGCGACGTAAGTCGCTCACGCGTCTCTCATGCTTCACTTCGCCCCTGAGTGGGTGTGGGCGATAGCCAAGTCGAGCGATTTCAATCGCAATGCGACTCAACGTTACTTTGGCTGGATCCCACACCACCTCCACCGTCGATCTCGCCAAGTTGACATGTGCGGATAAAACCCCAGGAACAAGTTTCGGCAACTTCTCCAACAGCCAAACACAGGCAGCACAATGTATCCCCTCCAAATAGACTTTAGTCCTAAGACCATTATTGGCGACAGCCCGAATGTACTGCTGTGCATACCAAGCCGAATCAAACTCACTCATCGCATCGAAAGCGACCTTGTCCCCCCGATTACCTTCCCGTGCGCCAAATCGCTCTCGTAGCTCGTAGTATTGCTCAAGTCCCTCCGACGATAGCCATTGATAGGCAGCACAGCAGCCTTGACAACAGAATGGTTTTTCGTCCCATACGATCGCTGCAGGTAGTGCAACTTCCGCCTGGCAATGAACGCAACGGCCACGAGAGGACTCCCTCAGACTTTCACTCTCTGCAACATACTCTTCGAGAGCTTGCATCATGGCGGCACGGTACAAAGAAAAAGAAATGATTTGCAATTACACGTATTGCGATTATCGATAGGACAACAGCCTAACCAACGCTACTATCGTTTCATTTACTCTGGCAACATACCGGTTTGACCGATGTGTTTACCTCAAGCAATTTTTGATTGGACAACTGACGGTTATGCGACAACCCCTCATAGCTGGCAACAGCACGGTGTGACATCGTGTAAAATCCCACAACCACCAGTAGTAGCGCAGAAACCCAGGGAAGCTGTCTTCTAAAACGTTGGGTTAGTAAATGCGCGCTAAATAACATTACCGAAAGACTTGGCAATGTACCGATCCAGAACATGGACATCACCGCAGCTCCTCCCCAGAGAGTCGCAGTAGCGGCAGCTGTGATTAAAAACGCGTAGAGCCAACCACATGGCAGAAAGATCGTCAATGCACCAATCGTCGCGGCTTTCATCCAAGGAGATTGAACACGCGCAAAGTGATGGAGTCGGCTAAACAGACTTTGTAATCCTTGCGGTAATAGAAAGTGAGGAGTATTCCCTGTAGCTAAACGAAGAACCATGAGACAGCCCAACAAAGCCATGGTACCACCCGCGATTCGCGCGGCTGATTGCTGAAGTCCAAGCCAGTCTCCAGTCGTCTGCACCGCCGCCCCCAGCAAACCGGCAATCGAACCGAGAATGACATATCCCAATAACCTCGAAACGTGGTAAGCAAGTACAGGACCGATCATTGGACTTCTAGCTTGATCGCTCGTTGTGGCTACGAGCGCCAGTGGACCGCACATGCCAACGCAGTGCAAACTCCCCAGAAAACTCGCAATGAATACCGCCCCCAGTAGTGTTATCACGACTTCGTTCCTTCAAGACCGGAAGATGTCCATTTCGTATCCTTTACTCGCTGCCATAGATACTCAACACGACCTTGCTGAAGATGAAGCGTCATGTCCCAGTGACCCGGCTCGAGCATCTGGGCATCCGCTTCGTAAACTCCAGGAAATACCTCCGTTAAAGGAAGCTCCTGAATATTTTTAGCGTGAGCGTGATGGAATAAAGAAAGAATACCTTTTCCTTTTTCTAGCACTTTCCCATCACGATTTAAGACTGTTAGACGAATCTTGCGATGGGAAACATTAAATCCTTCTGGATAAATTGCGACCTCGACCGTCCAGCCCAGTCTTTCGCTTTCTGCCAACAACGTTTTTGTCTTATCCCAATCAAGTCCTTTTTGGTAATAGTTAGGAATAACCGTCTGCGTGGGATCACTAACTGCTAGGTATACCGCAAAGACACCCATACCGATATTGCTACCTAGAATTAAGCAGATAAACGACACCCAGAATCGTCGGGCTCGACGTTCTGTAGCTTGCGCAATGAGATCGCCATTGATATCTGTTACCGTGGACATCTTATTATCACACTCCGATCAAAGTGATGCTCTAACTGCGAGGCGCTAGCAGAGTCAGCTTGAGCTTTCTTGCAGCCTTTTGCGAACTCTCAACTTCTAATTGCATATCCTTCTTTCCCCTCTGAACTTCACTCGAAGGGAACCTGACAAGGAAATTGAACGTTCGAGTCTCTTCTGGTTTTAATACGATATCATTTCCCTCTTGGAGAGTGATTATCGCATTTTCGGCTCCGATGAGTTTCAGAGTGAACGAGGTCTGCGTTTCAGTTCGATTAACCAATTTGAGTCGCATGTTATTCTCGATCATCCCATCGCTTGCGATGGTAAAAGGACTACCAAGGCTGCGGAGCAAAGTAGCATCAAAAGCATGCTTTGAGGATAAAACGATGCCAAAGAGTGTGAAGGTAATCAGCAAAACTGCAGGATAAATAATTAAGCGAGGTCGTAAGATCTTTTTTGTGTTGCTCTCCAATTGCTCCTGGCTGCTATACCGAATTAATCCTCGGGTAGAGCCGATTCGATCCATAACGTCGTTGCAAGCATCAATGCATTGGGTGCAATTGATACACTCCATTTGCAATCCATTTCGGATGTCGATTCCGGTAGGACAAACCTGTACACATTTGCCACAGTCAATACAATCTCCCGCAGGAGACACGACGGGTAGTAATCTCTTCCCTTTACTCCTCGGCTCCCCTCGATTCTTATCGTACGCAACAATTAAGGAACGACGGTCGAGCATGACCGACTGGAAACGGCCATACGGACAGGCGATCAAACAAAGTTGCTCTCGGAAAAAGAGGAAATCAAACATCAACAGGCCTGTCGTTACAGCCATCACCAGAAAAGGGACAGGATGCTTCAGGGGAGATTGGCGAATCCAATGGGCTAGTGCATCGGTTCCTACAAAATACGCTAGGAATGTATGGGTTAAGAACATGCAAACCAGAAGATAGACAAGCAATCTTCCCCAGTATCTCCAACCGCTTAGCGCTTGCTTCGGCCGCCCACCTTTACCGCATGTTCCTTCGAACCAGCGATCGATGGGCCGAAACCAAAATTCCATATAGACCGTTTGCGGGCATGCCCAACCACAGCTGACACGCCCAACTAGGGCCGTAACCAGAAAGATCGTGACAAAGACACTAACCATTGCCAGAGCAAGCAGTAGTGTGTCAGTTGGTAGGAAGGTAAAACCGAAAATCGTAAACCGACGCTGGGGAATATCAAGCAGAACGAGCGGTTTGCCCATATAGCGAAGGTGTGGAATCAAAGTGAATATGGCAATTAACACCCACGCGACCACCCGCCTCGCTCTCCAAAGATTGCCGGTAGCCAAAACTGGATACAACCAACGGCGTGATCCATCATGCTCCAAAGTTGGTAGCACATGCTCGTCCGGCTGAAGGAAAGCACTAGCCACCATCTGGTTACAAGTGTCTTCTTTGCGAACTTCTTCGATATGTTCCTCAACGGAACTCATAATTCTTACCGCTGACTGCAGCGCAGTTCCTTTTTCTGTGAGCCATCACTTATTCAAACAGCAGGATTACCTTAGCGGAATACATTACTTCGATGGATTCACCGGCATTGATGGATCTGCTGACTTACTTGTCAATTCCCAAGGACCTATCTCGTTACCTTCCGGCGCGCGAGCCTTAGCTGGATTGCTACCACGCAACGAGGCGATATAACAGGCGACGAGAACCAACTCATTAGGATGAAGACGAGCTTTCCAAGCAGGCATCGATCCATTTCCTGCCCCGTTCTCTAAAATTTTGGCGATATCATCGATAACCTTGACGTTTTTCCAATATACATCGCATAGATTTGGCCCAACCAACCCACCAGCTTCCGCTCCATGGCAACTCACACAGTGTTGCTTGTAAACGCTTTCACCAACTTTTAACCAACGCTTATCATTTGAGTATTTCATCAAGGTGGCATTGTCGGGTTTCAATTCACCAAGTTCCGAGAACTGCTGAACCAAATTAGCCGCAACGGCTTTATCGTAAGCAGCGTAAACAGAACGCTTTGCCTGAGCACCAGTGTGAAAATAAAGCCAGTAGAAAATACTGAAAATGAACGTCGCTACGAACATCCACTTCCACCATCCTGGAAGTGGATTGTCGTATTCCTGAATACCATCGTAGCTATTCATCGATTGCTGTTCTGTGGAATGATTCATAACTAATTAACCCTTCTCCCATCCTCCAGAACGATCGATGCATTGTGATTCATGCATTCCTTTCGAAACCAAAGCGTTCTAAGAGTGACTGCGATGAATACCACCATAAAGATCACTAGTGATGTATTGGCACAAACTGAGTAATCGAGATAAGAAACGACATCTTTTATCATTGGGGCGTCTCCACGTTAGCTGCAACAGTGGGATTCTTTTCCTGCTCGGCCACCTCTGTAGGTTCTTTCGATGGCGATGATCCTGGGACAGGTTCAACGACGGGAGCAGGCTTGTAGCGGTCGATTCCCAAACGTTGCATGTAGGCAATCAGCGCCACGATCTGCTTATCTTCCATACCTAGAGGCCCACCTTGAGTCGCTATATCTACCGCGATCCTCTCGGCTTGTTTTATAGCAAGCGTTTCGGCATTAGTTCGCCCATCGTTTGCAATCTCTAATTCGCTTGTGTAAGGCGCCCCCAAATACTTGGCGGCTAAAACTCGCTGGTAAATCGACTTGAAATTAAGTTTGGTGCTTAGAAGATGGGAGTATTCCGGCATCAAAGAGTCGGCATTGATCGATTGTGGATTTTCGAGATGCTGCAAGTGCCATAAATTCGATTGTTTCCCACCCTCGCGAGCTAAATCCGGTCCGATACGCCGAGATCCCCACTGAAAAGGATGGTCGTAAACGAACTCACCCGGCAGTGAATAATCTCCGTAGCGTTTAGTTTCCGACAAGATGGGGCGAATCATCTGTGAATGGCAGTTGTAGCAACCTTCTGCTACATAAATATCGCGACCCGCTAGCTCAAGTGGCGTATAGGGCTGAACGGAGGCAATCGTCGGTACGTTGGACCTAATCAAAAACGTTGGCACGATTTCGAAAAGCGATGCAATGACAACGGAGGCAATCGTCCATAGCGTAAAAGTTAAGGGCAAACGTTCCCAGCGACGGTGCCAAAACGCTTTTGTCCATTGATCAATCCATCGAGCACTATCAGTAACAGCAACTAACTTGGATGCAGGCGCAGTTTCATCTCTAAAATCGCCAGTGAGTTTAGGTGCCGAATAGACTGGAACCTCATAGTGTGATGGACGCGAAGCCCAGGTCATTATGAAGTTAATCACCAGCAAAATAGCGCCGACAAAAAAGAGCAAACCCCCACCCACTCTAATCCAATACAAGGGAATCAATTTCGCTGTCGTCTCAACAAAGTCGGGGTAAGCTAGTCCACCATTTGCATCAATAGCTCGCCACATCAAGCCTTGTGTGAGGCCGGCGACGTAGATAGGCATGATGTAAACGAGAATACCAATAGTGCCGAGCCAGAAATGCCACTCTGCAAGCTTGGTACTCCACAACTTTGTCTGAAACAATCGAGGCAAAAGCCAATACACCATCCCGAAAGTCATGAAACCGTTCCAACCGAGAGCACCCGAGTGCACATGAGCGATGGTCCAGTCCGTATAATGCGAAAGTGCATTGACGCTCTTCACACTCAGCAATGGTCCTTCGAAGGTGCTCATCCCGTAAAAAGTGATCGCGACGACAAAGAATTTCAGGACGGGATCTGTCGCAACTTTACTCCAGGCACCTCGAAGCGTGAGCAGGCCATTGATCATGCCACCCCAAGACGGCATCCATAGCATCACGGAAAACAACATTCCTAAAGTCGAGGCCCATTCGGGAAGTGCGGTGTAATGCAAATGATGAGGTCCGGCCCAAATGTAGATAAAGACCAGTGACCAAAAGTGAATAATTGACAACTTGTAAGAAAAGACTGGACGATCTGCCGCTTTAGGAAGAAAGTAATACATCAACCCCAAGAAAGGAGTCGTCAGAAAAAATGCGACCGCATTATGCCCATACCACCATTGCATGAAGGCATCTTGTACACCGGCATAAACGGAGTAACTCTTCAATTCACCGCTAAAAGGATTGAGCGGAAATACTAAGTTATTGAAGACATGAAGAATCGCAACGGTCACAATCGTTGCGATATAAAACCAAAGCGCGACATACATATGTCTTTCGCGGCGATGATAAAGTGTCATAAAGAAGTTTACGCCGAAAAAGCCTACCCACACTACAGCGATGAGCAGGTCGATAGGCCACTCTAACTCCGCATACTCTTTGCTCTGCGTATATCCCAACGGCAATGAAATCGCGGCGCACACGATCACTAATTGCCAGCCCCAGAAGTGCGCTTGACTAAGAAAATCGCTCCACATTCTGGCTTTGCATAATCGCTGGGTGGAGTAGTACACCGCAGCGAAAATCGCGTTGCCACCAAAAGCAAAGATAGCGGCATTGGTATGCAGCGGCCGCAACCGTCCGAAACTCAGGAATTGAAGGCCGAAATTCAATTGGGGAAGGACCAATTGTAAGGCCACAAAGATACCTACCAGAAATGCGACCAACCCCCACGCTACGGTAGCAAGCGTAAACATCCTCGCAATTTTGTCGTCGTACGAATAGTTCTCCATGACAACATCTGCTAAGCCCTCTCGCACTACCGCTTGCGAAGAGGACTGTTCCACAACTGCCATATCACTCGCTCTCCCAACTTCTCACGATGTCGACTTCCAGACGACCAAGACAAACTCCAACCACTGGGACAACCGAAGCTACGCAATATCTGTGCCAATCCTTCCGACGGTCGAGTAGTGCAAATCACTGAAGTCTTATCACCATCGCAAAATGCCGCCTCCAGAGGCATCTTACTTCGCTCACATAGCATTCCTGGGCGTTTTGTCGCAGTCACACAGCTTAGAGGGGAATGAGTTGCTTTGTCGCATTTCGGTATCCCCCCCTCACTCAACTCGTGCGGAATAGCACACCGCACGGCGTCTAGAGCACATCACCGTCAACCTGCACACATATTGACCTGCGCACAATCTGACCACTTATTGAACGTCGCTTACTTAAGTGTGTGCCAACAACGTGTTAGTACAGCGAGAATTTTTTGGCAGTATTCTGCCGCCTTAGCCGGATACCTTAGATCTGATTGGCCCGAATCAACAGTCATCAAACCCTAGCTCCCCCTTACCGAACAAAAAAGAAGGCTTGCCGACAATTGGCTTTCCGAAGCTTCACTACAAGGTAGGAGCTCTCGCCATTTTGTTTTCTGAACCATTTGGATTTTTCATCGATTTCGATGCGCCCAGGTACCGGTTATATTCTGCCCGATGCAGTAAGGATGGGCGAAAATCTGAAGACAAACTTATTCCGCGTGAATCAATTCAATGCTTAAAGATGCTGAACTCGAGTCGCCGCTTCTTTTCTACACCAGCCTGTTTGTAATCGCCTTGGTCGGTGAAATCGCGGCATACGCCTCTACCGGCCTCAGCACACTTACGGCAATCATTTTCTTGTGTACCTTTCCTATCTGTTTGATTCTTGTGGGAATCTTACGTAAAAGCATTCGGGACAAACATCGTGGGGATCGAGATAGCTAAATCAACGCTCCAGGAATTTCCGCGAGGTAACTACGAGCGACGAGCAACTGAAATGCTCACGGTCTGGAATCTAAAGTGATTCTTTGAGGCCATTTTTTCCAGCGACAACTTCTAGGTGATTAGCAAAGCAACCTTTTGGAAGAAGCCTTAAATCATTCGCCAAATAAACTCCAAAGTTGCCGTACCTACCCTGAGACACCATGTTTTTGGGAATAGACGGTTTCGGAATCAATTACTGCTACTTGACCAAAACAAGCTCAGGCTGGTTCGCTTCGGATCGCCAAATCCCGCCCGCTGCTGCGAAACGCAATTCCACGGGTCGGATCAATTAAACAATCAGTAAATATTTCTCTACCAACCCTTATCACCAGCCCCCCCTGAAGTCACACCGCAGGGCAACTACTTCTTTTGGTGCAATCTCAACTTTATTTCTAAAACGCAAGCAATATGCGGCGTCCATTTTCGCGATGCATAAATGGACATCTTGTGGCGGAATCAAACAAATAATTCTGGGTCGCATCGCCGCGATATAAGCGTCATTAGAAATTTCCCAATTTTTTACACACGCGAAAAACAACTTCAAATCCAAGGTGACTGCCAAACGTTAGAAGTGACTTTCTTAGGGCAAAAACAAATGGCATTCGATTTGCTTAACCCAGTTTTCGTTTAGCTATTTTAGATCCTACCGAGGGATTCCAATAAGCGCCGCAACGAATCTAAGCGGGGCCCAGTCGGTATTACAAAAGGTTAAGACTCTTTCACCGGATAGATAGACGATGCACCATTATCGAATTGTTAAAATACTGACACTATTGCTGATCGGTTCCCTTTGCGACTTACAACTGATTCATGCTCAAAACCCGAAAAGCGAGATCGTAAACAGCATCGGCATGAAACTGAAGCTGATTCACGATGGATATTTCACCATGGGGGGAAATTATTTACCAGGAGATCGCATCGGCGGAAACCCTCATCGAGTAACACTGACTGAAGACTATTACATTGGAGTTTTCGAAGTTACGCAGGAACAATACCAAGAAGTGATGGGAGAAAATCCGAGTCACTTTTCACCTCCCCCCAGCGGAAAACTTCCTCCGGGAACAAATAGCAAAAAGCATCCTGTCGAAAATATTTCCTGGCATAAGGCAGTCGAATTTTGCAATCGACTCTCACTGTTACCAGAAGAGCGAGATGCGGGTCGCACGTATCGGTTACCCACGGAAGCGGAATGGGAATATGCGTGCCGTGGTGGAAGTAGGGATGCATTTTGTTTCGGCAACGATTCGGAACAGCTAGAGAACTATGCTTGGTTCCTATTCAACAGTGGAGATCGCAAAGTCACTCCCGACATGCTAAATCAAGATAACCCAGCAGACAAATATAACGCACAAACCCATCCAGTAGGAAAGAAGCTACCTAATGCCTGGGGCTTGTACGATATGCACGGTAACGTTTCGGAGTGGTGCTTTGATGCTCCCAGGATATTCAAGGATGACCTAATCAATCCGGTTGGTAGCGGTAAAGAAGAGGATCATCGAGTGGTCCGAGGTGGTAGCCACGTATCACTTATGAACTCCTGTAATTCGGCACATCGCTGGCAGCAAGATCCTAGACGAAAAGGGAGAGAGACTGGCTTGCGTGTTGCGATGAATGTAACGCTACCTAAACAAGAGGAGACGCGAGTTGAACCCAGAGCTCGAGTGCCGAAAAAGCAGTTGGTCGCAAAAAAAGACAAAGTCAACGCTGTCACCAATATCAAAGTCACTCCCGAGAACCCGTCACTCCTATCCGATGGAAGTACCTTTATCAAGATACGGCAAGATATCATTGACGCTCAGGCGAAATTGCGCGAGTATCCTCTTTCGGATGGTCCCGGTTCACGGGATCGCTTAGAAGATAGCCCAAATCTTGAAATCGCACACAAAGATTTTTCGCTTCCTATCATTCCGCGAACAGTGATTTACACTGAGGGCAAACGTTTCGAATTCAGCGAGAGAGCCACACTGGCAGGAGAACAAAGATATCGCTCTGACGTGGTTTATTATCTCGTCAACCAAGTTTCTATTCCGATTCGGATCACTGAACAAGCCGCTCCGCAAGTCTCACTCAAAGCGTTGAAGAAGACATTAGAAATCAAGGTTTCGAATTCGAAATACAAGGTCTACACCATTCGCGGTCACGGCCTGCAATTCATTTCCGCACTGGTTAAGAACCTCCGCTTTTATAATTACAACGCCAAAACCAAAGAGTGGGAGGGGGAGTTCGAAATGGAGTTGATCAACAACTCGGGAGCTAAACGAATCGAATTTACGCCTAAGCAAGAGCTAGAAGTGGAATTAGGAAAAGAGCTCATCACCATTAAGTGTGTAAGTTACGACCACGCAAAAGACGAGGCAAAGTTCCAGGTCGAGACGAAACCACAGCAAGATACGATCACCGCCACCATCGGTGAATATGGCAATGATTAACCTTGACCGCTGTACAAGTCCTCTGCGATCAGATTACCCTTACCATTCAAATCGCCAACTTCTCACACTAAACCACTTGAAACCCTACAACTCAAAGCAATGAAATAGGTACTCGGAAACTGCTACAAATTTATAGTACAATCGTGCCGAAGTTGCCTCGAGCCGTGTGGCAACACCCCACATAAAAACGTTTTTCCTAATTACTCTCATTTAGCAAATTGCTCTGAATTCCCTCCATTGGAATATCTAGAGGTTATGCAACAGATTGCTCCTGTCGAAACCGTACTTGGATACCTTCGAGGGCGAGACGCGATTTATCTTCGCCATATCCGCTTTGAGTATCGGACAACGTTGCTCATTCTAGAGGGATTTATTAATTCACGATTATGCTCCCAAAAACAATCTGAAATGGAGTATGAATATAAACTTCAGTTCATCAACGTGCTTGCGATGAAACTGATCGACCTCGATTCCTGGCAATTTGTGAACCAATCGAGCTTCGACGAGGTAATTCATTCCGACTGGATACGACAACTAGGAGGAAAAGTAACCGATGAGCATCGTCATTTTATCGTTCAAACCTATGACGATGTCTTCGAGGTTATCTGCGAGAATTTCGCGTTTGAAATTACTCAAACCGAATGTTGAAAGAACTGAGCAACAACTGCAGATAGCTGAAAGGTAACTCAAAACTATTCAATTAGCTGAACGCCCAATAAAAGCTACAACCTAGGAATGCAAGATCTCGTGCACGACCCTTGCTGGTTCCACTCCAGTTAGCCGCATGTCAAGTCCTTGATAAGGGACAGAAAATCTTTGGTGGTCGATCCCCAAGAGATGCAATATCGTCGCGTGCAAATCGCGGACATGCACCTTATCCTTGACCGCGTTGTAACCAAGTTCATCGGTCTCCCCGTAAGTCATACCGCCGCGAATACCACCACCCGCGAGCCACATCGAAAAGCCCCGAATGTGATGATCACGTCCAGCCGTTGCCCCCTTCCCCTGAAACATCGGCGTACGACCGAATTCGCCACCCCATACGATCAGAGTATCCTCTAGCAAACCGCGACGGCGCAAATCGTTAACCAGAGCAACCGTCGGCTGATCGCAAAGCCCGCAACATGTTTTCATGTAGGGTACCAAGTCTCCATGGTGATCCCAACCTCGATGGTAAAGCTGTATGAAACGGACGCCACGTTCAGCTAAACGACGTGCAAGTAAACAGTTGTAGGCAAACGAGCCATCCCCTCCCTTACAACCGTAAGAAGCTAAAGTCTCCGCCGATTCATCACGAATGTCCATCAATTCCGGGATGCTCACCTGCATTTCAAACGCCAGTTCCAATTGTTTGATGCGAGCTGTCGTTTGTGGATCGGCCGAAGCAATCTCGCTCAATCGATTCAATCGGTTTACCGAATCGACTAGGGATTGCTGTTGAGCACGACTAGTACCAGAAGGATTTTGAATGTAGTGAACAGCGTCACCCTTGGAATAAAACTCAACTCCCTGATACTCCCCAGGCAAGAAACCATTTCCCCATTGACGCTGTGAGATCGGCTGAGGGTTACGACCGCCAACACTACTAAGCACGACGAAGCCTGGAAGGTTGTCCGCTTCACTACCTAGCCCATAATTGACCCAACTCCCCAGACTTGGTCGCCCACTGATCGATGTCCCCGTGTTCATCATGGTGTGTGCAGGATCGTGATTGATCTGATCCGTCTGCAGCGAGCGGATAATACAAATGTCATCCGCAATCGTCTGAATGTGCGGTAAAATGTCGGCAATCTCCTGACCACTTTGACCGCACTTTCTAAAATTGAACTGCGGCGCAAGGCATTTCAACTTCTGACCCTGCAGTTGTGCAATAGGCTGACCTGCAGTAAAGGACTCCGGCATCGGTTGGTCGTGCATTCGTAGCAATTCAGGCTTGTAGTCAAAAGTCTCCAACTGACTAGGGCCACCTGACATATAGAGATAAATGACCCGTTTCACTTTCGCCGGAAAGTGTGGTATTCCTTTCATGCTCGAGGAGCCTTGCAATGTCTCTGGCAGAAGCTCGGGCAGTAATGTACCCAGTGCGCTCGCGCCAAAGCCTAAGGCCGATTTTCCAAGGAAGGCGCGGCGCAACAATCTTCGATAATCCATTTGTTGCATACTTTGACTATTCATGATCGCCTCAATACTGAGTGAGTGATTCGCTGAGCATCCACAGGCTTCTTGCAACGAAACTCCAAGCTGCCAACTCACTTCGCTGCTCATCGCCCAGTTTCGATTGATTCGGAACTTGCCACTGGCCAATTTCCAAAAACTTATCTCGTTGTGTCAATTCGTTTTGAAAAAAAGCAAGTTGATTTCTATAGAGATCAATCATTAGCTGTCGCTCACTCTCCTTGATTGGACGAGTCAGAACACGACGCCACATCAGCTCAGCAATTAGATTCTCTCTGGATCCTGAATTCTTTTCGATACTACTCCAGGCGATCCAAGCTAATGAGCGAGCAGCTTCAGTCATAGACGGATCATTCATCATGACCAACATTTGATTTGGAGTGTTGCTTTCACCACGTTTCGCTGTACATTCCTCGCGACTTGGTGCATCGAAGCTTCTCAACATTGGATGCAAATACTGCCGTTGCCAGTGGACGTATACCCCACGCCGATACTGATCGGCTCCTTGACTAGCAACATAGTCGCGCAGCGGAAAATTAAGATGAGCGTAATAGCCTGCAGGCTGATAGGGTCGAATTACAGGCCCACCCATACGGTGATCCAATAACCCCGCCGAAAACAATACGCCGTCACGAATGAATTCGGCCGTCAAACGCCGTGGTACTTGCCTTGTGAACCAGCGATTCCCGTTATCCTTATCTTGCTGAGCAACGTCGATCAAGGCCGACCGGCGATAGGTCTTTGATTGCATGATCAGCCGAACCACATGCTTCAGATCCCAACCGCTCTCGATCAATTCAACCGCTAACCAGTCGAGCAGTTCCGGGTGAGTCGGTGATTCTCCCTGCGATCCATAATCTTCCAATGTGTTAGCGATGCCTCTGCCGAAATAAAGACTCCATAGTCGATTTACGATTACCCTCGCTGTGATGGGATTATCGGGCTGAAATATCCAGTTCGCTAAATCAAGTCGTGTAAGCTTTGCATCCTTTACTGCCATCGTTTGAAGGGCCGACGGAACCATCGGCCCAACGATTTCTCCTGACTCATCTAACCAATTCCCACGAGGTAACACACGGGTAACACGAGGCTCAACTGACTTTGAAATCATGACTCGCATGGGAGTCTTTCGATCGATCGGTGATAAAACGTCTTTCTCAGGAAACCTCTTGGTTGGGCTACTGTCCCCACCTTTAAACGTCTGCATCTCATCGATGTCGGAAAAAAACGCAGCTAATTGATAAAACTCCTTTTGTGACACTGGGTCGAATTTATGATCGTGACACTCCGCACAACCTATCGTTAGGCCTAACCATACCTGCGAGAAATTTCGTACTCGATCCGCTGCATACTTCGCGAGATACTCCTTCGCTTGTACACCTCCTTCGTGCGAAGTTTGTATCAACCGATTATAGGCACTGGCGATCTCGCCATACTCACCACTGTCAGTCACCAAATCTCCAGCTAACTGCAACCGGCTAAAGTGATCAAAACTCAAGTTCTCATTCAGCGCTGCGATTACCCAGTCGCGATATGCCGCGGCATGATGCTCTTGGTCACCGTGATAGCCAACAGTATCTGCGTAACGAACAAGATCAAGCCACCAGGAGGCAAGCTTCTCACCAAACAAAGGAGAACTCAGTTTACGATCGATCCATGGATCCCACTGTATCTGCGAAGGCTCGCGGGCCATCGCACTATCGGACACTGGAAGCAATTGCTGCTCTAACCATTCCACATCATCCTCACTCGGAGGAACGCCGGTGAGATCGAACGAAAGTCGACGGAGCAGCAAATACGGATCGGCTATTTTTGCAAGAGATACGCCCTGACGATTCGCTTCAAATTCGACGAATGCATCAATCGCATTGGCCGCAGGAATTTCGCCCTTGGCAGGCTCAACCGTCGGAACACGTGGACGAGCTAGTTTTGAAAAAGACCAATGAGGTTCGTAGGTCGCTCCCTGCCGAATCCACTCTTCAAGTAACTTCTTCTCATCGGCACTCAGTTCCTTACCGGAATCGCTAGGAGGCATCTTCTGATTGTTATCGTCACTGATGATGCGACGTAGCAATCCACTTTCCTGCGGCTTAAATGGGACGATGATTCCATCCGAAATCATCTTTGCATCAGGCTGCCTATCTAAACGCAAATCCGCTTGACGTTTTTGAACATCGGGACCATGACATACAAAACAGCGATCGGACAATAGCGGCCGTATATCTCGATTAAACCGAAGTGATTGCGTGTCCACTCCAACTTGCGAAGCGTTAAGCGGTTCGTCTGCGATCAGTTGACTGTCCCATAAATCAGCAAACCAGACGACAACCAACGCAATCGAAAGCCATCTAAAGACTTTTCCTTGTGTCATACTTCAGTTTCCAATAGTCGCTACGAATATCTCTCGGCTTTTTAATGGACAGAACTGTTCCAAGTCGCAACTTCACACGGGAATCGCATTGGCGTGATAGGAAGTACTTCCACCTAAGATCTACTCGCCTTTGCAACTCATAGATGGTCCCCCCAAATTGTAGCCACAAATCGCCCAATATGCTTCAAGCACACACGAAGTTCTGTCAGTTCCACAGCGACCTCTATGGCGCTTCAATAGCATCCAACATTCTTCAAACGAGCAAGAAACCGGGACAGTAGACCATAAAAACCAGGATCAGCAATGTTACCTCAATCCCCTATCCCTCGACATAAAGTCCACTCGCAGGTAACGGATTGGAGTGTGCCGATTTCAGTTGGCGGGCTGTGAAACTTTAACCAGCTCGATTACCAAAATTCTTATGAACCTAATATTGTGGCTTCTGTCCTTCTCACGGTACTCCACCTAAAGCATTTCGCAGGATAACCCCAGGCCGAACTTTACCAATCAGGCCCGAGATTACCTGAATACATGCAGCAAGTGGTTCAAGTCACCTTTTGGAGAATCTTCTTGGCAAACCAAGACAAGCAAGCCTCGCCTTCCGAACAATCGGAGAGCAATGAGAATGAGCAGTTTCCACCTGATCAAATTCAGTCCGATCGAGTTCAGTCCAATCAACCTCAATCGGTAGAAGCGAATTTCCGGCGCATAAAAGACGCCAGTAAAATGGTCTCGGAATTGCGGGATGGCGATGGGATCGACCCACGTATTGAACACCGCAAGCGCCATCGTTCCAGGACAAAAGAAAAGCCTGATTACGCTGCCGCCCGTCTCGCGTCGCAAATCGCGCGATGTATCAATGCCAACCTAAACTGCGACCCACTATCCGACTTCCAGGTACAAAACATCGTACCTGGAAAGGGTAACAGTTTTATCGTTACTTTGGCTCCGGTAATCCCGCAACTTAATTACGACCCTCAAATTATTTTGCTCACAGCTACCGCTTTGATTCCGTTTTTTCGCGGAGAGATCGCTAACACAATCCACCGAAAGCAAGTTCCCAACCTCAAGTTTCTCGTGCCTCCTTCAGCATCTTCATTAGGAAAATGAACCCCAAGCGAGAAGGCCTATCCAGATCTGAAAGTATCCAGACAGAAATCAAAGCAAAGATGCAAGATGGTCCTTCCCAAAAAGAAGAACAGCCAGCGACTGCTTCGGAACCTATAACCAATCCCCCCTGTCATGATAGAACGATAGGAATGTGGTTGCGGGGAAAACTGAGCGGAAGCCTATCTCGGCAACTAAAAAGCATTTCAGAAAGTGAAGGTGTAGTCCGTATTGCCGTTATGCCGGATATCCATGAAGGACCGATAGTTCCCAATGGATGTGTCATCGCGACGCGGAATTTGATCTACCCCGAAGCAGTTGGCAAAGATATTGGATGTGGTATTTCAGCCATCCAATTCTCAACACGCGCCAACGCAATCGCCCTAACACAATTAGAAACCATCCTTCGCCACTTAACATTCGTGGTCCCGTCGCTGAAGTTTCCTCTCAGCAAAGCGGTATCAGCACTCCCTGATAACCTCGCGACTTGGACACTAAGTAACGACAAGTTAAGACGTCTCTCCTACCGCGAAGGACGACTTCAACTAGGTACACTGGGACGCGGAAACCATTTTGTGGAACTACAGCGCGACTGCAGCGGTATGCTATGGGCAATGGTACATACCGGATCTCGATTCATGGGCGAAGCCATTTCAGCGTTCCATCTAAATAACGCCACGCGATGCACAAAAAGTAACTTAGCGTACTTAGACCTATCCACGAACCTAGGTCAAGCGTATCTCAACGATATGCAATGGGCCATGCTATATGCTTCCGAAAGCCGTCTGATGATTCTAAATCGCATTGCAGACCTAATCGAGCGAGAACTTCATGCCGATCCCGTTGCGGAAACCTATATAGATTGCCCTCATAATTTCGCGCGAATCGAAGAGCATTTCGGCGAATCACTAATCGTACATCGCAAGAGCGCCAACTCTGCAAAAATTGGCGAACGAGGAATCATTCCAGGATCAATGGCTACAGGAAGTAGAATCGTCATAGGCCGTGGTGAAACCGAATCGCTGCAATCCTCTGCACATGGCGCAGGCCGACTTCTAAGCCGAAAGCAGGCTGCGGAAACAATCCGAAACAAGTCTATCATGGGAATGATGCAAGGCATTGTGTTCCAACAAGATCGCCTGCAAGATCTCCGCGATGAAGCCCCCGCCGCCTATAAGAATCTTAATGATGTAATGCGAGCGCAAAGCGACCTGGTAAGTACAGAGCGAATTCTTAGTACAATTCTAAATTACAAGGGCCTGGGCTAACCAGAACGCTCTCGTCCAAAATACACTGCTACCATACTCTCTCTGATATGCCTGCGCCTCGATCTGTTTTTTCAACTCAAAGTGCTGATGACCTAGAAAAGAGCGATAAAGACCCGGCAGGATCAGCAGACGCTCAGCACCACCGCTGCTAGAATAGTGGACGCTGCTTCAACCTGACAATCTTTCTAACCTCTAGCCCACGGGAGCATCATCGATGCGATCCATCCAATACATTTTTGCTGCCCTAATTTCCATCTTGATACTTTTTGCGCTGACCAACCAACGAACAAGGCATGCTCAGAACACGACAAAACAAGAGTCATCAAGACTCTCCGACGAGGAAATCCGAAAGCAGCTAGTTGGTTCCTGGCGTATTGTTTCCGCATCTTTTGGCGGAGTCCCCAGCGAATTGCACAAGAACTCGATCACTATAAAACATATTACTCCAGTTCACTTGATTTGGATCGGCTACCAACCTGACGATCGAAAGATCTTTCGCTCTGCGGGAGGAAGCTGGAAAGTTGTCAACGGCAAGTATATCGAGACCATGCGATATGGCCTGGATGAAAACTTCAAGCAAAATGTTTTCGGAAAAGAGTTCCCTTTTGATTGCCGCTTCGATGGCGACCTTTGGATTCAAAGCGCAACTTTACCAAACGGATCTGAAATGATTGAGACCTGGCAACGAATTAAGGAGGATGAGGATGTATCCTTGCGTCCAGCCGACAAAAAGCCCTAGCCGAAACTGAATTCTAAGAGTACCCCACTACTCGCGAATGCCTCTTCGGCCTTTCCAGACTGCTCGACCTGAAGTGACGTAAGACAATTACTTGGTATGACTTTTCGTTGAATAGTGAAAAGCAATTGTTCACGATTCGTTCCGTCATAGCGACTAAAATAATTCATTGAAATCATCGGATAAGTTCATCTATCCAGAAACACTGATAGCTTTGCCATGACCGAAGTCTCATGATCCTGTGATTTTCCATAGACTCTCTTGCGTAGGCGACTGGTAAGAAAGTTGGCTGCAGATGGATGGGAACTTTGGCATTAGACGATGGATCAATCCACCATCAACGACTGATGCAGACTCTTCAAGAAGACCAAAAAATCTAAAAAAGCCAATTACTAACCCCTGAACTCAATGAACGTTTTGTCTGTTACGGAATTTGAAATGCCCCGCTATTTAATTTTGCAATCGCTGCGCACCTCTTTCCTTTTCGGTTTTCTACTCTCAGCCATTTGTCACTCTGCACACGCACAGACACGATTTCAGTCGCTGAATCATCTTCTCAAAATCCGTGGCTCAGCAACCCTAGCAGGCCAGCACAACAAAGAACCCAATTCCGAACCCAACAAATGGACCAAGTGGGTTCAGACGAATATTGGTAAGTCCCCCGCCCTTTGGAGTGGAGACTTTTTATTTGGACAAGAGGATATCAACCATCGGGGAACGATGATTGAGGAGGCTAAACGCCAATGGGATCAAGGAGCAATGATCAGCATTCTGTGGCATGCTTGCTCACCTGCTTCACCCGAACCGTGCCGCTGGCGTGCCGTTAAACGCAAACTAACCGACGATCAATGGCAACAACTCTTCGTTGATGACTCCGAATTAAACAAAAGCCTAATCGTACGACTCGATGAATTAGCTAAACACCTTCAGCTCCTGGAAGACAATCACGTCGAGGTTCTTTTCCGTCCCTTTCATGAAATGAACCAAGCAGAATTCTGGTGGGGTGGTCGAAAAGGTCCCGAAGGTTCGGCCAAACTTTTTCGATATGTGCACGACTATTTAACCAAGACAAAAGGCCTCAATAACTTGATATGGGTTTACGACTTACAAGATTTCCCAACCCTTGCAAGCGACGTACACGACTATGATCCCGGAAAAGAGTACTGGGATGTCTTGGCTCTCGATGTTTACCGAAGTGATGGGAAAGCCTATACTCAGGAGAAGTACAACATCATGGAGGCGCATGCCCAGGAAAAGCCGTTTGCCATTGGAGAATGCGATATTTTGCCAACTTCCGAAGAACTGAAAATGCAGCCCAAGTGGGCGTTTTTCATGTGCTGGGCCGAATTGCTACCTGCCAAGAACAATCTCGATCAGATCAAAAGCGTTTATAACTCCAGTCACATCATAACGCTCGATCAAATGCCTGGCTGGACGAGTAAGAACCAATAATCGTGCTACCCCTGGTTCTTGCCAAATTAGCCCTGGTTTTGGAGATGATTTCAAGGAATCTTGGGAATCGCTGACCGTCATTCAACGATCAGCGTCCCAAACCGCAGATGAGAACTATGTGGCCTCAACCTTTGATGGTCATCAGGGGAACCAGTTCTGCCACGGTCTTCGCCATTCCTGTATCGGTCAACGTTTCGATGATCGGCCCGATACCCTTATAAGCATAGGGCGCCTCTTGCCGTATCTCATCAAGCTTTCGCTCGAGAATATCTTTCCGGCTTCTCACATCGACTCTTCGCAAATCGATAGGGGTTACAACCCGAAAACGTTCCATAAAGGATTTGAATTCCTCTTCGTAACCGCGCATCGCTTCGCCTCTTGCCAACTGACGACCTGCTCCGTGACTAGCGCTCATCAAGCTTTCCTCTAGTCCTCTTCCCGCCAGAATAAAACTGCTGGCTCCCATCGAACCTGGAACGAGAACCGGTTCCCCGGTACATTCGAAGATAGATCCTGCCAATTGATCGTATCCCCGCGCTGGACATGCACCTTTTCGATGAACGGTTACCTTGACACTCGCGTTCTCTTCTTGCCACCAGTAGTTGTGAGGTGCATCGTAGAGCAGGTTTGATTCGAATTCGCCACATTCCTGTTCCAAGCAATCGATGGCCATCGTCGCGAGAAGCATACGGTTGGCAAATGCAAAATTCGCAGCATGACGAAGCGAATCGTGCACCTTGGTGGCGAGTACCGCGTGCCGAGGACCATCGGGAAGAACGAAAATACCATTGTTTGGATGATTCAAACTGCTAGGGTAGGCGGATCGTACCGCATCGCGTGCTAACCCACCACTAACATGTCCTAGGGCAAGAGAGCCGGAATGTACCATGACGACGATCGCACCTGCCTTGATTCCCCATAGATGCGCAATCGTCCCATCTAGAATGCGTTCGACACGCTGTATTTCAACGAAATGATTGCCTCCACCAATACTTCCAATCTGCGAGTCCCGCGAGATACGATCGGCAGGACCTAGCCAAGAATCCAGTGCCGTGGGTATTCCTGCCTTGAGACTCCCTCGTCGATCAATATGGTCAAGCTGCTGATCCATCTTGTGCTGATGAACAACGCGCCACAAACCCTTATCCTCAGAGCGAGGTAACTCATTAAACAATCCCTCCAGTCCTTCGGTTAAAAGTGCAGTACGTTGCGATCTGGTCATCGGAATATCGCGGCCGCCTTCGAAGTATTTTCGTCGAAACTGGCTTTCGAGCGAATTGATTTTCGACATGACCGCTTCTTCTGAAAGACCTGTGATGTGTAACCTCATCCCACAATTAACGTCGTTGCCGATTGCCTGAGGAATACTGAACCCCTTAGTCGCCATCACCGTACCAACCGGAATTCCTCTTGCCTTGTGAAAATCCGGCGTAATGGCAACCTGTAGCACCTCAGGACGCTCGTCAAATATGGAGCTATCGGCCTTCGCCATATTATCGACCGTCTCTTGCACCTCAAGCATTGTCGCTAGCTCGTCGACTGCAGCTGACTCGATCGGCACTTCCGGCGCAGCAAATAGCGTTGCATCGATGTCAAAGCGATTGACTATGCGATACCGCTGAGTATCGATCTGTTCCAGGCGTTCATCTTTCATAAGGCACTCAAATATATTCTTCGACGATTCATTCAGTGTTGGAATTGACTCCTGGAGATGACAACCAGGATAGTTTCTTAGTTCACGTTAGCATCTTCTCCCTAAATACATTTTCGATCATCGCTTTTCTTAGGGGTTAACGTTCTGGAACAGGCTTCCCCCAATCACATTGGCTTCAAAAACCCTCAGAAGCCCTGAGCGATGTTAGATCCTAGCTTGTGAGAAAATCCCCCCTGTCATCTGGTCACTCCCCCAAGCTGAACGAATTCCCAACACAGGCAGATTCAACTTTCTGTTTAACTTTGAAAAGTTCCGAATTGGACCGTCCGCAGAACCAACTTTTAAAATCGAAGCCAAAAGCCAGGTGATGCAACGCGACGACGGTGCTTTTAAGCATCTATCATGATGCCTATTTTCAACTAATCACACTTTTCTCAATGCTTTTACTGTTGAGCAACGAACTCAAGGTGGAGGTTATCCAGATCAGTCGACAGCCTAAGTTCACAATTTTGGCAAGTCAGGCTGTAAACTATTGAAAAAGTATGGGCCTTCTTTATCCAAGCCTATTACCACGGAGTTGAGTATGACCAATCCAATCTCTTTGATGTTTCTGATATCGCTTTTACCTCTTCTAATCCTTAATTCACTGAATGCCCAAGTGATCGACTTTCAAGCATTGGCTGACTCTGCAGCGGAGGAAGAAGCCTATGCGATTGGTGTAGAAGCATATCTCTATGGCTACCCACGCGTTGAAATGTGGAATCGTATTGATAAAGAATCACGTCGTATCCGCGATGATCAGGTGATTTTTGCACCGCTGAACCATTTCTACTATTTCGATCGACTCGCTCGGCCCGGAGATGGCCTGGTCATCAAAGCACCCAATAACGATACGCTCTATGGGTCGGCTTATCTTGATTTGAGCGTGGGGCCAGTCGTACTTCGCGTTCCGCCTATGAACAATCGCTATTACATTGCACTTGTTGTGGATGCTGCTGGCAATGTCGATACTCGAATCGGAACTAAAGTAACTGGCCCTGGCGATGTCGATCTCGTATTCGTCGGACCAAACTACCATGGAACATTGCCAGTAGGTGCAAAAATACTTACTCAGAAAGCAAACGACCTTTGGCTACTGATGCGTGTAGCAAGTTCTGGAGGAGACGACGAGTCGATTGCTGCCACAAAGCTTAAGCAATTTACCCTTACCCCTTTATCATCGCTCCAGCAGCGCACTGCCGAGGGGAGCAATATTGCGGTAGATACGCAACCCATTGTCTCCCACCAGGAGCCTTTTGATTCCCTCGACTTCTTTCAAGTTCTCAATCGAATGCTGAAGCGAAATCCCGTACCTCCAGAAGATCGCGGACTATTAGCTCGATGGGAACGAATCGGAGTGGGAACGAAAGATTTCAACGAGGCCACTTTGAATCCGGCAGTAAAACGGGGGCTTAGGCGGGCAATCCCATCTGCGCAAAAGATCATAGCCGCTGCGCAGTTTGGTATCGCTAACCAAATCAACGGCTGGAATTACTCTGATAAAATTGGAAAGATTCGTAACGATTGGTCCCTCAATGCGGCGATCGCCAAAGGAGGTTTTGGGAATCGACCCGAGGATTCGGTTTACCATCAACGCAATCTCGATGAGCGAGGTGAACCCTTAGACGGATCTAAATCCTATCGCATGACTTTTGCGGCTGGTCAGTTACCGCCAGTAAGTGCATTTTGGTCCATTACAGCCTACGACCAGAATAGTTTTGATCTGATAGTTAATCCCATAAAGCGGTATTCGTTGGGCGATCGGACACCAGGCTTGAAATTTTCAGCAGATGGCTCACTCACCATAGCAATTCAAAAAACCGAGCCAACCGATCCCTTTCTGAAAGCGAACTGGCTTCCGGTAGGGTCTGGCCCGTTCTATCTCATCATGCGTAGCTACGATCCCGAACCTCGCATCCTATCCGGCGAATGGGCACCACCTCCGTTGATAACAACTCATTAGTCATTGACATCGTTCAATTCGATTCCGGTCGCAAATAGCTGTGCGTAAGACATTTGACTCGTCAGGATAATCGAGGATCCCTTGACGCCATCCGCATAAAAGACACTTAACCCCAAACTTTAGGGCCAGGGGGGCTTGGCGCCTTGAATTTGCCGGTTTAATCGTTCAAAGTATTCGCTATGAAACACAACAACTTACACCTCCGCGTTGCTCTTACTCTCTTTTGCCTCTTCTCAGGAACTGGCTTCTCCTCCACATTACTTGGGCAAGAAGCCGATCGCGCAATCACGGTGCCGGAGTCGGACGATGGTCTCCCGGGAACCGGCCCCATTCGTCGCTATGACTGGTTCCGTAACCTTTGGAAGGAGCGACGGTCTCTCTGGGCATCCAAAGTGCAAGCGGATCAGAACGCAGTAGTTTTCCTCGGCGACTCGATAACGCAGGGATGGGGCGATGATCTACGCAACACGTTTCCTGGCCTTCTGGTAGCCAACCGAGGCATCAGTGGCGACACCACTCGCGGAATGCTGCTTCGACTCAATGGCGATGTGCTCGTGCTCAATCCCAAAGGCATTGTGATGCTAATGGGAACCAATGATCTGGAAGAAGGAGCCGATGCATCGACCATCTCCAAGAATATCGAACTGATCCTAGAAGCGATTCAAAAACACAACTCCAAGGTACCAGTTACACTCTGTCAGGTTTTTCCCGCTTCCGCGTCCAAGAAACGTCCGTCAGATCAGATCCAAGCGATCAACACGGCGATCGCAGAAGTTGCGAAGAAGTTTCCGCAAGTTACCCTGGTTGATACGTGGACTCTCTTTGCGAACGAAAAAGGAGATGCCAAAGAATCCGAATTCCCGGACCTACTACATCCCAATGACATTGGATACAAGAAGTGGGGTGCCGCGATTCGCCCGATACTGGCGACTCAAGGCCTGATCGAAACCGAGCCCGATACATTTGTGCTGGAACCAGGCTTCACCTCGCTGACCAATGGTAAAGACCTCTCCGGTTGGCGATTAGCACCTACTAAAACTCAGCCTGGAGAAGAGAATCTGGATGGTAAGTTGACCACGAGTGACGGTCGCTATCGCGCGATCAATGGTCGGATCGTTGTGAGCACTCCACCAGAAGGTCGCCGCATACAGCAACTGTATACCAAACAGGAATTTCCAGGTGACTTTATCTTGAAGCTTGAATTTCGCGCAACTCCGAACGCTGATAGCGGAGTCTTTATTCGCGAACCACAACTTCAATGCCGCGACTATCCGCTGGCTGGTCCCTACAAAGAACTTAAGAATTATCGCCCTCAAGACTGGAATGAATTGGTTGTTACTGTCAAAGACAACGTGGCGGTCTGCACCTGCAATGGAGAAGTTCTGGAAGGCGAATTCAAACTACCAGCTACCGGCCCGATTGGCTTGGAAGGTGACCGCGGTCAAATGGAATATCGCCGCATTCGAATCTCGACCACGGCCGTGCGATAACATTTTATCGAAAGTCAGGTAAGCGACCACGCCTGAAGCTACTTGCTCAGTGGGATCGCGAGCATATCTTCATGCGGCTCGATACTAGCGCGATGCTCGTCGAGCTTCCGCAAGAGGCTTTCCACTACTTCTGGATGTTTATCGGCCACGTTAAACTTCTCGGATATATCGCGTTCCAAATGATAAAGTTCCGGCGCGGTTAACTCGGCTTCTTTTCCATAGTTGACCTGCTCTCTCGCTTTAACATGAAGCTTCCATGGCCCCATTCGCACAGCATGCAATTGTGCATTGGTCCAGAAGAACATTTCTTCGCGAGGACTTTTTCCTCCGCGCAGGAGCGCATCGGAAAGATCATAACTATCGAGCGTGCGATCCTTGGGTAGCTTGCCCCCTGTGATCGCGGCGACCGTTGCCATTAGGTCAAGCGTCGATCCCAACTCGTGGATCGTACTCGGCTGAACGCGACCAGGCCACCAGAAGATCGTTGGTACACGTTGACCACCCTCAAACGTTGTCCCCTTACCTGCTCGCAGCGGTCCAGCGGAGCCACCATGCGTTTCAAAAGATAACCATGGACCATTATCGGAGGAGAATACGACAAGCGTCTTTTTATCTAACTTCAGCTCCCTTAGTGTGTCGAAAATACGGCCAACACTTCCATCGAGTTCTTCAACTACATCGCCATACAATCCTCGCTTCGATTTGCCTCGATATTTTTCCGAAGCAAACAAAGGGATGTGCGGCATAGTGTGAGGAAGGTACAAAAAGAATGGCTGCTTCTGCTTCTCGCGAATGAATCGAACCGCTTCGTCAGTGTACTTTTGCGTCAATGTATTCTGATCGGCTGGCCGTTCGATGATCTCCGAATTGCGCATCAGCGGCACATTGTAATGTTCAGAGCTCGGATAGTAATTCGGATCCTTGCGAACCTCAGCGAGGTAGCCTGGGCCAGCAATCTTGTCCATGTCGTTGGAGTACGGTATGCCAAAGTAACTATCGAACCCCTGCTGAGTCGGCAGATATTGCGGCAGATGCCCAAGATGCCACTTGCCGACTATCCCGGTGCTATATCCCAATGGTTTAAGCATCTCTGCCAGAGTAATTTCGTTCGCTGGTAAACCGCCACCGGAATTAGGAAACAAGACACCCTGCTTAGCACTGGTCATACCGTTACGTATTGGGTAGCGTCCGGTCATCAGCGCTGCACGACTAGGCGTGCACAGCGGCGCCGCCACATAGAACTGCGTCCACTTCTGCCCCTCCTGTGCCATTCGATCCAAGTTCGGAGTGCGAATCGTTGGGTTGCCAAAACACCCTAAATCTCCCCAGCCTAAATCGTCACAGAAGATCACGATAATGTTCGGTGGATTCTCTGTAACCTCTGAATCACTGGCGATCAATGTAGCAGTCCAACCAACCAGCCACAGACAAATGGTTACAGCACATGTCCGAACAAACCTAGAAACCGTCGATTGCATTTCACTTACCTTTTACAGATGCGGGCCTTTTGCAGACGCAGGGAATAAGGGCTTACTTATTATCGTAGCCAAAGGCAGCGTAATCCAAAATACGACGGGTTCGCAATGCTGCGAGAAAGAAGTCGCCGGTATGCACAAATACATCGAAAGTGAAAAGGATAATAATTCCGCTTCTGATCAACAGCAAAGCTTGATTTCTTACAATTATTACAACTCAACCTATCAACGAGATTGCTCGTTCTCTGAGGTAGGCGATTCCGAAATTTCCAAAAGACTTACACCTGCATCGGTAGGATGATCTTGAACCCATTCACTTCCGGAGACACTCCGTAACAGCCACAGGATCATCAAATCGCCGCATGCAGCAAAAATCTGCAAGAGAGAGAAAACGAGAAGAAGGGGTGACTTCGATATCAGAGCTACGGCGTAAGGACAAATCCCAAGTACGATCAAAGGCATCACCGTTCCCACACGATAAGCGTTGCATCGTATCGCTAAAGGACAGTGGGCATAAGGCGTGAGTGTCTTCCATTGGAAACCGAATTTGATAGTTCGAAAACTATGCCCACTTGCAAACGACCAAGCGATCCCATGAATTAGCTCGTGAACTACGATGCCAAGAGTAAAAGTACCCAGCAATACTCCCATACTAAAAGAGTCAGCTACTGCTGCGAGGGCTCGGCCGCCATGAAGCAACCAATAGGGAATGACCATGAGACCAACGGGTACAACGAACGCGATACTGAGCATCTGAACCAAAGCCATGTCCAAAGACAACTTACATTTCTCTCTCATACGACGTATTTCTTCATACGATATTCGCTGCTAAACAGCCCCATTACATCTTCTGCGCAACATCGCTGCAGAGATACGAAATCAAAACCACGTCTATCCCCATGACCTACAACCGGCCAAGGAACTCTCCGTTGCGAAAGGTATTTTGAATCCTTCCAGCGATTCCCTTCCGACTTCCGGGCTCACCCTAGAGTCGCTCCTCTCGGTTTCACGCAACGATTTCGAATGCTTTCTACTTTCCCTACAAAAAACCAAGCGATCATCTGTACTGTCAATTTAATACAATAACACACCAATACATAGTATTCAAGTCGATTCGCTTTTCCCATGTGGATCACTAGAGGCATTACAATACTGACGCCAAAGAGGCGTTGCCTGCCGAAGTCTTCGCTGGTCTCTTCATGTTTTCTTGCGGTGTGAACCAAGATCTTTATTCGCACCTAATACGACCACGATTCCGCTTCGATTGAAACGAGCAACGCAACTATCGAAACGAACTTTTAATCCATCAGAATAAAACCCAAAAACATTCGAAACTATTTGAGTTACCCCAAGAGTTCAACGCTTTTTAAGAGACAGTTGGCTTGACCTTTTAGAAACGTTTTTTGAGGGATTTCCATAGACGATCTTGCCTAAGTTTGCATTCGGTCAAGGTCGTTTGCTATACCCTCAGCTTCCGCCCATTCATTTCGAAATACCTCTATCCGGCTTTGAGGCGTTCTGCGATTCAATATTTTTTCCACCTAGTAAACTAGCATTAGCGAGAGCCACCGCATCAAATCCTCAACGACTCAGCCAATGAATTACAGATAGAATGCGCATTTGGAATCTTGGCGAAAGTTGCTTATCTACTTCGTTTCCGTTAAAACCAAAGTGGTCATACTCGACAGAATTCAACCTGATGACGTTCTATCGCTCCCAAATCTTCTCGATCTTCAGCCATCATCTCTGAATAGTCTTCCCATGAAATCCCGCAACTTCTCGCAGATGTCTCGCCGCAAATTCCTTACTTTGACTGGTACCGCAACGACAGTTGCGCTTACATCATCCAAGGCTACTGTGATGCGTGCATCTACATCGCACAGCTTCTTTGCCAGTGAACGAATCCGAGTGGGAGCGATCGGCGTAGGTGGACGTGGCTCTTTGCTGCTGGAGCAATTACCTGAGTCAGCCGAGATCGTGGCAGTAGCCGACTGTAATCAACCGCGAGCTTATGCATTCCGTGACAAAGTAAAAGCGGATTGGCCCGTTCACTCGGATTACCGGCGAATTTTGGAACGCAAAGATATCGACGCTGTGATCGTTGCCACCGGGGAGTTCCAACGAATCCTACCCTGTATCGAAGCATGTATGGCAGGCAAAGACATTTATGCCGAAAAACCTCTGTCGCTTTATATCGCAGAAGGCCGTGCACTGGTTGATGTCGCCCGGAAAACAAAAAGAATCGTCCAAGTTGGTACCCAGCAACGATCGATGGAAATCAACCGCGTTGCGTGCGAACTGATTCGCAGCGGCGGTTTAGGGAAACTCCTTGAAGTTCGAGCGATCGCGTATGAAGGTCCACAACCTTCTCCCGCGCAAGGTTTTCCGATGGAGGAAACTCCAAAGGACTTTGACTGGAACATGTGGCTCAATCAAGCGGCCGAACGTCCCTTCAATTCAAAATGGATGGGTTGGATGCAATGGCGAGATTTCGCCGGTGGCCAAATGACGAATTGGGGAGCACATGGCGTCGATCAAATCCAATGGGCCCTAGGAGCAGATGATACTGGGCCGGTGGAATTAGAAAACCTTTCGAGTGGTTTGAGCGGACAGGTGCGAATGAAATACGCCAATGGAGTCCCAGTAAATTTCGTCATCGAGCCTGGCAAAGGGCCGATGGGAGGTGCTGTTTTTATTTGCGAGAAAGGCAAATTGGAAATCAATCGAAACAAAGTCACCTCGAATCCACCGGAAATTGCCGTAAAACTTCTGAAACAACTCGATATCGCCGAAGAAGAACGCAAATGGAGCGATGACTTAGCATTATGGCAAGCGCGCTGGCATATGCAAAACTGGCTCGACTGCATCAAGTCCCGTCAGCGCCCTGTAGCTGACGTAGAGATCGGTCATCGCTCCGTCACAGTCTGCCATCTAGCCAACATCATACGCGAACTACAGAGACCACTTCGTTGGGATCCCGTCAAAGAGTCTTTCGTCGACGATCAAGAAGCTAACCGATTAGTGACTCGTGAACGCAGAAAGGGATTCGAGCTACCTACCTAGTAATCAGGTGAGCGTTTCATAGGAAAGCCTTCTACTCAGCTTCCTGCAACATCCTAAAGCTACACTGAAACGCTTCAGCAAATCACTACCAAGCATCCAATGCAAATCGTCACGTGTATGCACCACACAATAAGGTAGTGATCAAATCAATAAAAGCACTAAAGGTATAGACAGATCTCTGACTCGCAGAAGCAACAGAAATCAAAGATACTCTTATGCAGCCTCTCGCTTGGTGATCTTACGCGTCGCGATTTCGTAGGCTTGGCGTAGTGTTCTTCCTACCAGTTCGACGTCTTCTCGTGTTAACTTGCCATGCGTTGGTAAATTAAGACCAGAAGCCGAACATGATGCCGATACCGGATGATGCTCTCCAGCTCGCAAGTGAGATGGCATCGTATGGATAGGATAAAAGACTGGCCTTGTTTCGACTCCCAACAGAGCCATTTGCTTTGCAACTTCATCGCGCAATTGTCGATCCGCTCCTCGAATCAATACCGTATACATCCAGTACGAGTGCTTGGCCCATGGAGCCTCTTGTGGCAAGGCCAGGAAAGTCTGATCGGCCCACAATTCGTCACGATACCACTGGGCAACTTGCTGCCGACGCCCTACATGGATATCCAATCTCTCTGCCTGACCAACACCGATTGCCGCCGCAATATTCGTCATACGGTAATTGAAACCAACTTCGCTGTGCCAGTAGTTTCTTTGGGGATCCACTGCCTGCCCTCTCAGATATCGCATGCGGGCAGCAAGTTGCTCATTGTCTGTTGTAATCGCTCCCCCTTCACCTGTCGTGATCGTCTTGTTGCCGAAAAAACTGAAAGATGAGCAGTGGGCTAACGAACCTACTCGGCGTCCTTTATATTCCGCTCCCAAAGACTCCGCTGAATCCTCGATGACAAGCAAGGAGTGTCTCTCTGCAATTTCTTGTATTGGATCCATATCAACGGGGTGACCATACAGAGGTACGGTCATAATGGCTTTGGTTCGCTTTGTAATTGCAGCTTCGATTTTCTCTGGATCCATCGAAAAGTAATTAGGCTCGCAATCGACAAAGACCGGTCTCGCCCCACAGTAGGCAGCGGCGTTTGCCGTGGCAACATAGGACAAGGTAGGCATGATGACCTCATCGCCCGCCTGAATCCCGCAAGCGACTAGAGCAAGATGGAGTGAGGTAGTTCCGTTGTTCGTGACTACTGCATATTTAGAGCCACAATATTTGGCAAGTAGTTCTTCGAACTGATCGATGTACTTACCGCGAGAGGAAATCCAATTCTCTTCCAGACAGTTCAAAACATACTTTCCTTCGTTTCCGTCAAGGACGGGTTCTGCTACTCGAACTTTCATCGCCTGCCTCTCGCAAAGAATCCTTTCTCTGACAATGCAGGGAGTATAGGCAAGCTCCTCAGTAGAAATCAATCCCGATTCAGCTTAGCGTTCCGCCCCTAAGAATTCGGTTTCCCACGTAGACATCGAGCAGGATTCCCAACCCAAACTTCACCCTCGGGAATATCTCGAATCACAACTGTTCCGGCACCGGTTACGGACCATTTTCGAACACTCACCTGAGGTATGACACTAGTCCCTACCCCCAAGAATGCCCCCTCATCAATCGTAACGTTGCCGGCTAAGTGACACCCTGGCCCCACATGACAGTAGTCTCCAACCACTCCGTCATGGTCGATATGTGAGGCTGTATTGAGGATAACCCCTTCTCCAATTTGGCATGAAGCGCCAACAACGACCCCAGGCATGATAATGCTCCCTGCCCCAATACGAGCTGACCGGGAAATGACAGCAGAGGGATGAATGATGATAGGTTGAGCGATCCCGAGGGAATCGAGCATTTGCGATAGTTTCCTTCGGATTCGATTATCTCCAAGTGCAACAAAACCCTGGTATCCCGCCAACCGCAATTCATCGAGACGGGATTTCGTTTCAGTCTCGACAGGTATATCGAAAATTTTTGAAATCGAAGAGGAGGGGGCATCCAGGCAGCAAGTAAGCTCCCACATTGGATTGCCCTGAATCGACTCAATGATCATCTTCGCATGGCCCGATGCACCTAACAAAAATAGCTTTTGCTTCATGACATGAACTTTACTATTGAGCCTACCCCATCAAGTAACCATCGCCGCCTAATGCTAGCAACCCCAGCAGGGCTGTAATCACATCGATCTACCTCACTTTATGCCAAGTTCGAATCTTCCAGGAGAATTCGATCTAAATCAATTGTAAAAACTTTTTAACTTGGTCCCCAGTAGATTCACTCGCACGCGCCTCTGTGAATTCGTGAGCAACACTCAATCAAATGTTCCAAATATCCATCATGAATAGTCGCAAAATCCCTAACCTAATTCCCGTTCCAACTACCGGATTTCCATCAAGTAAATGGCAGGGACAGACGTTTCCTTCTCCAGCTGGGCGAAGGATAAACTGACTTGACGCTGTCGTCTGAATTGTCGTAAACTCCGGCGTCTACTGGGGATGGATTCCAAGTTCACATTACTTTGTTAAATATGATGGATCGAACCGCATTAAGCCTTCCGGCTGAGCGGATCGGACTGTTGTGCCCTGCTGTGATTCCAGTATGGCACTAGGTCTTGTGTGACGGGGCACCATCTTCAAGCAGTCAAATGTGCCTGTACCAAATGCGGAGTATAGATTCCTAATCTCCATACTTTTAGAGAGCTTGCGCAATCGCAGTCGTCTGTCGATAAACTCGCGCACCGCTGATTGGATCGATTGAGGAACCAACTTTGAAAATCAAGAAACTCGAGGTGTTTCCCGCTCCTTGACACGACGTCCGAAACTTTCGGAATTCGATTTAACCGATAAGACACTCCTTGAAAAAGTAACTTGTTACTTACTCACAAGGATTACCAATTCACAACAGCAACTCGCGCGGCATCGGCTTATAAAAAGAAGGGTTAAAAATGGATCGTCCGCTTATGCTTTGGTGTTCATCTCATAGCACACTTGCTCAAGAGGAGATGCCTTTATTTCTAGAAGCGGGCTTTCGAGTTATTCCCTTGCTGACTGACTTCTGGACCTTCAAGTACGATGCCAATCTAGACAATAAAATATGTTCTCAATGGAAGCAGTCCGTAGACTTACCAGCCGAAGTCATTAAAAAACTACAAGCTTTATCATTTTGTGACGACTCCGGCCGACTACCTTTCCAGCAAGAAGAAATAGACCTGCTAAATAGGTATGTCGATGTTGTCTATGTCACCGTTCTTCCAAATCTTGCGATACGACTCTCCAAGGCCTTCCATGGAACAGTCATTTTCCGACCGTTTGGACATGGAGCGTTGAATAATTACAGCAATATCTCTCGACACCTTGGCACATCAACTCAGGAGTTACAACAGAGTGATAACTTCCATTGGGTTCCTATCCTGACCTCGTTACAGGAAATCGAGACGCCAAAAATTTGCATGAATGCCACTCACTTGGGCGCGTACGTTACCGAAGAACGCTTAGGAAACCATCGCTGGAATCCTGCCACCAGCGAACCGTACGTAGTGGAGACAATACCCAGAATCAACAAACAGCCCTATTATTTTGACATCTACCAACAATACCGAAAAGATCACGGCCACTTACCGCTGAAAATCCTAGGAGGCAACCAACCTAATGGCGGCGACATTGGCGATAGTACGATCGTTGGCTTTTTGAGTGATGATGAGTACTATTCGGCAGCAGCGAAAGCACGCGTTTCTATCTATCACGGTCGTTCCAGGTATCACATTCACTATCATCCCATCGAATTCATGGCGATGGGAGTTCCAGTGCTTTTTCATGAAGAGTCGGCATTCGTATCAGAAGCAATGCATTTTGGTATTACAACTTCGGAACTCTTAAGCTGTGGAATGTACCGTAGTGTTCAAGAAGCTAATGCAATGGCGGAATCAGCACTAAGGGATCCAGAAATTGCGCTGCAATGGTCCCAAAGGCAACGCATTTTCTTACATAAGGTCTTTAGTCGTGATCTTGCATTGAACCAGGCAAGGTGGCTGAAAACTCGTGTCGTGCAAGCCAAAATTCAGTCAAACCTGACCGACGATATCCAGCCTTCAGTCTCCGTAAAGAAACGCCCTCTGATAGTTCGTGTTGGAAAAGAGCTTGAGAGAGCATGGAAGAGGCGAATCGTTAAGCCTTTGAGTCCCAAGCTAGGCAGGGAATTGTCATGTCAAAAATGAGCCGACTAATCCGACAATACATACGACCTATGCACACTGCAGACACAGTAGAACGACTCCGTTTGCGATCGATTGAGGCAGAAAATCAACTGACTCAAGTCACAAACCTTTTGACTGATATTCAAAAACAAGTTGACCATATCGATTCAGTATTAGTGCCCGACGCATCCTCAAACGGCTTGCGTTTTTATGGCCAATTTGACCCTCCCGTTGATCGATTCATTTTCACTCGCTACTTTCCGGACAAAAACATCTCTGGAGTTTGTGTTGAAAGTGGAGCCTTTGATGGACTCATCGAAAGCTCATGTAACTTTTTCGAGAAAGAGATGGGGTGGCAGAGCTACAATATTGAACCTATGCCAGATGCCTTTCAGCGACTTACAACCAATCGACCCAAGTCGCATAACTACAACTTTGCGTTTTCCAATCAATGCGGCACAGCGATCTTCAGGCAAGTGCTCCATCCGGACCTCGGCTTGCATTTTGGTAATAGCTCACTTAGCCACACCGATCTGCATCTTAGTGATCTGAAGGAACGTGGTTGCAGTTTTACGGAAATCGAAGTTTCCACTTTAACCTGGCGCACTTGGATTGAACAAGAAAATATTCACTTTGTCGATCTTCTGGTACTTGATGTAGAAGGACATGAACTTCAAGTCATCGAAGGTATGGTAGGCTCCGAAGTCTTGCCCGATGTGATCTGCTGCGAAATTGGTCACTTAAATTTCAACAAGGTTCGCAAGGCATTTCACGAACTGGGCTATGCCTATGATGTAACCTCACATGTCAATGCATTTTTCGTGAAACAAGATCGTTTAAGTTTATTTGCCTTACGGGCGAATCAACGTACACAATAGAACTCGTAAAGAGATTATGATTTCCAAGGTCGGGATAGTTCTCCAAGCAGCTTCAACTGGTGGCTGGAGGTTTACGCATGCGCTTTGCCGAGGCATCAGAGAAAAATATCCTCGAACAAACATAACAGTCTATCTCGATGAAAGTGTCAGCCAAGCATTTGCTTTGGATGATCCTATCTCCGCCTTTCATCATCTCCAAGTACAAGTCGAAACCTTCGTACATCCACTTCCTGTCAAGAAACGAAACGGACTGCGATATCTCGCTTCGAGACCCAAATACTGGAAGCACGAGCGTAAACTTCTGAGACAGCGAGAATCGATGGAGCAAAAGGACTTGATCTTTTACGCCTGGCCCTACGACATCAATTATCCAGACCTAATCCGTCCCGTAGCCTTCATTCCCCATGATTTTTTCTACCTTCACTTTATGGGATCCTTTCAGGTTACCAATGCGGTATCGACTCACAGACTCAGGGAGCATAAACGCTGGATGGAGTTGGGATACCCAGTCGTCTCTACACGTTTTATTGCCTCAGAATTAGAAAGTGCATTTCCAAATCATAAGAATCGCGCTACGGTAATACATCTAAGCCGATTGTCGCAAACCAGTAGACTTTCGGATCCAGAGACCGAAACTATCATTCACTCTCTAGGTCTTCGTGATGACTACATCCTGAATATCAATAATGCTTCCTACCACAAAAACCTTGGCCAAGTCCTGGCAGCATTTTACTACCTAACCCAAGATTACCCTCAGTTGAAATTGATTGTATGCGGATATGGTACCGAGGGAGTCCAGGGACGCATGAATACTCCAAACTATCTCGATCTCAACGATACCCATCCCAATGTCCTTTGCCTAGGAATGCGTTCCGATCAGGAGATTGCTGCCCTGATTCAAAGGGCAAAGCTCGTTGTCAACGCATCACTCTACGAAGCAGGAAATGGCTCTGGCCTGGACGCTTGGTATCTAGGCACACCAGTAGCCATGTCCAACATTCCGCCTTTCCTGGAACAGATCGAGGAACTTGGCGTTCGTGCAACTACTTTTAACCCTAGGTGTTGCTTTGAAATGCGACAGGCGATGCAAACGATCCTCGCTAGTCCTTCGATCGCCCAAGAGATGGTCGCAACATCACGTGCAAGCATGGAAAAATATAGCTGGGATGTGATTGCGGAGAAATACATGACTTTCTTTGAACAGTCGATACGCGACCACAATGCTAAGTCGACATAGCTTCTAAACTATTGCGGTTTTCCAACTTTTCTTCGTTTATCCATCTCGATTGCTTCTCTACAAACCTCATACCAATTGCGAGCCGCATCGACACCTCGATAGCTTTTCCATTGCGCAAAACCGGCCTGCTGCGATTCAATAATTTTTGGCCGATTCTCTTTTAGAATCAAGCACTTGGAAACCAGATCGCTCGGGTTATGAGGATCGAAAAACAGCATATCCTCTCCGATCTGCTCAAACTGTTCTTTCAAAGAAGGGATATTCGAGCTCATAATCGGACATCCCTGTGAGATCGCTTCCATCAGCGGAAACGATCCTTGTTCGTAAAGCGACGGAACTACCGTCGCAAATGCGCCTCGGTATAATCGTAGGAGCTCACCCCTGGAAACATGACTTAAGACGACAACGTCGTTACTTAATCCCTGCTTTTTTATCTCGTCTTGAATGTAGTCGGGACAGGAATGAATGCCGGTGAATACAACTTTCCAATCTTCTTTGCTTCTATCCTTTAATTCTCGCAGCGCTCGAATCAACAGGACATGATTTTTGTAGAGACGAAATGCGGAAGGATAAAACAGATATTGCATCTTCAGTAACGACAAAATCTCAGAATCTCCGTCGTACTGCTCACCAGATCCCACCCCCGCAGCAATATCGTCAGGCACCGCAGCTCGCACTACTCGAATTTTGTCCTCTGGCAGGTGTAGTTGACCGATTAGATCGTTTTGCTTGATGAAATTGGACATACAAGCTGCGATCGTGCAATCATCAGCAACTCGACGAACGATATCTTTTAGCTCTTGTAGCTTATGGGGTCTCATCATCTCCGGATAATGATAGGAGACCAAATCATGGATACACACGACAGAAGGCCGCTGGACTGGAAATTCGATTTTCAGATAAGGCAAGATCCAAACATCGGCACGATCTAGTATTCTACTGACACGTCTGTCGTAAGCTCTGGACGCTAGGGAGATGCCCCTGTCCAGCAATTTGCAGATCACTGGATTTTGATGAAATCTCTTCCACCGCAGACTCTTAAATTGTTTTAAAAGGAAACGGCTCGTACTTGATTGTATCGGTGACTCCGCGACCTGAATCCTTCCTCCACCTCGAGACACTGTATCCGTTAACAAGTGCGTGTCGCCAGGAGCTGCAACCAATAGAACTTCACAGTCGTTTACCTTCACCAAATTCGCCGCCAAATTGTGAACGAATACACCGATTCCCTCAGAAGGAACAAGCGTCTTTCCGTAATCGCACCATATTCCTATTCGCATGTTCGATTCCAGAGCATCAACCAACACATTTGCCGTTTAGTATTTCGCTTTTGATAGGCCAAACTAGCCATGGAGTCAATTCCCATCCCACTATCGCCAATTCATTTCGAACCGTTTCCTTCGATTCAGTGTCCAATAACTTACCAAATAGACACGAAAACTAACGCTGGACTCTCTCTAGATGAAAGTTCTAAAAAACCTCGATAGCCTTGTTATTGCAGCTGAATCGCCCGACGAGCAAGAGATCCTTGAAGCAGCCCTCAATTTGTGGAATGGCTATGCTTTTCTGCTGGAATCAAAAGATCCTATAACTCTTCAATGCAGTATTCTAGGGCCTAAAGAAATAGCTTGTCGCGAGCCCATCAATGTTACTTCGAGATCGCCCGATCCTGCCATCCAACTGATTTCAAATTTCGCAAATACTAGATTCATGCTCGATGGAAAATCGTATCAGAGTGTTGAAGCCTTTTGGCAAGGCCTGAAGTTCCCTGACGAAAAACGACGTCGCGAAATTTCGAAGCTCTACGGCAAAGAGGCAATGGAAGCGGGAGCTAGTGCATCCCCAAGCACGACCTTTGAATACCAAGGAAAACTCCATCGCGTTGGAACCATTGACCACTGGGAATTGATGGAAGCTGCCTGCCGTGCTAAGTTCACACAGCATGACGATTCGCAATTCGCGCTGCTCAGCACAGGCAATAGACCATTGACCCACATCACCAATAAAGATAGTCGCAATATTCCAGGCGTGATTATGGCTGAGATCTGGATGAAGATTCGTCGCGATTTAGGCGGCTGATAAGCAGTTCAATAAGCAAGGTCGCAACAGAACGAAGAGCTTTCAGCTCAATATCAGGAATTACCGTATTTTGGTTTGCCCTGACGAAGGAACTACCACTGGGTAATAAAACCATTTTATAATACGGCCGATTGCAAAGCATCTTTGGATGTTTGTGTCGCGACGGATATACGCTTGAAGTGAAACTTATTGAGATGCACGTTTTATTGCTGCCTGGAATGGATGGTACAGGTGAGTTGTTCGCTCCTTTGCTACGATCACTTCCATCCCACTTGCATCCGAAGGTTGTCAGTTATCCTGTAGGTAAAGCTTGGGGATACGACCAACTGCTGCACCTTGTTGAGGCAACTGCTCCCGATGAGCCATTTATCGTCTTGGGTGAATCGTTCTCGGGACCTCTCGCTTTACAGCTAGCCTCTAAACGCCCACCCAACTTGCGCGGAGTCGTCTTATGCGCATCCTTCATTCGATTTCCACTTCGGGTGCCGGAAAAGTGGAGAAGCTTCATAAGGCCGTGGATGTTTCGTTTCCAACCATTGTGGCCTCTTTCTTTTTTCCTGCTCGGCGGACATGCATTCGGTGAACTGGGATGTATGCTTAGAAAAGCAGTACGCTCTGTATCACCGGAAGCATTCGCAGCCCGTGCCAAGAGCGTCGCCGTGGTCGATGTTAGTGCTGAATTGCGAGACTGCCCCGTTCCAGTGCTCTATCTACAAGCGGACAATGATCTCGTTATTCATCGAAAGTGCTGGGAAATAATCCGGTCAGTTCGCCCCGACGCCCAAATGAAAATCATTCCCGGCCCGCACCTTGTGCTTCAAGTATCGCCTCATTTAGCAGCAGAGCATCTTTCCTCGTTTTGCGCACAAGTTGCAAATGCTGATCAAAGCGAGTTGTAGGGACGCGTTCCGAGGTTAAACTTGCAATTCTTATCACCCAAAAGAGTCCAAAGTGCGTTTCAAAGCTTACATTGGATCGTGGAGCGATCCACGAATATGAGAAATTAAAGCTATGAATCCAGATAAGGTCAATCGCCACAACTTACGTCAGCTCACAGACTTGCCAAACGTCGGAAAAGCAACGGCAAGCGATCTCCAAATCCTGGGCATCAATACACCGGATGATCTCAAAGGCCGATCGCCGAAGGAAATGTACGAATCACTCTGTCAGATAACAGGGAAACGACATGATCCCTGCGTTATCGATGTGTTCGCCTCGATCGTCGATTTTATGAATGGCAACCCACCTCAGCCCTGGTGGAAATACACGAGTCGACGCAAGACGCCATAGTCGTGGAACGCTCCGCGGTCCAACGTTAAACTCTTCTATTAAGGACGACTCAATCACGCTACCGCTGCGTTGCACTCACAAAATGGAAATACGTTGCTAGTGTCAAAAATAACATCAAAAACCAAGCAAACTGAAGTAGAGTTGGATACTAATGTTGGTGGTTATCAATATGCTTCAAATGCAATAATGGCAATCACACGGGAGGGTACCCAACTATTCGCGCAACTGACCGGACAACCGAAGTTACCGATATCCACAGTTAGTGACAACACTTTCACCTGGAGAATCGTTCAAGCGACAATTGAATTTCTGAAAGATGCTGAAGGAAAGGTGACCGCTGCAAAACACACGCAGGATTGGATGAATTTTGAAGTTCCGAGAAATAAATGATGCGGCGAGCAGTCAGGAGCTTGGAACGACGGGAATCGCTCCTCGACGCTTAGGCGTACTGGTGCGCAGCGGTGCACTTGCTTGAATGCAATATTCACGCATGACATTTTAGGGAAAAGGAATAACTCTAGGCGTTGGATCGTGGAGCGATCCACGACGATGAGCTATGCCAAGATCCCCTTGACGATTTCGCCGTGAACATCGGTAAGCCGGAAGTCGCGACCGCTGTAACGATAGGTCAGCTTTTCGTGGTTGATACCTAAAAGATGCAAAACGGTGGCATGTAGATCATGGACATGAACGCGATTTTCGACCGAGAACATCCCGAATTCATCGGTTGCCCCATACATCATGCCACCCTTTACGCCACCTCCAGCAAGCAATGTGCAAAAAGCTGAGTGATGATGATCGCGACCATGCTTCCCCTTGTCATTCGGTTGAGCATATGGAGTACGGCCGAATTCTCCCGACCAAATGACGAGCGTATCTTGCAGAAGCCCACGTTGCTTCAGATCGGTAAGTAGCGCAGCAGTCGCTCGATCGCTATCCGCGCAAAGCTTTTTATGTTGTTCGTCGTTATTTGCATGAGTATCCCAGGGTTGATTGCCTCCAGGCGTCAAATAGTAGGAAGTAACAAACCGTACTCCTCGTTCCGAAAGTCGTCGCGCTAGAAGGCACTGTCGTCCAAACAGTGTATCACCATACATCTCAATCGTTTTTTCAGACTCGCGCGAAATGTCAAAAGCTTCTGAGGCTTCCATCTGCATCGCAAAAGCAACCTCCATCGCTTTAATCTGCGCTTCCAAAGCAGCGTCGCGTTGACGGACATCGGCATGAAGACGATTTAGATTCGCTAGAAGATCAAGCTGTTCCTTTTGCTCCGCGCGATTGAGAGATGGGTGATTCAGATTTGCAACCAGTTTCTCAATCTTCATATCCTGTGTGTTAACTGCCATTCCTTGGTATGCGCCAGGCAGAAACGAGTTTGACCAGAGATGAGGTCCAACCACCGGACGTCGTGGCCCCAGGACAACATATCCAGGAAGGTTTTCGTTCTCTGTTCCCAAGCCATAGGTCACCCACGAACCGATACTGGGACGTGTTGGCTGCTGAACCCCAGAGTGCATAATGATCAAACCAGGTTCATGATTCGGAACGTCTGTGTGCATTGAACGAATCACGCACAAATCGTCCGCGCACTTCGCCATGTGCGGAAACAATTCACTCATGACGACACCCGATTCACCATGGGATCGAAAACGAAAAGGGGATGGGACATAGCCTGCTTTGGCTCGTCGATCAATGTCTTTACTAGGCTTTTCCCCTTCATGCTTTTTCAAAGCAGGCTTCGGATCAAAAGTGTCGACGTGACTCGGTCCACCATTCATAAACAGAAAGATAACTCGCTTGGCTTTCGGAGCGAAATGCAATCCTCCATCTTCAAGCGTCGCCAATCTATCTGACGCTTGGATTTGCTGCATAATTCCCGCCAACCCAATACCTCCAAAGCCCATTCCAGTCGACTGCAACCATTGGCGGCGAGACATCGCAATTGAATTCATTTTTGCCACCTATCCTCAATGAGCTATGAAAACCATCGCCTTCGAAATTTCTTCTATACCGATCCGTTCAATCAAACGAGCTCAACGCCTGCTCAGCAATGCCTAAACACTAATCAACAAACTGTAATTCGTTGGTCGCCAATATTGCATGAGCGTAGGACTTCAAGCGATTCGATTCAGAACCCCCACGAAGATATTGTTCGGCCAATCGAAGCTCGTAATCCGTTGGAGGCCGTCCAAATACCGTTCGGTAGATCCAGGTGACGCGTGGTACCGTAGTGTCATCCGAGCCAGCCGGAAAAATCTGCAAAACCTTAGCTTCCAAGGCATCTGCCTGTGCGATCATGAAGGGGCTATTGATCACGAAAAGCTTTTGTAGTGGCGTCGTTGTTTCGGCTCGTTTCTCTGCTGTCACGTTAGGATCTGGAAAATCGTACAATGCCAAATAACGGTTCAGCTCCAATCGGCTAATACGACTGTAAACCGTTCTCCGATTTTGCTTAGCATCGGAAGGATCGATTGACGCTCCTCCGATGCGACTTCGATCCATTTGTCCTGTAGCGGTCAGCAAAGCATCACGCCACCCCTCCGCTCCCAGACGTCGGCGCGGCATACGAGCCAACCATCTATTTTCCGGATCTGATGCAATCGTCTCAGGATCTGCTTGGCTGCTTTGACGATACGTGCGGGAGAAAACGATTTCGCGATGCAACCATTTCAAAGAAGACCCGTTGTTAACAAATCGAACCGACAGGTCATCCAACAACTCCGGATGAGTTGGCCGTTCTCCGAGTGTCCCAAAATTACTGCCCGTAGCTACAATCCCTTTGCCGAAGTAGGCAGCCCAGATCCGATTGACGATTACTCTCGCTGTAACAGGATTGCTTGAATCTACCAGTGCCTCTGCCAATTCACGTCGACCACTTCCCTGTGTAAAATTTATTTGCTTCTCGGTAAGCAGCGGTAGAAAACCTCTCGTGACCAAAGCTCCCTTATTGTCGACATCACCCCGCACGAAAACATGTAGGTCGGTTGGCTTCCCTTCCCTAACAATGTGCATTGCTTCTTCCGGATTCTTGGGCTCTTCCGATTTCTTGGTTTCGTTTTCCCGCTTCACCCCGTCAGCCGCTTTTTCATCGACTGTGGCAGGATTCTGCGCATCCTTCTTTAGCGGCTTATTGAACATCTGGGTGCTCGCAAACACACCAGCCAAACCATAGTAATCATCTGTTTTAATCGGGTCGTATTTGTGATCATGGCAGCGTGCACAAACAACCGTCAAACCTAATACGCCCCGACTAATCACATCGACGCGGTCTTCCCACTCCTCAGCCATGACAAACAAGCGACCTCGATCGTAATACTTCGGCCCCAAACCGAGGAAACCTAATGCTGGGAGATTCTCTGAATCCTCTCCTTCAATCAGATCAGCAGCCACTTGAAGACGAATGAAGTCGGCATAGTTAAGATCGCGGTTCAGCGCATCGATTACCCAATCACGGTAAAGATAGGCATTCGGGTACGTAAGAGATTTGTCCTCACCAACAATATGTGCTTGATCTTCGGCATACCTAGCAACATCCAACCACAAGCGAGCCCATCGCTCACCATAGGCTGGCGACGAGAGTAGTTGCTCTACAATCTTCTCATAGTTTGCATCTGTTGGATCGGCCATGAAAGCATCTAATTGCTCCGCTGTAGGTGGAACGCCAATCAAGTCGAGATAGAGACGACGAATAAGAACCCGAGGCTCTGCCATAGGTGCGGGCTTGAGTCGCTCGCTCTCCAGTCTAGCTAACACAAAAGAATCTATTTTCCTCGATGGCTCATGCTGTGTTACCGGAGCGGTGTGTTCCTGAGGGCGCTGAAAGGACCAGAACTTTTTTGCCTCAGCTAAATCCACTTGCGGCTTTCCTTTGGGAACAGCCGTACCAGTCGTCCTTGGATCGATGGCACCATCCTGAATCCATTGCTTGAAATCTTCAATAACTCGATCCGACAACTTACCAGCCGGAGGCATCTGCACATCATGTTCGTAGCTGAGCGCCGATAAGAGACCACTCTCCCGCGGCTTGCCTGGGACGATCGCAGGTCCATTATCGCCACCGACTTCCCAACCCTCACGCGAATCGAGCAGAAGTCCTCCTTTGAGTTTGCTGGAAAGCCTCGCCTCTTCAGAATGACAACTTAAACAATGCTCGATGAGTACAGGACGAATCTTCGATTCAAAAAAATCAACTTGCTCTCGCGATACTTCATCTCCATGAAGAAGGGAGACACAGCCGTGCAACATCATGAACAGAAACACAAGCTTTTTCATCAAACAGGCTCGTCAGTGAAGGCCGCAGAGGTGGGACGCAGCGGGGAGTGGCTTCTGAATATCTCCGAAGAATTCAGCAAAGTCACGAGTAATTCATCGTGACTTTGAAAAATGGCTTAAAAAACAATATGGACGAGTTAATCGCGAGATTTCCAGAACAATCAACCCCTGCTAAAATGGATAAACTCACTACATCTTAAAATCCCACACCATTCCCAGCCCACCAGGATCCTAGAGTGCATGCAGTAGCATGCAACTATCAAGTCGACGCTTGAAAACGAACAGGCTGATATCATTGTTTGAATCATTGCCACAAACTCGACCACCGCCCCCAATGAATCAAGCTAAAATCCATTTCCAATATCGAAAGCAACAAAACGTTGAGCTTTTTTGAAACAGGCACGACTCTAAAACAATCAGCCGGGCATCCCTGAGCTCTTCGGACTTCACCATCCTTTTCCCAGGCACAATCAAGCTACCTTTGCGGAGCAATCCGTTTACAGTGCCTAGAACGAACTTTATAAAGGAGAGTATAAGGAAAGTTATTCATGGGCGTGTTATTTGACTCTATTTATCGATCGCCAAACTTGCTATTCAAGTTTGCTTGGCTCATTTCGCTAATGTCTTTTGCTGCGACTGCGCGATCAGAAGAAGCAGATACCAACGACTCGATGGAGAATGTCTTTTTTAGTAAGTATTGCTTCGACTGCCATACGTCCAAATCCAAAGAACATTTCGACTTTGAGTCCCTATCTTTCTCGCTTGAAAGCGACAGCGATCGACAAATATGGACGAAGATTCGCGATCAACTTGCCTATCGCTTCATGCCACCCAAGGAAGAAAAGCAACCAGAGCCTGCGGAGCGTCAAGCCGCGATAAAGTGGATTGAAGATCAACTGATCGTCAGTGAGCAGGAACGCCGAAAAGTGACAGGTCGCAGCCCGCTTCGGCGTTTAAGTCGTTTGGAATACGAGAACACAATCCGCGACTTACTAGATGTCAAAGTAGATTTATCCGATCTGATTCCAGCAGAAACAAATTCTGACGGTTTCTTAAACAACGCAGATTCGCTGCATGTTTCTTCATTTCTTCTAGACAGCTATTTAGCAGCGGCAGATCGTGTTCTTGATGCAGCCATCGCCAGCGGTGCTCGCCCCAATACGATTAAGCGAAAACTCGACATTCGTGATGAAAGAACAGTGAAGGCAACAGGTAGCGTTTATCGTCATGAAAAAGATGGTGTCGCGGTATTCAGTTCCTGGGTTTCCGCTAACATCCAAGTCACTCTTTGGCAATTTAATACACGTGCTCGAGGTAAATATCGCTTTCGCATCACGGCTTACGGAACTCAAACCGATAAACCAATCACATTCTATGTCAAAGCTGGTCCCATGAATGCAGCAGCGGAGCAGTATCTCATCGGCTATTACTCCGTACCACCCAATGAGCCAACGGTTGTCGAAATTCTAGAAGACATGGAACCCAACCTCACCCTGAGAATTGTCGTTGATGGACTTGGCGTAACACCTCCGCAAGTAGAAAAAATTGGAGCGGAAAATTACAAGGGACCAGGGCTACTGATCCAGCATGTTGATATTGAAGGACCCATCATCGAATCCTGGCCCCCGGAGAGCCATCGACGGATCTTTGGCGACCTAAAGCAAGTTAGATCACCAACCGAGCCAAATCGACTTGAAGTGAGCTCTGAGCGACCACTGGAAGATGCCAAACGGATCCTCACCGCGTTCGCCAAACGTGCGTTTCGCCGTCCTGTTTCAGAATCAGATGTAAATCCATTCCTCAAACGTTTCGAATCACTTAACCAACAAGGTCGTTCCTTCGAAGATGCGATACGAGTTGCGCTGAAAGGTATTTTATTGTCTCCTGATTTTCTCTTTCATCGTGAACCCGTTGGAAAACTTGATGATTTCGCCTTCGCTAATCGGCTCTCCTACTTTCTCTGGAATTCCATGCCTGATGAAGAACTTTTTCGATTGGCCGAGATGGGCAAATTAAGTGAGGAAGCCACAGTACGCGAGCAAGTTGAACATCTGCTCGAGGATCCCAAATCGCTCGCTTTCAGACGCAGTTTTGTCAGTCAGTGGCTAGGCCTCAACGCTATCGATGATACCTTACCGGATGCTATGCTCTATCCTGAATACGATGACCTTCTCAAGGTATCCATGCTGCAGGAAGTTCATCGTTTTTTTGACGACATTTTAGACAACAATCTTAGCATCAACCATTTTATCGATTCCGATTTTACGTATCTAAATGGTCGGCTAGCTAAACACTACGGTATCGACGGCGTTCCCGAAGGCGTCAGATTCGAGAAGATTAAATTGCCAGAGGATTCGCCTCGTGGCGGATTACTGACAATGGCCGCTATTCTCAAGGTTACAGCAAATGGAACCACTACCTCTCCCATACTGCGCGGAAATTGGGTGTTGAATCGAATCCTCGGATCACCTCCTCCTAAACCGCCGGAGAATATCGAGGCTGTGGAACCGGACATAAGAGGTGCCACAACGATTCGAAATCAATTGGCAAAGCACCGAGATATACCAGAATGTGCCAGCTGTCACACTCTTATCGATCCACATGGATTCGCATTAGAGAACTTCGACGTTATCGGTGGCTGGAGAGAAAATTATCGGAGTATCGGAATTGGAGACCCTGCCGTAATTTCCGGAAGAAAAATGAGATATTTGCACGGCCCGAAAGTCGAAGTCGCTGACTCGCTTCTGGATGGCAGGGCCTTCGGATCCATTCAGGAATACAAACAGTTGCTATTGCAAGATCGCGAATTGTTGGCCAAATCCTTCGCGGGAAAATTAATAAGCTATGCAACGGGTGAAGAGGCCAACTTAGCTGACCGGGAAAGCATTGAGCTGATTATAAAAAAGACTCGCGAAAATGATTTCGGACTTCGTTCGATCATTCAAGCAGCCATTGAGACACCAGCATTTCGAAACAAATAGCCTGAGTAGGATTTACAGTCATGACCATGATTCGACGCAGGTTTCTTCGAGCCAGTGGAATCGCTTTGGCTTTGCCTTGCTTTAACCTATCCAGAATTGCCAGAGCGGCAACCATGCGTTCGCCATCACCTCAGCGGATGGTATGCATCTGCGCACCGCTTGGATTGTATGCACCGAACTTCTTTCCCGCGGTATCGGGGCGCGACTACAAGAGCACTCCGTATTTGGACTTATTAAGTGATTTCCGGAACGATCTGACTGTCATTTCCGGGCTATCTCATGTTGGCACCAGTCCTGGTTTTGCCCATCAGGCTACAGCAAGTTTTCTAACGGGAGCTCAAGGCGCAGGAAAACCTGGCTTCAAAAACTCCATCTCGATCGATCAACTAGCGGCGGAGCAAATTGGATCGCAGACGCGTTTTCCAAGCCTGGTTTTATCTGGTGAAGGGCTTGGTCTTTCATGGACTCGTACTGGAGCAATCGTTCCCGCCTCAACCTCACCATCGAAACTTTTCGCAAGGATGTTTCTGGAGGGATCAGAACAGGAGAAGCAAACTCAGTTCCGCAGACTTGAGGATGGCCGAAGCATCTTGGACGATGTTCGTGAGCAAGCCAAACAGATCAAGCAATCCCTCGGCACGACAGATCGCGAGAAACTCGAAGAGTATCTCAGTAGCGTACGAAGTTTGGAGGAAAAGATCAGCATTGACGAAGGTTGGGCAAAAAAACCTAAAACAGAAGTTGATACTAAACCTCCAGTTGACATCTCCAACCCAGCCGATTTGATTGGTCGAACCCGATTGATGTTTGACTTAGCTCATCTTGCATTAGAAACGGATTCAACGCGACTAATCACGATTATGTTGGCTGGTTCCACCAATGCTCCTCCTATTGAAGGTGTCTCATTGGGCCATCATGACCTTTCCCATCATGGAAAAGATCCCGGAAAACTTAAGCAACTGGAAATCGTAGAGCGCGAAGCACTGAAAACTTTTCGCGATCTTCTCGGCAAACTTCGAGCTACGCAGGAATCGGATGGTTCGCTGCTAGATCACACTACAGTTTTCTTCGGAAGCAATTTGGGCGATGCCAGCAGTCATTCAGTCAAGAATCTTCCCGTACTTCTCTGTGGTGGCGGCTTCAAACATGGACAGCACCTTAGCTTCAAGGAATCCGAGAACGTACCTCTTTGTAATTTATTTGTTAGCATGTTGCAAAGACTGGGAGTGGAGACCGAGTCCTTCGGTACAAGCACCGGATCACTGAGAGACTTAGAAATCACAACCTAGTCCCTTGGTCGTGAACCGCTCTGCAATTGTCGTGAACGCTCCACTATCGTTACACAGAGATATCTTTCATGCTTTCAAATCATTCGCTGGTTCGCTCGTCAACGGCATGGCTATTACTTACCACTCTTTCATCACTCATCTCTTCGGCCTGCGCCCAGCAAATCGAACAACAGTCGGGTGCCGAGCGACTTTGGCACTCTGCGCGTTCAGGAGATCTTGAAACGGTCAAACGCGTGCTGGATGCGGGAGTTGATGTCAATTCGGCTACAACCTACCAATCGACAGCATTAAGCTTTGCTTGCGATCGCGGGCATCTCCAAGTGGTGGAATTGCTATTGAGCCGCGGGGCGAACCCGAATGTCAAGGACACCTTTTACAACGCAACTCCATTGACCTGGGCGCAAGCGAATAAGCACTACGACGTCATCGCTGTTCTTTTGAAATCTGGCGCCGATGGAGCCAATGGTTTGCTGCTGGATGCAATCAGCGAGCGAAACAGTAACCTCACCAAAGCCATCATCAGTTCCGGGCGTATCGACGGAGAGAATCTATCGATCGCCTTTTCGCTTGCTAAGGCTCAGAAATCCGAATCGCTTCTAGAATTATTCGAAGGACTAGATTTCCCTAAACACGAAGTACCGCAATCAACTGTCGATGACCTGAAAAAGCTGACAGGAATCTTTCAGCTACAAGGGGGCGAGTCGAGGTTACATATCACTCTAAAAGAAAATCATTTAGCCATCGATTTTGGATTTGGCGGTTCGCAGACTTGGTTTGAAACTGGAACAAATGAATTCCGCCTTGGCCGGCAAGTGATTCATTTTCAAAGGACCGATGAGAAAATTAAAAGTGTAAGCCTTCAAACAAATGGGGCGAAATATGAATATATCCCGGTAACTACCGATAGCGACACTGTTGAAAAGCTAACTGATAAAAAGCTAACTGAACCGATGCTGGATTCCGCCTCCGCTGCAGGCAATCTGGAACACATCTCTAATGAATCTGATGCTGGTTCCTCCTCGGTCCATTGGCCTATGTTTCGGGGCAACGGTTCTCGGGGAATTGCCGATGGTCAGCAACCACCGGTGAAGTGGGATATCACAGAGGAGGTGAATATCGCATGGCGAAAAGCTATTCCCGGTTTTGGAAACTCCTGCCCCGTGATTTGGGGAAACCAATTATTCGTAACGTCTGCCGTAAGCACTTCCGGTAACAACAGCGTTCAAATTGGAATCTATGGCGATGTCAATTCGGTTGACGACGATAGTGTTTACGACTTTAAACTGTATTGTCTTGATAAACGAAATGGAGAAGTACTGTGGGAGCGAACCTGTAAATCTGCAAAACCTGCGGTCAAACGGCATTCCAAATCGTCACATGCCAATCCAACTGTTGCAACGGATGGAAATCACGTTATCGCGTGGTTTGGTTCCGAGGGCTTGTATGCGTTCGACGTCGATGGAAATCTACTTTGGAGTCGTGACCTCGGCGTGCTCGATAGCGGCTGGTTTTATGATCCTAGTTACCAATGGGGGTTCGGTAGTTCTCCAGCGATTTCTGGTGATCAGCTTTATTTGCAGTGTGATATCCAAAAGGGGGCTTTCGTTTGCTGTTTGAATCTAAAGACGGGTGAAGAGATTTGGCGAACCCAGCGCGACGAAATTCCCACTTGGTCGACACCGGTAATCCATTCTTTCGGTGACTTGCCTATGCTGATTACCCACGGAACTAGGGCTGCTCGTGGGTACGATGCGCGCGACGGCAAACTGATATGGTGGCTTGGTGATCATTCTGAAATCGTAGTGCCGACACCAAGTGTAAGCCATGGGCTCATTTATCTATCGAGTGGCTACGCACCCATCCAACCGATCGTTGCTGTGCGTCCTGAAGCACGTGGCGAACTCAAGCTACCCGGTCGCAAGCCCAAGGATGGTGGCGAGATACCACAATCAGATGCAGGTATTGCTTGGAGTCACCAACGCGGTGGACCCTACATGCCAACGCCAATTGTCTACGGAGACTTTCTCTATATCCTCGCTAACAATGGCGTCGTCAGTTGTTATCGAGCTATAACGGGAGAGCAGGTCTATAAGAAACGGCTTAGCGGTGGAATCCAGAGTTTCACAGCCTCTCCTATCGCTGCGGATGGGCATATTTATTTCACAGCAGAAGATGGCACCGTATCGGTGATAAAGGCTGGTGGTCGATTCGAGCAAGTCTCCAGCAATCCGGGTAACATTAAGGTACTATCCACACCTGCTATTTCCGAAGGTACTTTCTTCCTGAGGACGACCGCTGAAATCATCGCGATACGAGATCGTGACTCACCATAACTAACTAAGCCCTAGAGGGCGTTGTCAATTGCGCGCCAAGTGCATCATCGGTCATGAAATCAATAACACCTGATTCAATGTGATATAGGGCTCCTACTATCGCGATCTTTCCACCATCGGCCATACGTCGCAAGGTTTGGCTCTCTCGATAGATCCACTGCACAGAATTTAGGACATTTCGCTTTGCTACTTCATCGATGATGTTTTGTTTTACCTCAGGCGGCTGATCGTCCCACCTAGATAGAACTCTTGTATCCACCGACTTTTGTATTTCCTTGATAATCAAATCAAGATGGTCGCATTCCAGACCAGCACAACTATGTTCATTGCGTGCGGCTAACTGGACAGCTGCTTGAACAGCACCACACCGGGTATGTCCCATCACGAGTATCAGCTTGGCACCAGCCACCGCACAAGCATATTCGAGGCTTCCGAGAACCTTCTCTCTTACAACATTGCCAGCGATACGAGCACTAAAAAGCTCTCCCAGTCCGACATCGAAAACAATTTCAGCCGGAGCTCGCGAATCGATACAACCTAGTATCACGGCCAGTGGATACTGCCCACCGGTACTTGCGTTAATTTGAAAAGCTAAATCACGTTGCAATCGATTTCCCTCACGAAATCGTGCATTACCAGCCTTCATCCAGGACAGAACATCCGCAGGTGTAAACTTCCGCTGAAGCTCCGAGGTTGAGTACTCGTTGTAAAGAATACGATCTTCAATCCCAAGCCTCGACTTAAATCCTCGAGTGCTCACCTTGACCCCACGCACTGGTCCGGTAACCAATTGATAATCCCTTATCAATGCGAGAATATCTGGATCAATAAAATGTGAAACAGTTGCATCGATTAACAGGTGAGTATCTTTAGGTGATTTATCAAAAAAATTGATCAGCGCGGCGCGATTTAGGAAACTGACCTGCTCTGGCAACTGAATATGATTGATGGACTCGCCAAACCGCGATTCCATCACTTGATCGACAGGTCGACGAATGTTGCTCGCTAGAATAAAAGTCAGACTGACAGCCAAACCAATTGCCACACCTATGATCAGATCCGTAAATACAATCCCCAATAGGGTCACGATGAAAGGATAAAATTGATACGGTCCATCTTTCCACATTCGAATTAGCAATCCGGGATTGATTAGTTTTGTTCCTGTGTGAAACAGAATTGCCGCTAAACTTGCTAGTGGAATTAGATTCAACAACTTAGGGATCGCGACCACACACAAAGCAAGTAAAACGCCATGAAAGATCGCGGACAATTTGGACTTCGCACCGGCATTAATATTCACCGAACTCCGTACAATCACTGAAGTGATCGGAATCCCTCCGAGAAAACCACAAACAATATTTCCGCAACCCTGAGCAATTAGTTCTCTGTTGGGAGGTGAATTGCGTTGTAGCGGATCAAGTTTGTCAACAGCTTCGAGATTCAATAAGGTTTCCAGTGTTGCGACAACACAGATCGTAATCCCCGCTACCCATACTGCAGGTCGCGCAATTTGAGACCAGTCCGGGAATCGAAAGAAAGAAGATATTTTCGACCAATCCTCAGCAACTGGAACATCCACCAGATGCGACTGAGAGATCGTCCATGGACCACTCATTTTGTCGAAAAGCAGCTTAAACGCGATACCCAATAAAACCACAACCAAAGGAGCTGGAATAAATCCCTTTTTCAGTTTCGGAAAGCGATCCCATACGAAAAGAAGAAGTAGCGACAACAGCCCAACGACAATTGCACCTTGATGCACGTCTCCAGTAAACAAAGTGAGCAATTCGGACAAAGTCGTTTCATGGTCGGGTTGCTCAAAAGCCATTTCCCCTTCAGGATCGGTATCGTGACCTAAAATGTGTGGAAACTGCTTAAGAATCAAAATTAGACCGATAGCAGCCAAAAGTCCCTGAATCACGCTAGAAGGAAAAAAAGCGGCAAGCCCTCCGGCGCGTAGCATTCCCAGGGCGACTTGAATCACGCCAGCAAGAATCACGGCTAGTAGAAAAGTATCGAAGGCACCTAGGCTCGTTATCTGAGCTGCGACGATCGCGGTCAACCCTGCTGCGGGACCGCTGACACTTGTTCTCGAACCACTCAACCACCCTACTAAAATCCCGCCGATAACCCCGGATATGATGCCAGCGACAGGAGGGGCATTTGACGCAAGTGCAATCCCAAGGCACAAAGGTAGAGCGACCAGGAAAACAATCAATCCACTTAGTAAATCTCGAGTCCGGAAATTACTTTTGGTTTCTTGTCCACTGATCATGTCAACCCACTTCCGATTCGAGTCTCAAAGATTGAAACAGCCAATACGACATAACCTCTATCGCAACAAGACCATGGTCGGAGGTTATCAGAATTGACTTGCTAGCTCAAATCCGTTTCTAGACTATTAAAGGAATTGAGCCCAGGAAGCATTCGTTGATTATTTTTTAGGGATTTGCGACGGAATGCCCACTTTCGAATCGTTAGCTCAAACGCATTAAATATTGTGAGATATCTCACCCTTAAAGCTGCTATTACCACCTACACAAGGGGTGAGGCAAAATTTATCACCATCTCCGTCGAATCAAGTCGGGCATTCGGCTCCTTCGTTGAGACCAAAAGGCTAGCATCCCAAGGTGTTCTCGATGAGCAAACAACTTGCCTTAAGATCCTCCTTGAAGATCCAAGCTTTACGTAGTGCTGCCGACGAGAAAACACCTTGGCCGCGATTGAAATCGAGGAAGTGATAGACAGCCACTGACCTAGTCGAAATAAATCAGGTTTTAAGGTACTACTTCTGTAAACGATCAAAGTGCGGAATTGAGTTATTACGCAACGAATAATCTCTGCAGGTTCGTAGCCCTTTACCCGGTTAGTAATCCGCAACAACTGTTAACCAGCCACTACAGCAGAGTCAGTCCGGTGAAGCCCCCACCTTAAATCTCGGTTTGCTTCACCCACCTATCGCAAGTATACGCGAAGGGACGCCATCAACCTGATGCTTGCTTTCGACCTCAAGAGTTGAAAGCGATACAACCCATATCGAACCATCGCCAGGGTTGGTAATAAAAGCCCAACGACCGCTGCTTGAAAAGGCAACTTCATGATGACCACCATGGCCGACGATCTTGCTAGCTCCAACCGGCAACGTTTTTTCTAACTTTGCATCCGATAAATCACCATCCTTGTTGGGATCAAGATTTACGATCGCTAAGGACTCAGACGATTCACTCCCCCGTCGATCACTAAATAGAAAAGCATAATGCTTTCCGGACGCTGTTGTGACACAAGCAGGCGTCGTCCAGGCAAGTCCATCCGCAAGAGGCATCGATACTTCAATCACGCTGGGTTCCTTTGCCTTGGCATCGATCATGCACAAACTGGCAGATTCCTTGGCTCCGGTGGTGAACAATACGAAATGGCTATGATTGGAGAAAGCTCCTGTTCGTCGAGGCTTTCCAGTTGCAGAATCTTTTCCAAGGGAGAGATGATGGATTTTGACGTCTTCTTTATTCTTGGATAGTTCAATATCGGCCTCGACCCAGCAAATCCCGTCCGCAGGAGCGAAGAAGACGCGCCCGGAATTGGCGGTCGCCCCATGCAGACCGCCGCTTGGAAGTTTCAATTGATATCCTGCCTGACCGGTCGAAGAACTGATGGGCACAACATCGACACGTCCCTCATTATCCCCATCTCGATCCACCCATGTCGCGTAACACACCTTCCCATCGACCGCCGCGAGCGTAATGTGGCTACCTCCGCCCGAGAAGAAACGCGCCGCAGAAGTTCTTGTCGATGCCTTACGAAGACTACTTGGAGTAAGAATTGTGAACCCGTTCTTTTTATCATTGGCAAGGAAAATATCTCCCTGATAAAGATAGACATGGGCTGGATTCCCCTGTTCTTTATCCAATTGTGAATGCGCAACTTGCGGCTTACTCTCGAATTGCCAATGGGAATGATCACCATGCTCCTCTTCAATCACGCCTGAATCGACAGCCACCCATCCCGAGCCGAAAGCACCTTCTTCGTTATCATGAATTCCAAGCACTACCATGCCATCAGACTCCTCCATCTGCACGAAACTCTGCTGAGTAGAATCGAGCTTAGGAAAACCCTCAAGAACTTGCTGGTTCAAACTTAGACCTTGAGGATCTCGTGTCAAATCGGACCACTTGAGTGTATGGTCCGCGTCATCTTGCCAGAGAATCCGGCATACCGTGACGGGTCCTTTTTTAGTAGATGTCGCTTCTTTCTTTTCTTCACCAAACACGACTGCCGAGAGGGCACACAAGGGCATTAAACCTAGGCCTATTAAAATGCGTTCCATAATCTCGATCTTTCTTCTTCAAAACTTACGAAAACCACAAACGCGGCAACCAGAAAAAGACAAACATAAAGCCAAATCCATCCATCCCATATCGCAGGCATATTATATGCACTTGCATTTGTTATGCAACAAAGGTCGCCTGATTTAAACAAATTTCACTAAGGATCACCTTCATGTACACCTCTAAAGTCCCTCCGTCCCCTACCCTTCACATTTCTTGAAAAGTTGCACCCAAGAAATCAACTCCGACTCGAAATTACATGCCGTCGCGGCTATTCCAGTATCCGTTTAAAATATTTGCGATGGAGCCCAAAACTCGTTACTATTTTCTGAAGCGTAAACACCGAAATTGGGGGCGATAAAAGCCGACAAGATCGTTCAAATAAGAGCCACTATCAGACCGGCACTTGGCTTTCGCTCGGTGAGACTTGCTTGAAATAGACTAACCCAACGGTCACCTCAACCCTCTTGCGTTGACCAACCACACGTTCAGAAAGTCATTTTGTGCCACGCCCCATAACTCCCAGCGAAGGTCAAAGAATCGTTTCTTTTGTTCTAGGTAACATCGGTTCCGTCATCGGTCGTGGCGAGTGCTGGGATGTGGCCGAAAGAGGCATCCTGTCAATCTCGGCGCGCCGGCCTCGAACAGCAAGCTTGTATGAATGGGGCTCAGTAATAACCGTGTCCCAACTCCAACCGGGAGACGTCCTGCAGTTCAACAACTTTGTGATGCGGGTTACACAACGAGATACCAGTTGGGCGGAACAAAGCCTAGGTTCACCACGACACACAGCCATCGTGCAAACTGTCTACGGGGGCGGCAAGGTTACCATTCTTCATCAGAACTATGATCCGCCAGGTCGCGTTGTTTCGAGCCTAGCAAATATCTATCTATCCGCAGGCACTCACTCCAGTGGTGCTGTAATTACGACTTCTGGCTCTGTGACATGCTACCGCCCCATGATGCCGTAATAAGTGATCGGACTATGCAGCCATCGCAATAGATCTCTCTGCAATCCTCGACGATGTCGTAAAGGCGTATTAGTGCTCCGTGCTCGAATAGGCTTATCTCCCGCAAAGCACAGCTATCCACGACAAAGCCTTCTCACACTGCGCGAGCCTTTCGAAGAACGAGAGGTATCGCAAAAACCGGGAGCATCGCCATAAGAATCGATAGACATCCCAAAGCAATTAGTGGTGGTGCGACTGGAAGCCTACTAACAATCACCACACCAATTCCCACAACTCCTAAAACCCACACGATGACTGCAGTGCCATAGGAAACGTCGCGAAGCCTTAAACACTCGAACGTGCAGTAAATAAGCTGTGACAGTGCTATAGCGATGACAAAAGCCAACCCCAAGACTGCTGGATTCAATGCCAAAGCAACTACCACCAAAACCAAAAGTAAACTTGGCACAAGAAAGAGCCAGCCATACTTAGCCCGAAAGGGCACAGCATGAAAGGAAGAAGCGGAAATCATAAAATTCAATGCGGCAAACGATAGGATCATCGAAAACAAAACATGTAAGACTGCGAACATCCCTAATCCCAGCTCACCGAAGTCCCCAATCGCAAATTCCACTTTTGCGATTCCTCTCAAGAGACCAACGAATAAGAAGGATAGTGCAATCGCCGCTGTCGAAAGCGAAATAGATATCGCTGAGGAGCTAATGATCGATCGTGCGATATCTGCGGTTCTAACGGGAAAAAGGAAAGGAAATAGCCCGATACCGAAATCATGAAGCTTGATAGTTTTAGACGTTGTACTGAGCTTCAAATCTTTCGCCGCTACAAGCGTAGCAATCATAACTTGAAGGTAGCATGCAACCATGCTTCCCCCTAATACAAAATTCGCTGTGAATGCTGCATCACCTAAACTACAACCGATAACGCTGCCAACTAACCACAAACTAAGCAGGAGAAGAATAATCAATGATGGAATCAGTCCCGCACGACTACGGAAATCGTACCACACATTAGCATGTACTTTTGATTTAAAGGACTTTGTATTGAAAATCAAATCTGACAGATATCCATTGAGAGGCATATAGTTCCATCCAGTTAGGATAGACCACTTACGGCCACATCGATCTTGGCTGATTCGCCACAGCGTCACTCCGTAACTAGCAGCGAGTGTTGCGATGGTGATGACAGCATCGACAAGCGTAAAATCAAACCAATAATCACCCACGCTTTCGGCGCCTGCTTCGACGAATGGCAAAAGACGATTCCGCCATACAAACCAAAACAACAGTGGCGGTACAACCACAATAACTTTGACGATGGTTAGCGGTGAGAGTTCTCGTTCACGAAACACCGACTGGTAAATACCCCAGCAGACGATCGCGAACAGCGTCGAACTAACTACTGGCCAACCTGTATCAAAACAGTTGTTCAAAATGGCGATAAGTGATGCGACTTGTCCCCCGATAAGAAGTGCACCACCCCAGAAAAAAAGATTTGTAATCGTAGAGTTGCTAAGCGGTAATCGAAAACATCTCGAGGGACTCCCCTGGGTCACGATCACTCCATACGAAGCTATCGCAATGATGCTCGGAATGATAAAAGCAAAAATAACCGCGAATTCCGGCGAACGATACGCTTCGGTATCGAATTGAAATGACGCCAAAACAATCGCAGGAACCGTCGCGGGAAGGAAAAGGAAAAACAACAAAAGACCGCGATTCCTCGCAACATATTCCCAGGAAAATGCTTTTATGATGCTATACATACTTTGCCCTCATACTGCTAAGGCAACCCAACGATTCCACCAAGTAAAACTATCGAGAAATACTGCTTACGAAAATTTCATCTAGGGACAATCGTCCTTCCTGCACAATCTCAGCTCGCAGCGCCCTCGCAGCATGAATAATTTGCTCTCGATCACCGCGGCACACATAAGTCCACTCGTCCCCGTATCCTCGTTGATCGACTGCACCTAAAATGTTTGGCGCTTCCGTAGACGGCTTTTCGAATCGCAAAGTGATTCGATGGAACGACTCTTTGAGGCTTTCGAGTCCATCATCAAGGATGACCTCTCCATCGTGGATGATGGCAACTCGATCTGCGAGCCGCTCAACCTCCTCCAGTAAATGCGACGAGAAAATAACTGTGCGTCCTTCATCGGCGATGGTTCGCACTATGGCGGAGAGGATGTCTCGTCTTACAACCGGGTCGAGGCCTGAGGAGGGCTCATCGAGCAGCAAAAGGTCGGGACGGTGAGCGAGGGCAAGCAGCAAGCAGACGCGAGCGGCCTGCCCACGCGATAACGTCAAAATCTTTTGATTCGGATCCAACTCGAACATCTCGCGCAATTCCTCTGCGTAGGCGGAGTCCCAAGCAGGATAGAAGGTTTGGGTGTAGGCCATGATCTCGGCTACTCGCATCCAATCCGGAATATCGCGGTTTTCGGAAACATAGCCTATGCGCCCAAGCACTTCGACCGGATGAGCGACCGGGTCGATGCCGAAAACTCGCACAAGTCCCTTCTGAGCGTAATGCGAACCAAGAATATGCTTGATCAACGTTGTCTTCCCTGCACCGTTGCTGCCAATCAATCCGAATACGCCGCCTCGAGGAACCCGAAGAGTGACGTTCTTCAGTGCCTGTTTTTTCCCAAACTCGCGACTCAGGTTCTGTATCTCAACCACATCGCCCGACGATAGAGATGCCAATTCGCTCATGGAGGATCCCCTTATTTATTTCCGATTGGACAATTCACTCTGTTGCATCAACTTGATCACTTCATCTAGCTCAAACCCCATCTGAAATGCCTCGACCAGCAGCTGGTCGACACGTTCTTTGAGTTGTTTCATCCGCTCTTTCCTGGCAAGAGGCGAACCTGTTTCTGCGATATAGGTACCTGCCGTACGACGTTTCTCCACCACACCAGCTACTTCAAGTTCACGGTAAGCCCTAGCAATGGTGTTCGGATTGACTACCAACTGCTCTGCTAACGCTCGAATCGACGGCAGCTCATCTCCTGGCTGCAGCCTACCTGAAGCAACCAGATACTTGATCTGCTGCATCACCTGCAGATAGATCGGAACTCCATCTTGAAATTGAATATGTAATTGCATCGCGTAATCCTTCTGTTGCATTGTGCTAATGTATTAATACAGTTTTCGGCATGTCTTGTCAAATTTTAAAAGCCGTTTTTTTTAAATATTGGTTGATTGAACTGATGCCCCTGAGCTCACTCACAATCGGGGAGCGATAGACATAGAACGCTCCACTACTAAGATGGCCAAGCAATCTGTGACCAAATCTTCCTGGGGAAAACTCATCACCGGATCACGACGCAACTTGCATCACTAAGTCGAGAGCGACTTTTTTACAGATCGAGCAATAGAATTTGCTCTTGGATTCTTCCGCATCCCGATGCCCCAAGAAACTTCTTACTGCTTCCTAAATATCTTCCATTCCTGGCAGGGGTGGCTGATTTGCAGAGGAGGCTTTTTTTCTAGTCTTCGGCAGTGGATCGCGATTCTTGCGGCTGCCATGTTTCTCGTAAACTCGCTTTGCGGTAGCTACAGCCAGATCGCTACTCCGCACTTCGTAAATTCGATCCTTGGCAAATGCAACCGCAGTCCGATGATCAACCACCGGAAAAGGATAATCCACACCGATACGACAACGATAACGCATCTGATCATCCATCCCCATTTTCCAAGGCTCGAAGATCAGTGACTTCGGTACGTGTTCAAGTTCAGGTATCCACTGCCGTACGAAATCTCCGTTCGGATCTTGGTCCATCGCTTGCTTAACCGGCGAGTAAATACGTATCGTGTTGATACCAGTTACGCCGGACTGCATTTGTACCTGAGGAAAATGAATTCCTGGCTCAAAATCAAGAAAATGCCTCGCCAAGAAAATCGATGTCTCCCTCCAGTGCAACCACAAATGGTAAGAAGCGAAACTTACCAACATGGCACGCATACGAAAATTGATCCAGCGGTGGCGGTGCAAGTAACGCATACACGCATCAATCATGGGATAACCGGTAAGTCCCTGGCACCACTGTTCAAAAAAATCGCTTCTGAAATGATCCTCTCTCATTCCATCGTAAGCACGGCATAGATTACGAAACTCTAGCTCCGGTTCATCATCCATTTTCTGCATAAAGTGACAGTGCCATGATAGCCTGGACTGATACGATGTCAGTGATCGAGCAAAGCCTTGATCGATTTTCACACCGCTTGCTCTGTCGATCTGGATCTCATCAATCTTCGCTCTCACCGCCTGATGAATCTGCTTGATGGTGATGCAACCCCAAGCGATATAGGGACTCAAGCGACTGCAGTGTGCTTCAGCCGACAGAGGACTCGACATCGCAGTTCGGTAGCTTGCTCCGCGATTTTCGAGAAAAGATTCGAGCAGCGAGTGGGCATTCGATTCGCCTCCCACTTGGCATTCGACTGATCCTACAGGTCGAATGTAGAGTTTCGTAGAGTCAGGCAGCGGCAGGGGGCGATCGGCTACAACACCTTCTGCCGCCTGAAGGGTCGACGCTTGTGGCGAACTCATGGTTCGCTTCCAGCTAGTGGCCCAGCGATCTCGATTCTTTAGCCCCCGAACAACTCCATTTTGGGTGTATTCGAACCAGGGAATACTTTGCGTTTTAAGATACTTCCCGACAGCACGATCTCGATCGAAAGTCCATTTACCTCCCACTTCTTGATGACTGTAAACTCCTCCGATCTCATATCGCTCTCGAAGCGAATGAAGCACCTCAATCACGTCGCCCGTATAAAGATGCAACCTTAACCCTATCTTGATCAATCGCCGATCGAGCTCCTCAAGCGATTGCTGGATGAAATCGAAATGGGATTGATCCATTTCTGGCTGCAGCCAAAGATCCGGCTCAAAGACATACAGCGGCAAAACCTTCCCACGCTGCGCAGCCTCAACAAAAGGCCGATGATCACTCAGCCTTAAATCCCGCTTTAGCCAGACGATGTGAACAGTTTCCATGCGAGAGCCCTTGCGTTGGCGATTACCGTTTTACTCTTATTCCGGGTTGGTCGCTATGTTCTACTTCCCTGGTATTATCCTCTCCTGTAAATAGGGCTCTTTTTCCTTCAAGGTACAGCCCTACCACACAGCAAGTGATTCGATTTTATTACGGCTCATGAATTGTTCCGTTCAAAGACGCTGAGCCTTCGGTTTTCCACTGCCAAGATTAGCAAAACCCCGCAGTACGGAATTTTCAAAGCCGACATTCCAAAGAGTTGTGATAAAAACTTAGAGTTGGCGGAAATCGATGATCCGTGAAGTGGCCTTTTCATTTACTTAGAATAGGGCCTTCGCATCGTTAGGCTCGCATCCCCCTCGCTTGGTCAACGAATTGGCTTAAATTAAACCCGCTATCTTTCTAATTTCTGTCAAATCTGTAACTATAACTAACATCTACCCTTAAGCACGGCTCTCAACAGTTTTACGTCTCTGTCCGCAAAAGTTTCTATTCTTGAGGCTTTCATGAGATATCGCATTTCGGGATTGCTTGTCTTTCTTATGCAACTGCTATTAACCATCTCGGTTGTTAGCCTGAACGGTGTCAACGCGGCAGACGAAAGAATGACCGTTACAGGTTGGCCTCTACCTCCCAGCAACGCAGAGTGCTGGCACAAGTTGCCTAAGACAGCCGATGGAAAGACACCAGCGTTGCCATCTTGGATTCGCATGGTTGCGAAAGAAATGCCCAAGACGGCTGCTGCATTTTTAGAGTTAGATTTGGCCCAAAGAACTGCGGGCCCGGTTGAGCCTACACTGCGAGCAGCGATGCGTTGGGCAGCGGCCAACGCCAACAGTTGCCAGTACACCAAGAGTATTGCGGAAGCAGATGCGCTACGATCAGGAGTCAACCAAGACAAATGGAAGTCACTGACCGAAGGCGATGGCTCACTCTGGAGCGATCAGGAAAAAGCTGCTATTGAATTCGCGATAGGAATGACGCTCGATTCCGATGCTGTCACCGACAAGCAGTTTTCCGATTTGGTTTCGATGTTTGATGAACGAATCGTTGCCGCGATGGTTCTACACCTGGCTTATGCCAACTTTCAGGATCGACTGATTCTTTGCTTAGGCGTTAAATTAGAAGAAGGTGAACCACTAGCCCCCGTGGATGTCCAATTCTCTGCCGATTCTCTTGTTCAAAAAACGCTTGCTCCGCCACCGAATCCGCCGAAAGAAATCGGTACCCCAGACGCAATCCCACAAGATATCATCCAAGAAAAGGAAGCGTTCACTTGGCTACCTTACGAGGACTTGCAAAATCGACTCCTCATTCAGAAGACACGCAAGACGCGACTTCGAATACCTGATTGGCAAGAGTTTGCAGATAAACTTCCCAAAGGCCTGATGCCAATGGCCAGTGATATCGTCTGGTACAAAATTGCATTTGGATATGCGCATGAACTTGCATTGCCGTTCGAAACTTATATGAGAACTGCTGGCTCTGAAATCGCCACCAATTGGGACCGTCCATTTGGTAATTGTCTTTTTTGGATGGTCACCGACGCCATCAAATGCCCATACTGCATGGGACATTGTGAAATGAATTGGGAAGTCGCCGGATTTGATCGCCAAAAGATCGCTGATATTAGCCAGAAACTGGCGGGCAATGATTGGTCCAGCTTCAGCGCTGCAGAACAGCAAGCACTCAATTTCGCAAGAAAACTAACTCGAACACCATCCTTGATTTCGAAAAGCGATATCGAATCACTACGCCAAGGCTTTGGAGATCAGCGTGCTTTTTTCATTATGGTTAATACCAGTCGATACAACTACATGACGCGTATTAGTAACGGCTTTCAATTGACCTTGGAAACGGGCAATCCTTTCTATCAGTATTACAACATGTCGGCTCCTAAGCCTCAGGAGGTCGCCAGCGCGCCCCGTCCTACTCCTGTTCGGCGAGACGATATGAAGAAGTTGCTTGAAGATATGAAAAACCGCCGCGAGCGAATCCTACTTCCACCTGTAACGGAGGAAGAGAAATTGCAAAGCGATCCCCGAGCGACCTCGTACGAATCTCGATTATCTAAGTTCTTCCTTCCATCCACTTCGGGTGCGAGAGGCTATCTCAATTTCAGCGGCAGCCCAGCACGCACCAACAGGCCGACCGACAATCGTCTCGTCCAAGAACCGGATCCAACACTTACCTTGGATTATGGTTTTAAAACCCGACTGTTCTGGATCGCATCTCGAGTTAACAACTGCCAGTATTGCCTGGGGCATCAAGAATCAAAGCTGCTCGCTGTTGGCATGACGGACGATCAAATCGCCAATCTTGATCTCGACTGGTCGAAGTTTCCAGAGAATGAGCAAGCGGCATTTGCACTGGCTAGACGATTGACTCTGGAACCGCAGTTATTGAGCGATGCCGATATCGATGTTTGTCGCAAGTATTATTCCGATGTGCAAATTCTGGAAATGATTTTATCGGTTGCAGGTAATAACGCCATCAACCGCTGGAAGGAAGGTGTTGGAGTACCACAATCTCGCACCGGCGGCAGTTTCGGAGCGAGTAACACAGAAGAGCATTCCTACCTAACCAACACGAATCCTTTATTGGCAAGCAAACCGTCCAGCATTTTGGAAGGAAAATGGAACGATGAGTCGCCGAAGCTGGTTCCGACCGAGCGCAGCATCGCTAAATTCAGCCACTTGCTGAGCATTGAAAAAGGACTAGCTATCGTCAGTTCGCGCAAGCCGCGGTTGCCTTTAAAATCGGCGGAAGAAACCAAGGAAACCTTCAGCGACCTAGGTTTTGCCGAAGATGCCCCAAATTGGGTTCGAGCGTTAGCGAACTTCCCGATTGCGGGTAAACGCCAAGTGATTGCTTTTCAGTCTGCAGAGAAAGATTTGGATCTCAGTGCTTTAACGCGAGCTCGCCTAGCATGGGTGATCGCTCGGCAGAACGGCGCGTGGTATTCGCTAGCAGAAGCAGATACAAGGCTACAAGCACTTGGTCAATCGCGCGAACAGATCAACGAGTTAGATAGATTTGAGGAATCCACCAATGAAGAGCTTCTTACGGCAAGAGACAAAGCATTGCTGATAGTAGCTAGAAATCTATCAGCTTCACCTGTCGTGCTTACTGATTCCGAGGCGCAGCGTGCGATCGACTTAGCAGGTCCGAGAGAATTTGTACAAACGGTGCATTATACGGCGATGAGATCGCTGTTTGACCGATTCACCGAAGCGTGCGGCTTACCTACTGAATAACGCGGGAATAGTCGTGTATCGCTCCATAGTCCGGCTTACAATCTCCTAGTCATCAAACCACCGAGAACTACGGATCGTGGAGTGATCCATCGTTTTCGGTAAGTGCACAACTACACTCCTGAAGAGCGTTGGATCGCGGAGCGAACCACGACAATGCATCAAATCACAATGACCAAACATCGAATTTACACAACGAGTTTTGCCAGCGTCTATCCGCACTATATCGCTAAAGCCGAAAAGAAAGGTCGCAGTAAGGAAGAGGTGGATGAAATCATTCGCTGGCTGACCGGCTACACTCAAAAGGGTTTTGAGAAGCAGCTCAAAAACAAAACCGACTTTGAAACGTTTTTCGCCGAAGCGCCACAACTAAACCCATCGCGAGAGTTGATTCGTGGCGTAATTTGTGGAATTCGTATTGAAGAAATCGAGGATCCGCTGATGCGTGAGATCCGCTATCTAGACAAGTTGATAGACGAACTCGCTAAAGGCAAATCGATGGAGAAGATTCTCAGATCGTCATAGGTTTTACTTCCCTGGTTTTTGAGCAATCAACAGATGTTGTAGAAACACTTGTGAGACTCTCGATACATAACCTCAATCTTTTAAGATATCGCGTTGTCAGGGATTTTCCGAAAGTGACCTTGGAGCCTTACTGTTGCGCTAGATTTTTGTAAAGCGTTTGCCTTCGACAGGTCCCTCTTGTTAATCGGAGACGTGTTGACCTACGGAGCAATGCCTCGGCCCCATAAGAAAGCGTTCATGAACATTTCGGCTAAAGCTAAAATTTTCGAAACATGGCGCAATATAACGAAATGGGAATCGCCTCCGTTTCGACTGGCCAAAACGTTCAGATTAATTATCTGCATACCGCCGGTACAGCATTTGCGTGTCCGTACTGTAGTCACCGATCTCGCTACATCTCTTCATAGGAAATCCGCAATAATGCAACTAGTCCATCTCTATCTTCTGCCAAAGCCGTGCGTTAACGCTCTCGTAATGGGCTTCCTAGGCATATTCATCGGTATATCTGTCGCACAGCTACTTAGAGCACAAGAAACGAATCACGCGGCGGATTTAGATAAATTTCTCTCCCAGGGAAAATTTCAAGAGTCGATCGACCACTTTGAAAGAATTACAGCAGCAAACCCCGAAGATCATCAAGCTCGTTTAGCTCAGGGACTATCGCATTTCTTCTTGTCACTCCAACACTTGGGAAATTCCAACTATCGATATGCACTAATCAACAATTCTCTCGCTAGCAGACTACCTATTGCCCGTTTACCTATCCCCGATAACCCAACTCCAGTTGAACTCTCATACACTACCTTGCGAGAAATTATTGAGAATTTTCATGATGACCTTGAGACTGCCGAAGTAACCCTTGCGAAGGTTGATACCTCGCAGGTTAGATTGGATTTTTACCTCGGTAAAGTTCGATTCGACTTCAATAATGATTCTCGATTGGATTCAGAGGAATCGTTATGGTGCGTGGCCCAAACCATCAATCGAAATGCCTTCGGACAATCGGAAATTACCGAACGACTGGGAAACAACTTTCTTATTGGAGTCGATGGAGCTGACGTTCATTGGCTCAGA